>Ga0307509_10006595_pt1 | contig 15525 bp, 6 predicted proteins | sample 10_EM_MG_FD_202245 | JGI IMG/M metagenome (GOLD analysis project Ga0307509, IMG submission 202245) | Populus trichocarpa ectomycorrhiza microbial communities from riparian zone in the Pacific Northwest, United States - 10_EM | ecosystem: Host-associated > Plants > Roots > Unclassified | place...
AACACTTTACACATTTTCCTCATCCATGCGACATCTTGTATGGAATTTTATTGCCCTCCACAATAAATGTGAATCTAAAGTTATCCCTCCTACTTGCTAATTACCACTAGACCAAACGCCCATTGGTTAAAGTCTCTCATTATTCAAACAAAATCTCAGTCTTACGTGACATCATGACGATAAACCTTTGAATTAACTTGCAATCTCAATGATGGAAGTGTGCCTTAGTTCAACATTGAATTTACTCACTTAAAACCTCCCTAAAATCACAAAAGAAGTAAAACAGCCATGCTACCTTCTCGGCAACAACCCGATCGCCAACATCAAACGTTGGATACATAGACAAAGAAGGAATGAACCTTGGCTCTGCTACAAAATAACGAAATGCAAGCGAAACAGCAACAGCAGAAAAGACAGTCTTTACATCATCCGTAGTAAAATTTAACCACTCTGGCAAAATCCCATCATTTTTCTCCATCTCCTCATCACCATCATCCCCACCTCCACCACCAGAATCCAACACTGTCTTAGTCTCTTCACCAGAATCTTTAACCCCATGACAAATTAACCTCTGGAATTTAGCTGAAAGTTTTAATCTTTGTGAGGTTTTGAGTTTAAAGTTGGAGTTTTTGGGGAAAGGGAGGAAAAGAGTGTGTTTGGATTTTGTAAGATAAGGGGTTTTGGGGAAAGGGATTGAGTGAAAATTAGGGTTTGTGAAGCATTGGAGAGAAAGGAGATTAGGTTTTAAGAAGTGGGAATTAGTGATTTGTAAGGAAGGCAGAGAAGTTATAAATTGCAGGGATATCATCATCTCTACTCTCAAAGAACAGCATTAGATTCCCAAGTCTTCTTTTAAGATAATTGAAAACCAAAGTTCATGTGGCAGGGAGTGAAGATTCTCTGTTGTATATCACACGGCTGAAGTCAAACTATTTTTCTATTGGCTGATGCTTTCTTGCAAGTCAATGCATCCGATGGTGACAAAGAAGTTTTCCAGTTTCTAAGGCGTGAAAATACGTAATAGTTGTGGTTTTTTTAAAATAATTTTTATTTAAAATAATTTTTATTTAAAAATATATTAAAATAATATATTTTTATTTTTTAAAATATATTTTTCACATCAATATATTAAAATGATTTAAAAACATAAAAAAATTAATTCAAGTTTTGAGTCATCAAGAGAGATTTATTACCTTAGGTAAATTAGAGAAAATATTGCACATGTTCTTAAATAATATTGATTGTGAAATTCTTGTGGAAGGTGGAATGAGATTTGAAAAAAAATTCAAGTTTTATTCAAAGAATCAATGGATGTCTAAATCAAAACATTCTTGATGAAGAGATAATAATTACATTGAGTAAATGTTCATTAAAAAGTTAAGTCAAACCACGCATAACTTTCCTAATATTTTGGGATCATGACATGTTGCTAGACGATCCATTTGATCTTCAAATATAAATCAATAAATTATTAAATTGATAATGTATTAAATTGTTTAATTTACTTAATCTTATTTAATCTAGGATTATGATTTATATTTGGACTAATTTATTATAAACTTAATGGGTCACACACATTAAGAATCATTAGTCAACAATTAAATTAAAATAATTAACCAAGTGTGACTTAATTTTAAATAAGTTTTTGGAATTGATGACTAAAGTATAATTTATTTAGGGAAATACAATTCTAAATCTAAAAAAAATCAAGTAGGTACTTGATTGAATAAATTTCTAAATTTATCTTTAGATAATATATATGATATTTTTTGGGGGAAAATTTGATATTTTATAATTTATAGGTCATTAAGTTTTCTTATAAATAGAATGTTATGCCTTATATTTTCTGAGTAGAGAAAAATTACGCAAGTTAAAAAATAAAGAGAGCTAGCACTTATATACATAAAAAAATTTCTCTCTTAAAAAGGGTTTTAGAAAATTTCTCAGTGGTGGTTCATGTGGATTACTATTAGAGCCGGATCCTTGGATGACTTGTGGTTAATGATAACCTAGCCTTAAAGAACTTGATCGAACCTCAAATGAAGATTAGATCTTTAGGTAATCTTAGTATAAACTCTGAAGGATCCTAGATTATCTAACGTGATATTTAGAACTTCTAAAAAATTATAAATTTATCAATTCTGTTGTGTATATGTGTTTTGAAAAACCTAATATCTCCTTTAACATAATGGACTAGGGGAAAGCTTCCTCCTATAACATTTATACCCTAGAGAGAAGCATGTGCCGTAGCTTTACTCTTTGAGCTGGAGTTGATGCGACCCAAACTACATTAAAGGGTTTATTAGAAGTTCTAGTTAGGTCAATTACAAGGTCGAGGGAAAAAAAGCATTCAATGGGCTTATTTAGAGTATTTGAGCCAATGTGAATTTCAAATATGATATATCTTCAACAAGTGATGATTAAACCTTAATCAATTTAATTTATGTACAAGAAGGGTTTTATCCATTTACTTCATAGGCTAATTAATTTTGATAGTTAGAAGCATTGTTTTTCCTAATGCACAACTTTATGCTAACAAACATCATTTTCTATTCGACTGTTGGATCAACCTGAAAGTTTACCAGAAAATGCTAGATGCCTTGTTTTATATACGGTTAAAATTTCATAGAGATCAGACATTAAAAAAGACCTTGTAATAAGGTCCAGAATCTATTATACAATAATTATATTAGTTTTCTAGTTGATTTAGAATTATTTTTCTATTTTATTTAGAACTCTTTTATTATTTTTCTAGAATTTTAAGGATGTTTATACCTATTATAAATAGGTTTATTTAGCTTGTATATAGGTTTTTTTTTACAGACTTTGATTTTAGAATAATATTTGTGCGTGAGCGAGAAGAATTCTTTTAATCTGGTTCTTCATTGAACTACACTGACTTATCAAAGAATTAACCAAATTTTATGGCATTTTTCATGCTACTTGTCCGTGTCGCTTTATATGGAGTTTCAGTTTATATATTCTTGGTGCCTCAATAAAGGTTATTATTGTGTCAAGCTCAATCACAAACCTGATTTTAGCTTTCTTGGGAAAGGTCGATTTGACTATGGATTTCTTGATCTTTATATCCATATGATTCACATCAGTTGGTATCCGAGCAAGACTCTAAAATCAAGTTATATTCATTTATCTTTTAGTTTTCATGTTATTTTATTGTTGTTGTCATCTAACACCTAATTATGAAAAAATAAATAAAAAAGATAATTTGTGATCTAATTATCTACAATTAAAAAAAATCAAAGAAATCATAAAAGGGAAAAAAATAGGATTTAGCCATAAATTAGGGTTTTTTCATCAAATCTTGGGTTCAACAACTCAAATCTAAAAGTTTTTATTTCTTGGGATATCTTAGTGTCATTTCTTGATTTGGGGATTATTTATATATAATATGTTGGGATATTTCTGAAAATTAAAATAAATAAATAAATCATAATCGATAGCTTTACGTCAAAAAATTCTTTTATTGTTGATTTCGGGTTTGCTACACAAAAATGAGTCCAAAACTATTGTCTTTTATTAATTTGGGATATTTGAGTCTTATTTCATTAATATTTTTGTTCTTATAATTTTTTTCATGTCTTCATATCGTTTATATTTCACATGAATTTGTTTTGTGATTCTGTATTCATAATTTTATATTGATAATTTTTTATATTGTTTCTTAAGTCTATATATTATTTTATATTGTGCTACTAAGTTGTTAACTTTCTTTATTGGTAATGAATTAGTTCCTTGAAGAACTATAATTTTTAGGATTGAGTGGTAAAAAGAGATTTATAAACCAATGTTAAATAGTGTAAATCCCTTATTGAAAAATAATAAATTTAGAGGAAACTTATAATGATTAGGAGTGAAAGTACTTATAAAATAAAGTAATAAATCGATACACGAATAGTACTGATGGTTCGGTAATATGTAAACCCCGTGATAAATCATGTAGAATCTTGATCGGGAAAAGAATAAATTAAAGGAAAAAAATATGTTTATTGGTGGTAAATTCCTAGAATACTAATGTAAAACTCCACAAGAAATAATGGATATATTTGTACATGAAGATATTGACGATGAGAGAATTTACCAGAATAACCTATGGTTAATAAAGGAGTGGTAAAATTATAAATAAAAAGAAAATTTATCTCCCTCTTTCCTTAAAACAGACCGATGTTTGGGAGAAGAAGAAAACTTGGAATTCTTTTCTAAAATATCTTCTTTTATGTTCTTCTCTCCATTAAGTTGAATTCTAAAGAAGTTAATTAATGATTCTAACATAATATTTCAACCTTAAATAATGAGTTAAGTAAATATCTTTGGTGGAGAAGCTAGATAGAGAAAGTAATACAAACCAAGTTAGGTTTGAATTTAGCCTTCAAATATCTGCTGACCAGTTTTGCGAGATCGGGCATGTCTCTCAAACCGTACATCGATCGGGCATGTCTCTCAAACAGTACATCGATCGAGATGAGATTTTATAGAAAGACACTAGACACATAGAACTACATGATGATGGATTTTCAGCTCATTAAGGAACATGCTATTTTAGATGGTCAAAGTTACCAGACGAATCTTGTCAAATCTGTCATACTATACCTTCATGTACTATTTGAGATATATATGGAGCTATAGATGGAATTGTTTTACGATTCAAGTTAGGATGAAAACTAGACAACCATATATGGTAGGCCGAGTAATTCATCTAGACAAGAGAGAATGATGTGTTTGAAGTCAAGATTGAAATATATAGAAATTAGAGATTTGGGCTATATGGAGAAATTTTAGCATGAATACTTTGTTTTTAATATCCTATTTTATTTACTTATTTATTTAATATTGAATAATTATTTTTAGTTTGGGTTTGTTCTAGCCCATTAGACATTGTTTATGAGTTTATTTCATTATTGGACTTATATTAGTCAATTACTAGTTTAGGCTCATTAGCCTGCAACCCAAAAGTGGTCCATTAGGGTTACCTAGTTGAGCTATTATATAAAGTTTTATAAGCTAAAATTTTCAGCAACCATGATATGAAATAAACTTGTGTTTTGCGTGATGCAACATGTTTTCTTTGCTGGGACAAAGAACAAGTTTGACTTATCGAATATTAACTAGCTTCATAGTGTCTTTCTTTTACTTCTCTTTCATGAATTAATATTTGTTGGGTGGGGGTCTTATTCTAATAATGTTTGTTTCTTGAGACAAGTTTTCATTGTGTTACACTCCTATCATACCTGTTTTGGTTTTTTAGTATTCGTTGTCAATCTTGTTGTGGGTTGCGTGATCAAGTGATCGCGAGGTTCACATTAGAAAGCTTGATTTTTGGAAGAGGAGGAGAGGATTTTTGGAGAAATTGGCAAGAACTCATTTAATTGAGTTGTATTATCTAAGGTAAGGGACTTATTCCCAATTAATTTCACTTTTAATTCAATTCTCAAGGGAAGGGGAAAGAAATCCCAAATTTTTTAATTGCTAGGTTTTATGGAATTTGATGAAACTATTGTAATGACGTAAATTATTGTATTTTAGTTATAGGAGTTAATAAGTAAGAAGCAAAATTGAAAGAAATCAAAGAAAAATTTGGGTTCCAAGCTTTATGGATGGCCGATCATATGTATGGAAATTAGGAGATTTTGGGGACTTGTATTGTTTATGTAAAACTCTTGTGTTATTTGAATTGTGAAAGGTTAATTGATATATATAGGGTGAAATTGATTAATACTTATATGATATGATATGCATGTTGATCCAATTTTAGAAAGGTATTAAAATGTGAAACAAAATTAAATTATTGTTATTACGGTGTTTAATTGAAAAAATTGAGTTGATTAGTGGTTAAAAATGATTGTGTGTGAAATAATTGAAAAAGTTTGGCTATCCATTAATTTTCATAAACTTATGGCTGAATTGACACAAAGAAATTTGGAAAAGAATTATAATATTTTGAGCATGAAATTGTGATTTGTGAGTGTAATGATAATTATATTATGTTATTAATGAGGTTAACTCATAAAAAAATAAATCAATGGGTAGCTAATTTTGAGGAAATGAAAAATTGGTTTAGATTTTTTTTTGGTATTGTATGTTTACTAAATGAGTAGGTATGAGTAATGGTGTTTAGGAAAGATTTTTGGTGGGATATATGTATTACATGTTGTATGTATATGTTGGGAATATGTGGATATGGAAAAAAAAAATTGGATATGAAAAATACTTATTGAACCAAATAAAATTGTGGATTAGATTATGGTCTTAATAAATGAATAGATGGAATGGAATGAGTGGAAAGCAAGAATATAGTTTTCTTGAGTGGCAGGCCATGTATGAATGTTAAGGTTCTTTTCAAATTGGATGATAAATTGTTGAATTGGTTTGAATATTGTATGTTGGTATTGAAATTGAAATGATTAAGTAATGAATAGTGAAAATTTTCAAATTTAATCATAAGTCGTTATAATGGGCAAATGGTTAGTTTAGAGGATTTTTGGGAGAAATTGGAAATGTGATTAGATTATACTGGCTTTGAAATAAAAATGATGTTGGGTAAATTAAGACTTGGTTATAAATGATACCATTATGCTCTTATGAGAAATTAGTTGTTGTGGTGATGTGTAGGAATGTTGAAAATGTGGAAAAAGATGGAGAACTGAGTTAACTTTTATGTTTTTAATGACAATTAGGATTGTTTAGCTTGAAGTAGTTAATGTGAAATAAATTGGTCAGTAGGTTATGTTGATTTAATCTAGAAAATGAAAATGGTAATTATAATATGTTTAAATTGATGAATATCAATGTAAATGAATCGTGTCGAGAATTATATCTTGAAGTGTGTGTTAATAATATAAAGGAAACATGAGAGAGTGACTTAATTGCACTGAAGTTTGATGTTCAAATGATATTATTGAAATGAAGTGTTTGATATAGTAATGGCTTTATGTTTAGGCATGAATGAAATCTATGTGAAATAAAATGTTTAAGTATCATATTATTGTTGAAACGGGTAAGAAGAAAGTATGGAAAAATTCGATGAAGAAGTGTGAGATTTGGTGCTTTAAACAATATTATAAATATTTGGTGTTGGTTTGAAAGTATGTGAATTTGTTGCCTTGAATTTTTCTAATAAGGCCTGGAAATAAATAATTATGAGATGGAAAGGGGATTTGGAAACTTGATGTAATGTAGATTTTTGTGTTAATTGATTTGTGTGAATTTAATCTATTGTAATTGGAGTTAAATTAGAATTATTGCATGAATTGGATATTTATAGCCATGTTTTGGTAAATATAGGAACGTGAGATCCAATGTTTTATTATTTTATGATATGTTGGACATTAAATTGAAATTAAAAAATATAAGTCATAATGAGGATTTAACTTGATGGCATGAATATTGACTTATGAATTGAAATATTAATTAATGTTTGTAATATGGTTGGAAATTAATTGAGATGTTGGAATGAATATAAATCTCTATAGTTAAATTTTTAATTGGTGGTGTGAACATTAATTAATAATTGATATGTGGATGGAAATTAATGAAATCATAGAAATATGGAGACTTCTAGATTTTAAATTTTAATTGGAATAATGAACATTAACAAATGAGTTAATTGTGTGCATGGATAGTCTAACAAGGTATTAAATTAATACCTTTAGGGTGTGTAGGAAACATAACCGGAGAAGGATATGTTGAGATAAAAGATGTGTGTTAGGAGTTTTAGGTAAGAGTCACCTTTCTTGCCTCTTTAATTATTTAAATTGCTTTCATAATGTTAGAATGTAATGAAAATAATATGTTTGTTCTACAACTGTTTATCGTGATAAGATATGCCTGTAAGAATAATTTTTTTTATAGAATTATAATCGAATGCAACACGAAAATATCTTGTATGTGAATAGTAATCGAAATCAATTGTAATGGTGGGGACCAATATGTGATTTATAATCGACTGTAACAGAGAGAATTAAGATATGAAATGTAAATGATTGCAACAATAGAAATTAATATATGAATTGTAACTAACCATAACAACGAAAATTAATATGCGAATAGTAATTGATCATAACAACAGGAATCAATATGTAAATTATAATCGACCACAACGATGAAATTTATAATAGAAGTTTGAAGCCATTTGTTTGGATGAAGGTTATAGAATTTAAATGAAGCTAGTTGTTCGGATAAAAGCTATTAATTAAAATAAAATGAGTTAGGCGTATGAGTGGGGGCTATTATTTAGAAAGCTGGGGCATGAATCTTGAAAGAATTGAGCTAGCATTTTATTTTGAGTTGCCGGGTAATGTTCATGAGCCAAAAGTGGTAATAAAATTGTATTAAATGGAATAAATAGGCATAAAGAATATTTGAGATTAAAAATTAAATGAATGAGCTATAAATCTAATAATTAAGATGGAAAAATATATGAATGAGTCATAAATAGACAAAAGGACTATTTAATATTGAAAAAAATATATAAATAAGCTATAAATGGACATAAAAATAATAATTAAGATGAAACTATAACACGCATCTAGAAACACCTATCCCGAGAATATATGAGGCTAAAGAGAATATGTATAAACCCAAATATATTCATCTACCATCTATACAATTGTTATTCAATATTAAATGCTCCCGCTTCTTTATATCATAATTAGACTTACAAAATAGTGTTAGGTATACTTATGCCTAGTGGATGACCTATATGACAAGGTCATTTTCTTTCAATCTAATATTTAGGTCTATAAACCCAAATGATTTTTATTAAATCAATATGATAGTTTTTTCTTTCTATTTTGCTTTTATTTCCATGCAGATTAGACTGATTCATAAATATATAAACATTCATGAACCACGAGGCAAGTTGAAAAACACAACTTCATATTTTTCTAGCATTCTTAACTTCTTCATCACTCTTTATAAACACAAATATACATCATATCCTTTAAAGCTTCATTTCTCCAACAACCTTGTTATTTTAAATATCATAGGGTTTTTTAAACCTACATAAAACTTGTTTTCCTCATGCTTGAAGAATATGAAACTGATATGCACAGAATTAACCCTCTTGCCTGTTCTTTTACTGTGCATGTATCATGCATATTTATATACATTAGTTATTCACTGTGTGTAGAAGTCCTTTTGTGACTAGGACTTGTATAAAGCTAGACTTTGTCTTTAGATAGAATTACACTAAATAGAATTGTATCAGGTGTTAACCGCATGAGTGTCGGTGACTGGTTCTCTTGAGTTGCCAGGATTAGCAGTATCCTTTATACGCCCCCTCAAGATTGGGCTGCCATCAAGCAGACCAATCTTGTTACATAGATACCGCGTGCGTTGCTGGGATAGAGGCTTGGTAAGTAAGTCAGCTAGCTGATCATGTGTATGCACATGGCGTACTTGAAGACGTCCTTGGCTGATCAGATCACGCACAAAATAAAGATCAATCTGAATATGCTTCATGCGAGTGTGTTTAACATGATTGAAGGTCAGTTGTGTGGCACCAAGATTGTCACATAGCAACATAGGAGGCTGTGGAAGGGATAGACCAAGCTCAGTGAATAGGATTTGCAACCACTGAGTTTCAGAAGCAGCATTTGCCAAAGCACGGTATTCAGCTTCTGTAGAAGAGCGAGCAATTGCTCGTTGTTTATTGGACTTCCAAGAGATAGGCGTATCCCCAAGAAAACATATATATGCAGAGGTGGAGGATCTGTCATCTAGGTTTCCAGCCCAGTCAGCATATGAGAAAGTATTAAGAGCAGTAGCACTAGTTTTTGAGATTTGAATACCATGGAAAATGGTCTTTTTCAGGTAACGCAGGAGACGTTTTGTTGCAGTCCAGTGGTTTTGAGATGGTTTATGCATGAATTGGGAGAGTTTGTTGACAGCAAAACAAATATCAGGACGTGTAAAAGAGAGATATTGAAGACTCCTAATAATGCTGCGAAACTGAGAGCAATCCGTGGGTGCTGTGTCGTCTTGCAGTTGAAGTGATTGGCTAGTGGAGAGTGGAGTGGAAAGGTCTTTAGCACCAACCATATTTGTATGAGTTAAAAGATCACGAATGTACTTGTGTTTGGAACAAACCAGCATGAGTTGGGATCACCTCAACACCCAGGAAGAAATGCAGATTGCCTAATTATTTGAGGTGAAACCAGTTGCTAAGATGCCGGATGACAGTGTCGATGAATGTTGGATTGTTTCCTGTGATAACCAAATCATCAACATAAACCAATAAGTAACATTTATGAGCTTTAGTGGAATAAATGAACAGGGATGGATCCGCCTTGGATTGAATGAAATTTAGCTGAGTGATAGCAGCTGTGAGAGCTGTGAACCAAGCTCTGGGAGCTTGTTTCAGGCCATAAATAGCTTTCTTTAAGCGACACACATGATGAGGTTTTGATGAATCTTTGAACCCAGGTGGTTGAAGCATGAAGACTGTTTCAGAGAGATCACCATGTAAGAAGGCATTGTGAACATCCATCTGTCGTAGATTCCATCCATGCATAACAGCAATGGTTAAGATAGAACGAATGGTTGCAGGTTTAACCACAGGACTGAATGTGTTCGTGTAATCCAAGCCAGGCCGTTGGTTATAACCCTTAGCAACGAGGCGAGCTTTGAATCTTTCAATGGACCCATCAGGATGACGTTTCACCCGAAACACCCATTTGCACCCCACTGGTTTGATAGAAGCAGAACAAGGAACTAATTCCCAAGTGTCATGGCGTATTAAGGCTGTAAGTTTAGAGGACATGGTTGTGCGCCACTATGGGTTTGAAAGAGCTTGAGTAACATTGGAGGGTTAAACGGTTTCAGGCAGGGGATGTTTAGTGACCAGATTAAGTTGTTTCGGTTTAAAGATATTGTGCATGGATCTGGTGATCATGGGGTGAACACGGGATGATGATGTAACAGGAGCAGATGGATTTGGTGGAGTAGGGTTGATGGGTGAGGAGGAGAGCAGATCTGAGGGTGATGGGTTGCATGTGGAAGGTAACTGAGGTAAAGGAGATTGATGGACAAAGATATTACCTGAGGAAGAAGCAGCAAAAGTGGTGTCACCTTCCTGTGTTGATGATGAAGACTGGTGCGAAGGCATACTGACTGATGGTGAACATGGAACGGGAACAAAAGGTGATGAGACAGAGGTTGGTAGGGAATGTGAGGACACATCAGGTGGAATGGAAAGGACATGCCGATTTTCATCGAAGAGTACATGACGGGAGAGAAACAGTCGATTTGTGGTAGTATCCATGCATTTTGAGTTTGAGAATATCCTAGAAAAACACAAGGACGGGACTTGGGTTGAAGTTTGTTGGTATTGTATGAACGAGTGAGAGGATAACAGAGACACCCAAATTTCCGTAGTTTAAGGTAATTTGGAAGCTGACCAAAAAGATATTCATAAAAGGAAAGATTCTGCAGGAGCAGGGTGGGGTGGTGGTTGATAAGGTAGGAGGCGGTGTGAAATGCATGGGGCCAGTAGGAAAGATCAAGGTTGGCATCATGAAGTAATGTGAGACCTGTTTCAACAAGATGACGGTGGCGACGTTTAGCGACACCATTTTGTTGTGGGGTATGAGGGGTGGTGGTATAATGACTAATCCCACTATGTGATAGAAAGGATCGTAAAGTAATGAATTCACCACCATTATCAGAATAAAGTGATTTTATCTTGGTTTGGAATCGTGTTTCGATGAAGTTTTTGAATTTGGGAAAGATTGTTGAAACATCAGATTTTTTGACCATTAGATAAAACCAGATGTATTTGCTAAAATGATCAACAAATATTAGGTAATAACGGGATCCATCAATACCAGTGGAGGAGGCAGGTCCCCACACATCAGTGTAAACTAAATCGAGGGGAGTCTAACTTTTGAGACTATTTGGACGAAAAGGAAGTTAATGTGCTTTATTGATAGAGCAAGAATTACATAAGGAAGATAATTTTGAAGATGAAACTGGAAGAGAAAAAGACTTGACTAAATGAGCGACTATTTTGGAAGATGGATGACCAAGGCGTTTGTGCCAACCATCGGTAGAAGTTCGTTCATGAACATAGGCAAGGACTTTTGGAGAGGACGGCACCATGGGTTTCAGGAAGGTGTATACTCCATTGCTACATGTTCCTCTTAGTAGAATCATCCCTGTGTGTTTGTCCTTCACAAAAAAAATAGAGAGGGTGAAGCTCAACAAAAACATTATTGTGTTTTGTGAGATGATGAACTGAGATTAAATTTTTGCAGAGATATGGGACACACAGTGTATCAGGGAAACGAAAAATTTTCTTAGGAAATTTTAAGGATAAGGATCCAGTGTGAGAAATTTTCAAACCTGAGCCGTCACCTAAAGTTACTTCATCAGTGCCATCATATTCTGAGTGTGTAGTGAGATTTGCAAAATCACTCGTAATGGTGTGAGAAGCTCCTGAGTCAAGCAGCCAAGGTTTGTCCATGGCATTTGATGTCTGAGTGCAATTTATTGTAGCAGTGTTGGAATTTAATTTGGAGCAGATCTTTGCGATATGTCCCAAATTATCACATATTTGACATCGGGGCTGATAATGATGATTTGTCCTGCTGGGCCGATTTGATCCATAAGAGGCCCAACGGTTGTCTGGGGAATAAGTTAGGGACTGCCCTTGTGAGACCCAGTGATGTTCATGGGTTTTAATTAGGGAGCGGGATTGACCATTGTTTTTGTTAAACCGCCTGGGAGAGTAACTACTGTGGGGAGAGAAACTCTGTTTTGTGCGGTTTGTATAATTTGCAGAGATCACGAGCTGTTGAGTGGCGGCTTCTAGGCGACGCAGATAGGTTTCATGGCCGATTAGCAGATCATGTAATTCTTCAAAAGTTAGTGATTTTTCCCGTGCGCGAATGGGAGCAACAATCTCCCTAAAGTCGGCCCCTAATCCATGAAGAATGTGGAGCGTGAGATCATCATCCGAGAGTGGTTGATCGATGATGGAAATTTCATCTGCCAGTGTTTTGACTGTATGCAGATAGTCGGTGATTGTTCTGTTTCCTCGTTGAATTAGAGTAAGCTCCTCCTTGAGTTGCATAACTCTAGTTCTGGACCGACTAGCGTATAGTAGGGGTGTTTAAAAAAACCGACCAACCGATTAAACCGAAAAAACCAAGAAAACATTAACCAAAAAAACCGAACCGATAAAAAAAACCGAATAAACTGATTAAAAAATAAAAAAACCACCCGGTCCGGTTCGGTTCCGGTTTAAAACAGCTTAAACCGATTGAACCGGACCAAACCGAACCGGTTTAAAAAAAGGTATAAAAACAACATTTCCTAACCCTAATATCAGTTTTCTCCTTTCCAACCGCCACCCCCCCTCTCCCTTTCCAGCCTTCCCTTCCCCTTCCCCTTCCCCCCTTCCCCCTTCTCAGCCGCCCCATGCCCTTCCCCTTTTCCCCTTCACCCTTCTCAGCCGCCCCACCCTCTTCCCCTTCCCCTTTCCCCCTTTCCTCTTCCCAGCCGCCCCTTCCCCTTCCCCTTTCCCCAAAAGCAAGTGAACAATGGTTATCCAAGCTCTCCCTGCAGATTGTAAGACATCCCTTTTGGCTAATTTATCTTGTTTCTCCTTGTATCTTGTTTTCAGGGAACATGGGTTTCCATGGGGGTATATTCTGATGGATCTTATGGGATTCAACCTGGCCTTGTATACTCTTTCCCAGTTACCTGCGAGAAGGGCAAATGGTCAATTGTGCAGGGTAATCTCTACTTCCTTTTACTTTCTCATTAGAGACTGAGTCCTCTGGTCATGAAAATGTCAGGACTCAAGATTGACGAGTTCTCGAGGGCGAAGATGGATGCAACAGCAAAAGAGCTTGTGGAGGAGAAATCGTTGGCCTATTCAGGGCTTCTAGGAGTTATTTTCTTCTAGGAGTTATTTTATTATGTCAAAATTGTATAGTTTGATTATTAATATACAAATATTTCTTAACATCATCTGAAAGGGGAAGGGGAAGCGAGTGAACAATGGTTATCACTGTTACCATAGAACAGTCCGGTTTTTCTGGTTTTTTTTGCTAAAAAACCAACCCGAATCGAACAAAACCGGTTCGGTTTGAACCGGTTCTCGGTTCGGTCCGGGTTGTATTAATAAATAATATTATTTTCCGGTTTGGTTGTATTTTTTGGTTAAAACCAGACCGAACCGGACAGTGAACACCCCTAGCGTATAGTGTGTGGAGTTTTTGCCAGGCTTGTTGGGATGTTTTGGCAGTGGCTATGAGAGGAGTAATCTTTGGTGATGTAGAGGCTAGGATGGCGCTGAGAATAAGTTTGTCTTGTCTAACCCAATGTGTTTTGTTTGGATTGGCATTGAAACTGAGATCAGTTGAAGGGCAGGGAATATCACCATTTACGTAATCAAGCAGATCGTAGCCAATCAATAATGCTTCAAATTGAGCACGTCATTGAGGGAAGGTGGATGGAGTTAATTTTTCGTTGATCTGTGCAGTAATATTTAGAGCAATTAAGGATTTGCCAAATTCAGAGGAGGGGAATGTGTTGGGACTGAGATTTTGGCTTTGTTGTGTAAGTGAAGACATGCTGGGATTTGGGTTGTTCTCGTGGGAGATTTCTGGCTCTAATACCATGAAGAATATGAAACTGATATGCACAGAATTAACTCTCTTGCCTGTTCTTTTATTGTGCATGTATCATGCATATTTATATACATTAGTTATTCACTGTGTGTAGAAGTCCTTTTGTGACTAGGACTTGTATAAAGCTAGACTTTGTCTTTATATAGAATTACACTAAATAGAATTGTATCAGGTGTTAACTGCAGGAGTGTCGGTGACTGGTTCTTTTGAGTTGCCAGGATTAACAGTATCCTTTATAATGCTCATGATTTTCAATAATTATCAAGCACAACATTCCATCTACATCATCTCAACCCATTATCACCTTTGAAAATACTACGGAGGATCGTCTTCAAATCTCATCAGCTACCTATGCCTTTTGGTGTTTTAATATGCCAAATATTAATTCAAGTTGGGAAAAATAAGAGATAATTCAATTTATTTTGTTCATATAATATTTTTTATATTTTAATAAGTAACTAACTAGTGGATTTTATTGATTTTGGAAAAACTTATTTAATTAATTTTTATTTTCTTTATCATATTGCTTATTAGCATATCAATCTATCATGAACAAGAAACTGAAAAGGACGTGTGAGCTAAAAAGGCATCCAACAAAGCCAAGCTCAATAAATTCTTAAAATAGCTTCAATTGTGTATGTTGTAACGCAGACTGTCCTCGTAACAGTACTGGAAGTAAATACAAAGTTACTGCTTATTACCTATAATTTGTATAAACAATGATGTCAATAGACATGAAAATTCAGTATCTACAACTTTCGCGAGCAAGCAATCTTTCATCAGCCCTGCATAATTTAATCTCATGGTAACGGCACTTTCCAAGTTCCAGTCATCTGTATCATCCTACATATGTATGATAACAGCATCTCCCAAC
>Ga0307509_10006596_pt1 | contig 15523 bp, 16 predicted proteins | sample 10_EM_MG_FD_202245 | JGI IMG/M metagenome (GOLD analysis project Ga0307509, IMG submission 202245) | Populus trichocarpa ectomycorrhiza microbial communities from riparian zone in the Pacific Northwest, United States - 10_EM | ecosystem: Host-associated > Plants > Roots > Unclassified | place...
ACCACTATTAGCTTCTTACCACCTAACACCCTGACCCTGCATATCTGGTGCGACATCACCAAACACCGATTCACCAACGATGAAACACAAACACCTGCAAGAGCCGAACATCCATCCTCACCCTCGGGGACTGACACTACCCTCGGCAGGTGGCATAACACTACCCTCGAGCACAATACTTCTACCTCGGATATGGATCGGCACAACGCAAAAGAAGGACGACCTAGGGACGGAAAGTGGGTGAGAAATCTGGCATGCTCTGGAAGTGTGCGGGGAGGAAGGTTTTCACTTGAGGAGGATATAAGATAGCCTGTTCTTCCCTTTGTTTGTTCATTATCAGTTGATAATTGCATTTCCGCTCACAGTCCTACGGTCATCTCTTGTCTCGTCAAAGTCATTCGTTATTATATACGTTCTCTTTTATTCTTTGGTTCACCTCTTATATCTTTTGTTCGTCATCTTTATTCGTATCAATAAAAGTGTTTGCACTGTTCGTCAAACGAAGGATTAGATCCACTGCGCCCTACCACCTATTAGTTGTTTAAAATAAATAGTTTACAAAATAGAGGGGAATGATGGTATGATAGGGTTGTGCTCGTGACCCCGGAGGTGAATTTCTAAGGGTTTGTTGTATTGGTTCAGTATCACTCGTTTTGTGATTAATTAAGAAGTATCATAATAGCCGAAGGTAAAGGAGGAAAAAAATCACAGGCGATAAACTCGGAAGAGGGGGGGGTGGGGGGTGGGGGGGTTGAATACCCTTAACGCAATCTGTTCTCAACGCTAATCTCCGGGCCTATAGGTGCCTATTAGGCCTGATAGGCTTTTGTAGGCCGATCGAATTCGGCCTATATGAGCCTAGGCTGTCTTCCGGAGCGGCCTGCCTTAGCCCGGCCTACGGCCTATAGGCCGGCCTACCATCGGCCTGGCCCGTTGGGAACACTGGGCATGGAGAGCACTGCAGGAGGTACACCAGGGGATTGGCATGAATGGGCGAATAATACTGATGCAACGTTTATGGGGGCTAAAGATGACCGAAGTGGATGATATGGCCCAACACTTAAACCAGTTCCGGGAACTGGCCAATCAGCTACGGGCCTGTGAGCAGATGCAAAAGGGATGGACGATGGTGAGCATGTTACCATCCTGACATTCAGCCTGCCTGAGTTATACGAGCCATTGGTAATGGCCCTCCAATCTCGTACCAATACTATTACCTTCGACATGATGGCCGGAAGGTTACTGCAAGAATCTGGAAGACGGTACATTAGTTAGGTATCCCAAACGAACCAAGGAAGTAATCAGATACCACAAACGGCCTTTACAGTACCAAGATCACCAGGCCCTGGACGAGGTAGAAGAGCCACTGGAGAAAACTGGCACGCGTATAATGGTCGAGGAAGAGGCGGCTCTCGTATAGGCTTTCGGGAACCTGTTTCAACAAGTCAGCCACAAAGTGAGGCGCGGCTAGGGCACAGCAGTAGTCTACATAGTAACCATGTTCCACAGGGAACAAAGTGCCACTATTGTGGGAAAGGAGGCCACTGGTGCAAGGATTGCTATAAACGCAAGTCAGATGAGGTTGAAGGAGATGGTACTGGAAGCGGAAGAGCAAAGGAGTTTACCTTTTTAGCGGAAAGCCAGGCGGTCTTAGCGGGGACAGGGTGGATTATCAACTTGGGTGCTAGTCAACATTTGTCCTAGGAGCGGACACGATTTATAACCTATCGAAAAGTCAGTACAGAACAGGCTATTACAATCGCAGATGGTACGAAAATAAATGCCCACGGTATAGGGGATATTGAGATACTAGCGACAACGGCAGGAGTGATTCGTTTAACCGGGTCTGGCATGTCCCTACAAGAGAAGCCAGTCTGATGTCTGTTGCACGAATGGTTGATGCCGGATATGCAGTCGGATTTGAAGCAACTAGATGCTATATCAGTAAAGCAGGGAGGAAAATAGATATTGGTTTGTGAAAGGGAAGTTTATACCATCTAATGCAGGACGAGAGAATACTGTCGTTTGAACCGAGTTCCTGAGCACAAGCAAACCTTGGTAGAGTTCGTTACGGGGCGGACGGGGCCCCGGAAAACGTGGGCCCCCGGCCCTTTTCCCCGCCCTGCCCCGCTCAACGGCCTGGGGCGGGGTGTCTTTTTCCGCATTCCCTGCCCCTGTCCCCGCTCAGGGCCCCGCCCCACCCATACCCCGGACGGGCCCCCGCTAAAAATGGGTAGTAGCAAACGGGGCCCGTCCAGGGAATGAGTACCGGTTGGCCCCGGGCGGGGGCCGGGCGGGGATTACCCTAAAAATACCCCCCCGGCCCCGTGTAAGGGCGGGGCCTGGCGAGTGAAAACCTGCCCCGCCCTGCCCCGTAACGAACACTAAACCATGGCCTTGCAACAAATCAATCCCCTGAGGCAACATTGGAAACCTGGCACCGGATGATTTGCCATCGAACCCTAGACAACCACAATGTTCAGTGTATATCAGATAAAGTTACAGATATGCGGGTTAAGAAAGCCAGAGATGATACTAGCAGGGTATGTCCGGTTTGTGCCTTGGGGCGTCAACACAAAGAGGCGCAAACAAAGGAATGAGAGAAGCCTACCGAACTCTTGAGTATCATTCACTCCGACCTCTGTGGCCCCATGCAGACTACGAGTATAAATGGTGAACGGTTCTTCATCACATTCACCGACAAAATGAGTGGCAGGGTTAGTATATATCTCCTGCCTACCAAAGATGGAGCATTAGCAGCATTCCAGGCCTATCGGGCAAGAGCCGAAAAAAGTAGCGGGAAAGAAATTAAAGCACTAAGAACGGATGGGGGTGGAGAATACCTGAACAAGCAGTTTCTCCAATACTTGAAAGAAGATGGAATACGCCACATTGTTAGCCCTCCATATAGCTGAGCGTAAAATGAGCTTTCGAAAAGAATGAACCGTACAATCATGGAAGGTGCTCGTTGCCTATTAGAAGACGCCAAAATCAGCAAGGAGTTTTGGGGACATGCGGTACTTACTGCTGCACGCATACACAATCGACTACCATCCGCAAGCCATAAGGGTATCTCCCCGATGGAACACTGGACAGGAAATGCCCCGAGTATCGGACACCTATGTATCTGGGGGTCTACAACATGGGTGCACATACCGAAGGAGAGGCGAAGAAAGCTGGATCCCAAGTCAGTAAAGGCTATCTTGGTCGGATATGAGGAGGATGCGGGCACAAAGGTTTACCGAGTATATGATCCCGAGAGCAAAAGATTGGTGCTTTCACAGGATGTAATTATTGATGAAGTGCGGAACCCAATTGAAGGAACCATTGCCGAACGCCAAAAGACCGGAATTCAATGGGAGTCGGAGTTACCACTAGAAAAACATGCAAGTCGAGAGCGCTCGCGAGATCGATTTCATCCACTTGAGAGCATCACTCCCCCGGCCGCCATTCTGGAAGACTCTACAGTCAATGATACCCATTGCGAGGCTTGATACATAGAACCCGAGCAAATGATTTCTGTGTAACATACTGCCCCCAAACCAACCCCAATTATCAACATCATCCAATTGTTTGTCTCTCTCCTCGACGGATCGGTAACCCCCGAACCGTACCTGCAGTATTCACCAGTCATCTGTGGTCCTCGCCCGTCATCTGCAGCCCTCGCTAATTACCTGTAGGGCCCGCTCATTACCTGCAGGGCCCATCAATCACCTGCGGGGTCCGCCGGTCACCCAAGAAAAGTGAACAAAGGGGATTAAAGCGGAGGGGTTGAGCTACAAGGTTGGTCCTACCCCACCAAAAATAATAACTACGAGCTCATAACCACTTGGTAGAGACCCCTACCGGGAACACTCGTGCTTGAATGCATCTCCCAGATTAATCAGACTGATCTCGCTCTTTCTGTACTAAATAATTTTATTGGCTTTGTCCCTCTTGATTCTATTTCACAGTCATTGAACAAGAAGGTCGAGGCTTTCCACCACCAGGGGTAGCGGCGGTGAGGATGAGTACTGAGAGGAAAAGATTGAAGCAGCAAAATCGGAATCTAGAGGGGATGGTATTGATTGACCTCATGTCTATGTTCCAGATCAGGCAATCTCTTCGAGCGTAGTCGTATCTTCTGTAGAACTTGCTAATTCGAAATCTTCTTCTGGTTCTAAAAATATTAGGAAGCGGATCGAGCTCTCCTTGGATCCAGCTATGGCAAATAGCCGCCTTGCAGCTACTAATCAAGTCATTGAATACTCTATTCAGGCCTCTGTTACAAGTGTGGAGGATCACGGTCTCATTATGAATCTGGCTATCGGGGTGATCAACACAATCATCGGGCTCTCGTCGAATGGCAAAATTGTCAAACTCTCAGTGGAATGCAGTAGAAAGAAATAGACAGAAAGAAAAGCTCTCAAAGTAAAAGAGTAAAGGCAAGGCAAGAGAGCAGTGGTTAATCGATTCGCTTGATGAAGAAAACACAAAGGGACGAAGACCCATAGGATAGTTCCTTCCCGCTGAAGAAAATAATCCCAATGCTCGCACTTCCGGAGATTGTTCCTGACTTCCTCAACTAACAGAAAAACCCCGATGTCAACCACCCACTCCCTCACTATGTAATCGCATATACAATCCTTTCCCACAACACATCAAGAGCTATTGACAGGTGCGACAATACCCAGCTTGCAGTCTCCACATTGCTAGCTCTCGGGAGTGTTTGGAAATATGAGATGACATAAGTAATCCGCTTACTAATTGGGGTCTGTTCGCACGCATTTTTCATGGGGGGACGGCAGGGATAGTCCTTTGCACCAGGTTGCGGGGCAAGTTTCGAAAAAAACCGGACTAGACAGTTTAACACCGTCCACCGCCGTCCGCCTTCAGGACGGACGGACCACCCCGTCGAGAACACTGCCTACACAAACGCGGTCCCGATACCGATCTGAGAGGAATGTAGTACGATATTATACTATACCAGCAAAAGAAGCGCAAGGCGGCCTAATCAAGGAGGATTTGATGGGAAATCCGGCGACTAGATAATCCATGGCTGACCTCCAACGTCTTCTCCTCGGAGGCCCTAATGATTCCAAAATTTGGATCATGTACACGTCATTCCAACTACAAATATGCCATATGCTGCGCAAGAATGCGCAGCAGAGCATTACCCTTCCCAAATAGTTTCCTCTCTCTCCTATCCAATCCTCATGGCTTTTCTGCTCCTTTTCTCTGTCAATTTTCCCCGTAGGTTTACCGTATCGCTCTATTAGTCCATCTAACTCATCCCGAACCGCTTCATATTTTGGCTGTTTATAAAAATCTACTTTCTTGCTCTTTTCATACAATCATAGAATCTGACAATGAGGCTCCTGACAATCATTGAGAATTTGGTTGACCTGTGGGAGCGTCTCGCGAGAAACCGTGAACATAGATGCCTAACTAGTAAGTGCTTCCAATGGGTGGAAATGTCCAATCTCAACAGCAGTGTTCTCAACGGGGAAGTCCGTCCGTCCTGAAGGCGGACGGCGGTGGACGGCATTAAGCGGTCCCGTCCGGTCTTTTTCAAAACCCACCCTGCGCCCCGGTGCGAAGGAATAAGCCCCGCCATCCCCCACCGTCCACCGTGAAACATGTTTCATGCCAAGGAACACGCCCGAATTAGTAAGAAATCTCACCTCCGGGGAAGATTGCTTATGTCATCCCAGCTTTCCTCAGTGCCGGGAGGCGGGAATATTCTATATAGCAGGAATCCGGTTGCTAGTATATGATAGAAAAAAATAAGCAGGGGAACATATCCACGGGGGTCATAACTACGCGACCGAGGGTAGGTAGCCAGCGTTGCAATTGATGTACCCCTACTCAACTCCACATAGCTACGGTAGTTCATCACAGCCAAAACTCTCACTACATTCATAGTCTCGGCTATTGAACTCTGATTTCTTCTGCAGTGTAGCCCGGAGCATGCTTGAGTGGAAAAACACTGGTTAGTGGTGCGCCACTTGTTTACTTCTATCGATTCTATTATTATTTTTATATCTACGGGTATATTGTTATTATCATTTCATATTGTCTTGAGTCGAGGTACTCGTACATGCGTTGCAACGCTGGGCACCTACCCTCCGTCGCGTGATTATGACTCCCGTGGATACAACGAGCACAACGCCACCAGGTTTTTCCATCAGAAGTTGTATAGTCCGAACCATTTTCAGAACAGACGCAACTCTTTCTCATCTTACGCCTTCTCTCATAAATATTAGATGGTTTCTTGTGATGCAGGCTCTGCGTGTTTATCTGACATGTTTTCCTAGCCTGGATCAGGGCTTAATGATGCAAGAGAGGTAAGAAACGTTGCAATAAGAGGATGGTAGGTAGTTACAATGTCTGGATTAAGATATATGCCCGGTGCCCGGCCCTAGCGGTATATTATGGGATATATTCTACACTCATTTATCTCTCCTAGATAGCCTCAGGTTTCTTTTAATCTTGTTAGATGAATTTCTATATTTGCGTGAGAGGGTGTCATGAAATGCTGTTGATAGGATTCATAGTCCCCTGTAGTCACCGGCAGTAACCCACAGTCACTCGCAGTCCCTGTTCGTCCCCCACGCTAAAATGTCTTACCTTGCAGGACCCGCCGTCCGTCACAAAGACGGCGGTCCTGAGGTTTCCAGGATGGGTGTGGACCGCAGTTTGCCGTCCCGTCCGGTCCAGGGCTCTTGGCAGTGGCCCCGTCGGGCCCTACGGGGGCCCCGGACGGTTGAGAACACTGGCTAAGAAGTACGATATAATGGAGGACATCATTTGTAAAAACCGGAATTTTATAATCATCCTATGCAAATGTTAGCTGGGAAATCAGCAGAATATAGCAGACCATACGTCGGGGTTAATAGAAACTTCATACTGATCAAAGAGGGAGTAAGCATCAAGTAGTGTTCGTTACGGGGTGGGGAGGGGCTGGGCGGGGCGTGTTTTCACTGTCCAGACCCCGCCCTTACATTGGGCTGAGGGAGGTATTTTCGGGTAATCCCTGCCCCACCCCCGTCCTAGGCCCACCCACACTCATTCCCTGGACGGGGCCCCGTTTGTTACCACCTATTTTTAACGGGGACCCATCTGGGCTATGGGTGGGGGCCTGAGCAGGAACAGGGGCAGGGAATGCGAAAAAAGACACCCCACCCCAGGTCGTTGAGTAGGTGGGGCAGGAACATGAGCTGGGGAACCATGTTTTTTGGGGGCTCTGTAACGAACTCTAGCATCAAGTATAAGTAAAACTCCATTCTGAACCGAGTTTATTAGGTAGTCCCCCTCTCTAGGGAGACAGCATTGAGTCTCTTGGTAAAGCCACATGCATCCCAATAGTATTGTTGTAGAGACAATGGGAAAATATGAGCAGTGTGCCCAACTATGTGGGGGCCCAGAGGGACCCCACAGGGGAACAACCAATAGCCCAGGATGGGACAGGTGGGAACTTGTGGGGCCGGCAGGGGACTATTGAGACCGGCCGGGCTAGAGTTCGTTACGGGGCAGGGCGGGGCGGGTGTTCACTTCGCAGGCCCAGCCCTTACAACGGGCCGAGGGGGTTATTTTGGGGGTGATGCCTGCCCCGCCCCCGTCCAGGGCGAGTTCCCGCTCATTCCCTGGACGGGGCCCGTTTCTCCCCACCTGGTTTAACAGGGACCCGTCTGGGAAACGGCCAGGGCCAGGGGCAAGGGAAGGGAACGCTCAAAAAACACACCCCGCCCTGGGCCATGCAGCGGGGCGGGGCGGAGAATTGGGCCTGGGGCCTGTATCTTTCGGGGCCCCGGAGGCCCGGTAACGAACACTAGGCCGGGCAGGGCCGAGCACTAAGGGTGATTGCAAGAGTGATGTCTCATGACGCGAAAAACTGCATTTGGAAGTGTATGATTATGGGTTGGCTAGTGCAGGAGGTCCAAGCGGTAGGAATAATCCCCTATAGTCCGCCAGCTCCTCATCTTCCTCAGTACAGTTGGTTTTAACATTCCCAAATAGCCAGACTATGAGCCCTATTCTGTCCTGTTCTCCCTCGAAGATGGATGGACTGGACTTTTGGGAACACTGAATATGCGCCGCCTGAAACATCGCCCATCTCCCAAAGTGCCAATTATGTATTCTCTTTCTGGTAATAACATATCTGCGATCACTGGCTCTCACCTGCTTGCAAAAAGAGTGGATATGTAAGGTACTTGGCCGTCTGGGGACAGTGCGAGGTATTCCAAATGGTTTCCTATAAGTTGAAATCATCCAACCTAATTTCAGCAAGCGACACAATATTAAAAAGCAAAGAACCCTACAACCGGTAATAAAAAAAAGTCTCCTAGAACCAATGGTTGCTCATCTCGATTAACCCTAGCTGCCCTCTTATCTTGAAAATACAAGGTTTGTATAATCACAAACGAAATTTCCACCATGCTGTACAAATTGGCATTGGTTACACTGAAGCCGGATCCAAGAGGTACCTCAAGATTTTGACAATTCAAGGAAGCATAAACCTTTATTAAATATCAATTGGAAAGATCTGAATCAATAGCATCCAGATCAGCAGGGTCCGGAGCTGGCATGTTTAGTTTTTGATAATAAAAAGAGAAGGGAGACTGGTTGTTTGTAAAATGGAAGGGGGAATCTTTCTCAGCTTTGAAGAATAGAAGGCTTGTGTGGGTGTGGTCTGAGACGGAGCCATAGTTTCCAAAGCAAACTACCCCATGCAGTACAGCTACCACCCCCAGTAACCAAACCTGCAAACCAGCCCTCAATAACACCAACTTCTAAACCAATTCCAACCTTAAAACTACTAAAAATGACCACCACTACCACTACCACCACAAGACCCTCTGCAGCACTGTAACAATCCCTTATAGTGTGCTTAGAATCCAATAATAGATCTATGTTGAACTGATAATAGATTATCTTGATCAGCATGCGATGACTCTTATAATCATCTCTTGATTGGTAATGATAGAGACTCATCTGCTATTAGAAGATAACGAACTCCGTAGAACTACTTGGTAGTTCTTGCTGTCATGGTAGTTTCTATAATTGTATTGCTCGCCAGATTAATTGTAAATAAAATGCAATAGGGAGTAAAAGCATAAAAATAATCCTTTATTCATAAAACTTATAAGTAGTAGGAAAGTACTTAGATGGTAGTGGGAAGATTTTCTGCCCAGACAGTAAAACCCAATATTTATATCTGATCTTCACTCAACCCTTACTCTGATGACTCATCCGTATTAGTCATCCCGCTATTATGACTCATAACTAGTCATAATACCAAGTCCATCATCCCACTCCTATGAGTCATTCGCACAATCCTTAACCAATAACAACTCATAAAACAAGTCAAGTGCTCAGATGAGTCTCATAGCATGAAACATAAGATACCTATGACCAATAAATATTAGACATATGAATTCTGCCCTGCTTAGTCACGATTTATGACAGGTGATGGCACTCAGGGTTCGGAATAGTCCAACAGGTGAAGTCAGGGAAGTAGGACTAGGCTGGTCAGTCCTAGATGATGTCTATGATAGGAACCTACTCACTTGGGTGACCCACTCCACTTGGGACTGGTCCTAGACCAGTCTTTATAAAAGATCGTATAGGAGTCCGAATGACACCCAAATCAACACTTACCAAGCATAGATATATAGCTATAGTAGAATATTTCAGCCCCTTGTCACGTTATGAAGCAACAATTTCTCAATGCAAGTGGATAGAGCATCCTGAAGAGGATAGCATGTGGTGGAAATGCGACTACCCGATGGATAAGTGGCATCAAATCCCCGTATTGTAGTATTTTGTCATGTAATATTACTCACTTAATGCACTAAGAAAGGTTTGATACCAGGGAACCCATTTTCGCCACCCCTGATCTAAGCAAGGCACTATCTCCACCGTATAATCCTTTAATCCATGGAAACAATAACTTTTATTATTGAAAGCTATATTTGAACGTAATATATTGTGATAAAAATAGCAGATCCTATTGCTTAGCAGGCCTAGTCGGACCAGTGCTGGTCAAGTCGGTTTCAATAATCCTGACTGTCTAGTTGGTCTAATTTCCGCCATTAGACTAGACTTAACTTTCAACTGGACTAGCTAGTCCAGCCCAGTCTTCCGCCGACCATTCGGAACCCTGCTGGCACTCTGGCAGAGGATAATGACACCTCCCCCGCAGATCTACCAAAAGTATACAACCTACTGCGGTCCAGCACCACCCTCCTACCCACCACTGGCTCCGCCATAGAACCCGAACCACCGGGGACGTCCTCAGCAACCGAAGCCGGAACATACGTCTCACTCGACTGCGAAATGGTCGATGTGGATAGTCCCAGGAACGAGTCTCGATAGTCAACTATCACGGACACGTAATCCTAGGCACGTTCGTGCGGTAGAAGGAAGAAGTTACGGATTGGAGGGCCTGGGTTAGTGGTGTTACTCCTGTGAATATGGTTCAGGGTGCCTCCCATTCTTCTCGCTGTGCTGCAGTAACACAGCTAATGGCGTGGGTAGCGAGGGAATTCAGGGATATACAAAAAGAAGTATCCGCCATTCTCGTTGATAGGGTTCTTGTCGGACATGCAGTTAAGAACTATCTCGAGGCGTTGCTATTGAGCTACCTGAAGAGGGACATTCGGGATAGTAGTCGACATCCTGGATTCAGAAAGCTGAGCGCTGGACGTACGCAGACATTGAATAAACTTGCCCACGAAGTGCTGCGGATTGAGATTCAAGGGGGGAGAATTCTAGTGTTTGTTTATCCTTCCTTCTCTCTTGATGGTGGTGGTCTAATGAATGGGTGGGTGGATAGATTGAGGACGCACGAGCTTGCATGCTACTATATAGAAAATTCCGCGATGAAATTGAAAAATTGCATAAGCCAAAACTCCCTTAGCCAAAGGGCGCCTCTGCCAAGTCAGGTAGGAAGAATAGGAAAAAGAAAAAGAAAAAGGAAGCTTAGGTATTGTTTTGTTTATGTTATAGTTTTAATCTATACCCCTCTATCCTTCCGTTTATACTTGCACGAGAGTTAGAATTTTAACTAGTCTATTCGTTCAGAATACTAATTTCCCCTCAGGTATCGTTCGTTGTAATCCCAAATTTCATCAGACTTCTCCCCCTTCTCTTTTCATCTGCTGTGCATGGGATCATATAGTGTTTGATAGCTGTCAAGCAGCGGCAAGGCCGGAAGAAATAGAAAAGTGATGGAGGAAAAACAAAAGGTGAATAATAAAGGGATTCCCTCGTATAGCTCCATTGCACCTTCTCTTGCTATATTAAAGATAATGTCGTTCAGGATCTTAGCTTTGAACCTAGCCTTGCAATAGGTAAAGTACTAATTTATATTGGTCATGCCAGTCTTGAAAGGGTTTCCGGGGAGACAAAGAGGAAGAAGGAGAAAGGGTATTCACCTCCCATTTCCTTTTGAAAACCTTAAGTCCTCTTCACTCATCCCCGAATGCTCCTTTCTCAAAGCGGGTGCGATCTGATCATGGAAGGTCCTGAGGAAGTTATCTTTCTAGACACGGAGGCTCCTGGTATAGTCACCCCGAATGTTCTCGATTGAGTCAAAGACCAAGTTTCCTTTACTTCCCTAATTGACAGCATTCATGAGCTGCGCATTCGAGGGGAGGTATCCCCCTGGGAAGATATATTTCTTGATAAAGCTACCCTCTGTTAGTAACATTGTCTCTCTCGATTAATAGAGACCGGGGAGGGAGGATACTCATTCCCCATTTGCGTAACTCTCATACTTCTGTGAATGATCAGCTGTGACCGAAGACCAATCATATTCTACCGGGATCACAAATCAAGTTACTTACACCCTCAGGCATGGTAATGCACTGGAACACAGAGGCTCCGCCATCATCCTTGAGCATACAATCCACGATTTCAAAATACTTGTCCAGATGTTCCCCACCGACAGCCTCGAGCATCTCTATACTGACGATCATATAGAACGCCTGCCGTGGGGAGAGCAGAGCGGGATAATCGCAGAGCAGCACATTAATTTTGTCCGCCATACCAACCGCCGCAATCCGCTTCTCCGCGAGGGTCTTCTACTCTACGGATAGTGTTAGGGAGTTGACCCGACATCCAGCTCGCGCAACAGCCTCCATGGCAAAACTTCCCCAACCTGTGCCTATTGCGGCAATGTCGTCCGTGGGCTTGATCCTGGCTGAGGTGATCAGCCGGGGGAGCTTGGTGCACTGTGCTGCTTCTAATTCCCCCCGTGGTGGATATGGCGGGGGCGTGTGCTAGTGAGAGGGAGAATATGACGCAAGAGTAAGTCATGTCCGGCGATAGGAATGCCACAAACATCTCATTGGAGCTGTCGTAGTGGGAGGCGACATTGGCAGGCAGGCATGGGTGCGGCTCTGCAGGTGTTTGCGTTCTTGGTGACGTTGTCGTATGGGACAAGGCCTGCCTGCCTGCATGCCTGTGCGACGTTGTTTTTTCTTTCCTCCAGCGCTTCGGTTCGTAGGTGGTAACGATGGATACCGGCACTAGTAGGTTTATTGAGTGGAAGCTGCTGGGCTAATCTTATATCGCAGGATCCGGGGGCTTGTATGGCTATTTCGGCCGTTTGATGGGTTGCTCTTTAGCTTCATTTCTTTTCAGTATCTCACAACCAAGAATCTGTTGCCGACATTTTCCGGCCAGGTAGGCCCCCGCCATACACTGCTGGCTTGGTTCAAGAGAATAATACTACTGCACTACCAGGAGCGCTGGATTCTAGCCGACCTTGCCAAATGGAGGAGAGAACCAGAATGGATTTCTTGCATTCCACGGTAAAAGATTTTCTTGCTGTGGTAACTGCCGCGTGGGATTCGGGGATGACTAGCACTTGTAAATGGTCAGTATCGGTGTGTTACTATTCCTGGTAGCAAATTATTACCTTTGCCTTCATCTTTATTAATGCGGATGGCCGAAAGAAGCTCGGAACTTTGGTAGTCAAATAAGTGTACTCTTTGTTGCTAGGATCTTTCGTTTTCCTCGTAACCTTTTCTTTAATCACTTTCGTTTCTCGGCTTGCCCATGCCTTCATTTACGTCCTCGAGGAGGTCGGGTATAACCTGAATGAGAATGTCGCTGCTGTGAACCCTCTCGACTACTGGGGCGAACGGTAGAACCACACCTTCAACGGCTCTCTCGTGAATTGGAGGTTTCCGTTTCACACCACCTCTCTGGATAAGTTCGTCAACAGGAATCCGAGAAATGACGATGCTAATGAAACAGTGTTTGAACATGGCGTTATGGGGAATCAGTTGCGGCATGGTGGTGATGTGAATGGTCTGATGGATAGTTTGGATTATCTTCAGGGGATGGGTATCAAGGTTTGCAAGGACGATATCCAGAGGGGTTGCCTTAGTTGCTAATACATTATCACTTTAGGGGATTTGCATTGCAGGAACCCCGCATATTAACATGCCTTGGGGCGCGGACGGTTACTCTCCTCTTGATTTGACTCTACTTGATAGACACTTTGGAGACATTGAAGAATGGAGGAAGGCTATCACCGAGATCCGCGCTCGGGATAAATGTACGTTATCTTGGATTATACTGTGTCTACGTAAGTTTTCCTTGTAGTTAGCGGCTGTTAGTCTCTTGAGCTGACACTTGAATAGTATGGGTGACTTGATCGGCTTCGAGGGTTACTTGAACACAACAGCACCCTTCACCTTGGCTGAACATAAAGTCCAGTGGAAAGGTGAAAGGTGGTACCGCGAGTTTGAGATCAACAATAACTGCAAGGAGGAGTGCAACTACCCGCGATTCTGGTAAGAGACTAGCGACCGCCTGTATCCAGCTGTCAAGGGCTGCTACGACGAGTGAGTGTCCCATCCAACCAACCTTTCCCGTCCAATCAAAGATACTAACTCCAGTACCCGGCGACTACGATCACTACGGTGACACCGAAGCTTTCCGTATCTTCCCAGACTGGCAACGCCAACTCTCAAAATTCGCCTCCGTGCAGGATCGTCTGCGGGAATGGAAACCAAGCGTGGCCCGCCGCATCGAGCACTTTGCCTGCATTAACATTTCAATGCTGGACATTGACGGCTTCCGTATCGATAAGGCGACGCAGATCACCGTGGATATGCTCGGCGACTGGGCTGACTCGGTCCGACAGTGCGCTCGAAGGTTCGGTAAAAAGAACTTCTCCATCCCGGGAGAGGTCACGGGTGGCGATACCTTTGGATCTATCTATCTGGGCAGAGGCTGAGAGCCGAATATGCGACCGACGGACGTCAAGGGAGCGTTTTCGCTCACAAGTGATTCTAATAATAAGTATTTCATTCGCGAGAAGGGGAAGAATGCGCTCGATGCCGGCGCATTCCATTATTCGGTCTAAATGATCTTTAACTAGGCTCATGGGAATGGACTGTAACTTGACGGCTGGACTCGACACGCCGGGGAATTGGGTGGATATTTGGAACGCTATGGCAGTCAGTAATGACCTAGTCAACGCGAATACTGGGCAACCCGATCCAAGACATATGTATGGTGTCACGAATCAGGATGTAACGCGGGCATACCCGTCATTAGTGTGCAGTGGAATGGGAAAGATAGATACTGGTGTGAGAGTGCCGGCACCGGTACCACAAGAACGGGCCCTATAAATCAATTTGAATCTTCGGGGGTCATGGGGGGATTACTAAAATGCAAGCATATTTCAAGCAATCCCTGGTTTTTTCGGCTATTCTTTTTTCTTTCAGTTTCTTTGTGGCGTTCGAGGCAAAAAGACAGGTGAAAGCGTGGAAATATTTCATTGTTTGATGCAATGTGAAATGGTGCCAGAAACGTTCGGGGGGGGGGGGGGTATCCCCCTGCTCAAAAGGCAGCTTGGGTGTAGATATTGAGATCATTATGGCTAACCTCAAAATACTTGTGATCTAGTTGTTGCCTTCTATTAATCAAAAAATTGAAGCCGAAGGTTGCAGACCTCCCCTCATAGCTTCTAGCGCTAAACCATATCATACATAAGCTACCGTAGATGGTATACTTTTGTCAAGAGCGATATTGTAAGGTACTGTACTCCCTTACTTTTCCAGAGTATGATATTTTCTCCTCAGGAACCATTTGGACTTTTGGATATAGAGGGCCAGCTTGACACTTCTTAAAGGAGGAGAGAGAAAAAATATACTCGCCCCCGCCATAAATATCCGAAAATGGGGGTATACTAGTACTTGAGTTGGATAAAATATCTAGGCCTATCTAGCCCCCCATACAAAATATACCCCCTGTTTTCGGCCACCTCTTGCTAGGACGAGTACCGGTATGTATGCCAGACATGTTCCGTCGGATGCGAGCGCTGCGATGTCTTGGATTTTCACCACTATCACCCCAGAGGTCCCTGTCTCACCCTACATGGAGGCTCGAGTGGCCGCAGGGTTCCGAATAGTCCGACCGGTCAAGTCTTGGAGGCGGGACCGGGCTGGCCAGTCCTGGTGATGGCGATGACTGGACCCGACTAACTTGGGTGGTCCGGTCCGGTTTGAACTGGTCCCAGACT
>Ga0307509_10006597_pt1 | contig 15523 bp, 17 predicted proteins | sample 10_EM_MG_FD_202245 | JGI IMG/M metagenome (GOLD analysis project Ga0307509, IMG submission 202245) | Populus trichocarpa ectomycorrhiza microbial communities from riparian zone in the Pacific Northwest, United States - 10_EM | ecosystem: Host-associated > Plants > Roots > Unclassified | place...
CTCATCAAACTATTCAGTATTACTCAAATCTCAAGAAATGGGTCTTCCTTATTTTCCATCAAGAACCAAACTTGAGTACCAAAAAACAAAAGAAAAAACATAAAGGGTCACCCACTTAAGCTAAAAAACACAACTTTAAATACACAAACACAAAATGTACATAAGAAAAATGAAAAACAAGAACATTAAAAAACAAACCTAGAAAAGAAAGAACACTCACAGTTGAAACATGAAGAGGTCTCAACAGATCCAGCATTGACAAGATTTGATCTATTAATTACCTCTCCATTTCTGAAACAAAAACACAAGGTTTTTCGTTAAAAACTATGACAAAGATTCAATTTTTATTCTTGAAAGAACCAAGAAGAAGATAGAGGGTTATTTGGTGAGAAACAAAAAAATAAAAGAAACTTACAAGTTTGTGTGCTATGATTGGAAGAGAAATCTAGAGAGATAAAGAATAGAGAGAGAGAGAGAGATGCTAGAGAGAGAGAGCGGGGTTCGCGTGTTTGCTAGTGAGTGTTAAAGAGGTGATTTTTTTCAGGCAAAATGTCTCTCTTTTTAATAATGATGACAATTTTCATGTCCTAATCATTCGATGTAATTTAGGTTGAAAAAAAAACCCTTTCCAATTAGGTTTTTTTCCTAGCCTTTTTTTCGCAGATAGGTTTTTTTATTGTCAATTGAATTTGATATATTTTGATGGCGAAAACTAGATTAAAAAATATTAAAATAGATAGAGAAATTAATCTTGCTTGTTGAATTATTATTATTATTATTATTATTATTATTTAATCTTGGTTGTTGAATTTGAAAGAAAGGTTATGAGTTTCTGTAGATCGAGAAATTAACAGTGTTCTCTTTATAATAAGAGAATTATAGTATATAAAATTAGATTTTTTTTTTTTACTTTGAAAGTGTGGAAAAATTAAATATAAATAGATTTAATTCGTGAGAGTTGGTAAAATAAATGTAATTCCAAACAGAAACACCCTCTCATTTTCAAGAATTACATGATTAATTTAATTACAAGCAACATTAAGTGATGTTCATGATAAGTTTTGTCTGTCAAGTGCTAAAGTAATCAAACAGGTTTCCCTTTCTAAATTCTTTGTAAATAATTCTATCAATGGTTTAAAATTTTTAGAGCTTTGATTTTTTTTTCTTTTTTCCCCTCTATGTTCCATGAAAGTAGATCATTTCCAAGAATTTTTATTAATGCTCACACTATAAACACTAAATACTTACAAAAATAAGAAAATTAAAAAAATAGTAATAAAAGAGATAAATAATTTTTCATGGAATGATATATGATTTTCTTTTTCTTTCTCTTATAATGTAAGTGTGTTGAAACATGGGCGGCTCAAAAAATATATTTTTTTTTTGTGCGGTCAACCACATTTTGAACTGTGGTTAGCATAAACAAATGAATTTTAAATATTTAGTTATTATAATCCGAGAAATTCCTCACCATTTTCCATCAATACATGAATTATCTGTCACGAAAAATAAAATATTAGTGAAGGTAGAAAGATATTCTAAAATTTGTCTCCATATTACATTAGTGGAAAGGGTGTCCTATTTTTTTCTTAAAAAAAAAGAAGAAGAACAATTTGGCACATCACAGAGATCCAATCCCCACTAAATTAGCAGACGATGAGGGGCTAAAATGATGAGTGGGTTTTGACTCGAGTTATTTTCTCCTTGAAGATTTATTTGGCCCTCTCAAAGGGGTTTTGACTTTGATAAACATGCATGAGATCCATTTGAGAAACAGTGCTGTATTGTTGGCTGGCAATAATTAGGTGGGACAAGAGAAAAGCAACTTGATTAATTTAATTTAATTTAATTATTAATTATGATTAGCAATTTCATCATCAAGATAGGCCAACTATACTCGAGGGTCGTCAGTTGACATATGGAGCCAGTTAACAATGCAGAATTGGTCTTCTTTTTACTCTGCTTCTTCTGTATTTTGGACTTTCTTTATTAGAATCCATGTAGTTTGCTTGGCCCTTTTGGACTCAGGCTTCCCACATAGCTGGACTCCATTTCTGCAATGATTTTTCATCTTTCCTTTCACACCCTCTCTCAATTTAATCCAATGAAATGATCTCCTTTTTTTAATCATAGTTATAAAATCCAATTATAAAACCTGACTAGCTGTTCAAAATATAAATTAAGTAAATCAATCTACATCATGTTGTTTCAAAAAAAAAATTAAAAAAATTAAACTAGATCTTAATATAATTTCAACCATATTAAAATGTTTGATCGAATCAACTTTTACTTGGATAATAAACAGATGTAATTAGTTGATCTAACCAATAAAGCCGAGTTCAATAACATTATAGAAAATTATATAACCGGTACAGGGTTTTAAAACATGATTACCCACATTAGGTGTAGATTATAGCTAAAACGATTTTGAATCTTATGATGAAAGAGATAAGCTTTGCCCACCAAAAGTAACAAAGAAAAAGATGGACTATGAAAGAAGTGTTAGGGCAGAGTAGTCTTTAGAGGAGAACAAAGGGGAAATGGATAATAGAAAAAGAAGAAGAAGAAGCCGGGATTGCTTGAATCTTCCAGCCTTCAATCCCTGCCTGCCTCAGAATCCAAAGGGGCAGAAAATTACAATGGGGGACAAAACCCATAGGGGGCAACATCGGTGTTGATGTGGGCATGCTGTCTTTGATGGTATTTTCTGGATATATATATATATATATAAAAGGCATCCACTTATTGGGTCCCACTTAGGGCTTACCCACTCATTCTGATTGGGTCCCAACCCCCAGCTGGAAAGGTTGACATGTATCCACAAGCAAGTGGATGTTTGGTGGCCGGAGAGCAAAGCTACAATGACTTGCAAGTTTGTGGAAAAGCATACACTCTCTTTCTGCTGTGGACACATGGGCTCCTCTTTCAGCAGCATGGACTACACATATCCAACATATCTAAACCATGGAGAACAAGGAACAGATGCAGATACAGAAAGATTGCAGCCCAGATGAAGTCATCATTCATGGTTGAAACGCTTGTTCAAGTCGTCAGTGTTGTGTATGACTGCAGCTAAGGAACTGTATATCGCTGCTGACAACTTTCTGAGGGAAAAGTACCTGCATTGAATATCAACGCAAGAGGAAATTAGTGACAGAGAGACACGGTTAGATGAATTTATAAAGCCCCACGTAGATGCCTGAACCCACACAGAAACAGCAAGCATAAAAGAAGGTGTGAGGAGGTTGAAATCATGGCCTCTTCTTTTCACAGCCCAGAATGTATAATCTTCTAAATATATTCTTCTCCAAGCTGGCTGGGAGAAAAAGGTGTCCTTCAATTACTTGTGAGTAGCCCTTTTTCATGGATATTTTCTGTCTTCGGCAAATTAACAAGTCATGGTCCTTTCCTAAACACTCAGTTTTTACTCGTTAGTCGTTATAAATAGATGAGCATTTCATTCTCTCTCTCTCTCTCTCTATATATATATATATATATGCAGACCTGCCTCCTCTACCGGCTTCAAATGTGGCATGCAGCAACATTACTGAATCTGACACGCACACACATACTTAAGATACAAACTGACTGCAGCATTAATTCTGATTATACATTTCCAAATGCCATGTGTATTCTTGTTGCGAATAGTAGACAAAAAGACTCCATTTACTAGCTGCTAGCTTGAACAAAATTAAATTTATGACCAGAAGAAAGAAAGTGTGTAGCTAGCTAATTAAAAGCCAATCAGGTAGGGTTTGGAAAACAATGGAAAACAGAGTGGCAGCTAAGTTGTTGGGATATCATGAAAATGGGAAAAAAAATTATAAGATTTTACTTGATACATGAAAACCGTGCATATACCATTGACAACTTCCAAACAAGCAATTGCATTGAAATTATGGAGTACACTTTCTTTATGAAGGCCCAACGTGAGTCAATCTGCAGGTACACTACTTGTTGTTTTGTTGTACCAGCTTCAACATCGACTGCTTTGTTATCTGTAGCTGCCATTTCCTCTCTTTTACTAGCATAAAAGTGGTGAAGCTATGTTGTTAATTTGGCAGGAGAGACAGTGAAGGAAAATATTGGATTTCTATTGACAAGATCAGTGGAGACCTAGTTAGGGGATGTGACAAAAACTGGAGTGCAGGTGGTTAAGTTTGTTACTAACAAATTGGAGACTTCGATTTGACTTTTGTTTATGATCCAAAAAGGATAACATTTAATAACAGAAGATGTCAAAGAATTCACAAGATGAACACTCATATAAACAAATTGAAATTTGGGACGACGGGACCACGTAAATCTCACGATCACCACCACAGAAACGCAGGCAACAGAAATCATTGCCACTCAACTCTTTTCTCTTCACTCTATCTCCCTTTCTCTACAACTATATGATAGTTACACAAAAAATGGAAAAAAAAGAAAAGAAAAATCACCAAGCCACTTCCTTTGATATCACTTTGCATGTCCAGTTTTCCTCTTTCCGTCGACGGAAACTAGCTGCCTTCCGGGTTTGTTTAGGCCTGGACTCGCCCCATTTGGTAGTTTCCTTGATGGTGAAGGAATTAGTGATGGAATTAAACTCCTGGTAACAAAACCAGAAAAAAAAATGTAGTAAATATTCTGATGAAAAAAATTTAAAGCGGGAATCCTAAGAGAAAGTTCTAGTCTGGAAAAAAAATAAATGGCAGTGGTATCTCTAGTTCTAGAAGCTTTACATGTTGTAAGTAATGCGTGCATCTATAAGTTTAAATGACCAGAAATGCTGCTCAGAGAAAAGTGATCAGTAATCAGACAGCTTATTACCTTGTTTCTGTGCTCTTGAATCCCCTAGGATTAGTAGTCTTCTTCGTTTTAGATCCCAAAACATTGGGATTGGGAAGGCTGCTCATTCTAGGGATATTAGATTGCCATAGCAAGTCTGGCTCAGAAGAATCACTTGTTGCAGCCTCGAGTTCGTCAGACTCATCGGTGGATGCCATTTCAAACCTACCCCTCTGAGCATCATACTCTTGGCTGTCCCTTGTATTTGGTGAAGATTTGTAGGGTTGTTCTGGGTAAATCTTCGAAGGGTCTCGAGCATAACTCTGATAAAACATCTCAGGCGACTGTCTGCTGTCTACTTCCCATTGTCCTGCAGGATTTTCATCTCTATTTGCACTGTCAAGCCTGTTCACCATGACCTTGTCAACCCAGTCACCAGACACTGATTCTCTATCATCCTCCTTTCCACTCATCGAAGGACTGGAAGCAGGTAGCCATGGAGGTGAATACATTATCAAATCTTGGGGATCCAAGCTTCTTCGCCTTCTTGCAACAGACGAATAGTCGTTCCTAACCTGCAGATCATTAAATCAGTATGTAAATTATGGTTATATATGAATATCAACTTTATTCTTTGATGGACGGCTACACCGGGAAAACATATGCATACTACAAACACACAGTACAATCATTTTAACATGATGTTTGAGATGATTGTCTCATGATAAAATGACATGTCTTAGTTTAAGTAGTAAAATAAGCATTATCCAAATTATTAGATGGGAATCCCAACATTAACAGATGCGTAACCTTGGGAATTAAACATAAATCAGGAGCACAACCTCAATGCTCAGGCAATATTACTCAATAAACAAATGTGTTTATAACCAAAAGCAGTGTTCAAATAATCAATTTCAGTCACTGGTTATGTTAACTTTTACCTCTGAATTACCATCCTCCATCTGCCTATGACCGCTTGTTATGCTACCTGCACTTGTTATGCTACCTGCACTATGCCAACTGTGAGAAGGAGAAGGCAAACCAGACTTCATTTTAAGTCTTTCCGGGGTGCTGGATCGAGAATGATGTGAGTGCTCTGACTCTACTTCCTTCGATGCTAAGGCTGCTTTGAGATTAGCAATCTGAAACCAGACAAAGTAAAAGTGACTCGCGGTATTTCTTGCGGAAAAAGTATATGAGAGATAATAAGTAAGTCAATAATAACAAGAATAGGTACTCCAAGACATACCCTATGAAAGAAATTCTGATAATAGGCAAACATGTCATTTTCTTATGTAATGTATGAAGACATAAATTGAGGCCAATTCTAAACTTCATCCAAAAAACCAAAAAAAGAAAGATGAGGAGCATAGAGTAGAACCTGCTCTTTCAGCTCCTTCGCCTCTGAACTATCTTTATTAACTCGAGCAGCACCAAGCTCAACAGTGGCAACCCTTTCCGCAAATTTAAGTGTACTAATTGTTTCTCCAAGAGCATCAGTCTCAGGACTTATGTGAACAAACATGAGCGTCTTAGCCTGCCCACCTGGTGATTATTGAGAACAGAAAAATAGTTGGGATGGGATTAGATTATAGAAAGAAGGGAAATAGAATGTCCTTGGTTAATCTTACCAAGTGAATCTTGTAGTAGTTGCGTGAGTTTGCTGTTCCGGTAGGGAACGTGTGAGTTTTTTTGAGCAAGAGAGGCAATCACATCTCCTAAAGCAGAAAGAGATTTATTGATATGCTGTGCTTCCTTTAATCGATCTCCCGTCACCTCGGATTTGTCAATCCGTTCACTTCCTGCCAGGTCAACTAGATGCATTGAACCACGGATTACTGTTCCAGATGCCAACTCTCTCCCTTGAACATGAACTGTCAGGCAGCTGCAAATATGGGCCAGTTATGAGTTTCGTTTAGTTAAGCACTATTATTGAAATGGTTTTCCAAAAATCACACTTGCAACATGGAACATTCATTAAGCACACCTATGGGATCGACTGCTGCGATCATTCATTGCTGTAGCGCTAACTGCACGATTCCTGTGCCCAATGTTCATCAAATTTAAGACATCAGACGGTGATGATACAGTTACAAGACTTGCATCTGGTACATTAATTCCATTCTGAGAACTGTTTCGAATTTCTAATGTATACAGGAGTTAAGAATCCAAGTAGAAAAGTAAGCTGGATTGAAGAAAAAGACATTATTTTAATGAAAGAAAATAGTGTCATGAAGGATATCTTCTGTTAACACCCTCAGTTACAAGGAGATCCCTCACTTGCTCGTTGTAAATCTCAAGCATTTGGACAGAGATATCATAGCAAATAACTTCCTTTCTTTGATCTGAAAGGAGAAATAGATCGCTCAAAGCCCTGTAGTTTACACCTAGACTTTCCTCTGTGAGCTCCTTGGGACCGGTCTGAAAAATGAAACGAATAAAGTTAAATGAGTAGCCAAAGGGTTAACCAAAATCCATGTTTTAATAATGGTACATGAATCCTCTCACCATAGTAAATGTCTTTCCGGATCCAGTTTGACCATATGCAAATATACACACGTTGTAACCATCAAGAACAGAACGAATCAGAGGCTGGGTGTCTGCAAATACCTCCTCTGCAGGAAAGCCAGGAGTTAAAAAATTTAAATAGGAAAACTGATAGGAATGAAAAAGAACCCGAATGAGACCTCACTAACCTTGAGTTGCCAAAGGACCAAAAACCTTGTTGAAGTTGAATGATTTGCGTCCCTCTTTGCCATATTTTGAAGGGGTGCTAATTGTAATGTTCCCTTCATCTATGTGATCCACCGTACTAAAACGACTTGCTTGCCCAGTCAAAAAGGGTCTTACTCGGCAATATACTCTAATATTTCCTAATGAAATATATTCATTACCATTAAATTTAGCGAAGAAACTTAGTATATGAGTGCAATAAAGCCATGGAATCAGAATTTAAATAACTGGTATACCTTTCAGGTCCTGCACTTGATTGTATAACTTGCGATTCTCCTCGAGGACTCTCTGGTAGCCTGAAGCTGCATGAGCTAGGCCATGCAAGTGCTTACCTGTTTCAAGAAACTAGTGGTGATATAGATTACTCTCTTCTAATAATCTGGAATGAGTGTACAGAATCTTATTTTACCTAAATTGTTGAACTCCTCCACATGTTTCATTTGCAAAAGGTGCATTCCTTCTTTCGTAGCATAAAGAGTAAGTTTCAGTTCCTGCAGGCACCATCATTTATCACTATTTAACATCTTGTGGAGAGGTAAAAAGACTTCACCCTTGGGTAAATACTGAGACATTACCTTAATGTCTTGTTGTTGTCGTTCAACCATCGCTTGCTGTTTCAAAAGCTGGTCTTCTGATTCCTCATGAGGAGTGCCCTTATGATGGCAGCATTCCCGTGTATTGATTTGTGTGGAAGTTTCTTCTTCCATCTTAACCATAGCATTAGCAAAAGAAAATGTCACCCAATTGGTTTAAAAAATTCAGTGCCTTGATAAATGTAAACAGCGCCATTCTAAATTACATTCCAAGTTATGCAACTGCATTGCATGAGTGAAACATTCATAGTGCAAGCCAAGCGCATACCCTTGTATCACTTGAAGTTCTTGAAAGAGGCATGTCAGGGCTAGCTACTTCCATATCTTTTGCTGTTATTTTCATCTGTCAGATTCGCATTAATGATTAGCCACTTAGATTTCTTAGCAATAATATGAAGAGCTAACTTTTCAGTGCGCACAAATATGGGGAGAGGAGGGGTGATATCATTTTAACGAACATAACAGCTCACCTGCTCATTCTGGCTCACCAACCGACGCTCAAACTCCTCCATGACTTTGTTTAGCATAGACTCTACTATCTGTTTCCAATCAAAGTGCTATGATTTTCTGACAAGTTTCTTTTGCATCTACTTTAGAGGATAACAAGCATTATAACACTTACATTAGGTATTTCTTCTTGCTTCCTGTTTGAAAGAGCTGCACGGACAAGCATATTCAAGGAACGAGAGGCACCCTGCACATACAAATGGACTTATGATTACTACTTGCCTTTCTAAATTCGTAAAAAAAATTGAAAAAAATAAAAATTGAAAAGTTCACTTACAGCTTCACTGAGGTCATTGAATTGTTCATCAAATGAAGACGGATCACCACTGCATGCCCGAGAAAAGGAATTCTTGAAAGGCTCGGAATTTTTTCGCATGAAGGGTTTCCCACCCCCAGAGGTTGAGGGTTTCAAATTTCCTCCATATTTCCATGTCCCAATCCCACCACTCTGTTTCCAATCACTATATGATTTAAGTGCTAAAATACAGTTCACAACCCTTGCAGATTTTCCTCCCTGGAAGTTAATGATACAAAAGAATTATCACTGCAGGAAGACAACTCTCACAATGCAATAGAAGATTAGCATGGCATTTTCTGGATTTTCTGTTCTGTTTCTACCTGAACTTATACTCTCACCTGTTCCAAATCAGAGGCTTCAAAGGTTGGAATTCCCATTTCCTCAATAGCTACCAGGAAGTTTCTCACATTTTCGAAGTACTGAAATGCTGATAAAGCTGCCCCATCAGGAACTTCAACAGAATCACCAGGACCTTCCACTACCTACGCACAATACAGATCACCAAAACCGACTAATAAGGATAACTATCCTCGAAACATAATGAAATAAAAACCAGGTTGAATGAGACCTTTGGAACTGCTCCAGGTTGAACCTTGTTAAGGACGTTACATAAGATTATCCCACTTCGCAATCCAAGCCTGAATTCTTCTTCAGAGGGCTCAGCTGGCAAATCTTTACCCCCGACAACCCCCACTGTTTTTCGAAGCCACCCAGCTGCTTCATACCTTCTCAAGGCTGCAAACCAATACAAAAATGTAAAATCACCAACTTCTCTTTTTTTCCTTTTCTTCTTTTACAGAAAAATATGTATCGAACCAAATTTGTATATTTAAAGGCCTCCTATTCTGATTCCAATTTCGCTACAACAATTCCATCTAACCACACATGATGGGAAGTCCTCAGTGAGTAAAAATACAAGGAACAAGCACCATGAAAGAAGTAATTACAAGAAATCTCTAACTTGAAAAAAGTTTCATGTAGATACTGCTTCAATGACCATCAATAAGAGATGAAACACATAAGCTCAAATTATCACCAGGGCTCAAAGGAAGAGTTTTCTCAATATTACTACAAAAATTTCTCAGGCAGCCAAAATTCACGAATCTAGCCAAGAAACACTATCAATATCAATATAGCATCACATAATCCATGACAAATCCTTAAATTCTACAAATTTCAATTCCGTGATGTGCATCAATCCAACTTCTACGAATCAACCACCTAATCCATAAAATTCAACAGCCTAAACATAAAGTCCTCATAGATCAGCAAGATTCCAGGAAAATGAATTCAAAACACAGACCGTAAGTTTCTCAAGCATCCAACCATCAAAGAACACAAACAAAAAGGCTTTATCAAATTCAATCAAAATGTTCAGCAAAGAAATAAATGATCAAGGAAAAGATTGATATATATATCATACAAGCTTCTTCAGCTTTTCTTGAAGCCACCAAATCAACACCTCTTGGTCGAGTTCCAATATTTTCTTGAAGCATATCCTCTACAACAGAAGCAGCAGAGAAAGGCCAAACTTGTTGTTGCTGCTCTGTTGCCATTCTTTTCTTTTCTTTAAAAATACCACCACCCCACAACAACAAAATCCAATCTTTCCAATTCTAAAGATCTTACGTAAAAAAAAAACAATTCAAAATTTTCCCATTTAACCTCAAAAAACACCAATAAAAGTAAAAGGTTTGTATTTTTCTATGTATACAATGCAATGTGTATGTATATATAGCTGTTGTTCTTGTAGTATTCTTTGAGAGAAACAAGAAATGTGGTGTTTCTCTAGATCTACAAAGAAGGTTTTCTTGAATTATAAGGAGGGAAAGAGAGAGAATTTTCCCGGGAAAAATTTCTCTCTTAACTTTCTCTGTGGTATTGGTTTCTTTTCTTTCTCTTTCTCTTTCTGTTTGTGTTGTTGCTGAGTCTAATATTGAAGAGAAAAGGGCTGCCCGAACCTGGTTCCGAGCCTCCCGGTTTGGGCTGGTTTATAATTTTTGTAGGGTATAGAGAAAGTGAAGGGCTAATTTTTACCTTCATATATTTTTCAGAATACTATTTATTGCTCACTTTTTTTGTATTTTTAAAACAAAAGGAAAACATTTACCTATTCAGAATATAAATTTTTTCTTCTTTAGTGAACTTGAGAAAAATCAAAGAGTTTTTTTTACTTTTTCATGCCTATAGTTTTATATATATTAAAGAAATATTTTTTTCCTCATCATATTTTATAAAAAAAAAAATTCTCGTTTAAAACAATTCATTTATGATAAAAAAATCCTGTTCGTGTATTTTTTTTTCATATATTTTATTGAAATAGATTTCTTGGAGTGATTATTTATAGAATTTGAATATTTTCTATGCTAATAAATGAAGGAAAATAGACTTTTAATTACTCATCTATAATTTTTCCAAAAAAAGTTATGATAATAATTATATCCTTTGTTTTTAATACCTGAACCTGGCTTTTCTTTATTCAATGAACACAAAATCTAGGGCATAGCTAAAGCTAATCAGTTCAGATTCTTGATTTCATTTAAAAAAAAAAAAAAAAAAAGCATTGAAGTTTTGGCTCTTGATTGTCTTTGGAATGACGATTAAGTTCCACGAAATCTCGTATGTGACAAACCAGCTTTTTCAGATTAAATGACAAGATATAGGTATAATTATAATACATGGTATGATGTCTTTTTTATCTCTAAATTCTCCGTTTTTTTTATCAAAATAATAATCAAATATTATTTAATTGTTTATCGAGAAATCCCTTTACTATATATATATATATGATTTTGTTTTCCACAGGAAACATAATTTCTGCCTCACCTGAAATAAAAGTAGATCAAAGGAATCAATCAACTGGCCATGTAGAGCAAAGAGAGTCTAATCTAACCTCCTTAAATTTGATGGAAAAACATACAATGTTGCTTTCACTTCCCACCTTACATAATTAATGGCAGGAACTTCATTAGCCTTGCCAAGTGCCAAGACAAGAAGCTCCATCCCTTTTATGTTCCTTTATATTTACATTGAAAATGCCACCAAAAAATAACAGAATAACAACTCTTCTATGATTATCGTTCACTGAAATGGACTGTCTTTTGCTTGTGTATAAAGGCTAGATCGACTTGTGATCATGATTAGAGAGCTTAATCATATCATTAAATAAAAGTTATAAAATCATGGTAAGAGTAAACAACACCTCTTACAATTTTGAAGGGTATAATTTAACTGATTAAATCTTGAATTTGCTTCCTGAAAATCATCAGTTTGAGTCACATAAACTGCAGGGTTATTGGAAGTTTACATGGTTATTAATTTCAGGACCTGTAAAATTAGTCGAGGTACACACAAACTAATCTGGATATCCGCGTTAATTAAAAAAAAACATTACCTCGTACTTCTTGACATACCAACATTGTACTTGTCAGCAAATGAAACTTTATCTGCAGAGAATGTTACTTGAAAATGTTATTGCTTCGCTTATTCTTTGAACCTTACGCTATTTAGCAACACATTAACTAGCAGACATTTAAATATTCTCCGAGTTTATAGCACCAAGAAATATAATAAATCTTTGTGTACAATGCGTGACTTTTAGCCTCCAATTAAAGAAAATCCACGAAAAATAAGATTTTTTTTTTTAATGTGTTAGTTTGAATGTGGCTAGTTTGTGTTAAAGGAAACTTAGTTTTTACCATTTTTATTAAAATTAGTTTAGCTTGATAGATCAATCTAATAACTTGTTGGTCTAGGCTTTATGGTTGAGTTTTAAAATAAATCATGCGGAAATTGATCTAATCAAACTCTAAAAGTGAGTATTTTATATCCAGTCCGGTTTTAAATAAAAAAAACTAACCAAATTGAATTTGTATTTTTTTAATTATAAATTGAATTGAACTGATTAACTGGTTCAAACCAACCAGTTTAATTTGACTGTTTTCTTTAAAACTGGTTATACATATATCCATTTAATTGAGTTTTTTAGGCCTTTCTATAATGGGCTTGAATTTTTCTTAACTTATTTTGGTTTTATTTTACTATAGATCTAAGGTGTTTTTCAAAGAAAAAATATTCTTTGTTATGGGCATGAGATTTTTTTGGTCCGAACCAAATTAATTCAGTTTGATTTAGTCGATTTCAGCCTTCTCAAATCGAAATCAAATTGAAAAAAAATTTAAGTTTTTAAAATCAGTTTTTTCAGCTTATTTCCTCGGTTATGTTTCTTGGGTTATTATTTTGTTTGTTTTCTTGGTATTTTTAGTTACTCGGTTTTTTAAAAAAAAAAATCAAAATAATTTTATTTTGAATTAATATGAGTTAACTCATTCAAACCATAACCCGAGCCTTAGACCGGGTTTAATAACTTTGGTTTTAAGGCGTAAAAACCAATACGAGAAAAACAGCTCCACATTTTAAAGCGAAGAAAAAGTACCATTACCTAAATAAATTGCGACTCCATATATATATATATATGATTGACCCTAGTAATCAAAGTTTGCTAGAACATATACAGAAATTCTCTATATCATATATAAGAATGAAACGAGGTTAGTGAGATCATAAACAATCCTTGTTGTTTTAGGCAAATGGTCATTAATTTTCAGTCATCAACATATAGTTGTTAAAAGATCATTAATTTATATATAGTTACCCACCTAGCTAGTCCAATAGATACATACGTGAAGGTTTAATTTCTTCATGACACCAACCAGAAAGTAGAGTGAAACTTTAAGGCCATAAGCAACTCATCTGAGCTTCTTTATTCACTAAAGGAAATCAGTAGGACAGACTCAGATTTTCAAAGGAGAAATGGGCAGTTTCTCCTGTAGGACCTGTGCATAGAAAATGAATGACCATATCAAAATCAGCCGTCAAGAGAAAAAACCAGGAAAAAATCATGACATTGTCTGGGTGCCATTGCAGGTGTCTCTGAAAGATGATGGCGAGCCAGATAACAATTCACAGACACAGTGAGTGGAAAGCACATGATATGTGAGCATCGTTTCATGATTTGGGCACATTAATCTCTATTAATTAATGTTTTTCTACCAGTTCATGCAAGGGTTATACGAGGAGCTTCTAACCAGGGCGCTCGCTCGTCCTTGTCGGGAATTCTTTTTCAATTGGAAAAACGATTGTAATTTATGTGGTTTTATTATTATTATTATTATTATTATTTGTAGTAGTATTATTTATCAATGTTATAGCCATGAGGGTTGTTATGAATTTTGGTAGGTGAATCTTGGACTGTTTAATAGGAGACTTGATTCAAGTCGAGTTTCAAAAAAAATAAAAACAATTAGGAGGATGTTCGATGTAATCCAGTCATAAATTTAAATTTTTTAGTGACCCGGTTTCTTAATAATTTATTTTTAAAACAAAATCATCTTGATTTATTTTAAAAAAATATATATAAATTAATCATTGATATATAAAAACCTAATGTGTTCCTGAGCGAAAAACATTTAACTAAAACGTTGTGAAATTTTCATATTTATTTTCATAAATTAATTTACAAAAAAAAAAAATGCATGCAAAGAGTCCTTATAAATTTATACGGAGATAGCTCATCGATTGATACTAAAATCATGAATTATATAAATAATTCAGGCTTAACAAAAAAAAAAAAAAGTTTAGGACAAATTATGTTTTTTTCCTTTGCAAATATTATTCACTCTTATTTGAATTTTTTATTCACTACATTATTTGGATTTCAAAACAAAAAAAAAAAACCCGTAATCTGTTCAATGGATTATATTTCGGATTTGTCATTGACTAATCTGCCAACCATAATATCGTTTGTTTGTGTAAGTAAAGCGGTAAATAATCAATCATAACAAGGACTTTAATGTCAATTCAGGCCCCTTGTTCCCTCCAATATTTAAAATGTATTCAAACATATGGTTCGGACCCAAACCTCATAGGTTCGGATGATTAATTTTCAGAAATGCGTAATTAAGGGCCATTAAAGTAATAGTGGCCCCCCCGAGCGTGGTCCAAGTGAGGGCCCAGTGAACCATGCCGGCATGCTCTAGTTAACGCCATACGGATGCCGGCCCAATCTAAACCCTTCATACAAGTGGGCTCCCTTGGCCAGGTAAAAGACCGACCTAAAACATATCTTCATTTTTTTATTATTATTATTAAATAAAAATTTTAAAAAAGGTTCACATGAATTATTCTTTTCTCTTTTGTAAATAGTAAAAAAATTTATGTGTTTAAATAAAATAAAGAGGAAAATTTGAACAAGAAGAAATTTAAATAGGCCATGCTTCTTCCAAAAGACTGGGGCTTAATTTTAAATAAATAATTGAGGTGTTTGATTACATAGTATTTTAATTAAAGATGTTGTCAAGAACCACGTTTAAGACTCGAATTAAGAGTTGGTTAGTTAATAAAAAAAATAATATTATTATTTTAATTTATTAAAAAAATAAATTGAATTTCACTTTAAGTCTAACTAGGTTATAGACTACTTACAAGATCGATCAAGTTTAACTAAATTAATTCTTAAATAATTTAATATAAAATTTATTTGAAATTTAATTACCTTATCAATTCAATTCGAGTTTAATAAGCCTTCTTTATATTATAATTATTATAAAATTGTATCTATACA
>Ga0307509_10006599_pt1 | contig 15521 bp, 15 predicted proteins | sample 10_EM_MG_FD_202245 | JGI IMG/M metagenome (GOLD analysis project Ga0307509, IMG submission 202245) | Populus trichocarpa ectomycorrhiza microbial communities from riparian zone in the Pacific Northwest, United States - 10_EM | ecosystem: Host-associated > Plants > Roots > Unclassified | place...
TGGGCCGAAGCCAAATTATACCAACATGAGGTACACGGTCTGGGCATCGTGCAGCTAGTGGAAGGTACGGACTTCGGAGGGCAAGTGTCTCCCGTTGTACATTCCCCATCCGAGGACGCGCGCAGGAGTTGATTAGATCCAAGCCAGACAGGACTCGGTGATCACCATTCAATAAGTATTCAATATATATCCTACGGTCAAGATTACTGGAACATTCTGACGGTCGGCATCCGATATTCATGTTCAGTGATCGGCAGTAGTTGCCCCACGGTGGCGAGCAACCACTGGATGGAGTCCGGAACGAGCGGCGGTAGGGGATAAATATCGTACGTTCATATTCACCGAAGTGCCGTTCGCTCAGAGATATTGACCCACCCCCTATAGCTCATGACGCTCTGCGGGTAAGTATGACAACCCCATGTGCTAAAGATTTCGCGCCTTTAAACACCAGTGACGAAGTTGATGTGGCCAGCTTTGCACTCGGCGTCGTTTTCCGTCCACTCCACTGCGGCTAAGAGGGCCGCCGTCATCGGTGGCATGACTGCCTGAATCGAGTTCGTGCCTAACTTAACTGGACCTTCGCCACGGGACACTCGCATTAGCTCCACAGTTCTGGGGGGCAATGGAGTGGTCGTATCTGCCACGCACCATATGGATCACCTACGGTTATTGAATACACGACATGTTGACCCCCAGACCGATTGTAGCCGGCCAGCGTCCCACCCGGGTCCGCGCCAGGATAGCCCTACAGTCACCAGTCATCCCAATGAGGATACTCGAACACCCATCCCTGGTGTCAGGACCGCCGTCCGTTGTGATCAGGGGAGAGGGCGGACCCCAAATTCAGAGGAGGGCGATGACGTGGGTGACGTTTGCCAGGATCTAAAACTGGGGAGGATCTAATCAAGGTAAGATTGCTGGCATCGTGCGTATCACGTATTTGAAGAGAAAAAATGAAAGTGGGCGACAGAAGTGGGGGATTTGGGCGAATCTATCAACCGTCGTGTTGGGTTCCACTCCAAAGATCCCCCCAGTCCTTAAACTGGCACGCTGACGCCAACCGCGTTGCATCCGACCACGAACACCCTAACTCCGAGGCAGTCCTTCGACAGGTCGAGCTGGCCAGAGTCTGTTATGAAAAGTTGGAGCTGAACAGGCGGTCCGGATCACGAGCAAAGATGAGGCGGTAACGAAAACGGAAGATATCACCGAGCCGACAAGCACAAACGCCTTTGCACGATTCCCTGTGGTCGTCAAGGACTAGTCAGGGCAACGACTGGGGAAAATATCCACGAACCTAGAGTCCCTCCGTTGACCTCGCCCTTTCTCACCAGTGGTATTCTTCCTGCCCGGGCAATACTAGCTGACGATGCGGTCGACCTCGCCACCTTCTACGATAAGCCCTAGCTCACCCTTCCCGTATCCTCGAAGGTCGTCGTGGGGTTTGATCTGGAACATCGGAAAAAGTAAAACATACGATCTTGGGGGGTTTCTGGGTCAAAAGCAGCCGGAGTATCCCCAGTTTGGTCGACTTCTCGCCCAACGGGGGTGAGGTATTGCTAGGAACCGTCGAGGAGCCACGCACAGCCGGGTTCTCGTGAGCCACCTAGCTCTTTTCCGCCTCGCGTATCCCGTTCACTACGTCGGCACCGTGATCGAGCTGAACCCGGAGCTAGTGGCTGTGAGGGATGCGGGACAGGAGCGGGTGGTGGTGTAGGAGTAACTTGAGACAACCCCACGTTTGGATTGCCGATTCCAGCCTGTTCCCGAAAGAGACCGGCGATCGGGATTGAATTATCACCACTCATCCAGTTCGCACTCGCAGTCGATCCCGTTGATGACCGCCACGGACAGGTCTCGGACTTTCGGAATCGCGAAGGCGAAATCGCATCCGCAGGTTCGGTCGGACCGCTGTTCAAGTTGAGTGACACGATCGAAAACTGAATTTGGATTCGAGAGGCGCAGTACACAGACCACGACTGTGACCGAACAGGAAATCTGGACCTATTGCAGGAATAGCGGGTGAGTGAGGAGTTCCCGATTCTAATACTCACTTCAATAACGCTAATCGACGAAGCTGTTGCTGGCCACCTTCGATTTTTGTCCAATAGGTCGCGTGCCTGTTGGAGGTTCGTGATTCAGGTCCCCAAGGCTCCGAGCCATGGGAATCGAAGGATATGTGAAGTCGACAACGGGCCACCTACGAAGCTCTGGTTCCAGGCTCTGAACAAAAACACGAGATAGACAGCGTACTCGGTGAGCCCAGCCAACCTCTAGATGAGCCTAATCAGAGAACTCTACAGTCTCTCTTACCCCCTTTCCCCCCTCATGGCAACGGAACCAATCCTGACGACCGCCGCGGACATGGTTTCTAGTCCGGTTAGGTACCACTTGGGCGGATCTGTTGGGAGAGCCGATTCAAAAACCGTTTCATACACCATCAGCAGAGGCGATCAACTGTACAGAGACGGCGTCACCTGTGAACCGAGTTGCGGGATTGGGTGCACATGGGGAAGCAGGGAAAGAAGAGGAACATTTGATCCACAGAGATCTTTATTGCGATTGATAAGGCCATATGTCAACCATTACTGCCAGGTGCCCCAGAGCGGAATTTTTTGCGAACTCTAGGATGTGAGCCTTTTTTCTTAATTTCACGGCGGCGGTGCTAACTTCTTTTGTCATAGACCAATACTGAATAGCGGTGAATCTGCCCCCCATCCCCATGCCATCGACCTTTCTGAACTCGACTACAGACGACCATGGGGAGAAATTGCGACATCCTGACTAAGCTTTCGATACACTCGTTATGTTGAACCCACAGATGTTTACTGTTGGGCAGTATTAACCCGATCTCCATCGAGCCCGGTGGCTTCGGTTAGTTGTACGTAGTCATGTTCTCCGTCCGGGTAAAAGATCTGACCTCCCACATCAGAGCCTGAGGATTTGTAGCCATCTCCTATATTCTGAACGTTAGCACCTCAACGCCTTCTCTCCGTGCCCTCCTTCACAATGACCGGTTGGGATCGGCTCACGGGACCACTTTTTCTCCCCGTTGTGCCAGTGTTTCGTCAACGATCAGCGTAGACTCGCGCTCAGAGGCCCAACTCATGCTGAACTGATTCTCCAGGTCGAACTTGAGGATGTTGATGACCCACCGGGGTGGCACCCGTTCGTTTGCACTACCATAGGAGGATCGGGGTCTTGGGTCCCATTCCCCTCGCTCACGGCGCTCGGCTACTACCTGGGACTACAACAGTACGCCCAACCGTCGGATTATACGCGACCTGGCAAACGAAGTTGACCACCCCCGTGGTCATTGACGTCGGACTCGGGGCATGGAGCAAGGATGATCGAATATGTAGTGGTACCCACTGCCGGAAGTCGTTTGAACGACCTAGGCAGCTACTACGTACTGTCGTACATTTGATCGTGCAGTTGGGTGCGCCAGCTTTGAGGATCTCCGTCGCCGGGGTGATTGGTAAACCACTTGGACAGGGTTCCTGTCGCACACCTTTGGATGGTTTTCCTGAAGAATGTGCTCGGCTCGAAGTTGAACCCTTGGCAGAATAAACGGAATCTTCTGGCCTTCCTGTATTCACCAACAAGCCCAGCTGCGGAGGTTGAACTGTCGGTTGATTTGGTGAATCGCGTTCGTCGACACTGCACAGAGCATGGACTCATCGCGTTGCTAAGAATTACCACTGGGAAGTGGGGGGCCTCTAAGGCTTAGTTAGCGATATCGCTAAGTCGGGTCCACGCAAAGGGGAAGGAATGGCACCCCCCCCGGTAATCGACAACCTTTGGCTTGGGACGGACGCATTCGGATGCCTCCCCAGCGCGTGCTCAAGAAGATCGGCACAGGCTTCGCCCGGTTCCTCTCACGAAGTGGAACCCGCAGGCGAGGGTAAGGATGACAATTCGCATAACTCAACTACCCGACGCTGCCAAACATCATGTCGTCGGATGTGAGGGAAGGGAATGGTGAGAAACAAGAATAACAATGTCCCACTTGGAAATGTACTATGTACCAACAACTACACATGACAGTAATGTCCTCCTTCGTACATACCTCAACGATCCGGTTCTTTGAAGGTCAACTTTCTCACGACGCCATCACCCCCAACCATTACAAGTGACAGACCGGCCCAAAAGTACCCACCATCGCCCCTCCGTATATCCCCCGGCGAGATCCAGCAGATCTTCCTAGACTTGGCATCGAGGACCCATTCACAGCTCGCGTCAATCCTATATGGGGGCATCGCCCGGGGTTTGAACAAAGGTACTGGTTCTCCCTTGTTTATCGCGCATGAACGGTACCCTGACGGCGATGCAGTTATGTCATAAGGAATTTGAGTATGTTGCCCCGGTGCGTCTATCTTGAGGTTGAACCTGGTTTCCGAGTCAAATGTGATGTCGTAGACCTCCCCTGTGCCCAGATCTGCACCTTCTAGAGGGAGGCTCCCAAGAGTGGTTCCATCTTCCGTATCTCTGATACGGAGCTCCCGCCGCGGTGATCCGTAGGCTGTGACAATCCGGGTACGCTCTGGCGACCATCTACTCAATGGCTCATCCTCACCAGCCTCGGTTTGTTCGGGAAGCGGAGTACCCGACTGCCACATCTGTAAGACAGCCGTGATTCCAAACTCTGTAATTAATCTGCAACAAAATGATGCATGTGTGGGTGCTGGTTGATTTATGAGCAACGGCCTGAGTGATGAGGTGTTACTGCGAGGCCGGAGTTCCTGCAGGGACTCCAGCTCAAGTAGAGCGAGATTCCTGGTTGGTTGGAGGATGCAGATAATGTGATTTCCACCCAGGGAGTAAACATGAGACACACGTGTGTGTTTATGGGTACTGCTCTCTGCAAGAACATCGAGGGAGAAGATCTGGATGGAATGTTTGGTCTGGGCCACAATATTCCTGTTTAATGATATAGCCACAGATGTAGCTGCACCCAGGAGCAGGGGTTTGTTGTTGGTCCGACGAAAAGATCTGATATCGAATGACTGCACTCCACTTGGTGGAGTTATACACACAAGCTCCTCACCCACAAGTGTAGGTCTTGACAGCCCTCCAAGATACATTTGCGGCTGCATCAAGAGTGGCTCTGGCTCCTGAGGTCCTGATGGGTGCCCTGGTTTGGATTTGATGACCCTGAGAAAGGACAACTCCTGGCCTGCTCCTAAGTCTGGCAGTGAGGTCCCCACCAGAAATTCACCCTTATTCTCCAAATACACCATCCCCCACACATGACCAGGAATGGAGAAGCTACTTGAGGTTTCACCATCAGTAATGTTGTGAATATAAAGAGTGTTCTGCGTTGCAACTGCAAGTTCCTGAGGTGACAACCAATAGAGGGTTACAACTGGTTGGCCATTCCCAAAACCTTCACCTTCTGCTTTGGTGTGGATATCCCAAAATGTGACAGTGCCCCCAGATGAACCACACGCAATGTGGGTTGTGGAAACTGCAATATCCCTGACGGCAGATTGCATGGCAAAGGTGTGAATGAGTCCACCTGTCTGCACATCCCACATGGTTACAGAGAAAGAATGTGCAAGGAACAGAGTAGACCCATCTGGAGAATCTTGTATCTTTGTAACTGTTTCTGGAGCACGCAGGGACTGTTGAAGCACAAATGTCACTGCATCATAGGTGTTTATGGTGTCTTCACAAGCAGCAATAATCCTCTGGACAGAGGTGGCAATGCATGTGAGCTGCTTTGGTCTGGTGTCAATTGTCCTTAAGAGTGACCCCCAAGTGCCAGGAGCCCCTGAGAAGGCAGTAACATGGGATGGTTGGTCACCCACAATGGACTGAAGGCAGGATTTTCGCAGTTGTGATGAGGTGGGTGAGAGAGGTAAGGCAGAGTGGTATACTTGTTGGGCACATTGCTGTATGGGGTGGAAGAAGTGTAATGACAACCGGAGGCAGTCTGTTGCAAGGTGATGTAGAGGGGTCAGGATTTTATCCTTAGCATTGACATAGGCTTTGGTCTCATTCTTGCCCCTGACTAATGCATAGGTGTTAGCCCTGGCCTTGACACTAGTGTCTACCTTTTTTGCAGTGTTGTCAACAATCAAGCCACTCCATGATTGGTAGCACAGAACTACTCACCTTATCTAGCCAATCTAGCAGACCATACATGGAACGAACCACCTCTTCCAACCGATTCTCAAGGCTCATTACCTCAATCCACAGAGGGGCATTTTTGAGCATTCTGGTTGCTAAGGGAATGGCCCTTTCAGTGTGGCTGCCAGATATTGGAGAAAACTTGAGGTGCCTAGCCCAATAGCCACATGCATATCGCATTGCACCACCAAGCTTGTGCTCAAGCAGCTGTGGGAGGTTTGGTACATCTTGATTCATTATGAAAGGTGGCAGGGGGCAAGGATTCCCCCCCAACTTCTTCACTAGCTCCAAACAGCTAAGGGCCATGCTACCATGATAGTCCACTGGATCAACATAGAATCTGGGGTTGGTACACCGTTGGCGATCTTGTAGGAAATCCGGAAATGACTTGTGAAAAATGCGGATTTCCTTGAATTTGTTGGTAGGTATGAGGATGACAGAATGGAGATGACGTAGAGTAGTTGATATGAGGGCTGTGGAGACACCAAGGATTGTTGAAAGCTCTTGTCGAGACAGTGGATTAAATGAAAGCACAATTGCTCCCAACACACACCTCACATTGCCAAGGACCTCCCGGTCATGAACATTGGAGAAAGCATGTAGCAAGACCTGGGAATAAAGGGAGTCGATGCCAGAGCGTCCTTCATGAATTGTACCACTTGCTTTGGAAAGGACAAGCTGGAGGCGTTCATTTGGTTCATGATATTCTGATTCAATGAACCTAGCCAAGGTTGAGGCAAAGATGAAGAGCCCAGCTGACTTTTGGGTCAGGGCCTCAATGTCACCATCACAAGGCCATGGGTTAGGAAGATCATGGCCACTCCTCTGTTTGGTGATTGTGGTCAACCTCTGTGTTAAGTACAATTGTATGTCAGTGCTAACACTGGACAATTCCACCTCATGGAGAAGGAAGATTTGTGTAAGGGGTTGTAGGAGGGGGAGGCGAAACCCAGTGCGAATCCGTGGCTCAGGTCTACCAGTGATGAAAAACTTTACCAGTGGCAGGTCCCTAGCAAATTGACCCAAGACAGAGAGGATTGCTGAGGCAGGCTGGTCATCAATACACTCATCCAATGCATCAATGACAATGACACATGAGATGTTGCTTCCTGAGAGTGGAGTGACAAGGAGATTCTCAAACTGAGAAATGAGGGAGGTGTGTGCTATGGTAGGGTCCTTCTTAATGCTGGTGACAATGTGGCTTCGAAAGTTGGGGGAATAGCATGCAAGCTGATATGCAAGGGTGGGAAAGATGTTTTTGAGCTCCCTCCGGTTGAGGTAATCCCGGGAACAGAAAAAGCTGGCACCAAGGAATCCCTCATTAGCAGTTGTCTCTGAGAATGACTGAGCAATTGTTGATTTCCCAGTGCCTGCTAATCCATTCAGCCAAAACACATTTTGGCTGCTGGTGTTCTTAGTCCAGTGCATAATATTCTTGAGGACAGATTCACGAGTCCCAAGAAGGCATTTGTCATGATGACCTGCTTGGTACCCAGCATTACGCACAGGCTCCAGCTTTTCAAGGTCTGCAGCTTCCTATTGAAAACTTCAGCCATCAGCACATATTGGTTCTAAGTAGTGAACTCCCTTACCTGGATACCCTTGGTATCACTGCGGATGTTCTTGGTATCAAGATGGATGTCCTGTGCAACACTGTGGATATTCTTGGTGTCACTGTGGATGCTCCTTGTCCTCCCATCCACCCCTTGTTGTATTGCAACCTGGCTGGATGTTCATTATAGATTGTGGTAGGACTGGAAATTCATACTTGGTAATCCATGACAGCATCAGCCAGCTCTTGGGCAAATCCGGTCAGGGTTTTGGCGTTGTCAACATTGCGTAAGAACCCAATGAGTGTGTGTTGTTCAGATAGTGGTTCAAGCTTCGCAATGACCCCCTCAAGTTTCCTGAGAGAGGGATGAGCAAACCAGCAAACCAACATATATGTGTATGACCCAGGACAGACCTCCGAAGCTCTGCTCTCCTCCCTTTCTCCGCATAATCATCCTCACTGACGGGAGAGGCAAGCACGCCGGATAGCGACTGCACCCTTCTCTCTATCCCCTTCACACCATCAATGTTTTCCAATGTTTGCTGGAGTGGGGAGGGGCGGAAGATGAGGAGATGTTTGGTTTGCAAACAGGATATACTCACATCGTAGTTCTTCATCAAGACGGACAAGGCACCGACGACCGCCTTCAGGGGAAGGAACATATCGGAGGATTCCTTGATAGTTTCTACAGCCATCCTGACCGCAGCGTATGCCGTTTTCCAACCCGTGTCCCTCCCCCGAATAGCAGCACCATCGCCGGACGTATGGCGATTATCGTGGAATGCGATGGAGAGAGCGATGGCGACCGATGAGGCAGCAAGCGCCCTAGAATCCCCTCGAGGTAGAGACCCGAGATGTTGTACCAGCTCCGCGGGGGGTGTAGGAGTTGAGACCGCAATACCTACGGGTCGCTTCGGTTTACGGAAATGGGGCATAACGAAGGTGGACGAACAGAACGAGTTGATGCTTGGCTTGACCACGAGGCTGAGCGCTGAGCGCTGACTGATAGCGTGACCACGGCGCCTGGGATTGCATTGGGGTTTCACTTCGCATCCCCACTCCGGACTGAAACTCTGTCGTCCCACGGTTAGGAAACTTCCGCAGAACCAGTCGTCGACGAGGCTGACATACACGCGACACAGCGCCCCCCAAAGGAGCCGGCCATGCCTGGGACGGTGGGTAATCACCAGCGGAGCCTCGATAAAAGGATCCCTGGGTGTCACGTTGCACGCGACTCGTTCAACCACGCCTCACCACACTGTATCACGGCCAAGAGGCGACAGTGAAGGTCGAACAAGCGTCCAAGGCGCGATTCATTTCTTCGTACGTGGAGTTGGGGAACGCGGGTGACCCCGCATCCACACAGCTCATGGCACTCTGCTGGTATGATGGTCACTGTGCGTTGAAGGTTACGCGACTTTGGTGACGCGTTGAATGCTACTGTGTTTGGCTTCGCTCCTGACGCCGTTTTGTTCTCCCTCTGCTGCTAAGACAGCCTTCGCCACCAATGATATTACTGCTGGGATCGAGCCCGCACCAATCCTCCGGTACCAACTCTGTTAGAACTGAGCGACTGCTACAAAATCCCACGTTCGTTCCCACTCTCCCATTCTCGTCACCCCCTCAAATATTGTCCCTTTCACACAAGTCCAAGTCCACGGTGCCCTCACAACTCACTGCAATGGATTATCATAGGGACCGTACGGTTTTCTGACACGCATATCACTCGTTGGTTCTTACATGCGTGATGACTGGCCGGCGTTCTACCTCAGGGTTCACGCTGGCGGGTCCGGTCTCCAGTTACTCAGCCGCCCTATGAGAACCGACGAAAATATCTAACTCCTACACCCAATTTCCCACACTGTTCCTCAAGACGTTGGTCGGACCTGAAATCAGACCGTCCTTCTTTTCGGAGTAAGCCCAGAGCTGCCCGAGGTCTGAGGATGACGCTGGGTGGTGTTCACAGGGATTTATACTGGGGAAGACCCAATCGAGGTGGGATTGCTGGCAGTACGTATCTTAATAGCACAAATAAAAGGACGTGATAAAAGTGATGCTGGCGAGCCTATCAACCGTTGTGTTCGATGACCCGGTGACGAGAGCACCGTCTTGGAACGTGGTCCTGAGCATTTCCAGGATGGCGCATCGATTGTACACCATCGCATAAAATCCGACTCAAGACTTTCCTTGACGACTCCCTCGAGCAAATTTATTGAATCCGATTGACACCGTGGGGTAATGTAGAGCTTGCTCGACTGTCTTTTCGCTTGGGTCAACGACAATGGCCTGTTGGGGGGGTATCGACTCAGTCGTTGCCCTGGGTACTGCCTTTCATCAGTTCCCAAGCCTAGGGTGATATCCACAAAACGAACCCCTTCCCGATCCTTCCCCACCACAGGGTCCCACCTCCCTCCCCAGGCCTGTTCGTGGTACCTGAACGCTGTGTCAAACACACCAATGGGTGATACCTTTGACCGGTTGAGGTCATTATAGGGCGAGTACACAGTTACTCCGCTTGCACAGTTCCCCGAGCCATTACGACACACAGGTGTATCAATATCCTCCAGTTTCTTTAACACGGCTCTGGTTACTTGTCGTTTTATCGACCTGGTATTACGTTCTCTGAATATGAAGCGATAAAACCGAACTAAAACAAGAACGACCGTTACAATAAAAGGGTACGTGGCGGTTCGAGAAAGAAAGAAACACACATCCTACACTTCATGCCTCTCTGTATCCTCCTTAATCTTATCCATCTCTATCGCTGTCCCGCCAAGTGGGCCACGAGAGTTACTTCCAGATGGGCCAACAAGCGTCGCGGACGTCGAAGCCCTCGTTCTTCGCGGCCGCCGGAGTCGATTAAAAGCGTTCTTCAAGGCCTCCGATCGGTGATGAGTCCGGGTCCCGCCTCGGCCATCTCCACCACCCCCATCATCCCCCGCCTCCGACTCAGGCTTAGACACCTTACCCCGCAGACCCCTGGTAACATCTACAAGGCGGTCCTTCAAGACGTGGACACTGCTCGAGAAGCTAGAATTCGTGCTGGCCACAAACCCGGTCCAGACACACCAAAAGACCAGGAGTATTGTTATCGCGATTAGGATGCCGACGGAGAGTCTGGTCCATAATTCATCGCTATGCAACAGTACCTCGAGACCGAAGGCCGTGAAAAACGATATTGTGCTACCGATGAACGATGTCAGACCAAGGAATCATGCGATTTATCACGACTTACGCCCAAAGCAGTAATGAATATGGCAAGCTGTAGAGAATCGCAAGAATTTCGAACCCGAGAGCATTGTGAAGACGACTTCGGAGATATCTATCCTGTCACGGAGAACACATCGAGCGCAGTGAATGAAGGGATGGGGTGAGGCATCAGATGAGACGGCTCACGACTTCTTCCGCAGCGTCCTGCGGTTTGGCCCTGTGCTGCCGAAGCAACAACAGGCCGGTTACGGCGCTCCCTATAGATGTTATAATAGAGAAATAACTGGCAAGTTGGGCTGGGGTGCGAACGTGGGTTCTGGGATCAACGCTCGGTATGGCCAGGAATGCCACGTTGGCGTTCAGTAATATAACCCCCTAGAAAAATCGGACGCATAAGTCGCACACAACACAACAACTGGGGACTATTCACATATAGGATGAATTCTGCCCAGTCAGACTGCAGCCTTGTGATAAATTGCGTCCACCTGTGATGAGAGATGACGTAATCCGTGTAGACAGATTCCAGCCCTATTTAACAGGGTCTTAGAGTGTAAACGGAGCACGCGGGGACCGTGCATACCCCTGAGATGCAACTCTGGAGCATAGAAGAGGAAGATGGACAAGGTCTTGATCAGGTATGTCCGCATCGGGGAGAGACCGTATATCGTCTGGTCGCTCGTGAGGCGAGCCCCCTTCTGACCGTAGAAGTTGACGTAACGGGAGTCCGCTACCAAGCACATTCATAAGGGTCCCAAAACCCAACGGTGGACGACCGGCGACTTACCGAAGAAAGTCATCAAGCGGCCTGAGAAAACGGTGAGGGACGCACAATGGGGTACAGGGGGCTTGGCGCACCGACTACGCAAGCGGAGAACCCATAGTTTCCGCCAACCCGTTCGATGTACTTCACGTAGCCGAGAAGCTTTTTGAGCTCTGGCTCCGAGTAAATTGTGGTAGAATTGGTAGAAGTCATACAGTCTGGGGCACTCGTGAATTGCGCGACATCAAATTCAGGACCTGACGCACCAATGCCCGCGTGAAGTAAAATCCCACTGAGTTCCTGGAGGAGCTCCTCGGGAACCTCCCTGTTATGCGGGAACGCCTCCCAATGAGACCTACGGTTGTCAGCCATAAATTCGTCGCGATAGTGTGGTCGTCACCCACCAATACTGTGATTGCAATGCTAGGTCTGGCCATGTGGTTAGTTCGGTGGGTGCCTGGTACAGGGGCGGACTCACGAATGTGGGTATTCTCAGTTACACCACAGAGGTCCGCCAGAGCGCTCTCGAGGTCGAACTCGTGAAGCCAGAATAGACAACGAGTGGAGTGGCGGACGAAGTAGTACGAGCAGATAGGCTCGCCTGTTTCATCATCCTCCCCTAACTCCAAGACGAGCTCCCAATCTTCTGGCAGGGGTGGGGAAATATCCTTCAACCTATTCATCTCCTCGACAGATTGTTCAATTCCCTGTCGCAGATCCGGATTACACAAGTTTGCATCGGTGTAAATTGGCTTGAACCATGTTTCCTCAGATAAGAACACGGATGAGAGGACTGGGACTTACCTCCGTTCTATGAACCCAGTACAGAGCTCCCTCAGGATGCATGAGGGGAACCCAGTCATCAGGTGCAGAATCACTAGGAGCTGGGGTAAGTACGCACGCGACACACCCCCGCTAAGCACAAGAGCTCACCGCACGAACTCCGTAGTAACGGGGGGGCAAACGTGGGAGTGAATCCTATCGTCGATGACAACCGCCTTGTATTTCTCGTATCTGTCGATTCCCATCATGGGACGCAGTCTGTCTTTCGGCTGGGTCAGGTTAAAACTGACAACCGTACTAGGACGGTCACCCCGAATGGATCCAGACTCGGGTCGAGGAAGCTTTGGAGGTGCATTGTGCACGCTCTTGCGAGTGGATGTGGGGGTGAGTGACCTAACCCTACGTCGCGATGTATTCCTCATCGACGACGGCCTTCGTACTCGAGTGGTCGGCCTCGAAGCACGATACACACGAGAGGAAACGGAATTCGCGATAGATCCTGGGCGAATAGATGGTGTAGGGGATGAACGCGGAGGTCCATTGAGATATCCACGCGCAGCCGCCTCCGCACCGTTCAGGTGTGAACGGTAGGAATACTGTGATGGTGGGCGAATTGAGTATTGTGATTGTGGGCGGCATATCGATCTCGAACGACCAGAGTACTGTGAAATGGGTCGGGAAGGGATGATAGGGGAGATGTGGTCCTCTTGATACAGAGGTGGGTGGATGGGCTCAGGCTCATGGTGGAAGGCGGGAGATTCGGGTGACCTCGAAATCGCTCCACTTCCCTCCAGGAAATAGTTGTCAACGCTTAAGTGACCGCGGCCCTCGTTGGATTCGCGGACAGCATCTCCGGGGCTTATGATATGAGGCCGGCGAATTTGGATCGAGATGGGGGTCGGGGAGGCGATTGGAGTGTCGCCACCGGCGAGAGGGAACCGACTGGCACAGACCACGGTGGTCGGAGGCTTTGCTGCTCGGTGCTCGGTGCTCCTGCGGATCTCGTCCCTCTTCTTCGGGCGCTGGGGTAAAATGCGGGAGCGTACGAGCGCAAAAATGTACCACAGCCGACGGGCCGATTGATCCCATCTTTTGCGGAGAAAGGACACAAGTTTCCTGAGGAATAACAAAAACCGTAGAGTCAATTCCATCCTCACTAGGAGTTGCGCGCACAGTACCCGTGTACCGTATGTGTAACGGAGGATGGGACTATCAGGCCGGATAAAGGGATACTCAGCGCCCCATGTTTACACTTGTTTGTACCCGGAATTCAACGAGCGCTCACGTGACCACAGCGGCATTTGCTCCCGTCTCCGAGGTGGCCAGAACCCAGATTAGTAGATAGAATCATAAATAATACATACATCGTATGACATTCCCCGGTATGCCGATGGTCTTCACGCAGCGTGCAGCACCTAGATGTGAGGCCGTTGGGGGGTTTTGCAAACGCATAGCAAGGTAAGTAATAGTCCAGCTCGAGCGCTGCTACGGATCAGACCGACACATATGGTGCTCACATCACAGCGGGCCCGCAGTAACGGTTGGGGGTCGGTAAATGCAAGGGATGGGGAGGTCCGACACCGAATCCGGACCAAACACCATCCGAGGGCAAAAAGCGTACGGGCGGTATTTTCACCAGGTTCGTATTTTGAAAAGTCGGCATTCGCAGTGGGCGTCAAGTCCAAATCGTGCGAGCACGGGGAGACGGCCAAGAAAACTGGCCATCATATGGGGTCACTGGGGGTGCAAGGGCAAGTTTCTACTGGTTGCACGTTCCCTAGCATTCTAGCATTCGGGAACCGGCGTATGACCGAATACACTTATAAAGTCAAATCAGGCAACATTCACAAGCTACCATCCAAAATTCAATAGATATCCTACGGTCAACATTACTGGAGCATTTCGACGGTCGGCGTTCAACATTCACGTTCAGCAAGCGACAGTAGTTGCCCCACGATGGCAAGAAACGAAGGGAGATTAGAGAAGGTATACCCTACAGCACGGTTCAAGGGAACGACAAAATTTATACTTAAATAAGAAAGTCCAAAAAAGCCCGTCAAACATATCGATCCGTATGCGTCGAGGGGGTCGTAATACGAATACAAAACCGTTCGTCGCGGTAGTTGTTACTGATGACCACCAACTCATGCGCCCTAGGAGTTCGGTACAACGTCGCTTGTGCCATCGGCTTCAGGAGAGAGGATAGGGCCGTCGGAAGAGGTAGCAAGGATGGCCCAACCCTGTGGAATGGTGTTAGATGGCTCGTTTTCTAAAGGGGTGCCGGATCAGATTGCTTACTCGACTGAGCCTCTTGGCGAAAGCGATAATTTCCTTGTTCGAGTCGGCAGGGGCATCGTAGAAGGAAGCATGGCCAACGTTGTTCCAGAGCCTGAAGACGTAGTTACCGTAATACTTCTTCATGAAGGCCTTGAGCTTGACGCCATCAACGTGCTTGTCCATGTTGCCGTGGAGAACGAGGTAAGGAAGGGTCGAGCTGGACTTCATCAAGGCGGTCTCGTCCTGGGTGTGGGGAATCGACCAAACACGAACGTCTGGATGCTGACCAGCAACGGCGCCCATCCAAGAGTACTTGGTTGCCTGATCGAGTTTATCTCCAAAGGCAACGCAAGACTCGGCGAACTCCTTAGCAGTAGGACCGAAGTTGGCGAGGGAAGTGTCGAGCAACCGGGGGATAAAGTTCAAGATGTACGGGGTAGCAACCTCAGAGTGCATGTTGCGGTGGGGGAAGGAACCCATCAGGACAACGCCCCTGATCAGGTTGGTACCGTAGTAGGTCGCGACGTCAGCGGCGATCACACCACCCATGGACCTACAACGGATGTTATCTAGTGTACCCAGTACAAGGTCAAGAGTTTTGCGCACCAGCCAGCCAAAATTGGCCTCTTCTTTCCAAGTCCGAAGTAGTCAATAACGGCTTTGAAATCCTCAGCGTGGGGTTTGGAGACATAGGAGGTATTGACGAGAGGTTGATCGCTGATGCCCTGACCGCGAACATCATAGCGAACCTGTTGACGTCCGGGTTAGACGTTGGGAAAACTCTCACAGAACCATCCAAGAAAGAAA
>Ga0307509_10006600_pt1 | contig 15518 bp, 8 predicted proteins | sample 10_EM_MG_FD_202245 | JGI IMG/M metagenome (GOLD analysis project Ga0307509, IMG submission 202245) | Populus trichocarpa ectomycorrhiza microbial communities from riparian zone in the Pacific Northwest, United States - 10_EM | ecosystem: Host-associated > Plants > Roots > Unclassified | place...
GCTATTTTAAAAAACTTATTTTTTTAGATAAAATCAATTTAAATGGTGGTATTCATTGAGTTTAGATTAAATTGCTATGCACCTCCTTGCTTGGTGAAAGGGGTTAATCTCAAAATAAAGAGGCGGCCAGCAGCCATCGCTTTCCTTTCTCCTTCAAAGTTCTTTGTTTTTTGAATAATCTCAAAGTTATTTTATTGTTTTCGCAATATATATAAGAAAGGAAAGCGATGGCTGCTGGCCGCCTCTTTACTTTGAGATTAATCCCTTTATATATATATATATATATATATTGTCATCAAATGTATACTTGGCCTTGAAAGTTATGGCGATCTGCCTCCCACTATCTCCAGAGAAGTGGCTATGAGCCTTTCCTTTTTGTTCAAAAACTTTTTAGCTTTTTCTGCTTCCAAGGAAATGGCACAAGAATACAAGGCCAAGCCTGCTACACAACAACTTGGTGGAGGAAACAGACAGGTGCAAGTGCATTGCAGTATTTTACTTAGCATTTCTACTCAAAAAATGTAACAGAAGGCAACTATTTCTACACCAAAAAAACAACTAATTCATGATATTGTCGTGTTTAATTGATTGCCCTTTATCTTATACATCTAAAAGGCTTGGCTTCTCTTATGAACCTTCACTGTTCATATGAGCAGTACGTGAAGGTCCGCGAACTAAGCCAAGTCTTTTAGCTCTTTGGGTCTGCACCTGGGTAAGTTTTGGGATGTTCTTCTCTTTTGCTTGGGACAAGCTAGAAAACGTAATTTAGAGTGTGTCAAGCTGTAAGACTTGGGATGATTTTCAGAATGTGGTTTTGCCCCTCTTCGCTTCGGGATCTTGATTTGGTTCTGCGGTCAGGGAATGCAAGTGGACCTGAGGTGTTTTTTTTACAGGAGTACAGGATTTTGTTTACCGAAACCATATAAATTTTTATAAAAAAAACAGAGATGCGGGGCAAAAATTATAGAATGACAAGATGGAGACAAAAGAGAATTGTATTATTTCCAAAAAGGAGAGAAAAACACCATCTTCATAACAGTGTTTCTATGACTAGGTAATGTACCCCACAATACAAATCTACAACGCTTTCGACACCGTTACTCTATTTTGGGCACCACTTAAGACAGTTCCTAGGATACTCCTGGTTAATTATCCACCCATCGCAAATCTCTCTATTGCCACATGCAGACTTGCCCTACAACTTGGCTATGTCCAACCAAAAAAAGCTTGCATGAAGGCTAGACAAGGCTCAAAATTTATATACCATCTGTCAAACAAAAGGAAAATGCGAAGGATCTTCTCAGCAGGTTCGGCGATTGATTTTCCAAATTTACAAGGGTCGATTGGATACGTCCATTCAAGTGAAGTACCCCAAGAAGAATCGATGTCTTCCCCGGTATCTCACACAGGCACATGATTTCGATCACCACAAGCCAAGCTAACCTGTGATCCAATAAATAATAATAGCCTGGAAAATGATCAGCTATTTGTTCATATATATACACAACACATATCATGAGTACAATGACTAGGCAACGTTCAAGAGTAGCCTCTCACAAAAGAATCAAATATAAATTCTAGAGAAAAATAAGATTTCCTGCTGTTTTTAAAATGCATCCTGCTATCAAAATCATTTGACGACCTTTCCTTTTTTGCAGCTAATATTAAAAAATGCATCACATATATTTCAACTCAAGGAGAAAAGGGGGGGGAAGAATTAAGAGTTTGGAAGAATAAAGCTAGGCAAAGAAAACTAGTTGGCACTCACCTGCTCCTAAAAGTTGCATGGAGTCACCTTCCCTGAACTACTCTGTAATTAAGGGTCAGATCCTCGGGTTTCTTCCATATGTAAGCTCGCACTGTAGCTAAACTCATTTCCGGGGATAAGACCTACAAAAGACAGTCATTGCTTGAGAAAATATTGCAAAAAAAAATATAAAAAGAGAAGAGCGTGTAAATAGAAGAACGGCAGAAGTTTATTCTTATATTTGGGCCACAGGGTGACTTGTCTTCTCATACAATATGCCATTTTAGTTTGAACCTGTGCAACTCATAGATGATGTGCTCTTGGACATTCTCTGCTCATGAATTTATTGTGCTAAAATGTCCAGCTAAAGATTGATGTACCATTTTAAAAACAGATGACTCGACAATCCTATAGCGTGAAATACATTTGGTGTTTTTTTTTTAAAGCTGAAGAAGCTTATTATTCAAGTAAATGCTTTTGAGTGCATTTCCCCGATAAAATGAAAATCACAATGACCTGATTATTGCACAAGATCTCTATGGAAGGCTTAAGCTTTTGCCAAGGCTTCAATCCAGATCGGAAAGATCCATCTCCAACCACTGAATGCTGCAAGGGTCCTCCAATTCCAGGAGCAAATGTTCCATCAGTATTCACATTATCCAGTGGTTTGTCAAGGACCAGCTTCTCTACGACATAATTGACAACCTATGCAAACATGTTAGTGAAAATCAGTAAAAATGGATTATTCAGCATATCACAGAAAGTATACTGGCAAAACAGATCCTAACTTGGGATTTGTTTCACATCTTATTTCTTTATAACAGTGACTAAAGCTAAAGGCTGACCGTATCAATGCATCTCTACTGAGGAACAAGAGTATTACACTTTCACCTTTAGAAACATGAATGAATATGAACAGATTATGAAACAGAAGCCTATCGTATCCATGATTTATGTAGAGTAAGATAACTTATTCTGCAATAAGACCATTATCACATGCTAGACTGCTAGATGACATCTGGAAAACACAATTAATTTCCATTTCTTGATACAATAAATACTCTTGATTCTTCTGCAGATATCTAGCTGAAATACAGAGTTGCACCCAAATGCATCATCACGTGAGGATTAGTTCTTGCCATCCATTAGTATTTTACACAACAAAAGTTGGATAAAAACGCAAAAGTGAAACCCATAGATAAAGAAACATTCTTGAGAATATAATTTCAGAAATCTACAAATCTCAATTTATTTGACTTCTCATCACTTTCTTGATTGTTCTATTATAGAGCACAAAACATTTAAAACCTAAAGCATCCTACAGTATATAAATAATCCATGCTTTTCTGATCTATTTATAGAAACATGCTGCTTTTTTATGGAAGACGATCAATATATTAGAAAGGTAAAAGGCCAGCAAGGAAGTGACTGGGAGTATTGTACAAAAAGCAGCTGAAGGGCCAATCCATATGAACTGCCTACTCAAAACTAAAGCATGCTTAGCAAACCAGCAACAACAACAAAGTGTAAACAGAACTGAGTGTCTAGCTGATGCCTTCTTGGTGGATTTGTCCACCTCCTGATTCCTTCAGGCTGCTTAGGGTTGTAAACCTGTTCCTATTGTCTTTTCCTTCGATGTACTTGTCTTTGTAGATCGAAGCTTCTCTGAGGGGAAATTTATCTAGAAGATGCTAATTTGAGAGAAGTTCAAGCGAATATTTCATCTCAGCAATAGATGTACCACACATGCAATAAGACCTATTACATCCACTACATACAAAGCATTCTGGGCATAATACTAAGCAGCACAAACAAAGCCCATAAAAATTTAGAAAATAGAAAAAAAAAATCATTGAAAAGTATCAGAACCAGAAATGCTAGTGTACTTGAAATAACAGAGCACGTTATGCCATCCTTCTTCTTGTTCTTTTTTTCTTTTTTGGATAAAAGAAACTTATATTAAATCACTGAAAAAAAAATGAAATAGAAAAGCATATTGGAGAATCACATCCTCCAAAATGCAATCCTAATTTATATTCAGTATGGTTTTTGCCATGAAAAAATACAAGTCAGATATCTGTAACATATCTATCTTACACATTGTGCTCTTTTAGCAAAGTCTAATAATTTCCAGCACAGCTTCTTTTAATTGGTATGTTCCAGAATATACCACTAACATATTATAGTAAAAGGACTACATGAATATTGTCAATAGTGCAAATTTCCAGATAATCAAATGCAAATCTTTTTTTTTTATCTGACACATGCAAATCTTTTCTTCCTCTAAGTTGCTGAATCAAACTTACTTTATGAATTCTAAGGATGCGAGGTGCACTTAATTTGCCTTGTGTGAGGATCTGAAATGCTGAACCTTCACATGGATGCAGATAAAAGCTGCACCTGAAGAAATTTAATCACTTTCATTATTTATCTGCTGAAAAAAACCCACATAAAATGAGCAAGGTAAAAGCACAACAACACATTAATTGTTGACAAAGTGCAGAGTCCAATATGAAGCATAAATATTTAAAAACAAAATCTAGAAAACAATCAAAATAAATTAAGGAATAAGAATAACAGTTGGAACCAAATGCACAATTCCATATAAGAATGCTTCCCTATAACTTGCAAGTAAAATTATAATTCCGTGAAGAAAGGAAAATAATTACTTGGTGTTTTCTCTTGGAGGTAGGCGATTGTTCAACACACAATCCAAACACCACCAAGGGAAGTCCTTTTCATCTTCGCTTCCATCTAAATCAGTAATTTTCTTTCTCCATGGACCTCCTTGAGAGCCTTCAGTAACAACCGAAGGAGGGGAAACTGTTGAAAATTCGAATGGAGGATAAACCTTGGAGTCATTTTCAGCACCGCCGTCTACTTCAACTCTAGAATGGCCAAGACTTCTATGAGCAAAATCCTTTCCGGATAGAACATCTCCATTAGCTGAAGTTGGAGAACCAAGTCTGTGCCTTCTCTTGGCCAACCAATGAGCCAACAAACCCTTAAGGGTTTCGCGAGCTAAATTAACCTGCAGATCATGAATAAATGCTACAGATGAGTATAATTTTTTTTTAAAATGCTGACAAGAAAAGCAATCTGCTTCTGCCATGACCAATTAGCTATGCTGCAATTTAATCACCATTTATTACATGTAGAGAAGACTGCACGCTGCAAAAGAACCATACCAAAATACACATCTTAAGATATGGCACTCAGTAATATAAGTTTTGGGGTCCTACACACGAAGATACTGGTAGTTTTCATATATAATCAAGGAACACTCTGAAAAGTTTCAATCTTTTAATGTATTTGAGTTCTTTCAGAAGAATAAACTAGTTCCCTATTCAACTCATTCTCAGGTGGTTTAAAGATTAACATTAAAATCAACAGAGGCCATTTTTCTAAAGCATTTGCCCAACTCATGTGTACAAAAGTTTTACCGTTTTACCTTATCATCCTCAGGTTTCCCAGCTATGTTAAGATCAGCTGAATACATCTCAGCTGAAAAGCATTGTGGTGTGTCCAAATGAACAGACAAGCTTCCAAGCCTGGTATCCACAGTGAACCATGCAGGAATGCTGACCTGGAACATAAAAGATTATCAGTAAGTTCCACAAAAATTCCCATGCAACAACTCCAATATACAATGAAAAGGATCTTGTGATCATACCATTTCAAATAATTGTTCCTTTTTCTCCTCAAATGACACCTGGAAAATGTCAAGTTGTAAATACGGATAATGCCTGAATTATACCATTTCCTATAGGTGACATAATTAATGCACCAAATGATAGGACGACTAACTCCCCTTCCAAATATAAGGTATGCAATATTGCAAGGATGTAATCAACAATTCACAAAAAATAGGAAAGGGAAAAAGAGATGTAACCTTCCCATAGTCTTCAATTACAATGCCCCTTGTGATCTCCCACAGCTTCACTGAGCCAGCAGTATCCTTCCAAACAGGCATGACAAGTGATAAACCCCCAAAAAAAAAAAAGTGTTTGATCGTTTGGTGTTAATTGTAATAAATAAGGGTAAAAGTACCATGCATACCTTAGTCAAGACATGCCTTCTATTATTTAAAATTTCATGCTGCACTATTGCTGGAGTTCCAGGAATGGTTAAGGTTGGTTCTTTGTAGACTGGCACCTATAGAAAAGCAAAGCAGTACATTAATGAATGAGGAAAACAGGTATTGCTAGAGTGCAGGTCTCCCTTTTGAATAATCTTTAGAAACTCAGTGCAAATCATTCATAAAAATGAAAAACACAACAATCACAACAAGCCAAAGGGAAAATCTGCAACAGAAGACAGCCTCATTATTCAGACTACATGAAACTTTGGTGTAGTCAATGAATCGTGTGTGGGAAGTGGAAATCAATAAGTAAAGATATGGTGACTAAGAATAACATAAAGGAATTATCCCCCGTTCAAAAATTCAGAAACAGTAGACACAAATTAACAAAAAATTGAAAATTAGATGTAAGACGTTAAATAGGATGACTTGGTGAAGAACTTATTACATGCAATAGCATTAGTTGCCAGTCAAAGGCTATGAGAATTACTTACTGGAGTAGATCCTTCTAATGAAACTCTTGCCCTTGAAAAGGAAAGGTTACCAGCCAAGAATGAACCACCTCTTTGAAAGACCTTTTGAGGATTGTGTGCTTCAGCGGGCCATCTATGAACCGAAGAATCTGTTGTTGCGGCCCATATACTGTCATCATGTAATGCCAATTGCAAAATCGGGTGCTCTTTCGTGCAAAGCAAAAGACTCTCTCTTGTCACCAAGTCTGTCAAGTACAACTGAGGGTATAAACAAAATAGAGTATCAAAAATCAGGGCATCAAAAATAACACTAAAATATGTGGAAAATAATTATTTAGATTTCATAGGAAAATCAACTCACAGAAAGGTCCCTTCCACCACTGTATACATGGCTGAATGTTGGAGTGCTGGCAAGTGCCCAAACAGAATCTGTATGCACAGCATATGAATGCACACATCGCTGCATCCCAAGGTCCCACAGCCTACAAAACAATCCACAAAAAGTTCAGCACAAGGTCTTATACATTTTTATGATTGAAGTGATGGATGCTGAAAGGATGGATAAGAGTGAAAAGCAAAAGGGAGTAAAATATCCACCTGATCATAGAATCAGAAGAACCTGATAAGCAATACCTTCAAAAATAAATTGGAAACCGTGTTATTAAGAAAAAAATACAAAATTGAAGAGCAATCCAATTAAATTTGCTACAGAAAAGAGCAATCCACAAACTCCCTGCACTATTAAGAAACAGAAATCATTTGTACAGGTCTTCATGAATAACTGTTTTGATCACATTCAAAGGAGGTATAAATGTATGCAGCATGTAAACATCATAATCCCTATACTAGAGATTTTTTTTTGTGTGGGGATGGGGATGGGGAAGGGGGGGCAATTATAAATTTTTCTTGCCATACAACATAAACTGAAAAATAAACAAATATACTTCTTAACAAAAAAATCTCATGCAAACAAAACTTAATAGCTGCAGACCCCATTCAACCAACCTGCCAGTAGAATCCAGAAGCAACGCTCTAATGTTATCGGTATGCCCTCTTAGCTTCATAGCCTTTGAACCAGTACGGGGGTCCCAAACACGCACAACCTAGAGGAACAAGGACAAGAGATAAAGCATTGAAGCCAGTATCTTTTCAAACCATTAAATGATCAAAAGATGTGAGAACATGCATATAAGCTCTTTCCATCATCTTATGTGTCCACGGTACACCAGTATAAAGAGGTAAGAATACACAAATGACTGAAATATCTACCGCTGAGTCATAAGCCTAATGGTACACTTCTCCAGAAACGGGAAAGCTCCAAGTTCAAACTCCACTTCCCCGCAAAAGCAGTTGAATTATCAAAACATAAATAAACAAATAACTGTAATATCTGAATATCAATGTACCTTCTCGGTCCCACCAGAGACAAGACGGGTTCCACTATCATTCATTGCCAATGCATAGACTGACTCCTTATGGCCTTTAGCACCAACTGGGACATACCCATGGGACTGAGACGTGTGTGCAGAAATGCTGTTGCTTGAGCTAATGGTTCGTAAACTTGTCACGGGCAATGAATTAGCAGAGCCATTTACACCATTTGAACAATCATCTTCCATTGCATCACCAGACTTTGACACTGGAGTCAGTGCAGCTTCCACATCCCATATGAAAACTTCCCCACCAAGGCCTCCAGAGGCAACTACATTGCTCTAAAATGCATGACACTAAAACAGGTTCAGAAAATGACTCCAATGATATTAAGATCATAAACCATAGATTCAAGCATGTTTTTACTGAATATACTTTTTAACTTAGATAACAAGATGCACAGGCAGGAACTTTTCATCCATGCAGTTAGTAAGATCCATGAAAAAATTGAAATGGAAATTACATTTTTTTCTGCCGCCGCAAGACAAATAACATAATCAGAGTGTTGGCGAAGAGTCTTGGTACAAGTTCCATCAGATAAGCAATTCCATGCCTGGTATATCACCCAAAAGGGGGGGAAAAGACAAGCAATTAACCAATGAGCAGCTCAGTCAGCAAGTGAACAGCCATTAAATCATTCAGTACAAAAGCAACAAAAAATAAGAAAATTTACAAACCTTGAGGGTGGTGTCTGAAGAGCAGGAGACAAGGGTTCTGTCACCAGCAAGGACAGCATCATTTACCTGTACAGCCAGAGACACCCCATACATATCCCATTTATCTCAGGTATTCACATAAGAAAGTTTATGGCATAAGAAAATAGTAGCATAATATATAGCTTCACTCCACAAAGAAAAGTGAATAATTACATAGATGATGGCGCTCTAAGTCACCATATTAAATGCTTATCTAATAAAAAGAAACAAGTTTGCTAGTTTGACACACTTGGAGTGTGAGGGCATCTTGCCCATGCACATTTGATAATTGATTAGAAAATTCAATCAGGGTGACAATTATCAAATCAATCTTGCTCTCTCCAGAGTCCAACCTCATAAAAGGCCAGAAAAATCAGCTAAAGCTATTTCCCAATAACCATAGCCGTCTCATAGACGGTTTCCCGAAATGAATTTCCCCAAAGGCAACAATTAAGCACCTACCAGATCCTTGATAGGTGACAGATGTAATAATGAACGACCTGCCAAAGGGTTAAAAAAGTACCCAATCAACATGAGACTCAAATGTAGCAGAGCACGTCGCAGAATCTTCAGAAAGGGCCCATCTCTTCAGCGTGCCATCACGACTCCCAGTGAAGAGGTAATCACGCCCATCAGATACAGTGGACTTTAACACTTTTAGACAGTTTATGCCAGCACAATGCTGCAAAAGAGATATCCCAAAACAAGTAGTATAAGGATCCATGACTCCATTAAAAGAAACAAGTTCAGCAAAATTTGATCTGTTTGAAGAAAATCACACAGCATACAAGTGGAGAGGGAGTATATTTAAACAGACCATTCCTTCTTTTCTTCTTTTATAGGTAACTATTAACATTGTATGCCCTTAAAGATGCTTCAAACATTTATGAGTGTTACTCAGCTGAATTGAAATTTTAGAAAAGATGAAGTACCATTCAACTTAATCATGGAAAGCATGCACATTGTACTCTTATAGTTTACTCTGGCCCATAAAAACATCAAATCATGCATAAAACCAACCTACAATAGACAGTGGTCTTCCAAAAAACAATGATTTTCATTCGTTTGTAGAAAAATAATAATCATAGTTCCACTCCCAGCTCCAAAAAATGCGAAAATAAAAATGAAAGCACAATAGCAACATTAAGCAATCAGAGCAAACATATAGCAAAAGAATTTGAGCACAAAGTACATGAGCAGAATAGGATCATTCACCCAGCATTCAACATGAAAAAAACACACATTGATAACATTGTTATAAATCGCAACACCATAAAAGGATGTAATGCAAGGACTTGAATATTCATTATAACATTTAGCAGTATTAATAACCAGCATCAAGTCCCATGCATGGTAAATATGATCAACTACATAAAGTAGATTTCGCTAGAATACCAATCAAGCAAGTTAAGTGTTAAGCACTTATATGACATCAAAGTGGAAAATAATAAATACATATAAATCAATCCCATATATACATCAGAAAAGGCAACTTGTTCACTTTAAAATACTAAAATGTTGAGCGAAAATTGATGATAAAAATAGAACTACAAGATCACTTCACCTTTGTGTCATCAGCATCACTCAACACATATGTCAGCCTCTTCTCTTTACGCGGGCGAACAGAATTGTTTGTGTTCCCTGCACTACCCACACGGTGCATTGCTACAACCCCTGAGAGAAATAAAAAATCATCACTGAGTAATTAGAAAATACCACAAATATCTTATTAATTCCTCCAAGATTCTGGAACAAGTACATATCATTCAACACCTATTACCTTTTAGAAAAATAATGAAGGAGAAAAAAAAGTTGAGAAGCCATTCCTAAAGAATAATTATTCAAGCCAGAATGTTTTCAGAGTTTTTCCTATCAAAAGAACACAGCTAGTGTTTTTTACTTTTTTCATGTGCATAGAAATCAGCCAGCAGCCAATTCGAAGTGCTAACCAAATCTTTTTTCTCGCAACATTCATGAGTTACACATAACTAAATTTTCCTTGCATATGTATTACATTTTTTCCAGAAGACAAGCCCCAGCAACCACCCCAATAAAATCAAATAAAAACATGCCAGAACCGAATGAAACAAACAGCCAGAATAAACCAATCAATCGACCATCCAATACACCCAGTTGACTCCGAGATTAAAATCAAATTCATTAAAACAGTAAACCAAATCAAACATCTTAGAATACAACCATTTTACTATTCCAACATAGAAAATTACTCGCACTTGCATTTGGGTGCACAAAAGTATCATCACTTTCATCCCCAAACTAATGCCATAAATTACCCTTAAAATATCCACTAAATAAATCCTTTCTCCAAATAAAAAAAAACTACCAATCCACAAAACATAGCTTCTGTCTTCGTCTCATAATTCTGCACATAAAGAAACAAGCTTTAACCACATGAGGTAACAACAAACATTAAACTCAAGTCCTAAACCTCTCTCACCAAATTTAAACTCTTCGATTTTATTCAAATTCAACCTCAGAACTTCGCGATACACAAAATCAACAACTAGAAATGCGATCCAACCCTAAAGCAATTGAGAAGAAGAAGAAAGGAAACGAAATCGATTAACGAGGGTTAACAAATGATCGTGTAAAACAAACAAAAAAAATAGTAAGAAAAGGAGAGAAATTGTGAATTGAAGTGAGTTGGGTTACTGACCCGTTGCAGGAGATAGAAATGGATTCTTGAGAGAGAGAGAGAGTGAGAGATGGAATTGAAATCGTCGGGATTTGATTTCTGAGAGTTTTAAATTAAAACCCTAGAAAGGATGGAGCGATTGTTTTTATGATGATGATGATGATTTGTTGTTTGTTTTAGAGAGAGAGTGTGTGTGTGTGTGTGTAGAGAGATTTGAGAACTAAAAAAGAAAATCATAAAAACCGGCTTTATTATTATTATTATTATTATTATTATGGTTTCGACCACCAGGAAGTCAAAGCCTTAAAGGTGTTAAGTGTTAACTTTGTTGTTGTGATGTTCTCTGCTGTGTAAAATCCTCCCTGTCCATCTGTCACGAGTAAAATATTCCAAGAATCCATAGTAAATAAATCCTTATTAATCGATTGATTTGAATTAATTAAAATTAAATTAAACTTTGATTTTTTTTAAATAAAACAAAAATATGTTGTTTTGTAAGGAAAAAAATTAAAATTAAATACATATAAATTAACTTATTAAGTCAAATCTAACCTAATTTTTTTTACACCTACCTTGTGATAGAAGATGAATTGATCGGGTCTCATATCTATTTAACTAAATTTAGTTTAAAATATTTTTATTTTTAAATTATATTTGAATGCATTTTAAAAGTACGTTCAGTTTAAAAAATATTAAATTGATGTTTTTTTAATGATTTTAATGCATTGATATTAAAAATATAAAACATAAAAAAATTATTTTTATATGTTTTCAAATAAAAACACTATATATCACAATATTAATTATATATTAACGGTGAAAGAAATTACACAGTAGAGTGTCTTGTAAGTAATTTCTGTATTTTCAGATTTATGGTGTAACGATTTGAAGTGGTTTTTAATGTCTACTCAGATTGAAATTAAGAAGGAAATAAAGGTTTTAAAGAAAAATATAAATAAGTTGTGAAAACTTATCCAGCTTGACCAATTTAATTCTACAGACATGGAGTGTTTAATGTTCATTGATTGTTGTTGACAATTAGGTTTAAGATTTAGGATTTTCTGTGATTTTTTTATTTTTGGTTATTATGATTTTGGGAAGCGAAATTCTGTTTCGGAACGCGGTGTAAATCATGTTCTACAAGAATTAAAAAAAAAAATGATAAAAATTAATTTTTTGTGTGTTTTGAATCGTTTTGATGTGCTAATCTCAAAAATAATTTTTTAAAAATAAAAAAATATTATTTTGATGTATTTTAGCACGAAAAGCACTTTGAAAAGTAACCGCAACCATATTCCCAAACAGATCATGTAATTTAGAACCCAGGTTGTAAACATTGTATGTATCCAATAAATAACTACTTTATCTGGAAAAAAAAACCTTTAATTCAAAACAACCATTTGGATTCAACAAATATAATAATAATAATTCATGGTTCTTAAATATAAAAAATTCTCAAAGATCAAGTTTAGACCAGCAATACTCTATTAATTATTAGAGAAACAGATTAAAAAAATAGAATAAAATAACAAAAACTCTTTCTCCCATTATTTATCTCTTTTATTTTTTATTTTTTTCAAAATAAATCATAATAAATAACTAATAAAATATTACTAATTATAATTTAAACACCGTAAAATTTATTTCCCGTTCATAAAACACAAAAAATATCCTAATTTATATATATATATATATATATATATATATGTGCTTAAAAGAGAGGATTAAAATTGATTCTTTTTTATATAACTTTTAATAGCTTGACTGGATAGATGAGGGAAGAAGGTTCGAAATTGAACATTCATCATGAGGAAACCAAACAATGTGCTGGGCAATCTCCTTTTCGTTGGGTTCGGTAATTATGATTTGAGCATGATTTACCATGATCGTGAGTGGTAATTACAAACCCTAATGCCATGGCAGGGATGAGTTTTTTTTTAACTTTTTTACTGTTTAACTTTTTTTACTGTCAGCAAGAGATGTTAACTTTTGGAAGTAGGGTCTGATGGCACGTGGATTGCAGTCAAAAGAAAGCAATGACCAGAGTCTTGCAGGTAGCTGCGGTGGGCAATATCCGTTGCCAAGCTGCAAATCTGACTTGAAATTCTATTTTAAAGCAGGATTCTTGTTTTTTTAATTCAAAAAATAACGCTGGAGTTTAGTTTTTATTTAGAAAATCTAATTAACTATCCATTTTGGGATTAAAGAGTTTAAAATAGTTTAAAAATCTAATTAACTATCCATCTATTTTAAAGCATCCTTGTATTTCAAAAAAATAAATTAAGTATTTTTTAGAATAATCCCTTTCGTTTTGAATTTAAAGGAAGTGGAAGAGAGGAATATCCCCATTGATCCCAATATTCCAGGTTACAAGGATAATAGGTAATATTATTATTTATTAAATATACTAAATGACATAGGTCATTTCAATATTTATATGAATAATAAAGCTGCTCTCCTTTTTTCTATTTCGGCAACCAAACTTTTTTAATTGTGAATTCATCCTCTATCATGGTTTTATCATGGTTTTACAGGTTGATATGTGATTTGATTTGTACTAGACATGTTGCCCACGTGTCATTGCAGGCCAAACATTTTTTCATGTAGAAAATATCATAGGTTAAAAAAATTAAGTCTGAAGTCATCGGATAAAGTGGTAATTTAAATGATACAAAAAAAAACAACAATAAATAAATTAACAATAAAAAAAAATCACACCCTAACCTATTTAGATTATCAAAACGACCTAATATTAACTTAACCGAAGGAAAACAAAAAAGAAAGAGTCAAATTCAAGATAAAAAACAAAAAACATCAATTTTTTAAAAAAAGGAAATTAAGCAAGCCTCTTAAACCTAGTCAATTAAAATAATAATGATTAAAATTAAAAAAAAAATCATATGGGGTGAAATTAAAAACATTTGTAAAAACCAAGTAAGCCCACATAAATATCATAAAAAATCTTTATGGAAATGAATTTGTCATTACACACTTGGTGAGGTATTCATGAGAGCTTGTTGTTGGTATGTACAAGGCTAAGATCAAAGATATAATTGCATCATCACTATAACATCGTTGAGTAATTTCACTTGGTTGAAGAGCTAATAGAGACCTAGGGAGTTGGAGTCACTGTTGTGTGGAGATCAATCACTATCCCCTGTATTATAGTCTCGTCAATTATGAAAAAGATGTTTTGTGAAATATAAAAAGGGGATAAACCGATTTTTTGTTCAGTTTTTCACAAACGACGCCACTAATAAAGTCATGAAAAAGCTTCACACAAAAATTACCTATGTTTGGCCTTGTCTAAAGTTAGTTTATGTGAGGCAAGACTAGATGTATTTATACATTTGGCTTCAAACTTCTCCATGGAAGAAATCATGCCGTTGACCAACTAAGGTGGCTCATCAATTAGCGTGAGTTGCAATGGATTTTGTTTCTAGTTTCTAGTACGTAATTGAAGGAGAAGTTTGTATCTCTATGTGATAGAATATATTTATTTTTATTAGCTTTCATGTAGGCTAGTAGTAGGCATGGTAAAAAGATTTGCATAGCCAATAATTATCTTTTTACCATGCCTACTACTAAAATTGTTAGAATATATTTATTTTATATGTGTGCAAGAAGAAAAAGAAGTAGGCTACATATAAAATTGTTAGATATTAATTCACATAATAGTATATTGAGGTGTGTCGTGTAACTTGATTCTTTAAAAAAAAATAAAAGAAAAAAGAAAAAAAAATAAAGTGAGTTGATCACTTGTAGGCGACCCATGATATCAAATCGCCTACAAAAAAAAAAAACTAGTAGAGCGCAAACAAAGTTTTTTCTGTAAAAAAAAAAAAAAAAACTTTAGCCCATCAAGGCCACCACATTTTCTTTTTAACGAACACGACCAAGTTTCCTAGCAAATTGCTTCATTGTTCACGTACCCATGTATTATACCAAAATGTTGATAGCATAGTTTTTATATCCGGTTCGATTCAAGATTTGGGTTTTGAATTTTAATTGGATGACCGGATTATATAGATTAATTTTTAAAAAAAAATTAAAACGACATCATTTTAGTAAAAAAAACAAAAGTCAACGAGTTGCAGCCGAGTTTTTGATTGGGTATTGTCGGGTCATACCGGGTTTTTTTTTCAACCCGGTCCAGTTCTAGTCTCGGGTCAACCGCTAAATCATACCGGGTTTTTGACTGGATCTTGTCGGGTCAACCGGGTCACACCGGTTTTTTTTTTTTTCAATCCGGCCCGGTTCCAGTCTCGGATCAACCGTCGAGTCGGACCGGGTTTTAAAACTATGATCGATAGAATAACCTTTAACCACCATTTATCAAGCTAAGATTCTTGCATTTTCTTTCTGGTCTGGCTAAACTGCCAAGAATTCGAGGAATATTGTTAAATTTTATTAGCAGTGTTGGAATATTATAGAC
>Ga0307509_10006601_pt1 | contig 15517 bp, 13 predicted proteins | sample 10_EM_MG_FD_202245 | JGI IMG/M metagenome (GOLD analysis project Ga0307509, IMG submission 202245) | Populus trichocarpa ectomycorrhiza microbial communities from riparian zone in the Pacific Northwest, United States - 10_EM | ecosystem: Host-associated > Plants > Roots > Unclassified | place...
AGCTATGTGATCGTACCTACGCACATCATCGCTAGAGAATACTGAGGCAGCACTTTAGTCATCTCTGTCTTAGATACTGACAGGGGCGGCACAAAATTTTGCAATGTCTCAGCAGTCCAGGAGATAGTAATATCCCCGCTATCCCAACCCATTACTCAGGGACAAAAGCCTTTCTCTGATAATGGCAGAAGACGGGAGCTAACCACATTGGAGAATGTGAAAACATGAATTGTAATAGGTTTCATAGGTATAGGTGCAGTCATTCTTTCTTGGGGGGCGAAAGTTGGTCGGTGTTTGTCGCTGCTGCCGAAAGGCCAGTTTGAACTCCACTTTTCTCACAGATGATACCGCTTTACCGTAAATTGCACTGGGGAGACGAGTAAAGCACCTAGGCAAAAGCCTTGGTGATTACAGAGTTTGGCACCAAAGTACGCAAAAACCTCACTTTTCAATTATTGATATCTCATGGAAGATGCGTCTCCTTTCCCCCAAATTCCAGGTAATATCTCATGATTAATTTGAAGTATGCCCATTAGCATCTAGGGGCTCCACACGCCTGCAAAGTTCTACCATTGCTTGTAGGTCATCATTTTTCAGAAGCCTGTAGTTGTTAGTGTCCGGTTACCTTCTTGTCCCGACTATGCCCTACAAGTAACCGAGAGTCGGTAGTAATTATTGCGGCGACTTCAACAACAGAGGCGGAGAAGAACTTACATTTGCATCTTGCGCACTACCGTAAGAACTCGAATAAACGATCCTTGTGCCAGGACGTTGGAGTTGCCTCTCTTAGTATGGTCTGGTGTTTTTTTCTTTTCTTTCTGTCTCCCGGGGAAAACTTTTGGTGTGTTTTTCGCCCCTTTTCCAGAGGAGGAAATTTCGGACTACCTAGCACAAGGATCGTTTATTCGAGTTCTTACTGTATTTTATAGAATAAATAACAGCTTTCATCCCCTTGTACACGCTCCTTGCCAGATTGCCAAAATATTCTAAATCTAGTAACTCCTTTGTTGTGCTCAGGGGTATTCTAGATTTGTTTTAGTGATCAACCTCGAGGGGTGAGCAGCATAAATCGGGATATGTTCGGATAAAAGCGATTTCATCCCTTCAGATCTAGCCCCTTATCCGATCTGTTAGCATTCCAGCGTTATAGTTAAATTGCCTTGCTCCTAGAGAGAAAGGGTGCTCGTCTAGGCACAGTAAATGCGCAGAATCATTTTCCTATATCAGTCGATGTCGTATTGTACTTGTTATGGTCCGGAAATAGGGGGAGCAAACTGGTATTTTGTATGCTCAGACACGCACAAATGTTTTGCCACATATTTAACACCTATCCTTGGGTACTTATAGCCTGGGACAAGTGGCGGGGCGCAGGCCATGGTACGCGTGTTGTGGGGTTTTAGGCCATCATTGCCCAACAACCATGGGTGGAAACAGTATTGGGGAGAGCACCGGCGCAGAAAAGGGGTGGGTCCCCTTCCACTCTACCATCATGGGTCCTGACGAGACAAGGATTTGTCTGGGAAGGATCAATTGCAACAGCCAGTTGATGTGCCCACTGAGATAGAAGCCGGGAATGAATATGTAGTATATTTCCTTTTGGAAATTTTTTATAACGCCAAGTTTCATTATCTAGAAATACGATAGCTCGAAAACCTGTACCAGTGACGGAGCCACAACCCCTGGATTGCTCGAAACTTGGGGCACGTAGAAGACGTGCCCGACAGCTCAACGACAGATTCAGCTCAACGGCACTTTTTTTTGTATGTGAATTTAAGAATCATCAACCACCACCAAACATCTCCCAATGCATGAAGTGTCCTTCTGGCTTTCTCACAAGTTTTTTAAGTCTTTGCCAATAAGCCTCCAACTTTTTTTTCCTCTCCTTTCCAACCTTTACTCTCACTAGAGGGGTCTTGAGTTTGGATTAAATGTAAAGCTGATGTTGAGCCGGATCTGCTGTAAAAGGGAGGGAAAAAATACAGGGCTCATTTGCAAAGGCCTGAAACAATGTCTGGGAACTCCAGGAAGACATTTCATGCATTGCAAAATGTTTGGTGGTGGTTGATGATTCTTAAATTCACATACAAAAAAAACTGCCGTTGAGCTGTCGGGCACGTAGAAGACGTGCCCCAGGTTGCGAGCAAACGAGCAAGCGTGGGGTTGTGACTCCGTCACAACCTTGGCATGGTTGATTCTTGTGTTTTATTATCACCCAGTACCAGACACAGCGCTGCCCTGTAAAGCGGCTCTGCGGGTCTGCAGATGGCTTCGCACAAGTCGTGGGTTACTCTAGCGCGGCGTCTTGGCTCCACGAAAGAAAGCGGCTCTGCGGGTCTGCAGGTTGCTTCGCACAAGTCGTGGGTTACTCTAGCGCGGGGTCTTGGCTCCACGAAAGAAAGCGGCCAACAGCTCTCTGTTGGAGTGGTGCGTGGTTTGCCATTATGGCCCGTACACCGCTTGCATCATATATAAAGCGGTAGAGAATTAAGGGAAAATATGTTAACTTGGATTTTTTGGTAGAATCCGAAACCCTTCGCCTGATTCACAAATCTCCCCTCCTATTCTTACAAACCGCGATCATTCTCGCTAAGGGCTTCGGCTTTCCAAGTAAACTCACAGTAAGTTCTAAATTCAAGGAACCACAAACCGGCGACATGTCCGAAGCTCAATCCGATTTGGTTGCATGGTACAAACTCGAAACCGAATTCTTTCACGATCATCTCAGACATACGAAATATGTCGGGAAAGCTAAAAACAGGGACGAAAAGGTAAAAGAGGATTGGACAAATTGTGGGGAACTCGGAAGAGGTGGGTTTGGGGTCGTCCATAAGCAGGTCCAAGGAACCACCGGTCACTATCGCGCAGTCAAGACGATTAATAAGAGACTGTACCCTGGGGCAGATTATTCTAGGGAGCTTCTCGTCATGGCCATATTGGCAAAGGTTTGTGGCCTTACTCCGACGCAATTCGCAGTAGTTTATAACTCTTCCGGTGTATTCTTGTTATCTAATAATTTATTGTTTCAGCGCCCATCATTATTTATAGAGTTCCTGGGATGGTATGAGGAGCCTGAGGCTCTTTATATCGCAATGGAGTATCTTGAGGGGGGTGATCTTACTAAGCATACAGGTACTCCCCTACCTCAAGAAACCGTAAAAAATGTTTCGAAGCAAATTCTCGAGGGTCTTAAAGTGATGCATCAACACGGGATAGCTCACCGGGATCTCAAGCCTGCGGTATAATTGTCTCCAGCAACTCACTTCGCAATGTCACTGAAGGCTAACAATCGCATAGAACATTTTTGTTGTTTCTATGTCTCCCGTGTGGGTCAAATTAGGAGATTTCGGAGTGTCCAAGCGGGTCCAAGCTCAAGCTACCACAACCTTCCACACCCAGGTGTCAACTCCAGTGTACACTGCTCCCGAGGTTCTGGGATTGGACTCAAATAGCGAAACCTCGGACTACACGAATTCTGTTGACGTTTGGTCACTCGGATGTGTGATATATGAGTTACTTGTTGGGATAAAGTTGTTCCTCTCGGAGAGCCAAGTGTCGCGTTACTACTTCGACCAATACCCCTTCCCTGAAGGTACACTCCAAGGGTTATCACCCCCTACCGACGATCTTGGAATTTCGCTACTAAAGTCCATGCTCATGATACAACCTGGGGATCGTCCTACTGCGGAGGGTGCACTGAACCACGGGTGGTTGGCGGGCCTTAAGAGAAACACAGAAGAGAGTGGTGAGAATGAAGATGGGGTGGCACAGAGTCGTGATGACAAAAGAGGAAGCGGAAGAACCTCCATTGGACTAGACGCCACCATCTGCACCCGGCGGGGTGTGGGTTTAGTGGCAGATGCGGGATCGCAAATGGATTCTGACCCTCCGGAGGGCATACTTGGCACGCCATCCGATGCAGCTCACACTGTGAGCTCGGTACTTCAGATGGAGCCCCAGACGGAAGAATTGGTACGTTTCGATTTCGAGGCCCCTCATTCGGGAGGTGCTGCAGAGTTGAAATTTGGACTATGGGCTCTATTACTAGTGGTTGTCTTATTTCTTTTAAATTTCACAATGGATATGGTTGGTGGTTAAAGTGGTGGAGGTTTCGGTGATGTTTATTGCTAGGGCACGGGATTGATTTGTCATAGCTAGGAAGGATCGTGGGCTTAAGTGGGCGAATTGGGAGAAAAGAGGATAACAGGGATAACGACAGCGAGGACATGAACTCGCCTTTGTGAATAGAACTTTTCTCTTTGTCTTTATTTTTTATGATCTGAACTTCTTGTAACTTAATGTACCATGGCGATATTTTTCGGTTCTTGTTGTGTGAGCAGGGATAGCCTACTTCCGGTTCCCTCTTGTTTTTTCCTACGTTCTTGTCATTTGAAACTTCGACTCCGTTTACCTATTTTAAGTTCTGGACCTAGAGCTAGGAGAACGATACATCGGGCTGAAAATCACCGTTCCAATACAAAGGTACTGAGAAAAAAGCAGATCCACGATATTCCATAAAGATGTGACCGGGGTGTAGTAGCATCCTGAATAACAAACTCACCCCATTCACTATGCTAAATACAAGACCACCCTCAAACGATCTTCCAAGGTCCAACCCTTACGGTGCCAATGGCCTTCAATTGACCCCAAGGAAAAACAACCTGGCGCAACACGCACCAAGGGAAACGTGCAGAGTCCAAACCTCCAGGGGCAATAGAGCACCCATCAGGAAGGAGGAAGTCGTGGTTTTTCAGTAGTCCTGATTCCGGAACGCTGGTGGAGATTGTATGACATGTTATCCGCCGTTTAAATTTCGGGGATGAAATTCGTGTCTCTATTTCGAGGGGCTGGAGTTAGGAGGGTTACGGACAAATAAACATCAGCTATACCCGAGTGAATGCGCGAACAAGGGAGTGGGCAAGGGGGCATGCAAGCGGGAGGATAGAGGGGTAAACGGGTGGGCAAACGAGGGAATGTACGGGGGAGCCAGCCAAAGAGTGCAGTCGTTGGAAAAAGTGGGGTTCACACTGGCCGTTCGACAACCACAATCACCGACCAATTCCAGCATTCTAAGAGAGAATGGTTGCACCTATACCATGAAACCTATCACAATACATGTTTACATACTCCCCAGAGTGGTTAACTCTCGTCTTCTGCCATCATCAGAGAAAGACATTTTGTCGCTAAGGAGCAATGGGGTGGGAAAGAGGGGGTATTATTATACTTCGCAGTGTTCCAACATCAGTGTGAGCCCTACTTTTCACACGGCTGAGTGAAAGGGTGAACACGCGGGCGAGAAACCGAGTAAGTAGGTATACTCGAGTAAAGGCTAGAGAGAGTGAATAAGTGAACGGGCGTGGGAGCATGAAAAGGGCTGAGCTGGCGAATAAACGCATGGGTGCATGATGCAATGTGTGGATGGGTGAGTAGGGGAACAAGTGGATGGGTAAGCAAACGGACGAACTGGGGGGGGGGGAGTGCCAACGGGTGAACAGGTGACCATGCGGTAAAACCCGGTTCAGAGAAGAGAGAGAATTAAGGGAAGTACGAGTACTTGGGTAGATGTATGATAGTGTAGATAATATCCGGGTATCAAGGGTAAGCCTGTCGAACCCCTCTGACTGCCTGGTTTCCTTTTGGCCACAAAACGAACGGGATTTCCTCTACTCGAGTAGTCATCGGGGAGCCAATAGCAAGCTCATAATTAGTAATCGAATGCCAATTGATGAGCAGGCGAAAATCGCTCCCATAGAATGGACGTTGTTTGCCCCCCCGGGGGGTACCCAAAAGTAATAAGGAGTTCTAGCTGACTAAGGAGTAGTTTGGCACACTAAAATCGGGATTTCACAGGATCAGTGTTGTCCGCGACCAGGGCTGGTGAGTTGACTGGGCTTGGCCACTACCGTTCTATGTTTAGTGACCACTGAGGGAGATGGCCGAGGATGGGCTGTCATGGTTGCAGTGTTGAAAGACGGCAGATGGGCTGGATGGATGGACCGGGCCGATGGAGGGTAGAGAGGTGGAGGGCGGATCGTGGTGTGGTGAATAGGGTACCCATGGAGTGTCGTGGGTGGTAAGGTTACATCTCGATCGATTAATGAAAGTTTTTTTTTGGGGCTTCCCCCGCCAGCAACGGTACTCAACTCGCCTGATTAGACTTGCTGCCCTTTTGATGGGGGCCCCACCAAGGGGATACAATTCCGGGGACACGAGGAGTAACGGTATCTTCGGCACCTACCGTGCAGAAAATTCTGTGAGCCTTGTTTTTTCCCCTCAGCAGTGGAACGTTTGCCGAACACGGAAGTGATAATACGGCAAAACTGGTTTTATTGGAAACTGAGCGAACACCGGATGAGTCGACTTTGCGCTTGCATATCCAGAGTCAAATCCTAGAAATCTGGTTGGTCTGTAGCCGCATTTGGCTCCCATCTAGGCCCCTTTGCGCAAAATCTCTATGAGACGAGCTTGACTACTGAATAGGGTACAGACCACCGTAGGGAAGCGAAAACGCACCATTCCCCCGCATCATAATTCCCCTCTTACTTAAATGAGAGAGGCCAGCTGATGGACATAACGGTAACTCGCTACGCTCTGGACACCCTACCCCTCTCGGCCGCTGTATCACCCCAGTGGCGCAGTCAGCCCAGTTGTCTTCGGAATATCCACGGTTTATCGAACCTCACCAGATCCTGGTAAGTGCTTTTAGAGAGTGAAAGAAATAAATGCTCCGCCAATGGGAAGTGTTCCATAGTTCCCCAAGTGTGCCAAGCTGTGTATCTCTAAGCACTGCCTGTCACTGGAGGGTAAACGTCCCCAATACCATGTTGGTGAGAAACCCTTCCGGATACACAGTTGAGGGAGAAATATGCAATTGAAAAAGTGAAACTTGTGTAAGGAACTACCCTGTCTCCAGCCGACCACAAACGGTCTCCCCTTATCACCCAGTTTATGTTATGAAAGTTCGAGAGAAATTTTAGAAAAAATACCAGCATGCATGAAGTAATTCTTGATGTTTTAGGCAGTTTTTACAATACTTTCTCATTGCTTGTGGAATACAGGTAAAAAAGAACTGGGGGGACCGCGTGGATGGGCAAATATTTTGTTCGTCGCAACGTGAAGCCTTGTGATGGCACGTTTTTTGCCAAGAATGGTAGAATGGTATTGTGAAGGCACCCCCCCTGTCTTCCGCTGTCTTATAAAGGGTTTCTCCTGCCACTGATATTCGCTTAAGTTGCAGCTCCTTACTGTCGCGCTACATGCTCATCGCTTTCACTTAGCACCGTTTCCAATAAAACTAGTTTTTGCGGCACTATATCCCCGAAACAGTAGCCCAGGGGTGCCCTGAGAAACTACAGCGTTCCCTTTACACGCTAACAACCTATTCACATCATTAGCCACGATATTAGCAATAGAAATCTCCGCATCGTTAGCACTGTTTGAAGCAGCAACAACAGAGATCCCGGGAGCATGGTACGGAATGTTGGCGAGAGTATCAAGTGCACCTGCAGATCGCTGCCCCTATTCTAAGCACTCCACACTCTTGTGTTATAGGCCTTCCTTTATCTCTATCTCCCAGCCCAACGGTACGCATCGCCAAAGATCCACCCGACCCACTTGCAATGGAGTTCCTCTCCACCAGCCTCTTGGATGAGGCACCAATTAGTCTAACCCCGTTTTCATATTAACTACCATAACACAGCCCCCACTCCCATAGAGCATGTATTGAAGAGTTTTTTGTTAACATCATCGTCGCCACTATCACCATCATCACTCACCCCCACCACTAGTCCTGGAGCACCCTCCTTTGGCGACTACTTCGCAGACATCAGCACCGCAACCATTGACCCCAAATATCCGGTGGAATATTTCCCAAACCCGCCATTCACATAGGCAATCCTTCCGAGCCCTACTTTTTAGACGTGGATTGGCGGCGACAAGGGAGCAATGCGCCAAGCGTTCACACAACTAACACACGATCGCACACCCGGGAACGGGGAAATTCTCCCCGTTCAACTCGGTCACTAATTAACTCATGGTAAAGACAGGAGTAGATATAAGCGCAACCCAGTCCTCTCATCCCGTTCCCACTTTTCTTTCAGCCTTCCGGGCGGATGCGCCGATCCAAAACCCTAGCGTGCTCCTGTAGCCGAAATGCTTTTCCGAAGGCCAGAGCGCATACCCGAAGCCAAAACCCGTTCCCCATAAGAATACAAACAACAAAGCAACTATCATGAGAACATTTCACAATTTCCAGCACTACCATTGCCCCCGCCGCACTCCGCGCGCACATCTTCATCCTACCTATCCTCAACACCCAGACTCCTCACCTCACCCCCCAACAACTGCCCCCTCCCCTTAACTTTCAAGCCCGCCCTAGCCAATCTAGCCCCAGGAAGGACATCGCCTATACTCACACAAGCCCCACCTGCGCCTCCCCTCCCACACATCTCCCACTCCGTAGCTAAACCGCCACTCCAGCGTCGCCGATGACACAATGCACAAGAAGTACCTACCTAATTTTCCCAACTAGGACTACCAAGAGCCTTGGGCGGGCCCAGATGGTTTTCTGCGGCCCGTCCATGGGCCGGACGGCAGGCCCCTCAGGGTGAGAGGGGGGTAGTCACGGACGGCGGGGGATGAGAGTGGACCGCAGGGAACGGGGGGGGGGCGACGGCGGAGGGCTGTGGAGGACTGCCACGGATGGTAGGGGATGGTAGTGGACTGAATTAAAAGGGGCGGGGTATTTTAAAAGCTCTTAAAGTTCATGGCCTTACACAAGTCTGGATGTATTTTCTTCGTAGTTGGCTGGAGTGTCGGGAGGAACCAGTCCAGGAGAAATATATGTTATGGCTTACAAAGTTTCTTCTCATATTCCTTTATCATGTTTGTTTTATTGAGCTTTGTCTCGCTTTTACTCCCCCCCGAAAACCCGAACCAAGACTAGAGCAACCTCTACAACAAAATACCACCTCGAGATCGCCCAGGCTATGTATTCCACCAATGCCGCCTCCGTCGGGAGTGAGATGCTGCCCGGCATGCTCTCATGATAGTCGTTTTGTTTCCCGGGAATGCTCCGGCTTTCGGGAAAGCATTTCCGGAATAAAATCTACCTCCCACACTATCGTATCACTTTATCCATCACTCGGGATGCAGATTCAGACTGCGAGCCCCGCTAATACAGACGCTCCATATCACGCTCCACTCCATGAGTGCCTTACTATTCTATAGCATTAGGAGCCTGGTTACTAGCAAATTCGTCCATAGATTGTGGCATGCGACTAGCCTTGCCAGAAGTTGAGGGAGCAGACAAAATCCGATGATTCATTCAGGGGCGGAAAGCAAATCTACAAATTCCAAATCTTTGATCTCGGCCTAGTTCATCCGCTGATTTGACCAGATTTCGCAACGGACCTAGGCAGAGTCGGAATCATGAGATATATCACTCATGCAAGAGAACACTTTCCCATCACCCTGAATCTCCCCACGTTGTTCCCTGGCAGCTCTTGCATTCCTACCTCTACCCTCGAAATGCATTGTCTCACTCAATAAGGTCTGCCATCTAATCCAAGGCGGCAGCCCAAGGATTTCACTACGTTAGACGGACTGGTAGGGGTAATCCACCGGCCCTGTGGGGGAGACTTAGGCAGGAATCATGTAATCGCTTCGATTGAAGTGTTTACGGTTATTTAAGAGGCGCCCGTCGGTTAATTCCGAGAAAACATGGGCTATCACTCATATCCGACCTACTAAACTTAAAGCCCCCCAGAAGAAGTAAAGGAGCGAACATAACTATCGTGTTCAGCTATGTGCTATAAATGTTGTCATTTTGTCTTCGGTGTTCAGTACAAAATCAGTTGGTGGGAGGGAGAGATTTTGTTCCACTTTCCAAGTTCAAGCTCCTACATGTCATGCTTGACTAGTATTAAGATTGTAGGGGAGTGTTTAGGCGAAGGCTAGATCTTATGCTTGCTTACGGGCTTCACCACTCTTATGGATACTTTAATTATTTCCTTTGGGTACTCAATATTGCAGTATATTAGGTCTTCAGGGGCACACAGGATTGATGACGGGAGAAATCGAACCGTGTATTGCATCTGCTGTAGGTGGCTGGTTTTGAGGTTTAATGCGGGATCCTAAACCACGGAATAAAGACGTGGTGTGATAGACACTAGTATGCAACCCGCGATTTCAGAAGTCGTAGGCTGTACCGTATTACCTGGTTTTATTCGCCTTCCGCTAGTACTTTGAAATAAGAGTTTTCTTCGTAATCTGTCTCGAATTCGCAATAAAACGCGTTCACTTCACCTTTTATGGTCAAAATTAGGCACATTTTGGACTCTTCATGACTGTGTTGAATGTTTTGCTTCAGCCCCTACTTTATTTCAACGTACTAGCGGCAGGCGAATAAAACCAGGTAATACGGTATTCATCCGAGTGACCACACTAACTTAGGCTTAAATGTTGGGCTATCGTACCTCTTACCCGATTCCCATAAAAGCGAGTGCCTGATATGCGTTCCTCATTCACTATAAGGCATTAAAATTTAAAAGATAAAGTATGAACAGGTATTAGGGAAAGCTAAGCGAAAAGGTGATGGTGGGGTCGGATAAGCTGAGATAGTAAGTTTGGGGAAAGTTGTCACAGGGAATATAGTTGATCCTGCCGAGTTCCGATCCCCTTCTTGTGCTACAAAATGTCGGGTTGGTACAACCCATTGCCAATTGGGCAAAGCGTATGGGATACACAACGGGGTTGTTGTGTCTCGGGGGTTAGCGGAAAAAGGTAAAACCGGTTGTCGGGCCAGCGCGGGGTCATAGAAACAAGATAACTTAGCATTTCCTCCACTAAATTTGCAACTCTTCGCTTGAGTCACGAGTCTTCACTTTCATCCCCTTTCCATTTATGGTCATCGCGGCCTTGCATTCCCACCTTTTTAGCTAATCTAGAGTCGCGGGTTCTGGGCCGGTCTCAAATTGGGTACATGGTTAAGACTCTAGCGGATTTAGTTGAGAGGTATAAACTCAATACTGAATTCTTTCAGGAGCATGTCCAACACACAGATGGGGGGATTGCGAAAAACAAGGTGACTATGAAGGGGTATTGGAGCAGTGTTGGGGAGCTCGGAGGGGAGGTTCTGGTGTCGTCCGTAAGCGGATTCATGATACTATAGGCAACTGTAGGGCTCTAAAGATAATTGATAAGAGGTTGCCTTAGAACCAAAAGTACGCTAGGGAGCTCCATATGATGGCCATATTATCAGAGGTTTGTGCTTTCACTCCCAGGGGAAAATACCTAGTTCGCCGCACCTACACTGTTTGCATGCTGTGGTTAATGGGGGTCGCTTTAGCATCGATCATTATATGTGGAGCTCCTAGGATGGCTCGAGGACCCCGAGACTCTGTACATCGCAATGGAATATTTTAGGGAGGGCGACCTTACCATCTTACCAAACATATCGGTACACCGCTACGACAAGAAACCGTTCAAACTATTTCAAAGCAGATACTTCATGGCCTCAAAGTGATGCATAAATAAGGTATAGCTCATCGGGATATAAAGCCTTCTATATGATTCTTGCCACTAAATACCTCCCTTGACCGCGAATGCATAGAACATTTTTGTAGTTTCTATGTCTCCCGTGTGGATTACCCTAGGGGATTTCGGGGTGTCGAAGCAGATCCTGGTTCAAGATATCATACCACCGCCCTCAGCACTCAGGTGTCAACCCCAGTGTACGGCGCTCGCGAGGTTCTAGGGTTTGACTCCAATAGCGAAACCCCGGACCAGACCAACTCCGTCGACATTTGGTCATTCGGATGCGTGGTATATGAGCTGCATGTGGGGGGGAAACTATTCGCATCATTGGGTGACGTATCCCCCTACTTCTTCGGGATAATGCCCTTTCCGGAAGATAAACCAAAAGGGCTATCGTCGCCAACCACGAATGTTAGAGTTTCCTTCTTAAGCTCTATGTTCCTAATAGGCCCCAGGGATCGCCATACTGCAGCTAACTGGCTGATCCGCGATTGGTAGTCCCTCAGAGTGACAAGGAAGATAGAGGAGACGATCAAAATGAGATAACACAAAGCGCCTCAATCTATTGCATGGCCACTTCCCAAGGCCTACCGGCCAAAAGAATGTGAATATTACAATCCCAGTACCGACTCTGCTCTAGATTGACATAATTCTCAAGAAGGAGTAGGTCGAGTACGGTTCCAGGGGCTGCAAGTTTAGATCGGAAGGTATCATTCTCATGGGGATAAGTGTGAAACACTACAATAGTTTTTTTGTGAAGTCTAGTGAATGATAGCCGATGCCCCAGCGTTCGTCTAGAGAAGAGAAGCACTAGCACGGCGGCCTGATGAATCTTGCGTGTTTGCTCTCACACTCGTGAAACAAAGTCTATCAATAGATCTTTCCAATAGGAAGAGGTGCAATTTTTGAAACGGTTACCGGGCAGTTTGGCGCAGTGGATCCAATCCTAAATTATGGAACGACACACAAAACCTTTATCGGTACGAACGACGATGATAGATAAAATATATTAGAGAACAAGAGAAAGAATAAAGAGGTCGTTGGAATAATGAATGACTTTAAAAGACAAGAGATGACCGTAGAACCATGAGAGAAATGCGATGAGTGACGGATAACAAAAAGAACAAAGTGAAGAACAGGTCGCCTTACATCCTGATCAATAGAGAACCTTCTCCCGGGAAAACTTCCTACCCATGCGGCATCGCTTTGCCGGGAAGCTTCTCAGGTAGAAGCTCCATGGCCGAGGGTAGAGTTATGCGGCCTGCCTCAGGCCTAATTTAGTACATTGCTGAGGGCGAGATAGGTGTTTGGCTATCAATAGTGTCATGTTTCATTGAAGGTGGATCAGTGTTTGAGATTGTCGCATCAGTAACGCAGGGTCGGGATGTCGGATGGTACGAAGCTAACAGTGGTGGAACGTTTGCGAAGCAACTCTCTGTTTAAGGTTATCTTAGTTGCATTTCCCAACCTGCTGGAATGGAAAATATTTATGTGGTGAGCAGCTTAAAATGGCTAATCTCCAACACAATTGCCTCAAGCACAAGGAATAGGGGTGAACAAAGGGCTCCCATTTTAGGGGTCTGCTCTTGTTTATCAAGCTGTGGGCGGTGCGCTCCGGTCTGTTCTAGGTCGTCTTCCCCGTAACAATATTTCTGCTTGGGTGGGCCAAGAGATTGCGATGAATTAGGGATGTTGGAGTATTGAGTAGCGTTCGCAAGCGGCTAGTCCGGTCAGGCTTGGGTTCAGGGCGGCCTGCCTGGGCTTTTTTTGCGGCCGGCCGGGCCGGAGTGTGGGCTACAGTCCGGCTTTCAGGGCCTATCTGACCGGGCCTGGCCGGACTGCAGATTGAAATCGGAAGTCAACCCTTATAGCGTCTTGTATTACTATCGCCAATCATAACAACAACAGCGGTCAATATATACAAGTTTCCTAGTCCAACGTAGCCTCCAGATATGCAGCATTCCAACATTCCATAGTACTTGTTCCCATGCCAGCCTTTGTTCCAGAGATACCTGCCATTCTGCCATTCCAGACATGCGAGTCATTCACATCGTCATTCCCATACCAATACCAACAATCACAATAGTGATTCCATTCTCCAGAAAAGCCACCACCGACAAGACAGATATCTGCAGGCTTTCGAGTGATGAGACGTGATTGCGATAAGATAAGGAGATGAAACGCCAAGAGTTACGGCCGCAAAGGAGTGGATCAAAGCGCAACCGAGGAGGAAACTTTCTTTCCATTCACCCTTGCTCTCATGATCGTGCTCATGGCTAACTAATGTGAGAACAGCGCTCCCCCACCAGCCCCACTAGTGTGGAAACCAAAAAATGAATTAAAAATGTAAATACATAGTAGAATACCTAACTTAGTAGAAATTAATATCTGACCTGGGGAAATTTCTCTGTGGTGTTGAAAGGGCAAGGTGATAAGGAGAGTTCCGTTGCCGTCCATCATGTGTGAATGGTTAAGGGCCTGTTTAGCCACCGTTTCTATGGTGAAAATGGCCTTGTCTCCGTTTTGAAAGGGAAGGGAAAGGGCTATTTGTATGGGGGAACGGAACGGAACCGTTACATCCAAACAAGCCCTAATTTTGTCAACGTGCTATAGCAATAAATCGAGTGATAAGAGAAAACAAGCAACTACTATAGATAAGTGGCAAAGGATCTCCAAGCGAAGCCCCCTAGCCGTTGCTCGTATAAATCCCAGCCCAAAGGATACCCCCTACTCAAATAGGCTGCGTGTTAGCCCACACCTTTCCAGCCTGCTAACGGTATTGAGTATTGGTACATAGGGCTGAGATACCCGAGACCGTCTTCAACCGGGCGATCAAACCAGGCCGTTGGTGAATAGAGATCAGCAAAAAAAATTTCTCCTACCCAATTTTGATCAATTGGCCCCCACTTGCTAAAATCCCCTACCGTATTCGTTACCCGCTGGTATTCTCCTCGCCTTCGTTGGAGACTGTAATAGATTAAGAGTTCAAGTTAGTGTGGCTAAAGTTTTGTGGAATGCGACCATGGAAAAGGCGAGATTGGCCGTTTTCCTCGGTTGCACTGATCGCAAGCTCTAGCTGAGTAAGCACCTGTTTGGCACAGAGAGATTGGGACTGGGCTACCCAGAATCAGTGTTGGCAGTGACTAGGGCCGGAGTGTGGACTAGTCCTAGCCCGACTTGGTTCAGTGGCTGCTAAAGGAGATGCAGGTGGGGATGGGTTATCATGGTTTCCTTGGCATACCCAGAGAAGAGAAGGTTTTGTGACCTGGGCTAGCAGCGCGAAGAGCCCAAATAATAGGACATCCCGCCAAGATGTCGCAAATCCTCTCACTGGGGGAAAGCATTGCGAAGACTGGCGCCCCAGCTCCAGCTGTGATGGAACAGGGAAGAGCCCAGAGCAGAACATTCACCCCCATCTGTGTACTTATACCAAGGTCGGGAATTTAGAGATTGAACACACAACTTTGTGACCTCACCAATTTCTAAGGACTTTTTCGTTGCTAAGCCACCTTAGTATCTGTGAAGGCTTTTTTTTCTCTTTTTCCAAACTTTATTTTCCTTGGGCTTTCTATCATAATATTATTATTATCATACATTGAAAAAATGCCAAGAAACGCATTTCTACGTGTAAGAGCCATGGTTACCATATATGAGTGTAACCTGAGCAAAGGCAACCCTGGAGTACAGTCCTGTCTAATAAGTTTCCGTACGGTCCCCGGCAATGACACAACCACACCAAATAGTAGATTTCACAACCCCCTTCTAAGAGAATAATTTCAATTAAAAAACTGATAAAAGTAGAAATAAAAAATAACAAATAAATAATGCTACCATTTTGTATGACCTCCATTTGCATCCAGCACAGCCTGAAGTCTTTCAGGCATCCTTGCAATCCATCCATCTAAGATCCCTTGGGGAATAAGATCCCACTCCTCCTTTGCTGCCTGAAATAATTCAGCAGCACTGTGAGGTCTTCTTTCAAGCC
>Ga0307509_10006602_pt1 | contig 15517 bp, 11 predicted proteins | sample 10_EM_MG_FD_202245 | JGI IMG/M metagenome (GOLD analysis project Ga0307509, IMG submission 202245) | Populus trichocarpa ectomycorrhiza microbial communities from riparian zone in the Pacific Northwest, United States - 10_EM | ecosystem: Host-associated > Plants > Roots > Unclassified | place...
GCCCCCGAGCACCCAGCGCGCCTGCGCCACCGCATGCCAGAGCGGCGCGCGCGTGAACACGATCCGGATGTCCCCGACGTGCTGTGGCGCGCCATCGGCCGCGACGTACTGAATCGCCTGGTCCCGCGTGAACGTGTCCGGGCCTGCCGCCGCGTCCTGGTCTTGGTCCTGACCACGCAACGGCACGACGGGGCCGTAGCCGGTGGCCGTGATCTTGATCGACGCGATCTCGGCGTTCGAGCCGACAGCGTCGAGCAGGGTGTCGATCGCGTTGACGTCCACGTTCCACAGCGGATACGCCAGACCACGGGCCAGCACCTGCACGATGCGCGTCGCGCGGCTGTCGAATTCGGCCAACCGTCGTGCGTTCTCGCGCTGGTCGAGCACCCAGCCGAAGCCCGCGACGATCAGCATCAACGTGGCCGCCAGCGCCGCGACCAGCTTGACTCGCACGCTAGCACCCCGAAGAACCGACTTCAACTGCAGCATCGTGGCGTTCGCGGCTCAGTTCGATCGCGCCAGCAGAGGCGCGAAACTGAAGTCGTAGCGCGCCAGCTGCGGCCGGTAGACCTTGGAATACCGGCGAAAATCGATCGGCCGCTCGTGCTCACCGAAGGTGTTCTCGTACTCGCGCAGGTTGGCGCGCGTCACGACATGCAAGTAGTCCGGTTTACGCCGAGTGCCCCCGTCGGATGCGAAGTCGATGCCGTTTGCATGGTCGTAGAGCATCACCAGCGCCCAGGCGCCGATCAGGTGGTGCCCTGTCAACGTCGCGGTGAGCTCGCCGTCAGCAATGCTGCGCAGCGCCCGCGTCCAACCTCCCATGCCGCCCACCACCACTGGCACGCCGTGGCCGCTTGCCGCCCGCAGCGCGCCCATCGCCATCTCGTCATTGGCAGCCAAGACGAGGTTGGCTTCGGGGTAGCGCGCCAGCAGGACCCACGCCTTGCGATGGCCATCGAGCTCGCTCCAGTCACCGTAGACAAGCTGTTCGAGGCGTGCCCCGGGCACGCTCGCGAGGTAGTCCGTCAAACCCCGGGCGCGCTCGTTCGCCACCGGGGTCGAATGTGGTCCGGTGATGCAGAGCGCTCGAATCGACCGCGGACCGAGCGCTTTGTGCAGCGCCTGCGCCAGGCGAAAGACGCCACGCGTGTTGTCGGGGGCAGCACTGCCAATCCAGCGCGGGTAGCGCTCGCGCTCATTGCCGGCCTCGCGGCGCTGCTCGTCGGTGACGTCGCTGTGAATCACGAACAGCCGCGCAGGGCTGGCGGCCAGCGCGTCGAACATGGCGGGCGCCGCCATCTTGTCGTTGACCAGTACGACATAGTCCGGAGGTTCGGCGCGCGCAGCCACGGCCTGCGCCTGTCTGATCATCAGCAAATGATCATGTTGCGCGTGTAGGACCTCCAGCTTGATGCCAAGCTGGGCGGCGGCGATGTTCATGAAGTCGACGGCAGCGCGTGACATCGGACCGGAGGCCTGCGGCGCCAGTGAGCCGGGATCAAGGAAGACGACGTGCGGCACGCGCTGCGCCGATCTCGCGGGAACGTCCACTGCGGTCGCTGCCGCCGCTGTCGCGATGAAAGTGCGTCGACGAAGCATGAATGCGGGGCGCAGCTGAATTCGGGCGATTGTGCACCGTCAGCACGATCGGGCGACCGTTCCTGCCAGCCGCAGACCTCAACATCGCTGGATGTGGCGGGCGCTCGACTGCCAACCTGCGGGGCCGCAGGAACTCAATGCCTTCCTCACTGTTGGTAATCGCGCTCTGCCCGCGTCGATTCGCGGCGTCAACCGAGCCTTGCCGCGGATTGATCGCCGCGACCAGTGAATACAGGCCCTCCGGCAGCGGACCATGATCTTCCCAGGCCAGCGCTGGTCGTCTTCAAGCGCGACGGGGACGAGGTTCGTCTCTTCTGGGCGAGCGAGATGAGCCTCGAAATGGCCGATCCCGGCCAGGACCCGCGCGACGCGCCGGACATTGCATCGCTGTGGTCGCTTCTCGACCTGACGCCGGAAGGACGCGGGGCTGACTGGTATCCGAAGCTGAACTACTGACCCGGTTCCAAGTCTGGGACGAGCCGCGTAAGGGTCGCCTTTGCGGCGAGCAACCAGGGAAGTCATTGTCCGCAGCGGGTCGGAGCAGCTGCTCCTAGCGCCGACCATCGATCAGGTACCGAGGCAGATCTGAGAGCACCGGAACTCGCATGATTTCCTCGAAGCGACATCGCGTTGGCGTGCTCGTCGGCAGTCTTCGCCGAGGCTCTTTCTGTGGGAAGCTGGCCAAGGCCTTGCGCAACTCTGACGCGCTAAGCCCGGCCGGGCGCTCAAGCCCGGACCTTTCAGCGAAGCTCGATGCCGGTAGGGCTCCGACAGGGGCTTCTCCATCCTCTACTCAAAGTACCAAGGAAACACGATGACGAAGAAGACCTACCACGGCTCGTGTCACTGCGGCGCGGTCGCCTTTGAGGCCAACATTGACTTCGAGGAAGGAACGACGCGCTGCAATTGTTCGATTTGCACCAAGTCGCGCTTTTGGTTCGCCATCGTTTCGCATGAAGATTTCAAAGTCGAAAGAGGCGAAGACCGAATGTCCGACTACTCATGGATTCCGCCTGGAAAATCCGAATCCCACCTTGGCTATCGCTTCTGCAAGACCTGTGGTGTCCGCACGTACGCCGAGGGGAACGGAAGCAAGTTCTTCGCTGTGTCCATCGCCGCACTCGACGGTATCGAGCAAGACGCCGACCAACTCGCAAGGACGTTGAAGTTCAACGACGGCCGTCACGACGACCTGAAGCATGCGCCGGCCGACACGCGCCTACTGTGAGCTTCGTTTCAGTCGTGACGCCAGCTCGTGAGATCCACTCAAGCGAAGCGCGTCACGCAGCGTTGCTGTCTGATGCGGAGAGTGTCGAAGCCCCGGCCTGCGACGCGTGAAGCGCATGCAGCACCGGTGTCAGCGCGGCCCGGACACGACTCAGCAGTGCTTCGATCTCCGGATCCGCTGCACCCTGCGCGCAGGCGGCTTCGAGGTCGGCAGCGGCCGCGCCCAGCAGGCGCGCCCCCAGGATGGCGGCCTCGGACTTGAGATCGTGGGCCAGGCGCGTTGCCATGACCCGATCGCCGGCCGCAGCTTCAAACCGCGCGCTGAAGTGGCTGCTGCGATCGGCAAACATCGTGAGCAACCGGCCATGGAGCGCACTGCCCGGTTCAACGCCGCTTTCCCGCAAGGCGGTTTCGTCGAACGGTCCCGCTGCAGCACGTGCGGCGCTGACTGAGCCTATCCAGCGGGCGAGCGTCCCCAACAGCTGACCGGGCCTGATCGGCTTGGAGACATAGTCGTTCATTCCGGCCGCCAGGGCCTTGTCCCGATCGCCCACCATCGCGTTGGCCGTCATCGCGATCACCGGCAACTGCGTCCAACGTGCATCCTGGCGCAGGCGCCGGGTGGCCTCGTAGCCATCGAGTTCGGGCATCTGGCAGTCCATCAGCACAGCGTCGAAAGTCTGTTGCTCCAGCATCTCCAGCGCACGCGCGCCGTTGTCTGCTACCACGACCTCGATATCGGCCCGGCGCAGCAGTTCGCACGCCAGTTCTTGATTGACCGCGTTGTCCTCGACGAGCAGCAGACGGGCCCCCGCCAGCGGCTGCCGCTGGTGCGCCAGGGCCGCATGCTCGACTTGGGGCGGCGCTGAGTCTGGTCGACTCGGCAGCAGCACATCCAGGCAAGCGTCGAGCATGGTGGAGGGCGTGACCGGCTTGGCCAGCATCGCGGCTAACGGTACTGCCGCCTCGTTGGCGCGCTGCCGCGCTTCGTCGCGACTGAACGCGGTGACCATCAGCACCGCCGGCGGTTGGTGGCGCAGCGTCATTCCGGCCAGCTGGCGCGCGACCTCGACGCCGTCCATGCCGGGCATCTTCCAGTCCAGCAGCACCAGGTCGAAGGAACGGTCGGCGCGATCGGCGGCGACGATGGCCGTCAATGCGGCAGCGCCGTCGGCGGCCGTGTGTGCTTCGAGCGACATCGCGCGCGCCGTGTCCGCCATCTGCTCACGCGCGCATTCGTTGTCGTCGACGACCAGAACGCACAGCCCGTGGAGTTGTTCGATTCCGCGTTGCGTCTCCACGACCGCTTCGGGCAGGTCGAACCGGGCGCTGAAGCGGAATTGACTGCCGCGCCCGGGCTCGCTGTCCACGGTGATCTCGCCGCCCATCATCTGCACCAGGCGGCGGGCAATGGCCAAGCCCAGGCCAGTGCCCCCAAAGCGCCGGGTGGTGGAGCTGTCCGCCTGCGTGAAGGGCTGAAACAGGCGAGCGATCTCCTCTGGTCGCAGACCGATGCCCGTGTCTCTCACCTCGAACGCGAGTCGAACGGCATTCTCCTCGCGCGCCGACTGGGCGGCCGACACGATCACCTCGCCGCGCTCAGTGAACTTGACCGCATTGCTGGACAGATTCAGCAGCACCTGTCCGAGCCGTGTCGGATCGCCCAGCAGGCGTCGCGGCAGTCGCGGCGGCAGCGCGTAGACCAGCTCCACGCCCTTTTCCTCGGCCTTCAGCCCGATCACCGACGCGAGCCGATCCAGCACTTCGTCGAGGTCGAACTCGACGCATTCCATCTCCAGATGGCCGGCCTCGATCTTGGACAGGTCCAGGATGTCGTTCAGGATCGACATCAATGACTCCGCGGCGCGTTGCACGTGGTTCACGTAGCGGGCCTGCGTGTTGTTCAAGCCACTTTGCAGCGCCAGCTGCGACATGCCGAGGATGGCGTTCATCGGCGTGCGGATCTCGTGGCTCATGTTGGCCAGGAAGAAAGACTTGGCTTGGTTGGCTGCTTCTGCCTCGAGCCGCGCCTGACGCTCGGCATCGGCACGGTGCCGCTCACTGACGTCGAGCACGAAGCCGACCGTCTGGGGCGGTGGCCCTTCAATGAGGATGCCTCCCACCAACACCGGCACGCGGGTGCCGTCCTTGCGCACGTATTCCTTCTCGAACGGCTCGTAGCGTCCTCCTTCCAGAAGTTCCTGCCCCGCGTGCTCATCAGCCGCCCGGTACTCGGGCGGTGTCACGAGTTCGGTTGTGAGCACGCCGGACAACATCTCGTCGCGCGAATATCCGACGATGCGCAGATAAGCATCGTTCGCGTCCACGATGCGACCGTCGAGGTCGGTGATGCGCACCGCAATGAGGTTCGAATCCACCAGCCGGGTGATGCGCGCCTGCCATTCCACGGTCGCTGCTTCGGCTCGCCGGCGCTGCTCGTTCTCCTCCTTCAGGGCGGCATACAAGCCTGCGGTCTCGAGCGATATCGCCGCCTGTGCCGCCAGCATGCCTAGCACCGAGGCATGCCCGGCAGTGAACGCATGCGTGCTGAGCAGATGCTCAAGGTACAGCACGCCGATCGTCTGCGACTGCCTGAGCAGCGGCACGCACAACACCGAGCGGGGCTCGCGGCTGCGCAGGTAGGCACTACCGGCGAACGGGTGGGGCTGCGTTGCGTCGGCCAGCAGTACTGGCTCTCGGCTGCGCCGGACGTAGTTGAGCAGGCCGGCTGGGTGCCCCGCGTCGCTGTCTTCCACGGACGTGCCGGGCCTGCAAATACGAACCGCCAAGGAATCGCCGCGCACGTCGGCGTCGGCCGCCAACTCGAACTGGTCGCCGGCGGTCACGTACAGGCGGCCCGCTTGCGCGCCGGCCTGTTCGAGTGCGATGCGCATGAGCGTCTCGAGCAGCGCATCGAGGTCGATCTGGCTCGACACCGCCTGCGTGGCCTTCATGAGCGCCAGCATGTCGATCGGCATGGCCGCGATGGTGGTCGCTCGCAGTGCCGGATGAGCGGCTTCGAGCTGGCGCAGCTTGGCGCTTGCTCCCCAACGTGCGTAGGCTGCATGAGCATCGGCCAGGTAGGCGTCAGCGATGCGCACCATGCCGCGGGACCGATGAAACACTGCCGCACGCTCGCACGCCAGCGCTTCTTGGTGCGGCAAGGCCCCGACGCGCGCGGCCGTGATGGCCTCCTCGTAGAGCCGTTCGGCCTGCAGTTCGTGCCCTTTCAGGCGGGCCAGCTCGGCGGCGACCAGCGCGTGGCGCGTGGCGTAGTTCTCCGGGCATTGTTCCGACCAGACACCCAAGTCGGCCACGACCTGCTCGATGCCGCGCACGGTGGCACTCTGCTCGGGCAACGACAGTTCGCCGTGGGCAGCGGCGAGCGCGAGCGCGCGGTAGAAGGCGAAGGTCGGCCGCACCGCCATCGCGAAGACCGCGCGCAGCACACCTTCCGTGCGGGCCGCCGCCTGCAATGCCGCCTGCGGTTCACCGACGATGAACGCGGCCACCTGTTCGAGCATGTGGACAATGCCGAGCCCCGCGACGTTCTTCTGCTCCACCATGCGCTGAACCGTCGCGGCATGGTCGTACCCGTCGCCGTCGAAAGATCCCGGCGTGCGCGTGTGCCCCTGCAGGCAGCGCGCGAACTGGCGGAAGCACTGCACAACTTCGAGCGTGCCGCCGCTGCGGGTGGCAAGCAGGAAGTCGATGCTGCGGTCGGCCTGCGCCGACACCTCGTCGAGACGCTCTCCGCTTTCGACCATGTACAGGCACGTATTGACGGCGATCAACGCCGCGTGCACGAAGTTGCCGACCTCCGTGCATGCGGCGAATCCGCGGTCGAGGATGGGCCGCCCGCTCGCGAATGGCCGGCGCCAGAAGTGAATGAACCCGGCGTGAGAGAAGAGCAGCATGCCGCGACGCTTGCGGTCATCCAGCCGCTCGTTCAGCTGTACGGCCAGCTGGGAATAGTCGTACGCGGTCGCGATGTCTCCGAAGGCAGCCAGAAGGACGCGGGCGTAGTACGTGTAGACGACGGCGCTTTCCTCACAGTTGCCGTGGCGTAGCACCATTCGCGTGGCCTGGAGCACCAGCAAGGGAAAGACGTCCGGGCGGGCGATGTAGATACCGGTGAACGAATCAACGATCAGGCCGAGCACCGCGCGAATCTCGGGGTCTTGCAGCTGCGGTGCGTTGAGCAGTCCTTCGATGCCGCGGCCGGCCAGTTCGCGTTCGACCGCCTGGCGATCCTGTTGCACGAGCGCCTGCGCGTCGGCATCGGCATCGGCATCGGCATCGGCATCGGGAAAAGTAATACCGAACAGGCGCAACGCCTCGAGTGCTGCCGCCGCCGCGGCGCCGAAGTTGCCTGGTACCAGGCGCACGCGGATGCGCAAACCGTAGATGCGCGCGCGTTCGGACCGTGACCGCCCCCGCGTAAGCAGCGCCTCGAGCCGGGTGTCGGCGTACTCGAAGCGGGCAAGCAGGAACTCGCTCTCGGCGAGGTCCAACTCAAGCGCGAAGGTCTCGTCGTAGCGTGACTCCCAGCTGCCCGCCGGCCATGCGGCCAACGCACGCGCCAGGTGCTCCTGCGCCAATGCAAATGCCAGACCTGCCTTGGCCTTGCGGCCTGCCCGGGCGTTCAAGCGCGCGAGCTCCAGCAGCTGGTCATCGTCAGTGATGAGGTCGGCGCCGAGATTGAGCTGATGGACCACCTCGAAGAGGTGCTCGTCCAATTCATCCTGCGCGAGCCCGACGAACAACCTACGACCAATGCGCAGGTGCCATGCCGGACGGTCGACCGGCGCGATGAACGCATGCGCCGCCTCGTGCAGACGGTCATGCGGGAACCGGTAGTGGCTAGCAGTGCACTGGGTGAGGCCGGCGCGCGTCGGGGCCGCCAGCGCGTCAACGGTGTCGGCCGGCGACTTTCCCAGCGCCAGGGCCAGCAGCTTGATCGACCCGCTGCCACCCAGGCAAGCCGCGTGCTGCAGCGCTTCGCGCGCCGCCGCAGGCAGGCGTCGCAGGCGACGTTCGACGAGGTCGACGACATCGTCCGACAGTTGGCGCGCTCGGATGCGCTCGAGGTCCCAGGCCCATGCCTGGCGTTGGGCGTCGAAGTGCAGCAGGCCCTCAGCGCGCAGCTCGGAAAGGAGTTGGAGGACGAAGAACGGATTGCCGTGACCACGTTGAGGCACCAGCGCGGCCAGCGCTTCGGCATCCAACACCGAGGCGCGCAAGCTGTCGGCGATGAGCGCCGCCATGTGCTCCAGTTCAAGCGGGGCCAGCGCGATGCGTGTCATCCGCACCCCTTCGCCTGCGGCACGCTCGAGCATTTCGGACAACGGATGAGCGACGTCAACCGCCTGGTCGCGGCAGGTGCCGACGATCAGCAACGCGCCGGCGACGCCGCCGACGAGCAGATCGCGCAGCAGCCCGAGGCTGGCGACATCGGCCCATTGCAGATCATCGAGAAAAATCACCAGCGGATGCTCCGCGCGGGCGAAGACCCCCACGAAGCGGGCCAGCACCCAGTGCAGCCGGTTCTGCGCCTCCGCCGGAGCCAGCTGAGTCAACGGCGGCTGCGGGCCGATGACCAGCGCCAGCGACGGCACGATGTCGACCATGACCTGACCGCTCGCACCCAGGGCATCGGCCAATGCGGCACGCCAGGCGCCAACGCGAACCTCGGGCCCGGCCAAGATCTGCGTCACCAGGTCTTGCATCGACTGTGCCAGCGCGGCGTAGGGGACGTCGCGGCGCTGTGAATCGAATTTGGCCGCGACGAATCGGCCGCGAGTCGCGGCCCAGGTCTCGCGCCAGCATTGCACCAGCGTGGTCTTGCCGATGCCCGGAGGCCCCGACACCAGAACCAGCTGCGGCCGCGCCGCAGTCGCGGCCCGCTCGAAGGCCTCGCGCAACACCGCCTGCTCCGCGTCCCGGCCATGCGGACGGTGCGGCGGTTCGATCTCGTCCGGCGGATCGTCCATACCCAGCACGAAGGGCGAGACCGTGCCGGTCCCCTCCCATTCCACGAGGCAGCGCAGCAGATCCTTCAGCACCCCTTCCGCGTGGCGGTAACGTTGCTCGGCGGTCTTCGCAAGAAGCTTCAGCACCAAGTCGGATACGGTCACCGGCACTGCTGGCGCGATGGCGGACAAGGGCGGCGGCAGGCGCGCCGTGTGGCAATGTGCCCACTCGAGAGCGTCGGCCGCGTCATACGGCAGGCGCCCGGCAAGCACTCGGTACAGCACGAGGCCGAGCTGGTAGAAATCGGCGCGATGGTCCACCGGGCGGTTCATGCGACCGGTCTGCTCTGGTGCCGCCCACGCCCAATCGTCGACGACCGGCGACTCGTCGGGGCGGGCGCGACTTCGTTCTACGGTCGCGCTGAGGTCGGCGATCCATGTTTCGCCGGAGTTGCGGTCCAGCAGGATGTTGGTCGGGCGCAAGTCGCCGTGCGACACGTTTGCCGAATGCAGACCGGCGAGTGCACGCGACAGCGTGCAGCCCATGCGCAGCGCGGCGCCCACATCAAAGGGTGGGCCGTCGATCGCGTCATCAAGCGTCACGACGTCGCAATCGCCCAGCACCATCGCCGGGAGTGCGCCTTCGGTGGCGAGCTCCGATGGGCGAACGAGGCCCGGTACGTCCAGCGAGCGCAGCAGCGCGAACTCCTCGCGAAAATCTGTGAGGTCTCCAGTGGCGACCTTAAGCAATACCAATGAGCCGCCCGCGACTTGTCGCGCGTGGCCAATCCGCGACGCGCGGGTTCGCGCTACCCAGGCGATTTGCTCCCATTGCCCCAGCGTCATCTCAGCACCTCACCAGCCAACGCGTTGCAATCGACTGCCCGTTGGTTGCCAAGACAGCAGTCGGGTTCGCTGTCCTAAGTTTCGCGAGCATTCGCAAGCTTACGCACTCGCTCCAATTGTGTGGTGGGCGCCACAACTCCCCGAGTGGATCCGGCAGTTCTCATGGCGTGCTGCAAGCGTACCAGGGCCAGGATAGGCGAGGCAGGCCGGCTAGCGCACTTCGACCGCTCCGTCGCGCGATGGCTGCATCAGGTTCAACTTGCAGCCCTCAGTTCGCGGTGGAGAAGGTGAAAACAGGCACGGAGCTCGCGGCAGTCAACTCACTGGCGCATCGCCGACGTTCGAACCCCAACGACAGCTGTGCGAAGTGAAGCTGGCGCACGCCGGTCGGAGCGCTATACCCGGACGCGACCCCAGCGACATCCGCTGCCTCAGGTTCGTCGCCGCAAAGCCGCCGCTCCCGCGACTTGCTCTGAGCAGCGAATCTCGCAGGGGGTTCGCTGCCAAGCTTCCTTGATACAGACCGTGCTGTTGAATTGCGTAACGATATTGAGGGGATTCCGGACGCTTGAGTCGGGCGAGTCGGCACGCAGCCCGTGCGCGAGTGAACGCGCCGGTGCCGCGCTTTAGTCGACCGGCGATGCGTTGCGCTGGTCTAGCGTGACCGTGGCCGGCCCGGCTTTCACGTCGACCGGCTGGTTCCACAACATCGCGCGGTTGTCGACCTTGCCATCGCCGAACACCCAGTAGCGGCCCGCGGGCAAGGGCTGGCTCTGCGCGTGGCCGTCGGCATCGGTGGTGGCCACGCCGACCGTGTAGGGCTTCAGTGCCAAGGCGCCCTGCTGGCACCCGGGCTCACGCGCCTGGCACGAACGAATCCAGTTCTGCAGTGCGTTGCCGTAGGCCGTGTCGGGCAGCCCCGCCTGGATCAGCGCGAGACGCGGCTCCTTCTTGAGAACCCAGAGCTTGCGGTTGGCGACGTTGATGCTACCGGCGGTGCTCGACAGGATCGACAGCGACAGCACGCCGCCGGCCACCGCGCCCGCGCCTTGCGCTTCCATCGTCGCCATCGCCGTCCTTTCGGTGGTGGCGCCCGCATGGATGCCGTCATTGGCCCCTGGGCGTCGCAGCCCGCAACCGACTCCGGCGACGGTTGCATGATCGGGATCGCCGAAGTCAATGATCATGTGGGTGAAGCTCGTGCCCGCCTTCGGCAGGACGACAACGCGCGAACCGCCGCCGCGGTACTCGGCTGGATACATCGGGCGCTCGCGACCGTCGCGACCGAGCGCGACGGGACCATCGGCGCGGAACTCGATCGTGCCCTGGCCGAGCATCGAATCGCACAGGCCGCTGGTCATTCCGCCGATGAGTTCGGACGCCATCTTGGCCATCTCGGGCGACAGGCCGGCGGCGGCCGGCCGCTGCGCGGGCGGGGTCGGGGTCCATCGGCCAAGCAGAGGGTTGCGCTCGGGCGCGAGAGGCGGCCGCTGCTGCCAGGCCCGACGCACCGCCTGCCCTTGTGCGATGTCGGCATTGGCGCGCGACTGCTGCTGGCGCACGGTGTCGTTCCACTCCTGGTCGGCCTGCTGCTGGCTTTGCCGCTGCCGGTCGTTCTGTTGCTGCGCCCGCTGCCGCTCGGCCTCCTGGCGCAGCGCGCCCGGGTCCCTGCCGAGCTGCTCGGTGGTCGGCGGGCGACTTTGCGCCACAGCAGCCTGCACCGCCAGCCCGAGCAGCGATGCACCGACGATCCTACAGAGAAGCGAGACGTTCATGGGCGGCTCCTCGACGGTTCCCCCGAGACGGCAGTGTGCGCCGCACGAATAAGTCGTTCTACGGGGTTTTCCGTTACTGGAGCGTTACCGGTACTTGGGGCCCCTTGGTGACCTGCGACCGTTAGATACCCCGAAACTGCCGTTCGAGAAGGCCCGCTTCTGGCCGTCAGTGTGAGTACGGGGCCGCGCCAGGAAGCCGACTTTCAAAGCGCAGGGTAGACCAGCGAAGGTCAGCAGTCAGCAGAGCCCGTGAACTCACGCTCACGGCCAAAACCGGCCACTTACCCCCCGCTCCGAGACCCGTCCCTCGTTCGAGCAGGAGAACCAATGCAACCGCAATGACTGCGCCGTCTATTCCCAGCGCTCCACTACTCCCGCGTGCCGACCGCCACGACCAGCTCGCACGGACCTTCGAATCGACCTTTGCGCTCGAACTGGGCCAGCTTTACCGAGATTTCTTCCCAGGCCGCGGACTTGCCCCGTTCGTCCAACGAGGCGAGCATCTGATGAAGTGCACCGAAGGATTCCTGCTCGAATCGCACGCACTCCGCTGCGGATGGCAGCCGCACCGGGGCGTCAATAACTCGACTGGCGACGTCGATGAATCCGGCCGCCTTGAATGCTGCCTCGAGAACGCCTGCGCCGCCGAGGCTGAAGGGTCCCGGCTGACCGGGCAGCGGAGACGGCAGCGCTGCACGCTGTCGAATTACCGAGACCGGAATCGAGAAGAAGCCGTTGCGTTCCGGTGTCGAGTACACAATCGCCGCAACACGGCCGCCGGGCTTGAGCGCGCGCTTCATCGCGTGCAGTGCCCGCTGCTGATCGGGAAAGTAGATCAGGCCCAGCCGGGAGATCACGGCGTCGAAGCTGGCCGCGGCGACTTCGAGACTCTCCCCATCCAGCACCGCGATCTGCACCTGTTCGAGGCCAGCACGCTGCGCCCGCGCAGCAGCGAACTCGAGAATTTTGGGCGAGATGTCCGTGGCCAAAACCTGACCGCTCGGGCCGACACGCGCAGCCGCCTGCAGGGTTTGGTCGCCGGCGCCAGCGGCCACGTCGAGCACGCGCGAGCCGACTTGAACGCCGGCCATGTTCAGCATCGTTTCGGTTGCCGCCCCCAGCCACTCCCGTAGCAAGGAGCCCCACCGATCCCAGGCCTCGGCGGCACCGTCCCACTGCTGACGGGTCGTTGATTTGTACTTCGCCGAGTCGAAGATGGGAGCTTCCTGGGTGACCATCGCAATCTCCTTGGGGGTTGTGGCTCGACGCTGCGCCGCTGAGGGCGGCTCAGGCTTTGCCGTGGGGGAGCTGAGGATCGAGCTCGGGCTGGGCCATCGCCAGCACTTGTTCCCGCGAAAGGTTCATGCTGTGATCGTCGTGCGCGTGCCGCTGCAGTTCGGCCACCAGCTTGTCGTCGTCGTCGGACCGAATGATGAACCCGCAATCGCAACGCACTGTCTTCATGACCATGGAAATCTCCTTCGCATGTGAACAATGATGGGCACACCCCCTTGGCGTGACCTTGGCGCCACCTTGGCAAGATGTTGGAGGACACTGCGCCTGTGGCGCTGCGAATCTACCTGACGGGCCGGCTTGCACTCGAGTGGAACGGGACCCTGTTCGACCAGGGCGCGTTCGCCGGGCGCCAGGGCGCACTGGTGTTCGCGAGACTCCTGATGCCCAGAGGGTCCGCGGTCGGCCGGGACGAGTTGGCAGCACTGCTGTGGGACGAGGCGCTGCCGAACTCGTGGGACACGGCGCTGAACGCCGTCATCAGCAAGCTGCGCGTCCTGCTGGCACGAGTGGGGCTCGACAAGTCACGGGTGCTGCCGTCGGCGCTGGGTTGCTACCAGCTCAACTTGCCCACCGAAGCGTGGCTCGACGTTGATGCCGCGTTCGATTCATTGCATGCCGCCGAAGGATTGCTCAAGCGGAATCGATTTCAGGACGCATGGGCAGCCGCACAGGTGGCGTATCACATCTACAAGCGCCCGTTTCTGCCGGCAGAGACGGGTGATTGGGTAGCACAGCAGCGGCTGCAGTTCTCGACTTTGCATGTCAGGGCCTGCGAGTGCCTAGCCGACACGTACATCCGCAACGGCGAGCCGGCGATTGCGGTCGATCTCGCGCGGCAAGCGACGCTCGCCCAGCCTTATCGAGAGACTGCATATCAGATCCTCATGCGCGCTCACAACGCCGCGGGCAACCGGGCGGAAGCACTGCGCGCCTTCGAAGAGTGTCGTCGAGTCATTTCGGATCACCTGGGCGTGGCCCCCTCCGCCGAAACCGAAGATGTCTATCTCGGCATTCTGCGATCGCGCTAAGAGCGCAGTGGTCTTTGCAACGATGACTGCAGCAACGGTGCTCGCGGTTGCGCTCTTGTCCCTCGCCATGCCGCCGGTGACCGCGCAGTCGCTGCTGCTCAACCAGCGGATCGAATTGCCCTCGATTCAAGGCAGGCTCGATCACCTGGACATCGATGTCGAAGGCAAGCGACTGTTTGTTGCCGCCCTATGTGCCGACTCGGTCGAGGTCCTCGACTTGCGCATTGGCAAGCGCATTGCGCGACTGCAGCAGCTGCGTGAGCCCCAAGGACTGGTGTACCTGCCCAGCTTCCACCCACGGAGATAACCACTCCGAGTCGATCGTCAGCTGATGCTTCTGCCGAGCGAACGCTGTTCAAGCGTTCCCACAGGCAATGCCCCGCGTCACCACTCCCTGACAAGCACGAGCACAGCGTCGACGACGTGGTGCCTCTCCTGGCCAAACGGCGGTGGGGCGCAGCTTCATCCCGGACCCGTCGCTGGCGCCTCCAATCAGAGACCGCCTGATCGATGCGCACGATCGGCCGGGACGGGCACTGATCGAATACACGCTGCTGCCGACCTAGATCCAGGCGGTACCCGCGATGCGAGCGCATCTGCATTTGCACGGCACGAACTCCGACAAGTCGGCTTCGTGGCGTCTGCGTCATCGCCTCCCGATCCGCAATTGCGAGAGGTGTCTCCACTCAGGCAGATACGGGCCGCCGACTCACTTCCAAGGCCCGTAGTCGGTCCAGTCGTGCCGCTGCTCGGGGGGGCGTGCCCTCGCCAAACCTGGTGTCGTTCATGTACCGCACCAGGCGATCGATCACGACATCCTCTATCGCGCCGCGTGAAGGCTGGTAAGGCAAGTCGAAGTCTGGCCTGCCAAGCAAGCGATCACCTTCAAAGATGGTCGCGAAAATCGAGATCCGCGGTCCTGTCTCGGTGTGGAACGCAGCGTATGTGAGCACTCGGTTTGTGCCTCGCTGGATGTGCTTGCCGCCGATCATTTGGCTGATTCTTACAGGGCCCTAGCGAAACTGACCGTCATTGGACAAGTGGCCACATTGCGGGCCGCTGCACTCGCTCGAACATGTCAATTCGTGCCGACGCATCGAGGAAGCAGACTCGCCCACAAGGTCATTGAGGGGTGCACACTCACCGCACGCGCACCGGAAACGGACATGACGGCCGAAGAACTCTTGAGCCTCATCGGCTCTGCGGAACGGGCATTGGCCGACGCCACCGCTCGGGCCAACGCGACCGATGGCGACGTTTCGCTTGCGGAATGGGCTGAACGGCGAGACATGATGGCGACAGCAGCCTTGGAGGCCATGCGCTTGCGGCATCGATGGAATCGGGATTTCGGCGGCATGACCTCGAAGGTTGGCAGGCTCTGAGCCTTGCATCGCTGCACTGCGTCGCAATCCCACGGGCGGTACGATTCCGCCCCAGGAGGCCGTAATGGAGCAGCGGTGAGTCTGAACGACTCATGCTAGAGCCGTCGATGCCCGGCGTTTAGTGATAGTCCTCTTCGCGCTGGTGGCGCACGGCTACCTGCGGGCAAGGTGGCCGAGCTGTGGGCACTCCCGAAGGACGGTAGCGCGCCCTTTGCGGTGGGGGTGATTCCGGCAAAGGGTTCGGCGCAGATCGTCCTGCCAGATGCATCCGAGAAGCTGTTCTTCAGCGTGTCCCAACTCGCGGTCAGCTTCGAGCCGGCACCCGAGGGCGATGAGTTGGCTTGCGCTCAATTCGGGAACGGCTGTGATGCTCATGGCGGAATGTGCGC
>Ga0307509_10006603_pt1 | contig 15516 bp, 16 predicted proteins | sample 10_EM_MG_FD_202245 | JGI IMG/M metagenome (GOLD analysis project Ga0307509, IMG submission 202245) | Populus trichocarpa ectomycorrhiza microbial communities from riparian zone in the Pacific Northwest, United States - 10_EM | ecosystem: Host-associated > Plants > Roots > Unclassified | place...
TCCGGCCGGGCGTGATCGGATCATGGCGATGGCCTTCGAGGCCGGCCGCCGGCTGCGGGACCTGCCCGGCTACCGCGCCGAGCTGGACCGCTGGACCGGCTACTCGGTGCGGCCCGACGGGGTGCCGGTGTGGGCCGTCGGGCCGTGGGACGCGCTGGAGGCGGTGCCGGTCCGTGATTTCGGCGAGTTCTCCGAGTTGAAGCGGCCGGTGGAGCCGTTCGAGCCGTACCCGACGATCCTGGTGCTCTCGACCGACGGGGACCGGCGGCCGGACTGGCTGCGCGCCGGGCAGGCGCTGCAGCGGGTGCTGCTCACCGCGACCTGGCAGAACCTGGCCACCACGCCGATCAGCCAGCCGGTCGAGGTGCCCCAGGTGCGCGGACTGCTCACCGACCCGGCGACCGGCCTGGACGCGCAGATGGTGCTGCGGATCGGGTACGGCAAGGTGGCGGGCCGCTCACCCCGGCGGCCGGTCTCCGCAGTGCTGATGCCGGACCGCGCACTGTAGACGAACACCGGTCCGCAGCAACAGGGATTTCGGCCCCTTACCTCGCGGTGATCCAGGTCTACCCTGGCGGCGAGAAGGGGCCGAGGAGGCACGATGTCCGAGGAAACTTTCCTGCTCGATGCCGAGGCGCTGCCCCGGCTTGTCGATGAGCTGCGCGAGCGCGGCTACACGGTGATCGGCCCGGTCGTCCGCGACGGTGCGATCATGCTGACCGAGCTCGAGTCCGCGGCCGACCTTCCGTACGGCTGGGGGGTGGAGACCGAGGCCGGGCACTATCGCCTGCGCCGCCGCGACGACAATGCCGCGTTCGCGCACTCGGCCGGCCCGCAATCGCTCAAGGACGTGCTGCACCCGCCGCGCGCCCGGCTCTGGTCGGCCGACCGCGCCACCGGCGTGGTCACCGCCGGCCCGGAGGACCCACCCCGGTACGCGGTGCTCGGCGCCCGCCCCTGCGACCTGGCCGCGATGGCCGTGCTCGACCGCGTGTTCACCGGCGCGCTCGCCGAGTCGATCTACACCGCCCGGCGGGACGGCGTGTTCATCGTGGCCGTCGAGTGCACCGAGCCGGGCGCCACCTGCTTCTGCACCTCGATGGGCGGCGGACCGGACGCCCGCGACGGGTTCGACTTGGCGATGACCGAGATGGCCGACGAGCGCGGGCACCGCTTCCTGCTCCGGGCCGGGTCGCCGGCCGGCGCCGAGGTGCTGGCGGCGCTGCCCACCCGCCCGGCCGGTGAGCCGCAGGTCGCGGAGGCCCGCGCCGCGGTCGCCGGGGCGGCCGCCGCGATTACCCGGGCGATGCCGGACGAGTCGCTGCCCGACCTGCTGGCCGCCGCCCGCGAGTCGCCGCACTGGACGGATGTCGCCTCCCGCTGCCTGACCTGCGGGAACTGCACCATGGTCTGCCCGACCTGCTTCTGCACCACCACCGAGGACGTCACCGATCTGACCGGCGAGCACGCCGAGCGGTGGCGGCTCTGGGACTCCTGCTTCGACCTGGACTTCTCCTACTTGCACGGCGGCAGCGTGCGGACCAGCGGCGAGTCCCGGTACCGGCAGTGGATGAGTCACAAGCTGGGCACCTGGCACGACCAGTTCGGCAGCTCGGGCTGCGTCGGCTGCGGCCGGTGCATCGCCTGGTGCCCGGCCGGCATCGACATCACCGCCGAGGCGGCGGCGCTCTCGGCGTGGCGCGCGGGCGAGGAGGAGCCGTGCTGACCGATCTGACCATCCGCGTGCTGGCCCAGCCGTTCTTCGCCGGCCTGCCCATCGGTCTGGTCCGCGAGCTGTGCGAGTGCGCCTCGGCCGAATCCTTCCCGGCCGGCGCCACGATTTTCGTCGAGGGTGATCCGGCCGAGGCGTTCTGGCTGCTGGAGAAGGGCGCCGTCGCGCTCGGCCTGCACGTTCCGGGCCGCGGGGACCAGGTGATCGAGACGATCGGGCCGGGCACGGTGCTGGGCTGGTCGTGGCTGCACCCGCCGTACCGGTGGCACTTCGGCGCGAACACGATCGAGCCGGTCACCGCCGTTCGCTTCGACGCGGCCGCGGTACGCCTGCGCTGCGAGACGGACGCCTCGTTCGGGTACGCGATGCTGAGCCGCCTCACCCCGATCATCACCGAGCGCCTGCAGGCGACCCGGCTGCGCCTGCTCGACCTGTGGGGCCGGCCATGACCGCCTGCACCGAGCGGCACAGCCGTAAGTTGGCCGCCCAGGCCGGAGGCGAGGGCCAGAAGAGCATGGCAAAGGAGGCACAGCCGTGACCGCGCCGGTGCCCTACCGGGTGGCCGATCGCCGGGTGGAGACGGCCGACACGGTCACCCTCGAACTGGTCGGCGAGAACGGGCCGCTGCCGGCGTTCCGCCCGGGCCAGTTCGCCATGCTCACCGCGTACGGGATCGGCGAGGTGCCCATCTCGCTCAGCGGCGGCGGTAGCGACGGCCGGCTCGTGCACACCCTGCGCAGCGTGGGCGCGGTCACCGCGGCCCTGCACGCGACCGGTCCCGGTCAGGTCGTCGGCGTGCGCGGGCCGTTCGGCACCACGTGGGACGTGGATGCCGCACGCGGCAACGACGTGGTGATCGTGGCCGGCGGGATCGGGCTCGCGCCGCTGCGCCCGATGGTGGAGGCCGTGATGGCCAGCCGCGCCGACTTCGGCCGGGTTTCCGTGCTGATCGGCGCCCGCACCCCGGCCGATCTGCTCTACCCCGCCGACCTGCGCCGCTGGGAGCGGCGAGCCGACGTCCGGGTGATCGTCGACCGGCCCGCCGACGGCTGGACCGGGAACGTCGGCCTGGTGACCGCCCTGATCCCGCAGGCCGAGGCCGACCCGGCCGCGGCCGTGGCGTTCCTCTGCGGCCCCGAGGTGATGATGCGCTTCGTGGCCGAGGCGCTGATCCGGCGTGGCCTCGGCGCGCACGACATCCACGTCTCGCTGGAACGGGACATGCGCTGCGGCGCCGCCTGGTGCGGCCACTGCCAGCTCGGGCCGCTGCTGCTCTGCCGGGACGGCCCGGTGTTCCGGTACGACACGGTGGAGCCACTGCTACGAGTGCGGGAGCTGTGATGACGACCCCGATGCCGACCCTCGCGGTGTGGAAGTTCGCATCCTGCGACGGCTGCCAGCTCAGCCTGCTCGACTGCGAGGACGAGCTGCTGGCGGTCGCCGGCCGAGTGCGGATCGCGCAGTTCCTGGAGGCCAGCCGCGAGGTGCTGGACGGACCGTACGACGTGTCACTGGTGGAAGGGTCGATCACCACCCCGCAGGACGCCGAGCGCATCCGGCGGGTCCGCGAGGTGTCCCGCACGCTGGTCACCATCGGCGCCTGCGCCACCGCGGGCGGCATCCAGGCGCTACGCAACTACGCCGACGTCAGCGAGTTCGCTTCGGTCGTCTACGCGCACCCCGAGTACATCGCCACGCTGGCCACCTCCACGCCGATCGCGGCGCACGTCGACGTCGACTACGAGCTGCACGGCTGCCCGGTCGACCGGCGCCAGCTGCTGGAGGTGCTGAGCGCGCTGCTGGTCGGCCGGAAGCCGAACATCCCCGCGCACAGCGTCTGCTTCGAGTGCAAGCAGCGGCACAACGTGTGTGTCGTGGTCGCGCACGGCACGCCCTGCCTCGGCCCGGTGACGAGGGCGGGCTGCGGCGCGCTCTGCCCGGCCTGCTCACGCGGCTGCTACGGCTGCTTCGGCCCGGCCGAGACCCCCAACGTCGCGGCCGAGGCGGCCCTGCTGCGCGCGACCGGGATGTCCGAGGACGACGCCCGGCGCGCCTACCGTACCTTCAACTCGACGGTGTTCGTCGAGCTCACCACGCGGGAGGCTACCTCATGACCCACCGCGGCGAGCGGATCCTCGACGTGCGGGCGCTGGCCCGGGTGGAGGGCGAGGGCGCGATGCATGTGCGGGTGCGCGGCGACCGCGTCGACGACGTCCGCCTGGAGATCTACGAGCCGCCCCGGTTCTTCGAGGCGTTCCTGCGCGGGCGCAAGTACACCGAGCCGCCCGACATCACCGCCCGGATCTGCGGGATCTGCCCGGTGGCTTACCAGATGAGCGCCTGCGCCGCGATCGAGGACGCCTGCGGGGTGAGCGTCGGCGGCCAGATCGGGGAGCTGCGCCGGCTGCTCTACTGCGGCGAGTGGATCGAGAGTCACACGCTGCACATCTACCTGCTGCAGGCGCCGGACTTCCTCGGCTATCCCAGTGCGCTGGACCTGGCCAAGGACCGCCGCGACCTGGTCGAGCGCGGGCTGGCGCTCAAGAAGACCGGCAACGACCTGCTGGAGCTGCTCGGCGGCCGGGCGATCCACCCGGTCAACGTGCGGATCGGCGGCTTCTATCGTGCTCCCACGGCGCGCGAGCTCGCCCCGATGCGGGAGCGGCTGCGGGTCGCGCTCGACCAGGCCCTCGCGACCGTGGAGTGGGTGGCCGGCTTCGACTTCCCGGACTTCACCCACGACCACGAACTGCTCGCGCTCACCGTCCCGGGCCGGTACGCGATCGAGACGGGTTCGGTCGTCACCACCGGCGGGCTCCGTTTCGACGTCCAGGATTTCGAGGACCACGTGCTCGAGGAGCAGGTGCCGCACTCCACCGCCCTGCATGCCCGGCTGGCCGGGCGGGGCCACTATCTGACCGGCCCGGCGGCCCGCTACACGCTCAACGGCCACCTGCTCTCGCCGCTGGCCCGGCAGGCCGCCGACGCGGCCGGTCTCGGCGCGGACTGCCGCAATCCCTACCGCAGCGTCGTGGTCCGGGCGGTCGAGATCGTGTACGCCGTGGACGAGGCGATCCGGCTGATCGACGCGTACGAGCCCCCGGACCGCCCGGCGGTGGACGTGCCGCCCCGGGCCGGCGTCGGCCGGGGCGCCACCGAGGCCCCGCGCGGCGTGCTGTTCCACCGCTACGAGCTGGACGCCGACGGCCTGGTCACCTCGGCCCGGATAGTGCCGCCCACCTCGCAGAACCAGGCCGCCATCGAGGACGACCTGACCCGCTTCGTGGGCGAGCGGCTGCACCTGGACGACGAGCGCCTGACCGCCCAGTGCGAGCAGGCGATCCGCAACTACGACCCGTGCATCTCCTGCGCAACCCACTTCCTCGACCTCTCGGTCGATCGGGGCTGACGACATGGCGGCCCGGCGGAGTGTCGTGATCGGCGTGGGGAACGAGTACCGCCGGGACGACGGGGTCGGCCCCCGGGTCGTGGCCGAACTGGCCGGCCGGCTGACGGGCGTCGACCTGCGAGTCACCGACGGCGAGCCCAGCCGGATGCTCGACCTGTGGACCGGCGCGGCGCTCGCCGTCGTGGTCGACGCGGTCCACGCGCCGGACCGGCCGATCGGCGCCTGGTTCGAGCTCGCGGCCTCCGACGCGCCCGAGGAGCCGTCGGCCGGCACCCACGGCGTCGGCCTGGGCACCGCGGTCGCGCTCGGCCGGGTCCTCGGCCGCCTGCCGGACCGGCTGGTCGTGCTCGCGGTCTGCGGGCGCGAGTTCGGCTTCGGGGCCGGTCTGAGCGCACCGGTCGAGGCCGCGGTCGTCCCGGTCGCCGATCGGGTCCGGGAGCTGCTCGTACCGCGCTGAGAGGTCGAACGACTCTCGCGGCCGGACCGGACGGCGGTCCAGGCTGGAAGGAGAGAGGCGGCGAGAAGATGACCTCGTTACGGGTGATGGCCGGATACGACGGATCCGTGGCGGCCGGGGCCGCGATCGACGCGGCCGCGACCTTGTTGCCGCGGAGCCATGCTTGGATCACGCATCTGTGGATGCCGCCGTTCGCCAGCGACGCCCTGCGGCGCCGGCTGTGGCACGGCACGCGCCGCGTCGACGAGTTCGTCGAGGCGGTGGAGCGGGAGGGTGGCGCCGAGGCCGACCGGCTGGCCGCCACCGGCGTCGCGCTGGCCCGGGCGACCGGCTGGGAGGCCGAGCCGCTGGTCGAGCGGGGTTACGGCGGCGAAGGGCTGCAACTGTCCGAGCTCGCCGAGAAGCTTGAACCGGACGTGCTGGTGGTCGGCTCGCGCGGGCTCGGCGGCGCACGGGCCGTGCTGGGCAGCGTCTCCGACATGGTCGTGCACTACGCGACCCAGCCCGTGCTGGTGGTGCCGTACCCGATGTTCGTCGCCGAGCGGACGGCCCTGGCGACCGGCCCGATCGTGATCGGCTGGGACGGCTCGCCGGGGGCGCGACGGGCGCTGGGCGCGACGGAACAGCTGTTCCCGGGGCGGCGGATCGTGCTGGTCGCGGTCCAGGACGGCGCGCTGCCGCAACCGGCGCCGCCGGGCTACGAGGAGATCACGGTGGAGCCGGCGGCCGGCCACCCACCCGGCCGGGCGATCGCCGAGTCCCTGGCCCGGCAGGGCGCCGAGCACCGCGCCGCCGTGGTCGTCGTCGGCTCGCGTGGCCGGTCGGCGATCCGGGAGATCCTGCTCGGCAGCGTGGCGATGGCGATCCTGCACCACGCCGCCCGCCCGATCCTGGTCGTGCCGCACCGCACCGGCGGCGGACTCGCGACGGCCACCGACCGCGTCGAGGTGACTACCGTGCCGGCACAGATGGTGGTAGGCCGGCGGGAGAGCGTGGCGATGACCGAGCTGCCCACGTTCTTCGGCCGGATGATCCCGATCGTCACCGCCGAGTTCGCCCGGCACGGCATCGTCCCCGCGGGGCCGCCGACAGCGGTGCACACCAGCGAGGCGGCCCAGGTGTTCGATGTGACGGTCGGTTTCCCGGTGGAGGGCGCGCCGCCGGCCGTGGGCGGCCTCGCGGTCCAGCGCCTTCCGGCGGGACGGGTGGTCCGGGCCGAGCACATCGGTCCGTATCGGACGTTGCCGTCCATGTACGCGGCGTTGAGCGCCTGGTTCGCCGACCACGCGCGCGTGCCGCCGCCGCTGATGTGGGAGGAGTACCTGGTCGGGCCGGGCGCCGCCGACGAGTCGGCCTACCGCACCCGGGTGGTGTACCCGCTGGGCTGACGGCCAGGACCAACGGCCCTGGCCGAGGCGCGGGTCCGGGGCTTTGATGAGAGCAGAAGGAACGGTCCAAGGAGGCCGGCCATGAGTGACCTCGACAGGCTCCGTGTGGAGCGAGATTCCCGGCAGGCCTACGCGGCCCGCGCCGACGCCACCCGATACGGCGGGGCGATCAATCGTTACCTGGGCGTGCTCGGCTACCGCCCCGACGAGCCGGGTGCGCCCGCGCCCGGCCGGGTTCCGCCGGGCGTCGTCGCCAAGACCGGCATGGTGCTCGTGGGCGTGGACGACAGCCCGATCAGCCACACCGCCGTCGACCACGCCGCGATCGAGGCGGAACTGCGCGGCTGGGATCTGCGAATGCTGCATGTTCAGGGTGCCCGCCAGTCTGCCCAGGACGCCGGCGCCCGCCTGCTGGAGCGGTTGACCGACCGGGTGCGAGCCTGTGCTCCGTCCGTCGCGGTGACCAGCCGGCTCGTCACTGGTTCGGCGGCGTCGCGGTTGCTGGTCGATGGGCGGCACGCCGGTCTGGTCGTGGTCGGGCACCGGCACGGCGCGGCGAGCTCGGTGTTCGGCGTCAGCGTGGGGGAGCGGGTGGCCGTCGACCACGACGGTGTGGTGATGGTCGTGCGCATCCCCGGCTGGCCGCCGGGCCCCGGGTTCGCCGCCCGGCCGATCGTGGTCGGCGTGAACGGCGACGACAGCCCGGCCGTCTCCTTCGGGCATGGCGAGGCCAAGCTGCGCGGCAGTGATCTGGTCCTGCTGCACGCCGGGCGGACGCCACGGGTCGAGCGCGTCGACACCGTGGGCGGGGTGCGGATGCACCGCCGGTTCGTCGCCGGGGATCCGGCCGACGCGCTGATCGAAGCGTCGACACAGGCGGCGGCGCTGGTCGTCGGCCGGCACAGTACGGGTGGCATGCCCGCCGGGCTGCTCGGGTCGGTGAGCCGCGCCGTGGTCCAGCACGCGCACTGCCCGGTCTTCCTGGTGGGCTGAGAGCACGGCGCGACGTCCCGCGAGGCCGACCGAGCCGCCGGCCGTTCCCCGGCCTCAGCGTGCGTACGTGTGCGGCGCCGTTGTCGATGCCTGCGTAGCCGTGGCCGTCAGGACACCCATCTCGGCCGAGGCCCCTGTCCTTGAGCCTGCCCGGTGCGGGTCTCGTGCGCCTGGGCCCATGAGCCCGGCCACCGGGGGTCCAAGGTCCTCGCCGGTTCGCGGCGCCACGTGGCGTACCGGCGCGCGTGGGCCATCGCCCGGATCGCCCGGTCCGGCTGCCGGTAGACGGGCGTCCGGCGCGTTCCGATGTGATGGATGTCGTCGGCGCAGCCGGTGAGCACCACGGCCGTGGCCAGCCGCGCGAAGGGGTCCACGACGCCGGCGACGGCCGCCGTGATCGCCTCCGGGACGTTGGCCCGGGTACCGGCGATCACCAGCAGGAGGGCGTCGAGCGGGCCGCCACGGACGACGCTCTCGACTGCCTCCGCGACCCGCCGTGGGGTGGCCTCCACTCCGGTGTCCACCACCCGGCCGGAGACGGTGAAACCTTGCGCCCGGGCCGTCTGGGCGGCGAGCGCGACCAGACCACCGGCGTTGCCCACGACCCCCAGCCGGCGCCCGGCCGGCAGCGGCTGGTCCACGAACATCCGTGCGGCGTCCGTCATGTCGTCGATGCCGGCGACCCGGATGACGCCGGTCCGGGTGAACAGACCGTCCCGGGCAGTGGCCTCCTCCGCGCCGCAGACGGCCAGGACGGGCTTGTGTGGCGTCACCGCCCGGGCGAGCCGGGCGAACGTCGTGGTGTCGCCGTAGGACTCCAGATACAGCGCGATGGCGCGGACCCGCCGGTCGGTGTGCCAGTGACCGATCAGGTCGTTCGCGCTGACCTCCAGCTGGTCGCCGAGCGAGACGAACGAGGCGATCCCGCAGCCGTCGCGGGCGGCGTGCTCCAGCAGCGCTATCCCGACGGCCCCGGACTGCGCGGCGATCGCCAGGCCACCGGCCGGCGGCCGGACGGGGGCGAGGCCGGCGTCGAGAAGGACGAGCGGGTCGGTGTTGAGGACACCCAGGCTGTTCGGGCCGACCAGGCGCATCCCGTGCTCGCGTGCGATCCGGAGCAGCTCCTCCCGTCGCGGCCCGGGGCCGGCCGTGGCGGGGCTGCGGGTGAGCACGACCGCGCAGCGGACGCCGCGGCGGCCCGCCTCGCGCAGCGCGTGCGGCACGCGATCGGCAGGCACCGCGACGAGAAGCAGGTCGACCGGCCGGGGCAGGTCGGCGATCGTCCGGTAGCCGGGTACGCCGCTCACCGGCCGGCCCGAGCCGTTGACCGGGTACAGGCAGCCGCGGAACCCGAAGCCGTGCAGGGCCCGCACCGTCTCGTAACCGGCGCTGCCGTGGCGCTGCATGGCGCCGACCACCGCCACCGACCTCGGCGACAGCAGCGGCCGCAGCGAGGCGTGCTCCGACCCGCGGACGATGGGCGTCGTCGTCATCTGTGTGCCCCCCTCCACCCCGCTGAGTCCACCGTCGGCGTGCCGAGTGCATGAGCGGCAGGGCCATAGGTCCCGCTCGGCGGCGACAACGGCCGTCCGGTGCGTAGAGAGGGCGAACGGCCCTGGCCGGCGACGTGCGGCCGGGACACGATGACGACACGGGAGGTCGTCATGTCTGTCGACACCGAGGGCCGCAAGCGGGTCGCCCGGCGCGCCGGGTACGTCGTCGCCGCGGCCGTCAACGCTGTGCTGCTCTATCTGATCAACGGGCGGCCGGGCTGGGACGTGCTGCCGTTTCTCACCGGCGACATGGCGAAGGCGCTGCCGCTGATCAACCTGTCGCTGGTGGCCGGGATCGCCGTGAACCTCGTCTACGTCATCCGCGATCCGCGCTGGCTGGTCGCCGCCGGCGGGGTGGTCACCACCGGCGTCGGGCTGGCCGCGGTCATCCGCTTGTGGCAGGTGTTCCCGTTCGACTTCGCGACCGGCTCGGCATGGGAGACGATCGCTCGCATCCTCCTGCTTCTGGGGATGGCCGGCAGCGTGATCGGCCTGGTCGTGCAGATCGTCGCGCTGGTCCGCGCGGTGGCCGGCCGGCCGTTCACCGGATGAGGTCCGGCCGGTGCAGTGGCCGGCGCCCCGGGGGCTGCGCCGGCTCGCCGGTCAGCGGGACGATCGCGGGGATCGGCCGGGTCACCGGCGCTTCGGTGGTGAGGACCAGTGGCTCGCCGTGGTGCACCAGTCGCAGCTTGGCGTCGCCCGGCCCGTCCCGCAGCGAGTAGACCGCCTCGTCGCTGCGTACCGTCACCTGCAGCCGCAGCCCCCGCCAGAACAGGGAGAACGCGAGCCGGTCGATCCGGCGTGGCAGGCGCGGCGCGAAGGACAGCACGCCGCCGTGGTCGCGCATCCCGCCCAGCCCCGCGACCAGGCTCAGCCAGCCCCCGGCCAGCGACGCGATGTGCACCCCGTCGCGGGTGTTGCGATGCAGGTCGTACAGGTCCATCAGCACCGCCTCGCCGATGTAGTCGTGGGCCAGCTCCAGATGCCCGACCTCGGCGGCGAGGATGGCCTGGGTGCAGGCCGACAGCGAGGAGTCGCGTACGGTGCGGCGCTCGTAGTAGGCGAAGTTGCGGGCCTTGTCCTCGGCGCTGAACTCGTCGCCGCACCAGTGCATCGCCAACACCAGGTCGGCCTGCTTGACCACCTGCATGCGGTACAGATCGAGGTACGGGAAGTGCAGCAGCAGCGGGTAGTCGTCCGGGCGGGTGGCGTCGAAGTCCCACTCCTTCATCAGCGTGAAGCCGCGCACCTGCGGGTGGACACCCAATTCCTGGTCGTACGGTATGTGCATGGCCGCCGCGGCGTCCCGCCAGGCGGCGACCTCCTCGTCGCTGCCGCCCAGGGCCCGGAAACGGTCGGGATGACGCGCCGCGGCGTCGGCCGCCGCGGTCAGGTTCCGCCGGGCCATCAGGTTGGTGTAGACGTTGTCGTCGGCGACCGCGGTGTACTCGTCCGGGCCGGTGACGCCGTCGAGGTGGAAGTCGCCGTGCCGGTCGCGGTGGCCGAACGAGGCCCACAGCCGCGCGGTCTCGGTCAGCAGCTCGACGCCCACGTCCCGGTCGAACGTCGCGTCGCCGGTCGCGTTCACGTAACGCACCACGCCGTCGGCGACGTCCGCCGCGAGGTGCACCGCGGCGGTGCCGGCCGGCCAGTACCCGGAGCACTCCTGCCCGCGGATCGTCCGCCAGGGGAACGCCGAGCCGGCCCAGCCGAGCGTGGCGGCCCGCTCCCGGGCCAGGTCGAGCGTCGCGTGCCGCCAGCGGAGCGCGTCGGCCGCCGCCCGCGGCTCGATGTAGGTCAGCACCGGCAGCACGTACCGTTCGGTGTCCCAGAAGACGTGGCCGTCGTACCCCGGGCCGGTCAGTCCCTTGGCCGCGATCGGTCCCTTCTCGGCCCGCGCCCCGGCCTGCAGCAGATGGAACATGGCGAAGCGGACCGCCTGCTGCACCTCGGCGTCGCCGTCCAGCTCGACGTCGGCGCCGTCCCAGAATCGGTCCAGGTACGCCCGCTGCGCCGCGAGCAGGCCGTCCCAGCCCTCGAACCGGGCGCCCGCGATCGCCGCGGCCACCTGATCGCGGATGGCGGCCGGCGACCGCCCGCTCGACCAGCCGTAGCCGACCAGCTTGACCAGACGCAGCCGCTGGCCGGGGGCCAGCCGGCAGGCCACCGTGGTGCGGGCCAGGTCGGGCTCCACCTCGCTGTCCTGGCGCAGCCCGGGCGGCCCCTCGATGACGTGATCCATCACCGCGGCCAGCCGCAGCCCGCTCTCCCGGGTGACGTGGGTGAGGAACGCGCCGGCGCCGCTCGCGTGGTGGTCGTCGGCCACCAGCGGCGCGCCGAGCACCGCCGACACCCGCGGATCCTTCAGCGGGCCGGGCAGCGGCTCGTTCGCCACCAGCTCCGACTGCACGATCACCCGCAGCGGCGCGTCCACCGGCGTGACCTCGTACTCGATCGCGGCGACCGAGCGTTGGGTGAACGACACCAGGCGAGTCGAACGCACCCGCACCGCCGACCCGGCCGGGGACTCCCACTCCACCTCGCGGCGTAGCACCCCGTCCCGCAGATCGAGCTCCCGCTCATGGCGCAGCAGCCGGCCGTCGCGCACGTCGAACGGCTCGTCGTCCACCAGCAGCCGGATGATCTTGCCGTCGGTGATGTTGACGATCGTCTGGCCCGACTCGGGGTAGCCGTAGCCGCCCTCGGCGTACGGCAGAGGTCTCAGCTCGTAGAACGAGTTGAGGTAGGTGCCCGGGAGGCCGTGCGGGTCGCCCTCGTCGAGGTTGCCCCGCAGCCCGATGTGCCCGTTGGAGAGCGCGAAGATCGACTCGGACCGGGCCAGCAGGTCGGTGTCCAGGTGCGTCTCGCGCACCCGCCAGGGTTCCACGGGATAGGCCGGATGCCGGATCACGGAAGCCTCCGCTCGTCGGACGACAACGTCGCCTCCCTATCCTGCCCGCCCGGCGCGGCAAATCGCCCGGCCTCGAGGGCCGGGCGGTTCGCCGGCTGGGTCAGATCAGCCAGCGGTTCTTCTGGACCAGGGGCAGGGAAGCCCACCACTTGCCGAGGCCCCAGGTGTGTCCGGCGTAGGTGAGGGCCAGGACGACTCCGGTGACCGCGTAGATGAAGTGGTAGTCGGTGATCGGGTTGGTCGAGCTGCTCGGTGCGCCTTTCGCGCCGGTCTTGTCGAGCGGGAACTCGGCGAGCCACATCATCGCCATGAGGACGACGGTGGCGCCGGCGGCGATCCGCATGCCGATGCCGAGGATGAAGGCGAGGCCGATGCCGAGCAGGGCGAGCATGAACAGCCAGTTGGTCAGTGGGGTGCCGGCGATGTTGTGGAAGAAGGTCTGCAGCCAGCCGGGGCCGACGTCGACGCTGGACAGGAAGCCTTTGGTGGGGGAGCCGCCGTTGATCCAGGCCTTGGCGGACGGGGTGGCGAAGCCCCAGCCGAAGGTCTTGTCGAGGAACGCCCACAGGAACACGAAGCCCGTGGAGATACGCAGGACCGCGAGTGCCTTGGCGGCGGCGTTGGTCAGCATGGAGCCGGGCGCCTCGACCTTCTCGAGGTGGGCGGCGGTGCCCCGGCCGATGGTGGTCATGTTGTCCTCCTCAATCGATGTGCTTGCCTCTCACACTGCCCGCTAGCCCGTCCGCGCACCTGAGCCCAAATGCTCGATCGACCGGGACCAAGGTCCCGAAGAGGTGGTCCGGGACCGCACCACGGCGACCGGGCAGCCGGCGTGGTCGACGAGATGCAGCCCCACCGAACCGAGCAGCAGGCCGGCGAAGCCGCCATGTCCTCGGTTTCCGACGACCACCAGCTGGGCCGTACGAGACCAGTCGGCCAGCAGCCGGCGCGCGGATACTTCCCGCACCACTCGGCGAACGCGCAGGTCGGGGTACTTCTCCGCGAGCCCGGCGAGCGACTCGGCCAGGACTCTCGTCTCGGTCTGCTCGTCGCTGTCGGCGTCGTTTCCGCTCCAGGCGTGCAGTGCCACCAGGTCCGTGCCGCGCGCGGCGGCCTCCTCGGCGGCGAACGCGACCGCCTCGGCCGAGGCCGGCGATCCATCGACGCCGACGGCCACCGGGCCGTCCGTCCGCCCCGAGCCCCGTACCACGAGCACCGGGCACCCACCGTGCTGTGCGACGTGCATCGCCACCGAGCCGACCAGCGTCCCGATGATGTCGCCGTGGCCGGAGTCGCCGACGACCACCAGGTCGGCCCGGCGGCTCTCGTCGAGGAGCACGGCGGACGGGGGACCGGGGACGACCCGTCCGATGACGCCGATCCCCGGAGCGCACCTGGCCGCCAGGGCCGTCGCTTCGGCGACGTAGCCCTCGCCGCGCTCCCGATAAGCCTCGTGCGCGGCCGGCGCCATCGCCGGGTCAGCGACTGCGCCGGCCGGGATCCACACGAGGGCGTGCACGACGGTCAGCGGGCGATGCCGCCGGGCGGCCTCCTTCGCGGCCGCTTCCACGGCGATCAGTCCGTGCGCCGAGCCGTCCACGCCGACGACGACCGGCGAACCGGCCACCGCGCTCATGACGGCGCCTCCGCGCCGGACGGCCGAATGATCCGAGTGATCATGTTTGGGGTCACCTCCTGCGTACGGAGCCCACCGGCTGCGGCGCGGGGCGACCGGCGCCCGTCTTGCCGACGGTGGGTCTCGCGGCTCTGCGGCCGCCGATTCGGCCCGGCCGTCCCGCCATCCGTGTCCGGTGAGCTCAGGACCAGCCTGGTCCGGCGCAGGCTCGCCCGTCAGGGCCGATAGTCCCCGGCACCGGACCGAACGCCGCGGCGGCACCCTGTCCCTCGGCCCCGACGAATCGCCCGGAACGTGCCTGGAATGGCGTGTCCGACGGGGTCCCGCGCGGGCACGGGCCCGCGCCTCAGGCCGTTGCTTCGTGGACGATCAGCACCGGGCAGTCGGCGTGGTGCAGCAGGTGCAGGCCGACCGAGCCGAGCAGGGCGCCACCGACCGCGCCGTGCCCGCGCGAGCCGACGACCACGAGCCGGGTGTCGTGCGAGCCGTGGATCAGCGACGAGGCGGCGGTGTCGTGGGTGAGAACGGTCTCGACCGGCACGCCGGGGTACTTGTCGCGCTACGGCTGCAGCTGCTCCTCGACCCGGGCGAGCTCGGCGGCCTTCTCCTCCGGCGACGGCAGGTCGGCCCGCCGGGCGTCGGACAGCCGGCCCGGGATCGCCGGCGCGAACGAACGCAGGATGATCAGGCCACCGTCGCTTGCGGCGGCCGCGCTGAAGGCGGCGGCGAGGACCGCGTCGGCGTTGGGGGAGTCGTCGACGCCGGCTGCCACCGGGCCGTCCGGATCCGGGCGGCCACGGACCACGACGACCGGGCACGGGGCGTGCGCGGCCAGCCGCTGACTGACCGAGCCGAGCATCAGGTCGGCGAAGCCGCCGCGGCCCCGGTTGCCCAGCACCAGCAGCTCCGCTCCATGCCGCCCTCGCGTCGCTAGGCGCAGTCCTGGCCGGGCGTCGCGATGACGGCGGTCCCGGGGTCTCTACCGCCGGTGTCCAGCCGGAACGGCGGGTAGGCGTCCGTCATCAATGCCACGTAGGCGCCGACCCGCAGCACCCACCGGTTCAGGCCGAGGATCAAGTCGTAGAGGCCGCGTGGGTAGCGGCCGGTGACGGCCAGGATGATCGCGGCGATGAGCACCAGGAGCCCGATGAGACCGCCGCCGGTCCAGCTGTAGTTCTGGGTGTCGGACCGGGTGGCGAGCCAGGTTCCGCCGCCGGCGAAGACGCCGACGATGATGAGGTGCGGCAGGGCCAGCAGCCACCACTTCACCAGGACCAGCCCCCGCGACAGGTGCTCGGGGTAGGGCACGTGCAGCTGTGCCGGGTAGTCGGGGACCTCGGTCAGGGCGAAGGGCGGGTATTGATCGGTGCCCAGCGCGCTGTAGGCGTAGTAGTTGACCCGCCAGGTCCACCGCAGCACGCCGAGGTTGTAATCGAA
>Ga0307509_10006605_pt1 | contig 15512 bp, 17 predicted proteins | sample 10_EM_MG_FD_202245 | JGI IMG/M metagenome (GOLD analysis project Ga0307509, IMG submission 202245) | Populus trichocarpa ectomycorrhiza microbial communities from riparian zone in the Pacific Northwest, United States - 10_EM | ecosystem: Host-associated > Plants > Roots > Unclassified | place...
TTTGTCCCTCCTTTCGGACCAATATACGGTCTTAGCCCCCCTGAGTTATCAGCCTTATACGAATGGCTAGACGAAAATCTGGATAAGAAATTCATCCGCGAATCATCCTCCCCTGCTGCTTCTCCGACTTTGTTTGTTAAGAAAAAGGAAGGTTCTCTACGCTTATGTGTTGACTATAGAGGATTTAACGAGGGAACGATCAAAAACCGTTACCCTTTGCCCTTGCTCAAAGAAACCTTTATGCAACTTTCATGAGCAAAGATATTTACTAAGCTGGATAATCGCCGAGCCTACAACTTAATCCGCATGGGAGCAGGTGGAGAGTGGAAAACAGCTGTTCGTACACGATACGGGCTTTTTGAATCCCTCGTCATGCCCTTTGGGCTTACCAATGCCCCCGCTACCTTTCAAGCATACATTAATAACGCGCTACGCCCATTTCTGAATAGGTTTTGTACGGCATACCTTGACGATATCTTGATATACTCTGAGAACGAGGAACAACATATCGAACACGTCAAACAAATCCTGGAAGCTTTAACGAAAGCTGGACTCCAGACAAAACCTCAGAAATGCGAATTCCTCACCAACAATGTCGCGTATCTTGGTTTCATCATCACTACGGAAGGCCTACGAATGGATCCCGCGGTGATCACCACGATCATTGAGTGGCCCATCCCTAAGAAATTACGCGATGTCCGCTCCTTCTTAGGATTTGGAAACTTCTACAGGTGCTTTATCCAAGACAATTCTCATCTGGCCAGGCCACTAACACAGCTAACCAAAAAGGGTACACAATTTGTATGGTCGGATCTTGGTCAAGCCGCATTGGAAAGATTTAAGCAAGCCTTTACAACGGCCCTCATCATGATCCACTTTGATTTTGATAAGGTGATAGTAGTGGAAACGGATGCTTCCGACATCGCCTCTGCCGGTATACTATCCCAACCTGGATCTCAAGGGCTTTTGCATCCCATCGCTTTCTTGTTAAAGAAACACACACCAGCCGAATGCAACAACGACATTTACGACAAAGAGTTGATGGTAGTGGTACGGGCTTTTGAAGAATGCAGGGCTTATCTAATTGGGCGACCTGTTACCATACGGTCAGATCATCAGAACCTGCAATACTTTACCACGAAAAGGTTACAAAATCAACTACAAGCACGATGGTTGGAATTCCTGTCACAATTCAACTATACGATTGAATTTGTACCTGGTAAAGCACATGGGAAGGCGGATGCATTGACAAGGATGGCGGGACAAACAGAGGAAGAGGTATTGAAGGACGAAACTCATAGGACACAAGTGGTTCTCTGGGTTTGTTGGCGGATAGCCTGCTTCACTTTGGAGCATCCCCTTTGAATGAACTGTGGACGGAAGCCTATCAAGCTGACCCCCTTCCAAACCAGATACTCACGATGCTGGAACTAGGGGTAAGTAATAGCCGCCTGATATCCCTAGCCGAATGTACCAAGGATGGTAATTGACTGCGCTATTGAGACCGTTTTTATATTCCGGCTCACGAACCTTTGATACTGGCTATCATTCGGGAACATCACGACGCCACTGCTGCTGGTCACCCCGGCAGATCCATAACATATGAGCAAATCATGCGACGATACCATTGGCCGAGTATGCGACAAGAGATCGCAGATTATGTGGCCAATTGTCATATCTGTCAACGAAGTTGAACGACTCGTCACACTCTGTTTGGTATCCTTTGACAACTCTCTATTCCATATCGACCATGGCAAGATATATCAATGGACTTTGCAACAGGTCTGCCTTGGAGTAACGGTAATGATGCGATTTGGGTAGTGATAGACCGGCTAACCAAGATGTGTCATGTTGTCCCTTGTTGTACCACAATTAATGCACCCTCTCTGGCCGACCTATTCCTGGATAACCTCTGGAAACAGCATGGGCTACCGGTGACGAGTATATCCGATCGAGGACCTCAGTTTGCTGGTAAATTCTGGGGAACCGTCTGTCGCAGACTAAAGATTGACCGACCTCTATCTACTGCATTCCATCCTGAAACTCATGGTCAAACAGAACGAGTTAACTGTATCATGCAACAGTACCTACGGTCATACGTGAACTATCAACAAGATGGCTGGTGTCAATCGTTACCGATGGCGGAGTTTATGGGAAACAATCATGAAGCTGAGACTGCCAGCACCTGTCCCTTCTTTGCCAACCACGGCTATGATCCTCGTATGGACTTTCTCAATAAACAAACCCTTCCGACTGACGACCAAGAGGCACGATCTTTCGTTGTCACTATGACAGAACTTCATGCAGATCTTAGAACTGAAATGGGTTATGCTCAAGAAAGGCAACAGGAAAACACTGACCGACATAGAATCACAGCTCCCTCATTCCAAATCGGTGATCAAGTGTGGCTGAACGCCAAAAACCTTACGACACGCCGACCTTCACGGAAGTTGGACAACAAACGTCATAGACCCTACGAGGTCAAAGGCAGGGTCGGAACACACACTTACAGTCTGGAATTGGCGAATACAATTAAGATACATAACGTCTTCCATGTGTGACTGTTGGACCTGGCAGCCAACGATCAACTCGAAGGACCGCTAATCCCACCACCTCCACCTGTGGAAGTTGAAGGAGAAGAAGAGTGTCAGGTTCAGGAGGTTTTGGATTCCAAATTCGTCAGGAACTGACTACGATATCTGGTGAAATGGGAAGGCTACGACGAAACGACATGAGAGCCAGCTGAATCGATCAACAAACTAAGAACAGTTGACAAGTTCCACGAACGGTACCCACTTAAGCCTGGACCATTACCGGAGGATCCGGAATAGGCCCCAGAGGACATTGGCCCTTGGGAGCGCCTTGCTCTCACAGACCGCTGATGAGATACGTGTTGGGATAACTTTGGTATTCTTTCTTTTGTTACACGGTTGCTGTGAGGGATTTCCTTTGTAAGGTTTACCCCAAATTGTATTGTTTGCTTGGTTACACAGATATGCGACTCATACTGGGGTATGAGTCGGGCGGCAAAGGCTGTTCTAGGATTTCCTTCTATATAAGGGGGGGCTTCGCACCCTATTTCCTTCACGCTTCGCGCCCTCTACACCTCCAGTCATTGAAATCACAACTCCACATCCTTCTGTGCACGATCCCCCCTCGCCCCCTAACTCCTACGGCCCATCATGCCTCGCGTTCCTGACTCCCCATCGCCTAGATGGAGGACCTCCCTCCCCTCCCCTCCTCACAGAGCTCGTCAAGAGCTCCCTCAAGACAGTCGTCCTTCCCAGACCTCACAGAGTCCCACCTCTACATACCCGACTTCGTTGGTGAGACCCGCCAAAGGCTCAACTGCACATCGGTCCAGCTCCTGATTCTTGACAATGATCATCTTGCTGAACTTTCAGACGGCGAAACAATCCTCGTCCCCCTCTCCTCTTCCGCCCTCAACGCCCTCGCGTCCATCACGCGTAAGCTCGACACCATAACAACCCAACTGGGCAATATCCAAGCCTCTGTTGCAACCCTCGCGACCGGACCTGCACTCGAAGGCACACTCGCCCCCATCAATGCGGCTATACATGACCTGTCACAAAGGGTGTTAGCTGCCACCCCTCCCCAAGTGCCAGCCCCCACTTGGCCACTAGTTCCCATGACTGGTGCCACCACATGCCCGACCCCTGCTCCCACTCGGCGTCCTGTTCCTCCGCCCAGTACAACCACGCACCCTGCCCTCACAGGGCCACCACCGAGGGCCCAGGCCCGTGCCCCCCCCCCCAACAAGGTCCCCTCGCCCTCTTTCGATCCGGACATACCCAGGTATGATCCGGATACCCACTCCCTCTACGGCGACCCCCGGGCGTATGCCGACAAGATTCCTGACTCATGGGAAGCCAACGCAGACAAGGAGGGGAAGTACCCTGACCCCACCACTTTGATCGCCAGGCATCTTGCCCCTGACTGGCCCAAACCTCAACCCTCGTATGCCAAACCTGCCTCGTCTGGCGCTCCAAAGGGCAAGAACAATAAAAGCTCTCTCACAGCCGCCGAAGTCGCGTGAGTCAGCAAAAGCGTGCCTGTTATTCAGGCACCGAAGTCGTTCCCCAGGGCCGAAAGAAGATTCTACGCTCCCCGTTCCTCCCCCTCTGACAACCCCCAAGCTTCGCTGATCGCGGCCACCTTCCCCGACATCGCTGCTTGTGTCCTTAGAGATGCAACCTGTATCCTCCCCCTCGCTGTTAGGACTAAGGTCAACGACTGCGGTTCTGTTATCCTGCTCGTCACTGACCCTGACAGCCCCGCTGCCGCCTGCGCGCCTTACTTTTACACTCTGTCCTCCCAGCTCAACAAGGCTTTCCCCGTGGGCGTATCCCCCTGGCTGCCCTTTCGCCTTGCCCCCAACGAGGCCCAACTCACAATCCAGTGTCTCCCCATCCCCTTCCTGCCGGAAGACCAAAACTAACTGTTCCCCTGCCTCGCGGGGTTGATCCTTCACTCCAAGGATATTCGCATCATTGCCGCCAGATATCTCAACCCGAATGCACAGGCGAGGGAAGGCAAGTCCGCCACGTTGGTCATCGTCTTTGTCCACCCCGGCGACGTCCCAGCAGTGGGCTCCTCGCGCCGTCTCTTTTCCCTTTCGCGGACGGTCGAGGGTGCATACTCGTCCACTAGGTACACGCAATGCAAGAACAGCTGGGGATTCGGTCACGTCGCCCCATGGTGCCCCGCTACCAGCCCTGTTTCCCCCATTTGCTCCCACAACCATACCCGTGCCTTGCACCGATGCCCCAACCCCACCTGCCCTGGAAGTGGCAACCTTAAGGCTACTCCTGGCTGTTGTTCTTCCTCACCACCGCGATGCACCAATTTCGGAGGCGCCCACACTGCCACTCACCGGGATTGTGACTCCCGTCCAACTCCGCCCACTCTCAGGCGTTCCTCCGCTGCCGAAACGATCGTTCTCCCGCCACCCCGTGGTGACGCGATGGACACGGCCGCCAACGACAATGACCTCTTACCCCCCCTTCACCCAGCCGCTCCCTCCAGTCAGTGTTCGAGATCGCTACTCCAAGAGCCAGAAGCTCAACGATTCTTCCGGCCCCAGTAGGGCACACCCACGGCAATCGGTCCCTCCCTCCCACGGGGCTCGAAAGCCCCTCCCCAATCAGCAGAGCCCCCTCGGCCCTGGCCTGATAATGCGGTACGACACCTCGCCCTGGGGCGGGGAGCACGTCTTTCCCCCACCCCCGAAACCCTTCACACTCGTTCAACACAACTACCTCGAGAACTGGGATGTGTTTCTTTCGCTGTTCGGGTTGTTCACGCAACTGGCCCACCCTCCGTCTATTGTCGCGCTCCAAGACCCCCTGGTCTACAGGGGCAAACTACCTTTCTTTCATTTGTTCTTGGTTTTTCCACCCCTACCAATGGTGGCTGGAAGCCCCGCGTTGCTTTTTGTGTTTATAGTTCTTTTTTGACTACTGTTTCCATTCTGCCCCGCTTCTTCGGAAGGGGTGATGTCATGGCATTGGTCCTCTTCACCCCTGATGGCTTTTTCAAGCCTTCTACGACTGGCTTCACGATTGTCAACCCCTATAGCACGAAGGGTCATCTTATCCACACCCTCTCTGTTCCTCCAGATATTATATTTCCTGCGTCACCTCTCCCCACTCTCACTTTGGGAGACCTTAACATTCATCACCCAACGGCGGACACCCTCAGGGTCTTCAAAGAGGATGAGCTTGTCACCTCAACACCCTACTTTGACAGGGGTACCGAGCTGGGCTTCTCCTTCCTGAACACCCCGGGTGTCTTTACTCGTTTCTCCTTGTCCCATATTGGACGCCCCGGCGTCCTGGATCTTGCTTTTGCCTCCCTCGTCTTTCCCCACATTTTTTGCAATGGTCCGACCCTCTCCCCTCCACTGGGTCCGATCACATCCCAATACTCCTCCGCTTTGAGGCCCCCCTCTTCTGCGCTCCCCCCCTATTCTGCGCTCCCCCCCTTGCATCGAATTGGGCCCTAAATGACTGGCCTGTGTTCGACTTCTCACTCAAGGCAGACTCAATCTCGCCTGCTCCCCCCCTCCCCACTACAAGGTCCCTGGACGTCTGGTTCAAGACAAACCTCGGCAAAATAACAGCCCAACTGGCTCTCCACACCCCAGTTAAGCGGGTCACGTACCGGTCCAAGCCCTGGTGGTCAGAGCTCCTTTCACAACTTAGGAGGGCTTACAACTCCGCCGTCTGCTCCTCCAAGAGAGACAGATTTGACGCCGCCCTTCTTGCCTCGGCAAGGGCGGCCAGGTTGTCCTACTTCAAAGCCATTAAGAAAGCCAAGAGGGATCACTGGTCTGCCTTTTTGGCCTCCGCAAGCCCGCAGATAGTGTGGACGGCGAAGAAACTTGCCGTAGGACGCTCTCCCTACGGCTTCCCGGAGCTCCCGGGAGCCACCACACCGCTGGAGCTAAACAAGGCCCTCCTCAACCACTTCTTCCCTGGCGAACCGGCTAGGACCGTCATCTCCATTCTGCTGCCTTTCAGAGACTGCCCGGCCCTGGCAGTGGACGAGGTAGGTAGGGCTCTGGCCCTTTCCTCGCTATCGTCAGCCCCTGGCCCAGACATGACCCCCAATTCCGTGTATAAGAGAATACATCGGGTGGCTCCCCACCTTATCCACGACCTCCTTGCCCCGCTGGTAGCCAACGGCTTCCACCCCCCCGCCCTTAAAATGGCTGACGGTATCGTCCTCGATACGCCAGGAAAGCCCTGTTACGACTCGCCTTCCTCCTTCCGCCTCATAATCCTGCTGCAAACTTTCTCCAATATGCTGGAAAGGATAATGAACTCAAGACTTTCGTGTGTGGCCTGTGTAGCTGGCCTCCTCAGCCCCGATCAATGCGGATCACTGGCTGGCCTCTCATCCTCGGACGCGACCACTAACCTGACCCCCGAGATAAGATCCCTCCAGAGGGCGGGGAGAAAAGTGTCCACGCTGTTCCTGGACATCAAAGAGGGCTTCGACAATGTCAACCCAGCTACCCTCTGTAACATGCTCAAAGCAAAGAGCGTTCACCAGGACCTCGTTTCATGGACTAGGTCCTTCCTTACGGGCAGGTCATGCCGGCTCCGCTCCCAATGATCTCCGAAGGTCTTTGCCCCAGTCTCGGTGGGCACCCCCCCGGGGTCCCTGGTCTCTCCCCTCCTGTTTGTCATTCATGTCTCCCGCCTACACAGCGAGATCCCCCAAGGTCTCACTCTCTCCTACGTCGACAACTTCGGTCTGACGATATCATCGACGTCCTATCGTCGGAAATCCAATCTCTACAGAAGCAATATGCAGTTCTCAAGGCCAGTGGGGCCCGGCTACGTGTTTGCTTCTCCATCCCGAAAACAGAACTGATCCACTGGCGGACCAACAGCCACAGAGGACCTGTCTCCCGCTTGCCAATCCACTTAGACGGGGCTATGTTTGCCCCAAAGGACGAGGTCCGATGGCTAGTGTACTGGTTCACACTCTCACTCTCCACGACCCCACACTTTAACAAGAAACTGGCCAAACCCCAAGCTGCTTTCGTGGCGGTCAAAAAGCTCTGCCCTCCAGCGATTGGCCTGCCCGCGTTCCTGTGCCATCGGTTGGCCTCCTCGCTTCTGTTTCCTATGCTCAGCTACGGCGCGGACACTTTCAAGTTCACTGCACACGTGACGAGAAAGCTCCCGGCCTTCTGGCACACGGTGCAGAGATGGACCCCCAATTGCTTCTCGAGCACTCCCACCGACATCCTTGCCATTGAGGCCTGCCTTCTCCCGCTCGACCTCCTCCTCTCATACAAGTACCGCCTGGCCTCCTGGAGGGTGATATGCTCCCCCCCGGAGACCAACTCAGCCGCCGCTAGACTTCCGCCCTCCGTGCAGACGCCGTCGCTGCACCGTCATGACCCCGACCACAGAGCCCTCTCCCGTAAGAATGCGGGGAGCCGTCTACCCCTCCTATGGCTCCAGCCGATGCCGCCCTGGCAGAATAGGGCTCCTCTCCCCCTAGACGCCCTCCCCCACTCGATGCTTCATCTCCTTGGCCCGGATGGGTCTGCTCCCCTCCCAGTCACCTCCCAGCACCTTCTCGGCGAAGCCTACCCCGCCCCCCTCCCCCCCCCAGGCCGCCCCTACCCCCAGCGTAAGCTCCTGTGCTCAAACCTCCTATTGAAAGAGTCGGAGGATGCCGGGCCAGACCCGGCAAGGTACGCTTACCGCCCCTCACTGAAGCCCCATCCGGTTATGGGCCTGTCCAAATTCGACGCGGGTCGCCTACACCAGATGACGTCTGGCAAGAGCTACCTCCATGCCCACCCATCCTGGGACAACACTGCTCCGACCACCTGTCCCAGCTGCCATGAGGCTCCGGAAACCTTCCAGCACGCCATCCTTCACTGTTTAGTGAAAAGGCCTGCCAGGACCCTCCACCTTCAGGGAGTCACTGCAATCGGCCCCAATGCCCCCTTTTGGTCCTCGGCCGGCCTTCTGGGCGCACTCGCCTCCTTCATTAGGTCCACGGCTACAGCTTTCCCACCGGGGATATTTGCTCGCCCTTCTTCTTCCTTAGGCTCGGTTTCTTCCCGCTCGTCTAAAGTTGTTGCCTATGTCTATTTTTTGTCGTCTCAGGAAAGCTAGATTTATGTTTTGATTTTTCATGTTATTGTTTCATGGTATCCGCTGGTTGAGGGAGGGTTTCCCTTATTTTACTTGCTTGAACTTCGTGCCCGTATGTGGGCCTGGGACCGGTACAGACCCCGGCTGAAGAGATATGTTCCAGATATTTTCTTTGTTACTTCATTTTGGATTTTGGGTTTTGTTTTCGCCATAGCTAGCACTCCATGCGATTTCTTGCACCATAACAACCAATATATGATATAAAAAAAAAAAGCCCCCAATATCCTTGATTCTTTACCCTACCTGGTATTTCTTTCACAACTCTTGTACTTCAGAATATAACGCCTTCTATTCTAATATCCAAGTTCCACGCCAAGAACCCACGAACCCTGACCCTGCTCTATCGTTACACGATCAGTCTTGACTTGAGATTGTTATCTCTGAACCCTCACCCTAAACGAGTGTTATCGTTGAGGACCTTTCTGTCGTTGTGTGCCTTGGACTAACATCCAGTGCCAAGACCACGTTACACGCACCCTCCTGGTTCATAACACCCTCTTTTGTTCCAAATTCAGAACAATTCAGGCTCATATACGTGCATTTTGAGATACCCACAAAGGTTTGGGAATCTGTGGGATCCCCACTAGCCTGGTCAGAAATCTGGTTTTCAGAATAGCCCCCTTCTCGAAAGGAAGAAGAAATACATGTCTCTTGGCTAGGCAGACAACCATAGACCTCTGCAGCAGAACCCACTGAACAGTGTTGTACGCGCTAGACAAGATGGCAGAAGAGAGGATCACCAACAAACCTATCGATACAGAAGATGAATCCAGGGCAGTATCCATTTTGGAATCACTCGCCTGGGGAGGTGATACACCTGTCTATTCCCCGGTGGAAATTAAGAGGCCCAGTTTACCATTTGTGGGCCTGGGGCCTACAAGGCGGGATTCAAAGAAAGTCCCGAAGGGGCGAAGCAGAGGATGTAGTAGACCATCCAGACAGCCCAGTTTCAACCTTGCACTTATCAGACTAGCCGCCAACAGAGGTACCGTCATGGGGCAACTCGCTCGAACCTTGGCCGCCACTCGAGATGCCCAGCATCTAGCTCTTTTTGAGCCAATTGAAGCCAACCATACCCATGCAGCCTACTTAGAAGCACAGGCCCGAAGACTGGAGAAGGGAGAGCTGATCGTTGGAGGAGCATTAGACACCCTAAGAAGTCCGTTGGAACAGCTAACGATGCAATCAACCCTCATGCAGGCTGAGGTGATTGCAGCAGTAGGGCACGAATTGCAAGCCCATACTGCGCAGCAATACCGCCAAGCAGAAGTGTGCCCACGGTTACAAGCACAGGACAAAGAACTAAGCGATCGAGTCCTGGCCTTGGAAGACCTGTTAAAAGAAGCAGACAGGAAGTATCTCGCATAACAACGTCTATATCAAAGTGGACAAGTTGCGTTACTAACAGAGATGGCGGCGCTAAGGCATGAGACAAGGAAAGCGGCCCGCAGAAGTCACCAGCACCAAGAACACTTGTTACCGACAAAGGAGAAGGCTGTTCATACAGCATGGAAGGAGCTCCCCAACCTAGGGTGGAAGAAGTGCAGGAAGAAGAAGTTTGGGTTAACAAACGGTCGGACCCAACGCTATCATGAGGAAATGGGAGAATAATACCCCTACCACCATGAAGAAACTGTGGAGGCCCTGATCCAAGTGATCACGATTCGGAGGGCGAAAACCGGCACAAGGAATGTAAGGAAATGGCACCAACGAAGCCTATCCCACCAATGGATGACCATCCACAACTTGCAAAACTGGTGAAAGTCATGGGCATAGCGCTCGGAGGATCCCAACGCAAACTACCAGACCCTACATTTATCTATAAGCATCTGGATTACCAAGATGTAAAGGTTTGCATCCTCGCGTGTGAAGCTTACTTTGCAAGAAACCGTATATATTGGGTGAAAGAGGAGGAAAGATTCAGCTACGTCAGAGGCAGGATGGAAGGAAACGAAGTAGCCACATTTGCGTTGTCGTATAGAAAACAAATAACTGGAGAACTAGGTTTCCAAAAGCAAGAAGGCAATAAATATTAGGATATATGCAAAGCACAAGTCATGCTACGATTTACCATTTCCCATGAAGCAGAAAGGGTGGTAACAAAGATGCATCAGGTTAAATACAAGGGAGACTTAGGGAAGTATCTCGTGGATTTAGAAAACCATAATATTTTGGCACAGGTTACCGGTATCGCCTGGCAATCTATGGTCGAGAAATTGTTGCAATTAGAGGCTCTCCGGTGCCTCTCAAACCAAGAATACCGCAGCGATTCCGAGTGGCTTGCGGCCATCCGAACAGTTACAAAAGTAGAGGCAGCTGTTAAGGAACAGCTTGGACTCTGGCAGGAACCAACCGTGAGGCCGGATTCATCGGGCAAATACAAGCATGAGAAGGAGTAAAACGAGAAGAGCCCGCGAAAGCAATACTCGCCATTGCAAAAACTGCCAATAAGGCAGACCAGGCAGGGGACAAAATGAGAAAGACGGCGCCTGAGGGACACAAGGTGGAATACACAAGCTTCAAGGAAGCTCATTCGGGAATCTCCGAAGACTAAATTAAAAAACTACCAGAAAATGATGGTTGTACAGGTTGTAGTATTCCCGGCGATAAATGGAAAAACCATCGATGACCCATACAGGTATCAAGGATCAGCAGACGAGGAGTCGACAACCGCAGGTCGCCCAAATTTCGTCCCAAGTTCAAACACCGAAGAGTACATGTTGCCGCTTTGGCTGATCAAAGCGGGGAAAGCAATTTACAACAAGTGAATCCGATTAAGTGGCCCAGGGCGTAGGATACAGACATGGACAAGGTGTAGGATGTCACGATAGCACCAGTGGCAACAGCAGGTGGGTATTCTGAAACCTTCATGGGAATCGAAAAACTGTATTATCCGGAAGCGGAAGGAAATATTGAAAGGAGACATAACCTAGATTATCGCCGGCAGAGGTGTTATGGCATCCAAGAAATGGTCAAGCCTATCCGAGCAACAGTTTAGCTGCGGAAGTGGAGCCTGGGGGCTGGCGGTATAAAAGCTCAATAATTTAAGACTTTACTCCACATAGCCGGGTGCAGGTACGTTAGAAACCAGACTTTGGTGGCGTACAGAAAGATATCTTCGCATCAGCAATGAAGTAGTCTACCCGAGCTAGGGCTAGGAGCTGACGGGCACCCTCCTCTGTGAGGCTCTATGCGTCGCAAGGCCCAACAGGTTTCTCGGCTACATACAGGAGGAGGCGAAGGTGTCTTCGCAGCCGACTGCAAGTTGGCCTAGGCAGGAGACAATAAGTCGACGATACGGTCTTGCACAATGCCTAGTCGCAAATCATTGACCAAGGTGTCCCGGACCATGCCTGGTTATTTAGGAACTCCACGGCAGCAGGTGAAGCACGCTCGGGGTGGGCTGCCTAGTATACCCAAAGAAGGAATTTAGTTTATCGGAGGAGACCCATTTGGTCAAAGCCGTGCTGGCGCGGTAATAAACAGCTGCAGTCAAAGAGACAAAGAAAGAGTTACAAACAAAAAACAGAGCTACCTCATGGTAGAGGACGTCCAAGACCACCAATACCCAAACACTATGAATGTCCAAAAGGGCAGGCGTATTGCGAAACTGGTGGAAACCAAATTCAGATTCGCATGTTATTAGACCCCGGTTCAAACATCTTCCTGTTGAACAAAAAGCTGGTTACCCGGTTTACAATACCTTACGAAGTACGCCAAAAGCCGATTGATATCGGGACTTTTGATGGCGTTCCTGCATCATCAGCAGGAAAGAAGTACTCAGATTCTATTACATTAGTAATCGGACATGGCCATTGGTCCACATTATGTGCAGAAATCGCGGCTGCAGGACATTATGACTTAGTCATACCATTTGAAGGTGGTATAAGGAACATCCACTATCCAATCTTCAAGACGCGGAGAAATGGGAATTCAAACATGATAGCTGCCATACTCATGTTGAAGACGAAGCTGTTGCAGACCTATAGGAATAGGATGAAACTGTCGCATACAATCTCCAAGCCCAGTATATAGGGAGAACTGGATACAAGAAGGGTGAAAGTGAAATCACCCTAGACTGGTTACCCAGAGAATATCTTGGGTATAAAAAATTGTTTCTGCCTGAAATGGCAAAGAAGATACTGCCGCACAGGACCATTGACCATCCAATTGATTTGAAAGAAGGAGCTGAAGCGCCTTGGGGACCCATATACCCCATGTCCCAATACCAGTTAGATGTTCTGGCGGAACACCTTGCTGTTATGCTTAAACAAGGAAAGTTTGTATACGGTCAATCTCCGGCTAGAGCTCCAATCATGTTGGTCCCAACACCGGATGGTAGACTTCGCCTATGTGTCGATTACCGCCACTTGAATAAACTGACAATCCTCAGCAAATATCCCGGGCTGGTTATGAGCGAGCTCCGAGATCGAGTGTCCGGAGCCACAATTTTCCACAAGATCAACCTAAAAGATATATCTCATCTCATTCCCATACAGGCCGGATAAGAGTGGAAAACAGCTTTCAGAACGTGGATGGACATTCCGAATACAAGGTCATGCCCTTCCACTTGGTCAATGCCCCTGTCTCATTTCAGGCAATGCTGAACAAGATACTAAGGGAATTCTTGGACCACAGGGTAGTTGTCTACTTAGACGACATTCTCATTTATGCAAAGAATTATGAGGAACACGTTGAATTAGTCAAAAAGGTCCTCACCAGGCAAGAAGAAGACCGGCTGGCAAAATCACTGAAAAACTCAGCATTCCATGTACCCGCAGTAGAATTCCTGGGTTACAATATTGCAGTGGATGGGGTTACGATAAGGGAGATAAAAGTCGAATCCATTAAAACATGAAGGTCACTAGGGTCTGTAAAGGAAGTACAGATTTGTATTAATTTTGGGAAGTTTTACAGGAGGTTGATCAAGGACTTCTCTCACATTTGAAAGCCAATAACAGAAACGTTGAAGGGAAATCCAAGAGATTTGAGTTGGGGAAGTGAGCAGGAAGCAGCATTTGAGGAAATCAAACACAGATTCACCACTGCACCCATCCTAGCATATTGGTACCCAGAAAGAGGAATGGTAGTGGACACGGATGCTAGTGGCTTTGCCCCAGGATATGTCTTGTCCCAATTCTTAGATCGCAGACTGCACCCTGTGGCATTCCATTCTTGTAAACTAAGTCCCACGGAGCGGAACTACCAGATACATGAGAAGGAAGTGCTCGCGATTCGGAAAGCTTTCACGGAATGGAAGTGTTAGCTAACAGAGGCCAACAAGCCCATAACTGTCTACACCGACGACCAGAATCTGCAACATTTCCTAACAACTAAGAAATGGAATCCAAAACAGGTTAGATGGGCACAGGAACTGGCGAATTTTGATTTTAAAATCATTTACGGGCCTGGGACCCATGGCGGGAAAGCCGATGCCTTCAGCAGACGACAGGAGTATCCTCCAGAGGAGGGAGCTGATCATACCCAACAGTCAATTCTGAAACCCGAACATCTTCAGGTTACCTTGATCCGGCCAGACGAACTGCAAAGAAAATATGGAACTTGCAAAAGACGGCTAGAACTTGGAAGAATGAGAATCAGACAATTACACCCCAAAGCAAAAATGCCAACCAAAGGTTCGCGAATGGCAGGAGGAGAGGACATGTACGCGATCGACACAATCCTGATTCCAGCACAAGGACAAAACCTTGTCGAAACAGGAATCCCAGTCGGACTGTGACCAAGCACCTATGCATGGCTAGCTCCAAGTAGTGGACTATCAAGCAAAAAGTGAATCGACATTGGAGCGGGAGTAATTGATGCTGATCACAACGGAAAAGTTAAAGTAATTATGATTAACCATAGTGACAACAACTGTCACATCATGGAAGGCGAAAGAATAGCACAAATGATAATCGTGAAGATTGACTTGTCAGATGCTATTGAGGTAGAAAAACTCGATGACACCATACGAGGCGAAAAGGCATTGGGAAGTACCAACTTATGACCCAAACGTTTAGTTCAGGCAATGGACACACCACCAGTGGTATGCATACTCCAAGGAAACCATATCGAGAACGAGTTCTTTGGTCAAGAAGATATCAACCACCACCCGAGGTTACTACGCGATCAGGTTATGGTTTCTAGTATGAGAATTTCACAAATCATACTAACCAATTATGAATCAGACCGAATAGAGAACGTAGAGCAGGCAGGAAGAGGAGACCATGAGTGGTGTAAGAAAGAGGTCGAACTTAGCCGAAGGATCAATCAGGAACAAGAAGCTCCGAAGAACACGATGTTAAAGGACGGAATACTATATTTCAAGAACCGCCTTTACATACCCAACAACACCAAACTCAAGACAGAGATCACGAAGGGATGCTATGACTCTCACGTAACCTGACATTTTGGAATGCAAAAATGGAGTACATTAGTTACCAGGGATTTCTATTGGGACAAGCTGACCCAATAGATAAATGATTATCTTCAGTCATGCGACGAATGTCAACAGAATATGTCCCCGCAATATGCGAGATGGGGACTACGCCGACCCCTAGCAACTCCCTACACGGCATGGACATCAAACTCAACATACTTCATCACTGTAACATGTGTACATGTTCCGGTAACGGTACACAGGAGCGGGCAGTGCAGGATCTCCTATGTTTAGTTGATTAATATTTGGTTTATTTGATTTGATTTCAGCTCCGCCACTGTCTCTGAGTCAGATAGGCTATGCTATCGTATTGCTATGTTTAGTTTGCTTTGCTGGAAGTTTATATTTAGGATTCCGGGTATGGAATG
>Ga0307509_10006606_pt1 | contig 15510 bp, 13 predicted proteins | sample 10_EM_MG_FD_202245 | JGI IMG/M metagenome (GOLD analysis project Ga0307509, IMG submission 202245) | Populus trichocarpa ectomycorrhiza microbial communities from riparian zone in the Pacific Northwest, United States - 10_EM | ecosystem: Host-associated > Plants > Roots > Unclassified | place...
GGCGGCTTCTCGGTGGACGCGCTCTCCACCCGGATCAAGGACGCCGACGCGAAACTGGTGATCACCGCGGACGGCGGCTACCGGCGCGGCAAGCCGTCGGCGCTCAAGCCGACCGTCGACGAGGCCGTCGCGCAGTGCCCGAGCATCGAGAACGTGCTGGTGGTCCGCCGCACCGGGCAGGAGGTCGCCTGGGGCGAGAAGGACAAGTGGTGGCACGAGACCGTCGAGCAGGCCAGCCCGGAGCACCAGGCGCAGCCGTTCGACAGCGAGCACCCGCTGTTCATCCTCTACACCTCGGGCACCACCGGTAAGCCGAAGGGCATCCTGCACACCACCGGCGGTTACCTGACTCAGACCTCGTTCACCCACAACGCCGTCTTCGACCTCAAGCCGGAGACCGACGTCTACTGGTGCACGGCCGACATCGGCTGGGTGACCGGCCACTCCTACATCGTCTACGGCCCGCTCTCCAACGGCGCCACCCAGGTGATGTACGAGGGCACGCCGGACACCCCGGGTCGCGACCGCTTCTGGCAGATCGTCGACAAGTACCGGGTGTCCATTCTGTACACCGCGCCCACCCTGATCCGCACGATGATGAAGTGGGGCGACGACCTGCCGGCCGGCTACGACCTGTCGTCGCTGCGCATCCTGGGCAGCGTCGGCGAGCCGATCAACCCGGAGGCCTGGATCTGGTACCGGAAGAACATCGGCCGCGACCGTACGCCGGTGGTCGACACCTGGTGGCAGACCGAGACCGGCGCCATCATGATCTCGCCGCTGCCGGGCGTGACGGTGGCCAAGCCGGGCTCGGCGATGACCCCGCTGCCCGGCATCACCGCCGACGTGGTGGACGACCTGGCCGAGTCGGTGCCGAACGGCGGCGGCGGCTTCCTGGTGCTGCGCGACCCGTGGCCGTCGATGCTGCGCACGATCTGGGGCGACGACAAGCGGTTCATCGACACGTACTGGTCGCGGTTCGGCGCGGGCGCCGGGCAGGGTGACGAGTGGGTGTACTTCGCCGGCGACGGCGCGAAGCGCGACGAGGACGGCGCGATCTGGCTGCTCGGCCGGGTCGACGACGTCATGCTGATCTCCGGCCACAACATCTCCACCACCGAGGTGGAGTCGGCGCTGGTCTCGCACCCGGCGGTCGCCGAGTCGGCGGTGGTGGGCGCGACCGACCCGACCACCGGCCAGGCGATCGTGGCGTTCGTGATCCCACGCGGCAATGTGGACACTTCCGGCGACAACGGCGAGCAGCTCACCATCGACCTGCGCAACCACGTGGCCAAGACGCTCGGCCCGATCGCCAAGCCGCGCCAGATCATGCTGGTCCCCGAACTGCCGAAGACCCGATCCGGCAAGATCATGCGGCGCCTCCTCAAGGACGTGGCCGACCGCCGCTCGCTCGGCGACGTGACCACGCTGCAGGACTCCGCGGTGATGGACCTGATCTCCGACGGGATGAAAACCGCAAAGCCCGAAGACTGAGATTTCGTACGGTTCGGACGAGTCCCCGGTGCGCCGGGCCGCTGGCTGCGACAACAGCCCCGCGCCCGGCCGCCGGGCGGGCCCGGCCCAAGACCACCCACCCGCCCCACCCCGCTCCGCACACAGCGACGCCCTGCCCCGCACAGCGACGCCCACCCGGCTCCACGCACAGCGACGCCCCGCCCCGCACAGCGACGCCCACCCGGCTCCACGCACAGCGACGCCCCGCCCCGCACAGCGACGCCCACCCGGCTCCGCACACAGCGACGCCCACCCGGCTCGCCGGGGCGCGACCGAGACGGAAGCGCGGGGCGTGACGTCTCGGGCGGGCTCTTGTCGATCCCGTACCGGAATGGTGTTATGGGTCTTCCATAGCACGTAACCAATCGATATCGGTATCTTCAATACATCGCTGTTTTTACATACGTTTACCTCTAGCCCCGAACCCCGGGGCCGTTTTTATGCCGGGCCGCACCCCTAGCGCCCGGTCACATAAGCGGAGGTAAAGCGTGGTGCGCAAGGTAGTCGCAGGACTGCTCGGCGCCGCGATGGTCACCAGCGTCGGGGTCTTGCTCCCCGCGGTGGCTCAGGCGGCACCCCCGGTCGAGCCCGTCACAGCGCTTCCCGGAGCGAGGTCGGCCGGGGTGGACGATCTGCCCGGCCCGCTGGAGGACAAGCGCCGCGCGCTGCGCGAGCAGGCGGTGTCCGATGTGGTCAGCGGCAAGGCCAAGGCGGTGGACCGGAACGGCAGTCAGGTCGTCAAGGTCGGCCGGCACGGCAAGAAGGACCAGTACGTCGAGCTCGGCCGCGAGCGCACCGACCGGATTTTCGTGATCCTGGCCGAGTTCGGCAACGAGCGGCACCCCAGCTACCCGGATGTCGACTCGGACCCGAAGACGGCCGGCCCGGCGACCTGGGACGGCCCGCTGCACAACGCTATCCCGCAGCCCGACCGCAGCGTGGACAACCGGACGATCTGGCAGGCCGACTACAACCAGGACCACTACCAGCAGCTGTACTTCGGCACCGGCCGGAGCGCCGAGTCGCTCAAGACCTATATGGACAGCCAGTCGTCCGGCCGCTACTCGGTCGACGGCGAGGTCACCGACTGGGTCAAGGTGCGCTACAACGAGGCCCGCTACGGCCGGGACGTCTGCGGCAGCCACGTCTGCACCAACGTCTGGAACCTGGTGCGGGACGCCGCCAACCAGTGGGTCGCCGACCAGCTCGCGGCCGGCCGGTCGCTGGCCGACGTGACCGCCGACCTGAAGTCCTTCGACCAGTACGATCGCTACGACTACGACGGCGACGGCAACTTCAACGAGCCGGACGGCTACCTCGACCACTTCCAGATCGTGCACGCCGGCGGCGACCAGGCCGACGGCGACCTGCAGCAGGGCGAGGACGCCATCTGGAGCCACCGGTCGTACGCGTACTCGAGCGACGCCGGCACCACCGGCCCGGCCGGCAACCGGCTCGGCGGCACGCAGCTGGGCAGCACCGGCATCTGGATCGGTGACTACACCATGCAGCCGGAGAACGGCGGCCTGAGCGTGTTCACCCACGAGTACACGCACGACCTCGGCCTGCCGGACGACTACGACACCAGCGGCCTCGGCGACAACAGCAACGAGTACTGGACGCTGATGGCGCAGAGCCGGCTCAACGCGGCCGGCGAGCCGCTCGGCACCCGCCCCGGCGACATGGGCGCGTGGAACAAGCTCCAGCTCGGCTGGCTCAACTACGCCCCGGTCAAGGCCGGTCAGAAGAAGATCGTGAACCTCGGTCCGGAGGAGTACAACAGCAAGAAGCCGCAGGCGGTGGTGGTCACGCTGCCGGACAAGGCGGTCACCACCCCGCTGGGCGCGCCGTACGCCGGGGCCAAGCAGTTCTTCTCCGGCAACGCGGACGACCTGGAGACGTCGCTGGTCCACGACATCGATCTCACCGGCAAGACCGGCGCCAGCTTCACCCTGAAGGGCCGGTACAACATCGAACAGGACTACGACTACCTCTACTTCGAGGCGTCCACCGACGGCGGCACCACCTGGACGGCGCTGCCCGGCACGCTCAACGGCGCCGCGCTGCCGGTCGACGCGAGCAACCACCCGGCCATCACCGGTAACTCGGCCGGGGCGTGGGCGGACATCGCGATTCCGCTCGACGCGTACGCGGGCAAGGCGATCAAGTTCCGGCTGCATTACCTGACCGACGGCGGCGTGTCGAAGGGCGGCTTCTTCGGCGACGAGCTGACGATCACCGCGGACGGCGCGACGGTGCTGGCGGACGGCGCCGAGGGCGCCACGACCTGGACGCAGAACGGCTTCTCGATCGTCGGGTCGAGCTTCACCAGCGAGTACCCGGGTTACTACATCGCCGGCAACCGCAGCTACACGTCGTACGACCGGTACCTGGCGACCGGCCCGTACAACTTCGGCTGGACCAGCACCAAGCCGCTGTTCGTGGAGCACTACAACTACCAGACCGGTCTGCTGATCTCGTACTGGGACACCTCGCAGGCCGACAACAACACCAACGTGCACCCCGGCTCGGGTCGCAACCTCTACATCGACGCGCACCCGAAGCCGTTCAACAACGTCGACGGCGTTCCGTTCCGGTCCCGGATCCAGGTGTACGACGCTCCGTTCGGCCTGTACCCGACCGATGGCATGCTGCTGCACGTCGACGGCAGGGCCTCCCCGGTCCGGCCGCAGCTGCCCAGCCCGTTCTTCAACGACAAGGGCAAGTACTACTACGACGAACTGCCGAACCAGGGCGTCAAGCTGCCCGCGGTCGGCGTCAAGATCGGCGTGCTCAGCCAGAACGGCACCTCGATGACGGTCGCGGTCTCCTGACCATGCGTTCCGGGGTTCCCGGGGAGCTCGCTCCCCGGGAACCTGCGCAGGTAAAATCACGTCAAACCCTCATGAGGTACGCCGCGCCGGCCGTCGCCGCGATACTGGTCGTCACCGCAGCCGGATGCGCTTCGTCGCCCCCGGCCTACACCAGCCCGGCCTACACCAGCCCGGCCTACACCAGCCCGGCCGCCAGTCACCCGCCGCGTGGCTTCACCGACAACGACAAGCCCACCGGCTGGATCGTCGGCACGGTCACGGCCGGCGGCACCGGCCCCTGCTACGGCCTGGTCACCGACGACGGCACCCGGTACGCCCTGCACTCCACGGCCGGCGCCCGCCTGGACAAGGGCGCCCGCGTCCGGGTCGAGGGCACGCCCGCCAAGATCCGGATCGACTGCGGCCCCGGCCGACTCCTCGAGATGACCGCCGCCGAGCCGTTGCGCTGACCACCCGACGCGCCGGAAGCGCCGCGGGCCGGTCCCGATCGCGCGAAGAGCCTAGGCTGGATGCATGGTTGACGAGTCGTGCGTCCTGGTGGAAGGCCCCTGGACGCATCGTTTCGTCGGCGCGAACGGCAGCCGGTTCCACGTCGTCGAGGCGGGCGCCGGCCCGCTCGTGCTGTTCCTGCACGGCTTTCCCGAGTTCTGGTGGGCGTGGCACGACATCATGACCCGGGTCGCCGACGCCGGCTTCCGGGCCGTCGCGATCGACCTGCGCGGTTACGGCGCCAGCGACAAACCCCCGCGCGGCTACGACGGCTACACGATGGCCGCCGACGTGACCGGCCTGATCCGGGCGCTCGGCGAGCGGTCCGCGATGATCGTCGGGGCCGGCGCCGGCGGCATGATCGGCTGGGCCGCCGCCGCCTTCCACCCCAAGCTGGTCAGCCGCCTGGTGGTGCTGGGCGCCGCGCACCCGCTGCGGCTGCGGGCCGCGCTCTTCGCCGACCCGCGCGGCCAGTTGGTTGCCTCGTCGACCGTGGTGCGCTTTCAGGTGCCGCGATACGAGCACGTGCTCACCCGGGACGACGCGGCGCTGGTCGGCGAGCTGATGACCCGCTGGTCCGGTCCGCAGTGGACGAAGACGCCGGAGTTCGACGACTACGTGGCCCGCTGCCGGGAGGCGATGCAGATCCCGCAGGCCGCGTTCTGCGCGCTGGAGGCGTACCGCTGGGTGGCGCGCAGCGCCCTTCGCCTGCAGGGTTACCGGTTCGTCAAGCTGATGCAGCACCCGCTGATCACGCCGACGCTGCAGCTGCACGGCGCGCAGGACACCGCCACCCTGCCGCGCACGGCGCAGGGCTCCGGGCGGTACGTGATCGCGCCGTACGAATGGCGTCTGGTGCCCGATGCCGGCCACTTCCTGCACCAGGAGGCGCCGGACTTCGTGACCGGCGAGATCCTGCGCTGGCTCAAGACCGCTTGACATCCCCGCCGGCCTGAGGGACGGCAACGCCGGACAACACGTGTGGCGGCGCCGCCTCAACTCCGCGCGGCAGCCAGCCGCCGGTCGCTGTTGCCGGCGCCGGCGTAGCGGGTGCGTTCCAGGTCGGCGTACTCGGTGACCAGCGGGCCGACGTCGAGGATCAGGGCCACGTCGCCGTTGCCGAGGATGGTCGAGCCGCTCACGCACTTGAGCGTGCTGAACAGCGGGCCGAGCGGCTTGATCACCGTCTGGAACTCGCCGAGCAGGGCGTCCACCACCAGGCCGGTACGCTGGCCGGACTGCTCGACGACGACCACGCTCTGCCGGCGTACGCCGTCGTCGTCCAGGCCGAACAGCTGGCTGAGCCGGATGAACGGGAGCACCTCGCCGCGCAGGTTCATGTGGTCGCGGTCCCGGTCGTCGGTGGGGAACTCGACGCACTCGGTGACCCGGTCCAGCGGGACGATGAACGACGAGCCGCCCACCCCGACCAGGAAGCCGTCGATGATCGCGAGGGTCAGCGGGAGCCGGATCCGGATCGTGGCGCCCTGGCCGCGTACGGAATCGACCTCGATGCTCCCCCGCAGCGCCGCGACGTTCCGGCGCACCACGTCCATGCCGACGCCGCGCCCGGAGAGGTTGGAGATCTTGTCGGCGGTGGAGAAGCCCGGCTCGAAGATGAGGTCGTAGACCTCGTGGTCGGTGAGCGTCGCGCCCTGCGGCACCAACCCGCGGTCGACCGCCTTGGCCAGGATGCGGTCCCGGTCCAGCCCGCGTCCGTCGTCGGAGACCTCGATGACGATGTTGCCGGCGTCGTGGTATGCGTTCAGCCGCAGCTGCCCCTGGGCCGGCTTGCCTGCCTTGCGCCGGTCGTCGGGCGACTCGATGCCGTGGTCCAGCGAGTTCCGCACCAGGTGCATCAGCGGGTCGCTGATCCGCTCGACCAGCGCCTTGTCCATCTCGGCGTCGCCGCCGGTGATGGTCAGGTGCACCTCCTTGCCGAGGTCCACGCAGACGTCCCGGACCACCCGTTCGAACCGGCGCAGCGTCATCCCGATCGGCACCATGCGCAGCGCGAGCGCGCTGTGCCGCACCTCGTCGATGAGCCGGGTGACCTCGCCCTGCGCCTCGGACAGGTGGTCGGTGATGCTGATCCCGGCCTGCGCGATGACCAGCTCGCCGACCAGGTCGATGAGCCGGTCGAGGCGGCCGGCGTCGATCCGGATGGTCTGGGTGTCGGAGGATCGGCTGTCCGCGGTACGGCGTTGCTTGCTCAGCGCCGCCTCGACCACCGCCGGCGGCACGATGCCCTCCTCGATCAGCACCTGCCCGATCGGGACCGGCCCCTCGCCACGGGTGCGTTCGCGCTGGATGCGCAGCGCCTCGTCCATCTCGCCGGGGGTGACCGCGCCGCTCTCCTGGAGTACGTCGCCGAGCCGGTCCCGGTCGGGCATCGACTCGATGCGGCCGACGAACTCGTCGTGATCGCGCGGCACGATCCGGATGTCGCTGTCCTCGCGGACGAAGTCGAAGACCGACTCGATCTCCGATTTCGGCGCCTCGGTGGACAGCTCCGCGTCGAACGCGAGGTAGCTCGTCTCCGGATCCATGTCGGACACTTCGGGAAGCGCCGAGTCGTCGACGGCGATCCGGTCGACGGTGCCGAGCGAGCCGAGGTAGCGCAGCAGCGAGAGCGGGTCCATGCCGTTGCGCAGGCAGTCCGAGCCGAAGCGGAGCCGCAGGCGCCAGGCCCGGAGGCCAGCCCTCTCCGGCACCTCCTCGGCCGGCGCGGCGGACAAGGCCGGCGCGGCGGACTCGGCCGGAGCTGCGGACTCGGCCGGCGTATCCGCGGTGGCCGCGGCGCCCGGCTCGAACGGGGCGAGCCGGACCAGCAGCGCCTCCGCCTCGGCGGCCTCGCCCGGGCTGGGCTCGAGACGGCCCTCGGCGACCCCCTCGACGTACCGGGTGATGTGGTCGGCGCACGGGAGCAGGACGCTGATCAGCTCGGGCGTGACCCGTACCGTGCCCTCCCGGACGTGGCCGAGCAGGGTCTCCACCACATGGGCGAAGCCGACCAGGTGGTGCAGGCCGAACAGCCCGGACGAGCCCTTGAGGGTGTGCGCCGAGCGGAAGATCGCGTTGATCGTCTCGGCGTCGTCCGGGTCGGCCTCCAACTGCAGCAGGCCCTCCTCGAAGCTCTCCAGCAGCTCGCGGGCCTCGGTGATGAAGATGTCCAGGGCCTCGTCGGCATCGAACGCCATCAGCGGGCCTCCTCGACCGGACGCAGATCGCCATCCAGGTGCAGGATCGTCAGCGCCTCCCGGACCGGGTCGCTCGCGCCGTGGAACTCGGCGCCGCCGCCGAGCCGCTCGGCCGCCCGCCGGACGGCCAGCAGGAGCTGCAGTCCGGCAGTATCCATTTCGGTCACACCGGCCAGCCCCACCCGGACCGTGGTGTCCTTCTCGACGGCCGCCAGCAACCGCGGGAACTCCTCGGCGGCGGTCTGGATGGTGAGCTCGCCGTCGAGGTCGACGGCCCTGGCCTCGTTCATGGCACTGGCGCTCACGGCGCGATCAGCTTGGAGACGGCGGCGAGCATCTGTTCGGGCTGGAACGGCTTGGTCACCCAGGCCTTCGCCCCGGCCGCCTGCGCCTGCCGCTTCTTCTCCTCCTGCGACTCGGTGGTCAGCATGATGACCGGCGTGAACTTGTACGCGGGGAGTTTCTTCGCCTCCGTGACGAACGTGATGCCGTCCATGTTCGGCATGTTCACGTCCGAGATGATCAGGTGGACGCGCCGGCCGTCGAGTTGTTTCAGGGCGTCCTTGCCGTCCGAGCCCTGAATAACGTCGTACCCCGCACCCTTGAGCGCGATGCTGACGACCTGGCGTACCGATGCCGAGTCGTCGACGACCAGAATGGTCTTCCCCATGCTTTCCCCCCGGGGTCAGAAGAAGGTGATCTCCGATTCGCGGACGCCGGCGGCCCGGCCGGAGACGTGCGCCTCGCGTTCCTCGTCCATCGTGTAGCTGGCCGAGATGGCCTTCAGCGCCTCGTCCGGATCGATCGGCGGCGCGTCGGCGCGGGCCCGCTCCCCGGCTTCGGCGACCGTTTCGGCGAATCGGGTCACGCTGTCCCGCAGGTGCTCGAGTACCTGGCAGATGCGGTCCTGAAACTGCAGGTTGGTGAGCGACTGGCTGACCTCGGAACGGATCCCGACGGCGGCCCGCTCGAGGTCGCTGGAGGAGTCACGGAAGCCCGACACGAGCGCCTGCAGGTCCTCGAGCACCGCCTGCACCTCGGCGTTCGCGCCGGACACCGCGCGGTCCTCGCGCTCGGCGGTCTCCTCGGCGTTGCCCAGGATCGCGCCGATCGTGCTGCCGGCCCGGCCGACCTTGTCGGCCATCCGCTCGCTGGTGCCCAGCGAGTGCTCGGCCAGCACCCGGACCTCGTCGGCGACCACGCCGAAGGCCGCGCCGGCCGCGCCGATCCGGGCCGCCTCGATCGAGGCGTTGAGCGCGAGCAGGTTGGTCTGCGCGGCGATCGCGCTGACCTCGCCGGACATCTGCCGCAGCTCACTGTTGAGGGTCTGCAGATCGCGTAGCTCGCTCACCGTCTGCCGTTTGGTGGCCAGCGCCTCGTCGAGGGTGCCGACCACCTCGCCGAGCCGGGACCGGCTGCGGTCGAAGGTGCCGCCGTGCCCCTCCTTGAGCGCGCCGGTGGACGAGGCGAGCACCGCGTCGAGGTTCTCCACGATCCCGGCGAACTGCTCGGTGAGCTGGCTGACCGCCGTCTCCATCTGGGTGCGGCTGGTGTCGATCTGGGCCGTCCAGATGGGCGCGAGGGACTCGGCCAGCCGCGTGACGCTGGTGATGTGGGTGTCGGTCGCGCGCGCCTCGGCCGGCGCGCCGGTCGCGCGCTTGCGACCGGCCGTGAAGCCGGCGCCGAGCCCGACGACGAGGGCGCCCAGCGCCCAGAGCAGCTCAGCCATAGCGATGGATCATCTCCGCGATGTGTGTCAGCGGCGCCTCCCGCAGGACCGCGCCGAGCTGGACCGCTTCGTGGGGCATGCCGTGGACCACGCAGGTCGCGGCGTCCTGGGCCACCGTGAACGCGCCGGCCTGGCGCATCGCCAGCAGCCCGTGGGCGCCGTCGTCCCCCATGCCCGTCATGATCACGCCGATCGCGCTCGCCCCGGCCGCCCGCGCGGCCGAATGGAAGAGCACGTCGACCGAGGGTCGGTGCCGGTTGACCGGCGGGCCGTCGAAGACCCGTACCCGGTAGCCGGCGCCGTACCGGACCAGCTCGGTGTGCCGGCCGCCGGGCGCGACCAGCACCCGGCCGGGCTGCACCTCGGCGCCGTCCACCGCCTCGGCGACGTGCACCTGGCACATCGCGTCGAGGCGCTGGGCGAACGCGGCGGTGAAGCTCTCCGGCATGTGCTGCACGATCACCATGCCCGGGGTGGCCCGGGGCAGCGCCGGGAGGACGATCTCGAGGGCCTTGGTGCCGCCGGTGGAGGTGCCGAGCACGACGACGCGGCCGGCGGCCGGCGCCGGGCCGGAGGGGCGCGGGACGCGATGGGCGTTGGTGGCGGCGGCCCGCACCGCCTGGACGATCTCGGCCGAGCGCTCGTCGATGAACGCCTTCAGCCCGCTGTCCGGCTTGGTGATCACCGCAGACACCCCGGCGGTCAGCGCCGTGGCGTCGGCGGACGGGGCGGTGCAGAGAACGATGGGGGTCGGGCGTACGGCCATGATCTGGCGCAAGAAATGCGCCCCGCCCAGCCCGGGATCGACCACGAGCACGTCGGGCCACACCCGGCTCAGGTGTTCCATCGCGAAGGCCGGGCCGGCGACCGCGCCGATCACCTCCATGCCGCTCTGCCGCAGCCGGGCGGCGAGGTGCTGCCGCACCACGGCCGAATCGTCGACGATCAGCACGCCGATCGCCGGGGCGCTCACCGCCGGCTCCCCGCGCAGCTGCTGCGCCCGGCGGCCGAGATCAGCGTCACCTCGCCGGTGGCAACCTCGAAGCTGAGCCGGCGCGGGCCGGTGCCGCCGAGATCGGTGTGCGCCAGGCGGAAGCCGAACCGGTCGAGCAGCGTCAGGCCGGCTTCGATGTTGTTCTTGGCCACATCGGGGGCGCGGCCGCGCTGGAACGGCGGGAACTGGTTGCCGCCGCCGTACAGATGCGCGACGTACTCCCGCGGTTTGGTCCCGATCCGCTCGATGACCTCCAGGAACATCCGCACCGCGTGGTCCGCGTAACGGCCGTCGAGACCGTTGCGGGCGGCCGGGATGCGCCGATGCGGCAGCATGTAATGGCACATGCCGCCAACCCGCCGCAGCGGGTGCCAGAGGGTGACCGAGACACACGACCCCAGCAGCGTATGGATGCGGGTGTCGGTGCCGCCGAAGTGGAAGTCTCCGGGGTTCAGCACCACTTCCAGGACACTAGCCACGCGACTGCCCGGGGGTGCGGTAAATCGACGGTTCGATCATCTGCAGCCGGGACGGGATGCCGTTGAGCGACTCCGACCGGCCGACGATCAGGTAACCGCCGGGCTGCAGCATCTCCTGCAACCTCAGCACCAGCTCGCGCTTGGTGTCCGGGTCGAAGTAGATCATGACGTTGCGCAGCAGGATCACGTCGAACTTGCCGTGGTGGCCCAGCCGGCCCATGAGGTTGTCGTGGTGGAAGCGGACCCGGTCGCGCAGCCGCCGGTTCACCGCCATCGAGCCGTCGTACTCCTCCCGGCCCCGCAGCCAGTACTTGCGCAGCAGCTGCCGCGGGATCTTGTCGGACGCGGTGAGCGGGTAGATGCCGCGGCGGGCGTTCTCCACGACCCGGCTCGAGATGTCCGTACCCACGATCTCCCACGGCTGGTCGGCGAGCACTTCCGACAAGACCATCGCCGCCGTGTACGCCTCCTCGCCGGTCGAACTGGCCGCGCTCCAGAGCCGGAGCGCCCGCCCGCGATCCCGGGCCGGCACCACCACGTCCCGGAGGAAGTCGAAGTGCTGCTGCTCGCGGAAGAAGAACGTCTCGTTGGTGGTCAGCAGGTTGATCAGCTGGATCGTCTCGGCCCCCCTGGCCGGCTGGGCCCGCAGGTACCGGACGTACTCCGGGTAGTCGGCCAGGCCCAGCGAGCGCAGCCGCTTGTCGAGCCGCCCGGCGACCAGCGCTTCCTTGCCCGGCGAGAGCCGGATGCCGGTCTCCCGGTGGAGCACGCCGGTGATGTACGCGAACTCGGTCGATCGGATCTCTCGACTGCTCAGGGCTTGCTGCATCAGGGTCCTTCTGGCGACTCGGTCGGTTCCATGGACTGACCTCCGGCCCGGGCTGCGTCGCCGAGGCTGACCATCTCGCTGATCGACAGAACCTGTCCGACGTCAAGCAGAATCAGGAAATCGCCGTCCCGCCGGGCCATGCCGCTGATGTAGTCGGCACGGATGCCCGACCCGAAGGACGGGGCCGGCTCGATGTCGCCCTCGGTGAGCTCGACGACCTTGTTCACCGAGTCGACCAGGATCCCGAGGTCCTGGCCGCCGCCGTCGCCCTCCTCGAGCCCGATGTCGTCGAGGTGCACGATGATGATGCTGGTCCGGCGGCGGACCGTGGTGGCGCCCCGGTCGAACCGGATGGCCAGGTCGATCACGGGCACCGCCCGGCCGCGCAGGTTGATCACGCCGCGGATGAACGCCGGCATCATCGGCACCACGGTCAGGTGCCGGTACTCCAGGATCTCCAGCACGTGGAAGATGTCGACCGCGTACGCCTCGTCGTTCAGCGTGAAGGTCAGGAAACGGCCGGAGCCCACCCGGGCCAACGTGTCGGTCACCGCATGTCCCCTCGGTCGGTGGTTCGTGCGCACCATCCGACCATCAATTCGGCACTCCGGACTGGGATATGAATCTTTATCGCTTATATCCAGCCAAAGTTACCTAGGCTGGGGTGGCGAATCGCCGACCAACCGAGGAGCGTCACATGGCGGAGAAGTCCGGCTTCGGGTTCCGGAACCTGTCGGTTGCCTGGAAGCTGCGCTGCATGGCCGTCGTCACCTGCGTCCTCCTGCTGGCCATGGGCGGGGTGTCGGTCTACCAGCTCAGCACGGCGCATGGCCGGCTGGAGGACATGTACAACACCCAATTCGAGGGCACCAAGGCGCTCGACACCGCCGCCATCTCGTACCGAGACGTGCGCCTCGCGATCCGCGCGGTGGCTCTGGCGCAGAGCGCCGCGGACGCCCAGACGGCCGCCGACCGGGTCCAGGACGCCTTCAACGCGCTCGAGGCCAACTGGAAGACGGTCACCGGGCTGAACCTGTCCGGCAGCGACAGCGACCGGGACACCATCACCCAGGCCTTCGGCTCCTTTCAGTCGATCGCGCAGAACAGACTGCTGCCGGCGGCCACCGCCCGGAACCTCGCCTCGTTCAACCAGATCATCAACAGCCAGGTGAACCCGCTCTCGGACACCATCGACGCGTCCCTGGGCCGGCTGCTCGACGCGGAACGGACCGCCGCCCAGGCCTCGGTCGCGACTTCCTCGAATGCGTACGACACGGCGCGGCTCATGATGATCATCCTGCTGCTGGCCGCGCTGGTCTTCACCTTCGGCATGGTCGTGCTGATCACCAGGTCGATCGCCGGTCCGCTGCAGCGCACCGTGGTCGTGCTCTCCGGTCTCGCCGCCGGGCGCCTCGACCAGCGCCTCGAGGTCAGCGGTCGGGACGAGGTCGGTCAGATGGCGGTAGCGCTCAACGCCGCTATGGAACGCCTCGCCGACACGGTCGGCACCGTGGTCGACTCGTCCGCGCAGATCAACAACGCGGCCGGCCAGATCAGCGGCGCGTCGCAGGCCCTCTCCCAGGCCGCGACCGAGCAGGCGTCCAGCGTCGAGGAGACCACCTCGAGCCTTGAGCAGATGACCGCGGGGATATCGCAGAACAGCGAGAACGCCACCGCCACCGAGGAGATCGCGGCCAAGGCCAAGGCCGAGGCGCTGGAGGGCGGCGAGGCGGTGCAACTCACCGTCGACGCGATGAAGCAGATCACCAGCAAGATCGGAATCATCGACGACATCGCGTTCCAGACCAACATGCTGGCCCTCAACGCGACCATCGAGGCGGCCCGGGCCGGCGAGCACGGCAAGGGCTTCGCGGTCGTCGCCACCGAGGTGGGCAAGCTGGCCGAGCGCAGCCAGATCGCGGCCCAGGAGATCAGCGAGCTGGCCTCGGGCAGCGTGCAGACCGCGGTACGGGCCGGCGACCTGCTCAACACGATCATCCCGAGCATCATCCGGACCTCCGACCTGGTGCAGGAGATAGCGGCGGCCAGCTCCGAGCAGTCCACCGGCGTCCACCAGGTCAGCATCGCGATGGGTCAGATCGGCAAGGTCACCGAGCAGACCGCCTCCTCCAGCGAGGAGCTGGCGGCCACCGCCGAGGAGCTCTCCGCACAGACCGCGCAGCTGCAGGCGATGATGGAGTTCTTCAACATCGGCAACGGCCGGTCCGGCGGCGGCCGGTCGTACGGGCACTCCGAACACGCGGCAATGGGCGCGGCCGGCGCCTACCCCAAACGGGGCGCGCCGGTGGGCGGATACCAGGACGCGTTCGGCCCCGAGCTGGAGGCCAAGTTCGACAGCTTCCGGTGACCGGTCAGATGCGCTGCTCGTGCAGGTCGTGGATTTCGTGCGCGGGGGCCCACGCCTGGTAGACGCCGAAGTCGAACTCCTCGAGCCCCAGCTGGCGGGCGACCGGGGCGCGGCCACCGGTGTACTCGACCCGGAACCAGTCGTCCGCCTCGCCCAGCACCAGGAACGGCGCGCCACGCCAGGTGCAGGTGGTGCGGACGTAGACCATCTCGTCGTACTCCTCGGGGGTCAGCACCCGCACGTAGCGGCCGGGCTTGACCTCCTCGAAGCCGTCGGCCGGCTGAGTCGTGTAGATGCGCACGTCGTCCCCGTCGGGCACCGCGTCGAACTCGCGACCCTGCCAGGTCACCACGTAACCGTCGCGAATCACTGCTCACCCACCCGGCGCCACTGCGGACCGTCGTTGTCGAAGATCGCGATCATGTGCTCTGAGCAGTCGGCATCGATCCGCCACAGCTGCGCGCCGTGCGGCAGCCGGACACTGTCCACCTTGAACTCGGCGATCACGTCGCGGCCCTCGCCGGGGGCGAAGCCGTTGCCGCGGAACGGCGCCCGCTCGATCACCCAGCCGTCCATCGCCTTGAGCGCCTGCTCGTTCTGCCCGCCGTAGGGGATGCGGTACAGGCTGGGACGGTAGGCCGGCCAGCGCAGCACGTACGCCTCCTTGGCCTCCGTCTGGTGGTTCGAGCCCGCGTAGGTGAGCCCCAGCGCGCCGAACAGCTCGGCCGGGGTACGCAGGTGCTCCACCTCGGTGGCCCGGTGCACGAAGCCGGCCACCCGGTCGTAGCCCCGCTCGAGGTAGAAGTCGACGTGCTCGGGCGGCACGGTCTTTTGCATCACCGTGGCGTGCTGGGCGTCGTCGTTGGCCGGGGCGGGCGCGGGCACCGGGTGCAGCGGCTCGTCGTGCTCGGCCGGCTCGGCGCCGAGACCGGCCTCGGCGGCCCAGTTGGCCAGCGCGATGACCTGCGGGCCGGGGTACTTGGCGCCGATCGGGCCGCCCGGGTTGACCGCGAACGACCAGACCGGGTCGGGCCAGTTCCGGATCAGCTCGTAGAACCGGACGCTCACCGTAC
>Ga0307509_10006607_pt1 | contig 15509 bp, 16 predicted proteins | sample 10_EM_MG_FD_202245 | JGI IMG/M metagenome (GOLD analysis project Ga0307509, IMG submission 202245) | Populus trichocarpa ectomycorrhiza microbial communities from riparian zone in the Pacific Northwest, United States - 10_EM | ecosystem: Host-associated > Plants > Roots > Unclassified | place...
CCGCGTAACCAAGGAAACAATACAATTTGTCGTAAACCTTACAAAGGAAATCCCTCATAGCAACCGTGTAACAAAAGAAAGAACACCAAAGTTATCCCAGCACGTATCTCATCAGGGGACCGTGAGAAAAATGATCTGTTGCTCTTATTGTAAAGCGTGAATTCATATTGTGTTGAATGATTGTTGGGATTTCAATAAGGGATTCCCACCCTCACAGAATACCACCAACCAAACTCCGCATATCTTGGACTATGTTAAAAGCCAGTTCAGATAGAAGGAATGAAGATCCCCGGGTAGGTTCAAGGTTTAGTGAGTATGATACGCCAAGGGCTACCCGAGGTAGCAATACGGAAGGGAATTATGGAGATGGAGGTGGAATCCCACCCAGAGGTGGTAATGTCACTGGAGGAGGCGAGATGCGTGATTCTGGTTCCTCTTCCGATAGTGACAACTCCGACTCTCCCCCTTTCGATCTGTGCAAATTGCTTGGTGGTTGTAGGGACCACTTGGATCAGACAAGGAAGCAAATGTATCACCAATGATTAAGAGCACTTCTGAAGCTTCGTAAGAGGCAAAGGAAGGATAAGGGATCTGCTCACAAGCCCAAGAAGCCTGAGCCTTGGGGGTTAACCCTTTTGATGGTGACCCTTCGGATACCCAATGTTTTATACAAGATGTCGAGATTAAGCTGAATTATGTTAGGAAATCCCTTGGGGATGACATGTGTAAAAGCAGCCATGTCATCCTCCTCCTTAGAGCCAGAGCCAAAAGGTCAGACCAGAGCATCCCTGTCAATAATAATAGGGATGCACGTATCAGTGACAAAAGACCATTTGACCTAGATAATCTTTTCAGAATCTGGGAAGGCTGTCGCAAACCTTAAGTGTCCAGTTTTTCGGGTATTCGGATTGAGATAGCTCTCCTCGGGAGTTGAATGGTTTATCTATACGGTATGGGAGGATTGATCTATTGCTTGATGAACCAATCAGGCTGGCGAATGAGTTAAAATATGGTGGGGAGTATGTGAAGGATAAAGCTCGTATGGGGATGACAACTGATCTCTGTAACGAGTGGCCTATGAAGATGCCACACCCTGAAGAGTATGTTGAGTACTTGAACCTTCTATGAAACACAGGTTACCAGCCAGAAGATATCGGTTCTTTAAACCGTACAGTTGGCAGGCCAAAGGTCTCTTCTCACCATAACATGAGTGATAATACGCTTACTACTTCTAAGAAACAGAGGAACGAGGGAAAGGGTTCGTGTCCTCGCAATCCCCAACCTACCAACCAAGCACCACAGTCTTTTTGACCCCCAGAATTAGAGTATGCCAAGGCGGATATAGATATAGCGCAAACTCTAATTGACAGGAGCAAACAGTTGAATCAAGGCTCTCGCTGTGGACATCCGAATCACGTCTGGCACAAATGTCCTGCTGCCAATTCTGTTGTCACCTCAGCTAAGCTTAATCGTAAGTGAATTATGAATGAAACTGGATTCTCAGAGCGTACTCCGGTTCCCCAAGCTAGACACATTGAGGCTCCTGTTAACAGAATGGAGACAGAGATCCGTGGGTCTGCCCCGCAAATACTTCATGTCAATACAGATGCTTCAGACTAGGTAAGTTCCTGCTCCAAGAAATACTAAAATACAAGAGAATAGTAATTAAAATTCAGGCCTGGAAAGGCGACATAAATACAGAAGATTGAGATAATCTATATGTTGTCCGCTGGAAAGTAACTTCAAGCTGGAACCAACATGAACCTATAGGAATTGAGTACAAGTTTCTTTCCTCCTGTGCCGGTTATAGGACTGGTACGGGCTTGCTTGTTTGTATTTTTCTTGTTGATTTCATTTCTTATCTGATTCTGAGAAAGGTTGCTGTATTTCATAAGGAAGGAAGGGGTGTTGGTTTTTTGGTTTTTTGGTTTTTGGGTTTCAAGTTTTTTAGGGTTATCATTTGATTTCGTCAGACTGAACTTGGCTTAGTAATTGAAGTTATTTTGCTAGTGTACCTGAGGAGGGTTAAGGACCCGAAATCATGCTAGTGTGGTAGTAAACCCCCAAGCTGTTTGCAACCCCGTAATTATACCTATATGATAACCACTTACGACTTGTTGTGGCTGCTTGTGTGTCAGAAGGCAAGAGATATTAAGTAGTGATCCCTAGAACACACCACTCTAGACCTGACACTAACCAACAATGTTTACCAATGAGAGACCTGCTAAGCGGTTGAGGCTTGCAGGCCCTCTGCTACACACTAGATCGATATATGTGAATGTGAGGCGTGAATAGAGCCACAAGGGCATGAAACCGAGCAAGGAGGCTCTTTTATTGTTAGATAGTGGTGCTATGAGTGCAGTACAGAGTAGCGCTTGGGTTACAAATACCCAGCCACCATGAATACCACAGGATACTCCGACACCTATTTCAGACACAGGCGGGAACAATATCCCATGCTCAGGTCTCTACTATACGAAGACAGTCGACATGTCAAATAGGAGACCATACCAATAAGATGTGAATTGAGCTTGCCAATATGCCACCAGGACACCTGGATGGTCACCTGCCAATGGGGTGGTTGAAGAACGACAACCGAGATATCAAGTGGGAGAAGGTGAGTCAGAAGAGGCGCTCAGCCTATTGTAAGACCCATTGTGTCCGAAGCAAGAGTCCCAGAGAGTTATTCATGTGCGAAGAGCTATTGGCTGAGGATCCGAACAACATGTTTGATTGTGGAATGGGCCGCTGGACCGGTGAAGACGTGCTTTCAAGAGTGGGTATGGCCTATACGAATATACTGTCATGTCTTTGGGACTTTTCAATGCAGCATCAACTTGTGAGGGAATAATCAAGGATGTATTCCGTGATGTGTTAGATGTAGGAGTTATTGCCGATATGGATGATATCCTAATCGATTCTGAGGCCATTGAAGAGCATGTTCCTATGTTAAGGAAAGTGATGGATAGCCTGCGAACGGCATGCCAATGTGTTAGCATAAAGAAGTGAAGCTTGAATGCAAGAGGAGAAGAATTCCTTGGATACAAGATCTCTGACTGTGGAATATCAATAACAACCAAGATGGTTGAAGAGATTATCACAGGTTTACCATCACACAAGGTCGTTGATGTACAAAGCCTTATGGACTTTCCTAATTTTTGCAATCTGTTTATTACGGGGTTTAGTAAGATTGCCAAACCTTTAACCGACCTAACTAAGAAGGGCATCAAGCAGAATTGGACCTGGGCATGTCAAGAGGCCTTTGATGGCTTAAAAGAGCATTCACCACTGGTACTATTTTAACGCGCTCTGATGAAACTCGTTCCAAGAAGTTGGAGACTGATGCCAGTGACTTTGCTCTGGGAGCAGTGCTATCGCAGCTGTGTGAAGATGAGTGATGCAATCCAGTCCCCCTTTCATACCCGAAGATTCACTCCAGCTTAAGTAAACTATGATGTTCACAATAACGAAATGACATCCTTAGCTGCTACATTTCGACAATGTCAATATATGTTGAGGTCTGTGGAAGATCGAATAACAGTCTATACTGAACAAAAGAATTTGGAGTACTTCAATACTACCAAAGTCCTCAACAGAGGGTAGCATGGTGGGATGGAATCCCTGCAATGGTACAATTTCAACGTCATTTAGAGTGACGGAAGGCTTAAGGAGAAGGCAGATGCATTGACAAAGTGAAGGGACGACCTCTCTGGAGGCAGGAATAATTCTGATCCTTACACTTTGGTCCGCTCCCATCAGTAGGTTGGTCAGGAGTGGGAGATCTTGCGACCACAGGTGTTGCAGTCCGGCCAAAGATTGTGGCCACAGTCCACGTTGAGCGCAGCTCTACTTAAGGCCGCCGATCAAGACCAAACCTACTTGGATACATTCAAGTCGGTACTTAAGTGCCAGAAGAGAGGTGATATAAGTCTAAGTATCATCAAGGATTTACTCTGTTACATCAATAAGTGGTATATCTCGAAGTACCTGGCCTTGAAGTGAATAATCATGGAGGATGAGCATGATTCACATATAGCTGGACAATTCGCAACCTACAAGATTGTTCATAGGGTTAGGGCAAACTTCTATTGGCGAAAGATGGATCAACAGATTACAGAGTATGTGTGCTCATACAATGTATATCATCATAATAAGGTCATCCGGCATATGAAGTATAGGCTGTTAGCGCCTATAGATGATCCTATAACAAGGTGGACCTCCATATCCATGGACTTCCTTGTGGGGCTACCCAAATCAGAAGGTTATACAAAGATAGCGTCATGGTAGACTGGTTCTCGAAAGTGGCACCTTTCACACCTATTAAAGCAGACGAGGACATTAAAGCACAAGCCCTGATAGTTCGGAAGGAAATCTGGCGCCTGGATAGTCTCCCAGAAACAATTATCTGTGACCCTGATACGCCGTTTACATCCAAGTGCTGGATGAGCCTAATTCCACTACTGCAAGTAAGGTTACACGTCTTCACCGCATTCCATCCGGAAACTCATGTAGAAACAGAAAGCGTGAATCAGACACTAGAGGAGTATTTCTTTAGTTACTGTTCATACCAGCAGGATGATTAGGCTTTGTTGCTTCTCTTTGCGGAACAAGCCTATAACCTTTCGCTGTGAGAATCCGCTAAGGCTAGTACTTTTGTAATTAATTATGGATTCACTCCTTAAACACAATGGTCGGGGATGATGTTAGATAATCAAGCAATACACCCTGATAGTGAACTCATAGTGAAGGATTGGGAAGAAACGTGGTAAGAGATTTGAGAGACCTTACAGATGGCACAAGAAAGACAAAGGATATAGTATGATCAAAAAGATCAGCATTCTTCAGAATATGTCACACTTGAGCATGTCAGTCAAGGCAGGGCAAAGAAAGTTGATCACATGATGAAGAATGAAAAAGGCTCGGCACAGGGAGGGCTAGGGAAAGGCTAGACCATAAAATATTGGGGACATTCGTGATGAACGGAAAAATCAGATCGAGATCCTAAGAGATAGAATTGCCTGCCAGGTCGAGAATCATGCCAGTATTCATTATCGGGCTGAGGGAACCCGATCACGAGGACCCGATTGGGAGACCTTCGTGGGGAATACCAGCACGGCACAATATTGACAGTGAGCCCAGTTACATTGTCCCTGAAGTAGTAGACAGCCAGTGGTATGGAAATCCTAAGTCAAAATTTGCACACCGCTTTGACCCATATTGTGTTGCTTGGGAAGAGTACCAGGCAGAAGAAAGTTCTTGCAGTGGTTCAAGATGGTAGAAGGTACTAGTATGAAGACGTTGGTAACTTTCCATGACAGGTACCTGTCGAAAGCTAGAGACAATAGGGTTGTTATCGCACCTATCCGTGGAAAGAAAAGGTGGTGTGAAGATCGGAAGACAGATCTAGAGAAGCGGGGAGTGGTATAACGATCCTAATATAGTGAGTATACTATTGGTAGGTATGAGTTGGTACAAGTGTCTATAAGGTAACATGGTAGCATGGTAGATATGTCACTTGACTTGTATGGAAGGTCCTGTGTTCAACTCGCAATGATGGCAGGGTATTTATAAAGAGTGTTACATGAAGGTTTATAAGGTGAAATATTTAAGAAAAATGGAGTAGCATACAAATGAAACTGTTACCCTACTGAGGGACTCCAGAAACTGTACCTTCACCAACAAAGTCATTTGCAGACTGAGGGGAAAGTTTTCCAAGTATGGTGGTGCTCTTAGATGTTTACAGGACAGCATTGTATGTCACGAAATACTCTACAGACGGAGCAGGTGTGGTCTGAACCTCCAGTAACTTTGAGCAGATATTCCTAACACCTCCCTCTGGCCCCAGCGTTGGTACAGCGCTATGGCATTCTACTGCTGTCTAGCTGTGTGCCTCCATGTAAAGTGAGATCATAGGAATACACCCATAACCCGTATGAGGTGTGGCCTACTATCTGAATACAAGCCCTTCAGAGGTTATATAAGGGGCGTGACGCTGGCTGCCTCCTGGGGCACCAGATGGATATCGCCTTGGAACCATCTACGGGTAGACTTTGACCTTCGTGTAGTAGTATGGTCAACTGCAGAGGGCTTAGTAGTGCTGACAAGGGAAGCTGCAAGGCTTCTACGACAACCCCCGCTATACTAGTCCCAAGCTACCCCGTGAACTGTAGCATTACCATAGATAATTAGTGGACTCTTGAGGTGTTGGTCTTGTCACAATTAAAGAGGGTCATGCATGGTTGGCTGTGGGTAGCGCACAAGCAGTCCAATAAGAGGAGATTCCTTATTATCGGAGCATGTAGTTTAGATGCTCTGTATAGGCAAGTAGATTTGCCAATAGACTGCGGAGCTTGTAGAGATGAAGCCAGCACTGGGCTAGTGAGCCCCGGTGGATATTGTATCTAGAGTGGGCATGTTGGTGGGCTACTGACATGCTAAGCATCTGAAAGTGTGTTCGCTCTAGCAGATGTAGCGGGAAGGACATATCCGGGAGCACTTCTTATTTGAGAAGATAGTTTATATCCGAGCGGTCTCACTACTTCCTAGTGTTAGTCAAGTCTAGGCAGGTAAGTAGCAGTGCCCTGAGCGGAGCAGAGTGCTCATGAAAGATCTGAATGGTAGAGGGATGTTTGTTGGCTTTATATTTATTCTACTTAACTACAGTGAGAGACACCGTATTCTGATAACCCACAATCCTCTAGAGAGATTATTGAGTCAAGCTTTCAGGCTTAATGATATTAAGTTTCACTGCGTGATTCTACTTTGAATTATCTTTTATCATTTTTGATCCTTACGTCTACCTTAAGTCCTTGGTGCAATGGCTATCTCAGGATCCGTTTTCCTATAGAGTGTCCCGATTACAACCGCGCCTACACATCAACATGCGTGGCACTGTGGGACTGCGTATTGGACTGTCGGAATTATTTCCCACCGTTGGCCCCTGTGTGGTTAGTTCTATGATAGCCCTAGTATGGGGTACAATATGTTGTCAATTGGCATAATGCTCACCCTGAAAATCACACAAGGGTTGGTGGCACAATGAAAGCCTGATAGTCAACCTCAGAAGTCTTGGTCGACAAATGGTGATTATTTACCAGCAGCAGATCACACATTCTCCAAGTACGGGATCACGATCTCGAAAGAACCAGACTAAACATCGCTTTCAGCCAGTTAATTATGAAATAAAACAAATCTAAGGAAACACTCAATAACCCTTTGAAATCACAGTCCAGACCATTAATCCACACCTGATCCAGGTAGACATCGCCAATAGTCGGCAAGCCATCAAATCTATCAGTTCTTCTCTCAGGCTGTGAAAACCATCCCCTGTAAACACTCTCTTAGACGTAGGTCGTCTTTATGTTCTCAGCATCAAAAGCAGGCCAACATTTCCGCTTCTCCTGGGATCTCTGATACTCCTTGATAAGATAATTCAAATGTTGTTTTTCCGGGATATCCTTCATGCGCTAATCATTATTGTACATTAAGCCATCATCTTCGACTAGAGTCTGGCAATGGAGGAAGCCTAATGGTAGCTGACAATTCTACTGGCTCAACGACTTGGCAACAAGGGGAATATGATTTGCCGGCCATTTGGCAAGTCGAACAGGTCTTTTTTTTTTTTTTTTTAATATCATGTATTCATTGATTTTAGGTCCAAGAAACAGTATGGAGGGCTAGCTATGACCGAAACAAAACCTATAAGGAATCCAACCGCCCACTACACCCCCTCATGGGAAAAATCAAACCCCTCAAACCCAGAGCCCATCCCTCCCCCTCGCAGCACCTAACACGAAGGCAAGACAGAGCAATACCCTCCTCCAGACACGTAAGGAAAGACAGGTATAGAAATGAAAACAGGGAAAGACACAAACCCTTCGGCGGGCCCTCCAAAAACAAATGAAAGGATTTGCACGGCACAAGCGCCGACAAAAAGGAGAGCTAAAACTACTGTTGCTGGTTGCCCTAACGAAATCGTACTGAACCCCGAACCCACGAGGGCTACAGGGGCGAGCGGGGCGGGGACGGACTGTCCCCAGTATCGGCGACCTTTCAGACTTTAGGACATGCCAAGGAGATAGTGCAATACCATGACAAGCCGTAACCTACTCGGGGGTTGCGACCGTACAGTAAATCGCAGGAGCGGGAGATGGACGAGGGGAGTCACCCAGCGAGGGGAGCCACGCAGCAGAGGGGATGCCAGCCACGGCGGATAGACCTTGGGCTGACCAGACAAAGTTACCGCTTCACTCGTGTGGTCCCTTGTTACAAGAGAGAGAGCGTCACTACCGGAGGAGATCCCGGACGAGAGGGAGACCCGAGGAAAGGAGTAGAGGAGGGGGCAGTAAGGTGCCATCTAAGGAGGGTGTAGCAGTACAGTGCAAGCGGATCCAACGCGTGGGAAGCGGGAGAGGCCAGGCTCGCTAGTAACCAAGAAGTACAAACACAGAGGACGGAGATAGGGTGACGATTTTTCGAATGCCGACCGTACCGACCGAGCAACTCAGGAGAGAGTGCAATACCAGAGAGCAGGGCCACCAGGGCAACTACTTCACTGATAGCCCGAAACTAGTAACCGTGTGTTGACAATGGAAAGAGGGTTGCTGACCGTGCAAGTCGCTAAGCGAAAAGCGTGGCGAAGTGCGGGGTAAGGGGGAGAAACATCAACGCAAGCGTGCTTAAACGAAAACAGAATCAGGAACCCGGTGGGAGGGGAGGCCAGAGACCTCAGAGAGAGGAAAGGGAAAGGCGGGTGCGTACTACTCCTAGGCAGAAGCCATCGGGGGAGAGCAGAGGCGGTAGACACTCTCACGATGATTCCTCATGGTGTTGAGATTTCAATCACTGGAGGTGGAGCGGACGAGAAGGATGGCAAGTCCAACAGCTCGTAGTAGCAATATTGTAAAGAGAAGCTCACTTCGATGCACAGTGTCAAGGATGTCTGAGGATGACAGCGATAAATAAGAGGTATTATCCTCATATGGTACATCCACATCACTACAATCCTGGCAACTGGTTTGTGTAACATGTGTACATGTTCCGGTAACAGTACACAGGAGCGGGCAGTGCAGGATCTGCTATGTTTAGGAGATTTATATTTGGTTTATTTGATTTGATTTCAGCTCCGCCACGGTCTCTTAGTTAGATTGGCTATGCTATCGTATTGCTATGTTTAGTTTGCATTGCGGGAAGTTTATATTTAGGATTCCGGTTATGGAATGGTCATGTAGTACTGGTGAAGGTTGACTTTGTTTCTTTCTTTGGTCTTGCAGGCTTACAGGATTCCGGTATGTGCGCAGCTACTGGCAATGAGCGCGATTGCAGGAAGGCTATCACTCTTGGGTTTTGTATTTCAACCAGTCTCCAGGCTAGCAGGAGACAGCAGACTTCGACAGACCATCAGTCTAAGACTACACTTGGTTGAATGGCAATCCCTGAATCCCATTTGTCCTTCAACTATTATCAGTTACTTCCGGTCCCCTGAAGCCGCCCTTAGCGCCAGCGCTAGGAGGTCTATCGCCGGTCCTATTGTATTTTGTTAGACAGGAATAAACCTGTTACATTTCTTTGCCTACTGCAGGTGAAACCCCTTTGTTCTCAGGATTGGGAACAGCCTGGTAGAATTGATCCCCCTCCCAGTATATTGATAACTAGTTAGAAGCAGGAGCGGCAGGGAAAGGAACTCCCGGCTCAGGTGCTACATTCACAATAGCAGAAAGCAGCAGCAGAAGCGTTAACGTCATTCCCGGGAATGTGGCTCATCACGGGGATCCGGCTCACGCATAGCAACCATTGCCAAATCAAATCTACTTTTAATTATCTCACCTAATCAAGGAGATACTACCCTGAGAATCAAGCCACAGGTACCCTGGAATATAGAGAATCTGAAAATCCAGTTTTTATTTCTTGGTGATAAATAGTTATTCCAATATAGTGGTTTAAAGATTGCATAGTTCATAAATAAATTGCAGATTTTCATAAGCCTAAAAGAATTGAAAAGCCTGGCAGAATTAAATAATAAAATGGATGAAAGGATAGTATAAGTCTTAGATATTCAGAATAACCAGATTTTAATTTTGTTCATAATGATTTTGGAAAGCAACGGCAGTTACAAAAGAGGGAGAAAATACATCCAAATTACATACAAATTGGATGGATTTTACCATATAATATCTACATACGTAGTTGGTATATGAACTCACTATCTTGGAATTCCTTTTACTATCATATTCTAAGGTAGTATATGGATTTTGGACGTAAATATAAAAGGTTTACATACTTTGTACATTGATCATTGTCAAACTATCAATGAGGTAGAATAAATTCTTATTGTATCTTTATGTTGCAATAATAACTTATTCAAACCAATGAGAAGTTATTAAATTGACATAAATATTCCTGGAAGTCTAGGAGCACTCTTTGGGGCTAGGTTCAATAATGGCTGTTGATTAGATTCTATATTAATTGCCTTTAGTTCCAAATCAATAATTCACTTTCTACCATGCATTAAAATTAATATCCACTTTAAACTACAGACCAGACTGTCTACTCGAGTCTACTAAACCTGATCTCATTTGTAATTGACATGTAGTTAGCTTAATGATTTGATTTCAACAAGTTGATGATTAACATATACCGCTTGTGAATTATATAGCAATCATCTTTAAAAACCTGTATGAAATATAGAAGGATATATTTATCCGACTTCAAACTTTATATACTAACTTCAAAGGTTATCATAAAGGTTATTCCAGGATAATGAGTTCATACGCCAACTATGTATATAGATATTATATGGTAAAAATGATCCAATTTGTATGTAATTTAGACGTATTTTCTCCCTCTTTTTTTAACTGCTGTTTCTTTCCAAAATCATTATGAAGAAAATTAAAATCTGGTTATTGTGAATATCTACAGCTTATTCTATCGTTTCATCCATTTTATTATGTAATTCTGCCAGGCTTTCCAATTTCTTTATGCTTATGAAAAACTGCAATTTATTTATGAACTATTCAATCTTTAAACCACTATATTGGAATAAATATTTATCACCAAGAAATAAAAACTGGATTTTCAGATTCTCTATAGTTCAAGGTACCTGTAGCTTGATTCTCAGGGTAGTATCTCATTTATTTGTTGAGATAATCAAAAGTAGATTTGATTTTCCAATGGTTGCTATGGGTGAGCCGGATCCCGGTGATGAGCCATATCCGCGGGAATGACGACGTTACCAGGTCCGGTAGGGCCTACAATCGTCCCTTAGTAGAACCTACAGACAATACCCGAGAACTAACCACACAGGAACCAACCCCTGGGCCCACGCCAGGCTCAGCAGATACACCAGCAAGAACCAGTCACCTCCTCCCAGGAGATCTAGATACAGATTCAGAAGACGACCACAACCTTACTGCTGAGGAACTCATTCAAAGAAACGCCCGGCGGCTTGAGGAAACAGCAGCAGCAAGAACAGCAGCTCAGCAAACTTCGGAAACTGAACGCCTACCAGAACGCCCCTCTACAAGCATGTGGCCAGCACCGGGCATTCTAGGAGTCTTCGGAGGTCAGACACCTACTAGAGCACCCTCTAGACAGGATAGAGAGCAATCGCTACCTGGCACATTCATCCCAGATACACCAGAAAGACCCTCGATATCCAGGAGTGGCAGACAGCCCCCTGAACGACCAGATCCACCACCTCCAGACCCAGACCCACTTACAGGAACCATTGCAGACCCAGGCACGGCCAGGTTGCACTCTCCCAAGATCCCCAAACCATCCATGTTTAGCGGTGAAGGGGAAGACCTAAAACCAGACAAGCTCAAGCGATGGCTTAGAACAGTCAAAAAGCATCTGGCAAGGTCAGGACTGAATGATGACTCCCCTGGGGTGGCAGACTACTATGGCGCCTTCACAGATGGCAAGGCCAACAACGCATATCCGACGCTAGACAGAGAAGTGGAGGACCTCAGTCTAGCGCAGTTAACACAACGCCTTCAGCAGCTATTTGAAGCCTCTACAAACACCGATGACACATACCACAAGTGGCAGAATACCCGCCAGACAGCTAGTTGACAGCCAGCACGGATAACGAAGATAGCGGGAGAGCTAGAGGACCTCAAAGGATGCCACTCAGCTGGATCTATCTCGCACTATGCACAGAAACAGCGATACCTCGATGCTATGGACTGTAGACTACGCCGCAATGTTGAGCCCCAGCTCAGACCAGATGACACCTGGGATCAAATGGTAGCTGTCGCAGAACGCTATGATGCTACTATGTACAGAACCGGTGGCTACAAAGGCAGCGATAGAAGCCAGGCTTCTAGCAGCAAACCCCATACACAAAAGAAGGGGAATACATACGGCAAGCCGTGTAATACATCAAAGGCCAGGATTACAGGTAAGGGAACAGCCCCAGACAAAAAGACGACCTATACCAAGTCCAACAAGCTTAGTTAGACCGAAATGGATCGCTGCAAGTAGTGTTCGTTACGGGGCCTCCAGGGCCACGAAACCGGCGGCCCCCCCCTGAATTCCACGCCCGGCCCCGGTCAATGGCCCAGGGCGGGGCGTTTCTTTTTTCAACCCCTGCCCCTGCCCCTGTCCAGGCCCCCGCCCCGTTCAATGCCCCGAACAGCCCCCCATCAATGAATTTTCTACGCGCAGGGTCCCGCTTTTTCGTATATTTCCCTCTCGAACATTGCTCTTTTAATACATGATTGAGTAATTGTGTGAGCATATACACGTCCCTGACATGAATGGACCAAACACCGCCGTGGTTACGGGAGCTGAAAGCCCTTTGCCAAGGAGCCGGCTCGTGTTCGGTCCATTCATGCCAGGGACGTATACCAAAAACCACATACCTCAAAGTATATACGGGCATTTATTTACATGGAATGATTCATACAATATGAACCGGAATAATTCACAACACCAATTGGACATCCAAGTTGCCTAGTCTAGTAACGTATATTGTCTCAGCAGGCCATACGCCTAATTCATAAGCCCAATTCATACACTCTATTCACAGGTTCAAATCATATGCCTAATTCATAAGCCTTATTCATCCGCTAGTGCCATATGCCCAAATCATACACCCAAGCCATACGCTCAAATCATAGGCCCAAACCATAGACCCAAACCATACGCCCAAATCATACGCTCACATCATACGCCCAAACCATACACCCAAACCATACGTCCAAATCATACGCTCAAATCATACGCCCAAGCCATACGACCAAACCATACGCACAAGCCATACGCCCAAGCCATACGCCCAAATCATAACCACAGTCGTGCTATGGAGTTACTGTGTTCAGAGTTCATTTAGCGAAATGGTGAGATTAAAGAAAGAGTGTATTTATAATAATAAGTGTTCTATAAAAGGTAATTATGCTACGTTAGATCTGACTCGGAGGTTTGAGTTTGTCTTATGATTTGTGTAAAAGTGAGAAAAGATGCTCTGTCCCCCCCACCACATGGGGACAACACCATGGAGTAATAGAAAACAAGAAGAATGAAAGTCGTAATAGTTGAAAAAAGAGCTGAATTAAGGGAAAGAAAAAGACAATCCCCCAATATGCTTAGGTGGTAGCGCTCCCACCAGCACCGGCTCCTGCACTCCCATCACCACCCCCAGAGCGCGTCGGCATCCTACCGCCACCACCGCTCCAACCACTCCCACCAGGGCCCGCAGAGCGCCTACGAGCCCCACTCCAACCACTCCAACCCCTAACACACGTCGGCTGAACTGGCGTCCGCGGGGTACGACTACTAACCCCCGCCCCAGATGGCCCTGTTCCAGCGGGGTGTGCAGGAGTGCCTCTAACGGCCCCGGTCACCACCCTACAACTACTGCCACCACCCCCCCCAGTACCCACATGCCCGGTATCATAGTCTCCCTGGGCACCTCTCGCATCACCTTCCTCGCTTCCACTTCCATCTCCCATACCAGAACCCACACCCCCAACCAAATTTCCTTGTCTAACAAGTCCCCCAGCACCCCCCATAGTACCACTACCACCAGTCCGGCTAGTGCTCCCAGGGGCACCATACAAGCGACGGCGTACAGGTGGACGAGGGTTATCGCTGTCATCACTGTCGCTGTCACTACTGCCATTGGCAGGGTGTGAGTGATGGGAAGAAGCTCCCTAGCGACGGGGAGGGGCACCACGCCGAGGAGGTGCACCCCCAGGAGGAGGAGGAGGGGGAGCGCGGCCGGGAGGAGGAACACCGGCAGGACGAGGAGCACCACCGGGACGAGGAGCACCACCAGGACGAGGAGCACCACCGGGACGAGGAGCACCACCGGGAGGAGAGGGAGGAGGAGGTGCACCCCCGGGAGGAGGAGGAGGAGGAGGAGGTGGAGGAGGTGCACCCCCAGGAGCACCGCCGTCCTCATTTAGATGATGTCTCATCTCTTCCCGAGTGGCACCATCTGGCTGGCCAGCCATAACATTCATGACATCCTCAACTAATCTCAGGTCCTGGACCATGAGGGTAACGCGACCAGCATGTGCCGCACCCAGGGCTCCAGCTATGAACAAAGAATTCGTAAATCAGATAATTATACTAGGCGAGGAACTCAACTTACCGGTCATTGTCATCACCAGGAACTCTTCCGCTGCCACCTGGAGGCATTCAACAGCTGATCTCTGCCAACGGAATTGTTGCTCGAGTGCCAAATCTGACACAACCTCCTGGCAAAGACGATAGAATGGGGCCTTGGGAATTAGGTACCCGCCATCGCGGCGATACTTAATAATCTCTGCAATTGCCACCCTGCCAGTTGGATACTGAGCCGGCTGCTCGACCCCACCAACAACCCTCCCAGCTCTTTTCTGACCAAGATGCCGAGTTGGGGGCCCCCAATTTCCACCACCCTTGCGGCACAAGATACCATCATTTGGGCGACATTTGGGAGGCATTGAGCAGGAGTTACTTTTTTGGTATTTGCTTGTTTGTTGTATTGACGGACAGGTGCGTGAGGAAGGTTCACAGGAAAAGAGAGAAGGGTTTTTGCTCAGAAGTTAGAGGCAAAATGATCTTTGGTGTGTAGGTGACTGGAGTCCGCTTCCTTGGGCGTATGTGTATTTGTGCGTATGTGCATTTGTGCGTATGTGTATTTGTGCGTATGTCTACTTGTACGTATGTGTATGGACCCTATACCTGCCCTGATAGCTGAGTCGGATATTAGGGCTTGCTAAGAGGAAGAAGTGTGTTGGAGGAGGGGTGGGTAAAGAGTTATTTTATACCAACAAAATAAAAATTGGTTATTTCATGAGGAGTGCCTTTCAAGCCCCCTCGTCAAATCTTTCCGGGAGTCCCCTCGAGTTTAGGCGTATATTGCTTCATGATGTCTAGATGAGTAAACGACAGTTAAGGTTGATAGGGCATGGGTATATACATACACTTGAATTGTACGATGGTTAAAGTCGCGTAAGACTGCAACCCCCAGTCTACCATAACACGCAATGTACAATCCCTTCCATGTAGAAATGGCTTGA
>Ga0307509_10006608_pt1 | contig 15508 bp, 7 predicted proteins | sample 10_EM_MG_FD_202245 | JGI IMG/M metagenome (GOLD analysis project Ga0307509, IMG submission 202245) | Populus trichocarpa ectomycorrhiza microbial communities from riparian zone in the Pacific Northwest, United States - 10_EM | ecosystem: Host-associated > Plants > Roots > Unclassified | place...
TGTTCACGACCGCGGGCCTCGGCTGCGGCAGTGACGACAACAGTGGACCGCTGGGCAATGTGGACTCGCTGATCATCTTGCAGCGTCCGAAGCGCAACGATGGTGGCGACATCTTCCAGTACACCTCGTACATCCCGGGTGCGCACCTGGTGAAGCTCTCGCCGCCCACCGCGGACGGGACGAAGACCATCATCTGCTGCGATCAGTCGCCGGACCTGGCGGGCATGGACATCCAGTCCTACGACCTGTCGTTCGACGCGAAGCAGATCGTGTTCGCGGGTCACTCCGCGAAGGACGACCACTACGGCCTTTACCTCCTGACGCTCGCGGATGGTGGCGTCACGCAGATCGCGTCCGACCCCGGCCGCGACTACGTGTCGCCGATCTTCCTCCCGGGCGACAAGATCATGTTCACGACCAACTCGGTCGTGTCGAACCCCGTCACCGATCCGGATCCGCAGCAGCACCGCGACGAGTACGAGCGCGGCACCACGATCCAGATGGGCCTGATGAACCTCGACGGGACGAACGAGCAGCTCGGCCCGCGCAACCTGTCGCACCGCACCGCGCCGAGCCTGATGTCGGACGGCCGCGTGATCTTCACCCAGTGGGATCACCTCGGGCCGGAGAACAGCGGTCACCTGATGATCATGAATCAGGACATGACGGAGCTGCGTGAAGCGTTCGGCAAGGAAGGCAAGGGCGCCGCGAACTCGACGCTCAAGGCGCAGGAGATCGCTCCGGGCCGCTTCGTCGGCATCGCGACCTCGCGCGACCGCACCATCCAGGCCGGCGCGCTGATCGACATTCGCCTCGGCCACACCTCGGACAAGGACGGCATCGTCCGCGCCGATGCCGAGATGTCGGAAGCGAACTCGACGTTCGTGATGCTGACCCCGGACGTGCCGCTCGATCGCACGCCGTCGTCGAACACGATCGGTCGCTACTACGATGCGTTCGCGCTCAACGGCAAGGATCACCCGGACCTGCTCGTCTCGTGGGCCGATGGCCCGGTCGAGTCGAGCGTGCTCGGCGCCGCGGGTCTGTCGGCGAACTTCGGCATCTACCTCTACGACACCGAGCACCTGCAGCGTCACCCAATCCTCGACGATCCGGACATGTGGGACATCTTCGCGAAGCCGCTCCAGCCGCGCACCGCGCCGGCCGTGACGAGCTCGCAGTCGGATGGCTCGCTCGGTCAGCAGGCGGTCGTCGGCGCGCTCAACGTCTACGACTCGACGCTCCACACGTTCGCGCCGGGCAGCATCTACGGCGTCCGCGTGATGGAAGGCTTCTCGTCGGAAGAGGGCTTCCCGCGCATGTTCGGAACGACCATGTTCGAAGGCCACACGAACCTCGGCGTCGCGCAGGTCATGGGCGACGGCAGCTGGCTCGCGAAGGTCCCGGCGAACGTGCCGCTGCACGTCCAGGCCGTCGACCAGTTCGGTATGTCGCTGTTCAACGAGCCCGTGTGGTTCTCGGCTCGCCCGGGTGAGTCGCGCGTCTGTGGCGGTTGCCACGAAGACCGCGCACGCACGAGCGTCATCAACCCCGGCATCACGCAGGCCGCCGCGTTCGGTCCGAAGGACGCGATGGGCCTCGTCCCGCGCGACAACCGGATGACCGCCGCCGCCGACCTCTACAACGCGAACCTGATCGGCGCGGATCTCTCGGGCATCGACAAGCTCCGCGACGCGGCCTGGGGCGCGGCGGATCCGACGACCGGCGGCAAGGGCTCGGTCCAGCAGGTGTTCGACGACAAGTGCGTCAGCTGCCACGGCGCGAGCAACACGGCCGGGATCGCCGGTTACACGATCAGCGACGCGATGGGTAACGTCGTCGCGACCTGGACGTTCAACCTGTCGAGCGACCCGATCACGATCAACTACGGCACGGCCGACGGCGGCACGCCGCAGACCTACTCGGCCTCGTACTTCACGATGGCCGGCCCCGACATGGAAGCCATCGAGAAGAACAACCTCGTGATCACCGGCAACTTCAAGGTCTACATGAACCCCGAAGACGCCGCGGGCTCGGAGGTCATCAAGAAGGTGAACCCGACCCGTCTGTTCCCGACGCCGAGCGCGAGCGTCCGTGCCTTCCCGACCACGCCGCACTCGTCGGTCGGTTACACCGAGCTCACCGCGACCGAGTTCTACAAGCTCATCCTCGCGGCCGACATGGGCGTGAACTACTACGCTCGCCCGAACAACCCGCACGGCGCCGACTACTAACCCCAACCGCGGAAAGGAGAACAGACCATGAAGAACATGAACAAGCTCACCGCGGTCGCCCTCGCACTCTGTGCGGCAGGCACTGCAAATGCCGGTAAGGGCGGAAGCGCCGCCAACATCAAACAAGCCGTCGCGTCCGGTTCGCAGGACGCGATCATCGCGGAGGTCGAGCGGACCGAAGGCCTGATGTGCCAGGAGTGCATCGACACCGTCACCGCGCTGACCGAGGACAATCGCTACGCGGTGCGTGAAGTCGCCGCGTGGTGGTTCGCGAAGCGGCCGCAGCTCGCGGAGCTGATGTCGGCGCAGATGATCGACGACCTCAGGCTCGACTCGCTGCACGTCCGCAACGCCGCCGACTTCCTCGGCGCCGTGAAGGATCTGAAGTCGCTGCCCGCGCTGCGCACGACGATGGCGCACGCCGGCAACCTGAACGCCGACGCGCGGCTCGCCCTGGTCCGTGCGGCCGGCTTCCTCGCCCACGTCGGTGGTAACCCGATCCTCGAGGCCGGCATGGTCGACGCGGACGCGGGCGTGCGCACCGCGGCGATCGACGCCTGGCGCGACGTGATCCACCAGACCGGCAACATCGGCGCGATCGAAGCGCGACTCGCCGATGCCGACTCGACGGTGCGCGCCCACGCGGCAACCGTGGTCGGTGCGAAGCACGACATGGCGGCGCGGGCGACGCTCGAGAACCTGGTCGTCAACGACCCCGATGCGTACGTGCGGCGCAATGCCGCATACGCGCTCGGCAAGCTCGGCTCTGCCGATTCGCGCGCCGCGCTCGAGCTCGCGAGCGGCGACAAGTCGGGCCTCGTCAAGAATGTGGCGAAGGCTGCACTCGCTTCGCTGAAGTAATTCTCCGACGACGAATGTGATCGCCGCCGCGCTGTGAACCAGCGCGGCGGTTTTGTTTTTCGGGTAGAATCACAACCATGAGGGACCTACGCTGGAGCGTCGTCTCGGCGTGCGCGTTCGTATTCGTGAATGGTTGCAGCTCGTGTGATTCACCGGCTGGCCGCACGTACTACGAACGCAACGTCGAACCGATCCTGCTGCAGAAATGCGCCGGCAACACGTCGGGTTGCCACTCGACGAACTCCGACGACCCGTACTTCTTCGCGGCCGGCAACCTCGACGTCACGTCGTTCGACAACGTCCAGAAGCGGCGCGACGTGCTCACCCGGTTCGGTGCGTATCCGCAGCCGCTGCTGTTGATCAAGGCGATCGCGCCGGAGGTCCCGGATCCGCTGAAGCCCTCGCGCTTGCAGTTCCAGTACGGCGTCGACCTCGCGACCGATCCGAGCGGCAACACGCCGGGGTTCCGCGACGTCGAGGTCCTCCACGGTGGCGGCGCGATCATCTCGCTCAACTCCGACGCGTACTTCACGCTCTCGACCTGGCTCGAGAACGGCGCGACCGAGAACGGCCTCAAGCCGGCGACGCCGGCACAGACCGGCAACGGCACGTGCTCGAAGGCGGTGCCCGCCGGGTTCACGCCGGCGGCGTTCATGACGAACCCGAAGTACGCCGCGGGGCTCGACAAGTTCAAGAGCGACGTCATGCCGATCCTGAAGGACCACGGCTGCACGTCGTCGAACTGTCACGGCGCGCCGCAGTCGGACTTCTACATCACGTGCGGCGAAGACGATACCCAGCTCGCGTTCAACTTCACGCAGGCGTGGTCGTTCGTGAACACGCCGGTCGACGACTCGCAGATCCTCCGCGTCCCGCTCGCGGTCGCGGGCGGCGGTCGCGGTCACACCGGTGGCGATCAGTTTGTCGATACCGACGACGGCGACTACAAGGCGATCCAGGGCTGGGCGAACCAGGTCGGGCTGCTCGACTTCGCGAACGGTGATCCGGTCAAGCAGTACTTCAAGGACAACGTCCAGCCGATCCTGATCGCGCGCGGCTGTCAGTTCCAGGCGTGCCACTCGCCGCAGGCGACGAACGACTTCAAGCTCCGCTCGGGCACTCAGGGGTTCTTCTCCGCGGTCGCGCTCGAGAAGAACTACGAGCTCCTGAAGAACGAGTTCATGGCGATGGAGTTCCCCGATGCGCGGCGCGGGCGCGCGATCGCGAAGGCGGTGCTGAGAGACGATTCGCGCTCGAACACCGTCGGCGGGATCGATCACCGTGCCGGCTCGGTGCTCGACACCCCGGGCTTCTCCTCGGATCCGGCGGGCACGACGGTGGTGCCACCGACGCTCCCGTGCGCGACCCAGCCCGCGAACGCGACGACCCCGTTCTGCGTGATCCAGAAGTGGGTCGACATGGAGCGCACCGCGATGGCCGGGCAGATCACGCCGATGAACAGCGGCGACGACGTGTCGATCGTCTACGTCGATCGTCCGGCGGGCCAGACCGCCGGTCCACTCGAGTTCGACAAGTTCCAGGCCGGCGCCGATCTGCGCGTCGTCACCGCGACGTTCGGCGCGGACTTCGGCCGCAACCTCACCGTCAACAACGGCTCGCAGGCGTCGCTGCTCACCAACTGCGGGCTCGGTGCGAGCCCCGACATCGGCCGGCCGAGCGTGAAGAACGACGGCGACACGGTCGCGTTCGCGGGGCGCGCGTCGGCGGCCGCGGGCTGGCGGATCTACACCGTCAGCATCGCGACCAAGGCGTGCACGCCGGTCGGCTCGGGATCATCGGGCGCGGTGTCGGACTTCGATCCGACCTGGTCGTCCGATGGCATGTCCCTCATCTTCGCATCGACCCGCGGCAAGTCCGGAACGCCGGTCGAGACCCGCGTCCAGCCGCGCCCGCAGTCCGACCTCTGGCGCATGCAGATGCCGACCGGCACGCCGGAGCAGATGACGTTCCTGTCGAACTCCGAGGTCAACCCGCAGATGATGCGCGAGGGCCGGGTGACGATGTCGACGGAGAAGGCGAGCGACGGCTTCTATCAGGTCGCCGGGCGCCGCATCAACTGGGACCTCACTGACTACCACCCGCTGCTCGGCCAGCGCGCGCAGTCGAACTACACGAGCCCGACCGACCTCACCGATCTCAACAACTCGCTGGGCTACTCGCAGGCGACGTACATCCGCGAGGGCAGCGACGGGAACTTCCTCCTGATCGTCAGCGACAGCATGAACGGCGTGCCGAGCTCGCCGGGCGGCGCGGGCGCACTCGCGATCTTCAACCGCAGCATCGGTCCGTTCGAGAACGGCCGCGCCGACAAGGGCTATCTCGCATCGGTGCGGTTCCTCGGCGGCGGTACCGAGACCGGTCATGCCGGCGCGACCGCGGGCTTCCGCTCGCCGTCGACGCTGCCGGACGGCCGGATCCTGGTCTCGCACGCGAGCCTACCCGGGCTGGCGTGGGACCTCGTCGCGATCGATCCGCGCAACAGCGCGATGACGTCGCTCGGGATCAACGCGACCAACGGCGCGATCGTCGACGGCGTGCTCGCCTACAAGTACCCGGCGCGCACGCTCTACGACAACCGCCGCCAGCTCGTGTTCGGGGGCAGCTTCACCACCGACGATCCGGGCCACGCGACGCTGTACATGCCCGACGCGCCGATGGTGTTCACGCTGCTCACCGGCAACCTGCGGCGCGGCCGGCCGGTCGAGGAGTTCCGCAAGGCAAAGTACCTCGCCGTGTACAGCGAGGCGATGTGCCCCGTCGGGACGTGCTCGCGCACGACGAACGGGATCTTCGAGAGCCGGACGATGATCGGCAAGTCGGCGCTCGCCGACGACGGCTCGGTCAAGGTCCGGTTGAGCTCGGGGCAGGGCGTCATCCTCGAGCTCCAGGACGACTCGGGCAACTCGATCGTGAAGATGACCGAGGAGCACCAGCTCGGCCCCGGCGAGGCCATCTCCATGGGCGTCCGCGAGACGATCCAGAACAACGCGGGCAACACGGTCCAGCTGTTCGACGCGGTGTGCGGCGGCTGCCACGGCTCGGTCTCTGGCAAGGAGCTCGACATCGTGGTGACTCCCGACGCGTTGACCGGCGCATCGACGTCGATCAAGCAGCTCGAGGCCGCGGACAATCTGCAGTGATCGATCGGCGCGGTGCTCGCGCCGGATTGATATAGTCGGCCCAGTGAAGGGGCTGGTTGTCCTGAGTCTCGTCGTGGCGTGCTCGTTCGCGCCGAAACCGCCACCCGCGCCACCGCGCACCACCAAGCTCGGGCTCCAGCTCGAGCAGCTCGAGCTGACCAACGGTCTGCGCGTGATCCTGGTCCACGACCGGAAGGCGCGCGAGGTCCAGGTCACGATGCGCTACCGGGTCGGCGCCGTCGACGATCCGGGCGGTCAGGCCGGCATCGCGCACCTCGTCGAGCACCTGATGTTCCAGCAGATCCTCGGGTCGCAATCGCTGTACGCGCACCTCGAGGCCGGCGCGACCTACTTCAACGGGATCACGACCCACGACGCGACGACGTACATCGCGCGCGCGAGCGTCGATCATCTCGACGAGCTCCTGTCGATCGAGTCGGTCCGGGTCGGCCTCCGGTGCACGTCGATCTCCGACTCGGCATTCGAGCGCGAGCGCGAGGTCGTCGTCAACGAGCTGAGGGTGCGCGAGGAGGCCGCGGCGGTCCGCGGTGCGCTCGAACGAGCGGCCTATCCCGACGGTCATCCGTATCACGCCGAGGTCGGCGGCACGCCGGCGAGCGTGGCCGCGCTGTCTCGCGCGCAGGCCTGCGCGTTCGCCGACGCGCACTACGCGCCGAGCAACGCCGTGCTCGTGGTCTCGGGCGATATCACCGCGGATCAGATCCAGACCGCGCTCAAGAAGTTCATGACTCACGTGCCGCGCCGTGCGGTGACCCCGCAGGTCGACGTGCCCGCGCTCAAGGATGTCGGTACCGGCGCGCACGCGACGATCGAGGCGCCGATCCCCGAGGACGCGCTGCTCGTCGCCTGGCCGGTGCCGGCCGAGCCCCAGACCGAGATCCGCATGCGCGCGCTCGCCGAGACGGTGGCCCGGCTCGTCGACGAGAAGATCAAGGGCAGGGTCCAGCTGGTCACGCTCGGCGATACGCGCGCGCCGATGCTCGGCCTCGTCGTCGTGCCGGACCCGGGCGAGGGCGAGCCCGAGGTGATGCACGCCGTCGAGAGTGCGTCGAACAACGTCGGCGGCCTGTTCGAGTCGGACGGGTTGATTCCGTGGGGGCAACTGGCGCTCGATCGGATCCAGCAGACTGCCGTCTACGAGCTGTTCGCATCGCTCGATGATCTGGCGCGCCGGGACAGCATGCTCGCGACCGAGGTCCTCGCGGGTCGCGATCCCGAGGCCGCGCTCGCCGCCGAGTTTCGCGGACTCCGCGAGCTCACCCGCGGCGAGGCGACGATCATCGCGGCCGAGTACCTCGGCCTGCGCCACGCCCGGATCGCGACGCTCCACGCGAGCGGCCCCAAGCGCGGCGGCGGGCTCGCGATCGCGACGGCGATCCACGACCTCGGCCAGCGCCGCGAACCGCCGGATCCCGCCCTCGCGAATGCGCCGCTCGCCGAGACCGCGCCCCCGCCGGACCTCGAGCGAATGCGCACGCGCACGCTGCCGAACGGGATGCGCGTCGTGCTCCTGCCGCTCACGTCGGTGCCGACCGTCGACGCGCGCGTGATCTTCGCGAGCGGCACCGGCGACGACCCGCCGGATCGCCGCGGCGTCGCGATGCTCGCCGGCGATCTGCTGAGCTGGGACCTGCGCTACCTCGACGACCTGTTGTCGTTCGCGTCGGCCGGCGGCGTGATCCGGGCAGAGGTCGCGCTCGATCGCACGACGTTCACCGCGCGCGGGCTCGACATGCACCTCGACTTCCTGCTCGCCGGCCTGCGCCGCGTGGTGCGCGACGGGCGCTACGAGGACATCCGGATCGCGCCGGCGCTCCACCGGGAGACCAAGCGGCTCGGCGACGAGGGCGCGTTCTCCGACGCGTATCGCGCCGCGCTCTACGGCGAGGGGCATCCTTACGTCGCCGCCGGCGTCGTCCGCCGCGTCGACGCCAGGATCACCAAGCTCGATCTCGAGCGGTTTCGCGCGAGCCACCTCGATCCCGCGAACGCGACGCTCGTGATCGCCGGTCACTTCGACGCGAACCTCGCCGACCGCTGGATCGACTTCCTGTTCGCCGACTGGACCGCGGCCGCACCCGCGCCTCGCCTCGCCACACCCGCGGAGCCGCGGCCCGCCACGCTCGCGCGCTACGAGGACACCGCCCAGGTCGCGCTCACGATCGCGATCCCGCTCGCGCCGTCGACCGATCTGGTGGTCGAGGCGAAGCGGCTGGTGGTCGCCGAGATGCTCGACGCGCTCGCCGAGGACGTGCGTCATCAGCTCGGCGCGACCTACGGGCTCGACGCGAGCCTGGCGAGCGCGCGTCTCGCCGCCGACTACATCCTCACCGGCTCGATCGAGGCCGCGCGCACGACCGAGGCGCTCCAGCTCCTCGCGCAACGGGTCGCGGCGCTGCGCGACGACCCGGAGGTCGCGGCCCGCGCGTTCGTCGCGGCGCGCGCGCGCGTCGTCACCCGGCTGCGCTCGCTCGCCGGCGGTGCATCGACGCTCGCCGATCGCGTCGAGGTCGATGCCGGCCTCGCGCGCCCGCCGCTGTCCGAGCTCGCCACCGCGACGCGCGTCGCCCAGCTCACGGTCGACCAGCTCGCGCCGGCGCTCGCCGACCTCGAGCCGAAGCGCGCCGTGATCTCGCTGCGTGGTCCGGAGACCGCGATCACGCCGGCGCTCGCGGTGCTCCAGCGCACCGCCGTCGTGATCGCAGCGCCGCCGGTGGTGAAGCCGGTCGCGCCGGGTGCGAGCGAAGACCCGCCGGCACCACCGGCCCCCGCCCCGGCGAAGAGCGAGGAGACCAGCCAGCACCTCACCGCGAATGATCTCGAGGATGCGATCACCGGCGAGCCGCCGGTCGCCCGCCTCGCGGGCTCGATCGGCGCGGGCTACACGTTCGGCTCGGTCAACGATCTCGACATCCAGGGCGTGACGGTCGTCGGCGAGCTCGGCTACCGCTTCGACGCGATCACCACGCTCGGACTCCATCTCGAGCTCGGCGACACGTTCGCCGACTACACCAGCGGGCTCTCGACGCCCGTCAGCTACCACCTCTCGGTGCTACCGGTCGAGGTCGGAGGCTTCGCGCGGGGCGAGTACCACTGGTTCTGGGCGGGCGCGTTTCTCGCGATCCACTACCAGCGGATCAGCGACGGGATGTCGACCGAGTGGACGAACGGCGTCACCGCCGGCCTCGAGACCGGCGTCGATCTCTATCGGTTCGGCACCCAGCGCGTCGGCCTCTACGGCCGGCTCCAGAGCGTGCTGCTCACCGACGCGGGGTTCGACGTGTTCACCCTCGGCGTCGCGATCCGCCGATAACTACTTCTTGCCGCCCTGCGCCTGGATCACGGCGTCGACCGCGCCGCCGTTCGCCTTCATGTCGGGGTGGTCCTTGTTGTCCTTGTCGATCACCGAGTTGATGATCGAGTTGTGCTGCGCCTCGGGCGCCTTGTGCTGCTCGCGGGTCGCCATGACCTCGCCACGGACCTTCGGATCCTCGACGACGAGGCCGAGCGCGCCGTAGTCCTTGAGGCGATCGATCGCGCGAACGTCGAACTCACCAGCGCGCCACGCGATCGTGCCGCTGTCGATCGCGCCGGTGCCGTACTGGCCTTCCATCACCGACTTGAACGTCTCGAAGTTGCGCTTCTCCTCGGGGATGATCGAGACGTCGAGCGAGATGTACATCTTCCAGAGCTTCTGGTCGTAGAAGAAGAAGAACCGGCGCTGGTTCTTGCCGCCCTCGTTCTCCCAGCGCTCCATCATCGACTCGTTCGTGTTATGCGCGAACTCGGTCTCGACGATCGAGACGTCCCACGGCGAGGTCTTCGCATCGAACGCGATGTAGGTCGACGACACGCGCGACAGCTCCGCCTTCTTGTCCTTGCGGTAGCGATCCTGCTGCGCGATGTCGGTCGTGCCCTTGATCTTGTCCTCGTAGCGCTCGTCGATCTGCTTCTGCAGCACGCCGAGCACCTCGTCCTTGGACATGCCGAACTTGAAGCCGCCGAACTTCTCGGCGAGCGCCTTCTTGTGCTCGGCGGTCACCATCGGCGGCGGCCCCGCCTTCTTCGGCGGCGCGACGGGCGCCTTCGCACCCTTTGCAGGCGCCTTCGCCGGTGCCTTGGCAGGCGTCTTCGCGGCAGGGCCCGCGATCGCGACAGAGCTGGAGAGTGCGGCGAGCAATGCGAGCTTGATCAGGCGCATGGATTCCCTTTCGACGAGCGAGGCCCCTCGAGATTCATTACATGAAGAACGAGAAGCGCGAGCCCTTATTGGCTTCCTGCTGGAGGCGGGTCTCGAGCTTGTTGCCGTCGTCGAGCAGACCACCGGTCGCCTTGCCGTCCTGGCCGGGCTTGCCGTGGATCCGGTCGTAGATCGCGCGGATACGGCGCGTGTAGTAGTACTCCGACACCGTCGGCTCGCCGCCCTTGATCAGCGAATCGCGTACGCCGTTCTGGAGCAGCGGGATGATCTTCTTGGTCGGCACGTTGTCGCTGCCCTCGCGGACGTAGTCGCCCTTGATCGGCGTCGAGCCCGGATCGTTCTGATAGGCGAACGCCGACGGCTGCTCGCCCTGCGGACAGCTCGCCTGAGGCGACGCACCGCCGCAGTACACGCCCGAGAGGATCACGACCTTCGCGCCGAAGTCCGTCTTCTCGGTCTCGGTCGGCGACTGGATCAAGATGCCGTACTTGAACGCACCACCGACCGACGCGGCGTCGGCGGCATCGGCCGCGTCCTTGCCCTTCTTCAGCGACATGTCGTCGCCGAGCGCGGCCTTGTTGTGCTGATCGATCATGTCCTTGATCTCGGTGACGCCCGCGTAGAACGCGAGGATCTGTCCGGCGACCTCGGCATCGAGCGTGTTCTCCTTCGCGCGGAACACGAGCTCGCTCTTGACCTCGAGCTTCAGCGCCATGTCCTTCAGCGTCTTGTCGAGCGCGAGGTCGGGCTTGAAGCCCTTCTTCGTCTTCGCCTCGTCGAGCGCCGTGTCGAGATCCGACAGTGACTTCTTGAGGAACGCGACCGTCGACGGCGTGGTCTTGTCGCCGAGCACGGCCTTCGCACCCTTGAGTCCCTCGTTGTACGAGGCCGCGCCGGTGCCGACCTTGCCGACGGTGATGCCGACGATCAACGCGATCACGGCGGGCACCGCGATCTTGAGCAGCGTCGAAGCGTGACTTTCCGCACCGACGTTCTCGACCGGCTTGCCGTCGTGGACGATCACGATCTCCGGCGCGCGCTGCGGGATGTGCTGCGCGGCCATCGCGTTCATCGCGCCGAACGGATCGTCGTGCGCGTTCGGCATCGCGGGCGGGGGCGGGGTCGCAGGCGCGAGTCCCGGTGGGGGCGGCAGGGAAAGGCCTGGCGGAGGCACGACCCCACCGGACTGCGATCCGTTCGATCGCGTCTGACTGGTGGTAGCTGCGGGAGCTGCGGCACCCTTCTTGAGCCCGAGTCTTTGCTTGAGCTCGGAGATGTCGCGGCTACCCGTCTTCTTTGCGTCGCTCAATGGTTTCCTCCGGAGGGGGACTTTATGAACCGGTGCTCGTAACTGTCAAGGATGCCCGAGGGTTGGGGAGGTTGCGTTCTGTGATGTCCTCGCGACACCTTCGGACGTGGATCGTGAAAAAGCGGTCACACCCGACCGACCTGAAAACCTGCCCCGACAGGTGTAAGCGCGGAGAATGACGTGACGTTTCTTGGGGGACCGGTCGGAGATCGGTCATTGGCGGAGATGGCCCGTCGGGTGCACAGTAAACCGGTGGGCCGCCTCGCGCGTCCTTATAGCGGATTTCGAAAGGGTAATACCACGTGACTCGTCGCCTCCCTCTCTTCCTCGGTGCTTCGCTCGCGGCCCTGGCGTTGACTTCGCTGACCGGCGGGACGGCGGAAGCCGGGCACGCGCATTTCAGCGGCGGCGCTCACTTCTCCGGCCACGTCGGCGTCCACGTCGGCGGCTACAGCGGTTATCGCGGCGGCTATCACGCCAGCGTTCATTGGGGCGGTGGTGGCGGTTACTACCGCCCGCATACCTGGGGCGTCCGCGGTCGCGTGTACGTCGGCGGCTATCGCCCGTACTACTACCGGCCGTACTACGCGTACTACTACCCGGTCCCGGCCTACTACGGCGCGAGCTATTACCCGGTCGAGGCCGAGCCGACGGTCGCGGCACCCGGTGTCGCCGCGGCGGTCGTCGCCGAGCCCGAGCTGCCGAGGTTCGGCATCGGCGTCTACGCCGGCGGCGTGTCGACCGACTTCAACACCCAGACGAATACCTCCGAGACCGACCTCGGTCTCCTCGCGCGGTTCCGCCTCACGCCCGGCCTCATCCTCGAGGGCGAGCTCGGCAAGACCGCGACGTCGGTGAACGGCGTCGACAACGTCCGCGTCGATCGCCGCCTCGGCGGTTCGCTCGTCTACGAGATCGGTGCGTACAACCGCCTCGCTCCGTACCTGCTCGCCGGGCTCGGCGTGAACCAGGCGAACGTCGACGGTGACTACAACACCACGCAGGACTACGGCGAGATCGGCGCGGGTCTGCGCTACGCGTTCAGCCGCAACTTCCACCTCGCGTTCGACGTCCGTGCGGGTACCCGCTCGTCGGTGTCGGGTGACAACACCGACCCGATCGTCGGTGCCGCACGCACCGTGACGCCGCCGTCGAGCGACAGCGGCCAGAGCGAGGACTACACCCGCGCTCGCCTGTCGGCCTTCCTCTACTTCTGATCGGATCGTCGGTCTCCAGGCGTGCCGCGGCCTGGGGGCCGTTTTCATTTTCGGGTTAGAATCCATCCGGAATGTTTTCGGTCGACCAGCGCAGCGTCGTCGCTCGCGACGGCACGCGCATCGGCTACCAGGTTCGCGGCGAGGGCCCGGCCGTCGTCCTCGCGAACGGGCTCGGTGGCACCTACGTCGCGTTCAAGTACCTCTACGAGGCACTCGCCGGCCAGAAGGCTCGAAGCAGCTTCGAGCTTTCTGCCGAGCGAAGCGAGGTCGGCTACAAAGTCATCTGCTGGGACTACCGCGGCCTTTACACCTCGGCGCCGCCGAAGGATCCGCAGGCGAACACGATCGTCCATCAGGTCGATGACCTGGTCGCGATCCTCGCCCAGGAGAAGGTGGACACGTTCGTGATCGCCGGCTGGTCGATGGGCGTCCAGGTCGCGCTCGAGACGATCCGCCTGCACCGCGAGCGCGTCCGCGGCCTCTACATCATCAATGGCACGTACGGCCGGACGTTCCGCACCGTGATGGGCAGCCGGATCGTCGGCCGCGTGATCCCGACGCTGTTGCGGTTGATCAAGGCGCAGGCCGGGCTCGCCGGGCGCGCGACCAAGATCGTCGCGGGCTCGGATGCGCTGTTCGCGGCGATGAAGCGGTTCGGCCTGGTGTCGCCGACGATCGACATGGAGATCTTCCGGATCGTGGCAAGTGGGTTCCAGCAGATCGACTGGGCGATCTACTCCGACCTTCTCGCGCGGCTCGACGAGCATGACGCGGAGAGCGTGCTCGCGACGATCGACGTGCCGACCGCGATCGTGACCGCGAGCGGCGATCTGATGACGCCGCCGGCGACCGCCGAGCACATGCACCGCCTGATCAAGGGCAGCCGGCTCGTGATGATCCAGGGCGGCACCCACTACACGCCGGTCGAGTATCCCGACGTCCTCGTCGAGGAGCTCCATCGCTGGCTCGACCGGATCCCGGGCTGGCAGCGGGCGGGAGTCGCTGCGTGAACTGCCCGAGCTGCAACGCCGAGGTCCTCGATATCGACGTCCGGTGCGCGAGCTGCGGCATCGCACTCGCGGCCACCGGCGCGCATCGCATGCTCGGCCAGGTCGTGCTGAGCGTGTACGAGCTCGTCGACGTGATCGGGCAGGGCGGCATGAGCGTCGTCTACAAGGCGCGCCACAAGCTGACCGAGCAGGAGGTCGCGCTCAAGATCCTGCCGCCCGAGCTCGCGGCCCACAGCCAGGTCAAGTCGCGGTTCCTCGACGAGGCGAAGGCGCTCGCCGCGCTCGATCACCCGAACATCGTCCACCTCTACAACTTCGGCCAGGAGAACCAGAGCTTCGTCCTCGCCATGCAGTTCGTCCAGGGCAAGACCTGGGAGCGGATGATCCTCGAGGCCAAGCGCCTCGGCTGGGTCCAGAGCGTGCGGATCGCGATCGACGTGCTGAAGGCGCTCGAGTACGCGCACGGCCGCGGCATCGTCCATCGCGACATGAAGCCGTCGAACGTCCTCGTCCGCGCGCACGACTCGATGGCCACGGTCATGGACTTCGGCATCGCGAAGATGACGACGTCGACCCGGCTCACCGCGACGGGCCAGACCATGGGCACGGTCCGCTACATGTCGCCGGAGCAGGTGCGCGGCCAGGAGGTCGACCTCCGCACCGACATCTACTCGCTCGGCGCGACGATGTACGAGTCGCTCGTCGGCGACACGCCGTTCGACGGCCAGACCCACTTCGAGATCATGACGAAGCACCTGTCCGAGCCGGCGAAGCGCCCCAGCTCGCTCGGGGTCGAGCTGCCGCAGGAGGTCGAGGACGCGCTGATGCGCAGCCTCGCGAAGCGCGCCGCCGATCGCTTCGAATCGGCGCGCGACATGCGGCTCGTGCTCGAGGCCGCGCTGCGCGACGGTGATGTCGGCCTGTCCGAGACCCAGCGGATGGGCGGCGATGCAGTCGCCGATCTGCGGCGGACGCCGGTGTCGCGCGCGCCCGGCAATCCCCGCCCGGCGACCAGCCTCGCCGACGAGCTCGAGCCCGCGCCGGTGCCGACCGCGACGCTCGAGCGGCCGCGCAAGAGCCACCTCGGCCTCTACCTGACTCTCGCGGTGATCCTCCTCGCCGGCGGTGCGGCGGCGACGCTGCTCGCGCTGCGCCACAAGAATCATGCGTACGAGCCCGTCGCGAAGATCGATGGTGTGAAGCTGACCCAGGGCAAGAAGTTCGGGCCGGTCCTGATCGAGACCGACGGAACGATCAAGCCGGACGACGTCTACACGAGCTACGCGAACACGCTGAAGGCGTTGCTCGAGTCGAGCCCGGCGCTCGCGACCGTGCGGCTCGAGGTCGTCCAGCACATCGTCCTCTTGCCGCAGAACCTCCTGTGCAATCCGTCCCTGTTCCCGGGCGACGTGCCCAAGGACTGCGCGGTCGCCCGGAGCGAGGTCACGTTCGGCAAGGACGGCAAGCACCTCCTCCTCCTGTCGGACCAGCCCG
>Ga0307509_10006609_pt1 | contig 15500 bp, 16 predicted proteins | sample 10_EM_MG_FD_202245 | JGI IMG/M metagenome (GOLD analysis project Ga0307509, IMG submission 202245) | Populus trichocarpa ectomycorrhiza microbial communities from riparian zone in the Pacific Northwest, United States - 10_EM | ecosystem: Host-associated > Plants > Roots > Unclassified | place...
AGAACACTGTTGTGATCTACCATGCAAGTACTTCACCGCAAATGGGCGGCTGGATCACATCCAGAACTACTTATGGTCGGCCACACCTGTCCAACTTTCGTTTGTGCCAACCCCCGCGTTTGCTTCTCAAATTTCGCACTTCCCAATTTCCCTCGTAGTTTTCGGGTGACGACCTCGTCCAGTGCGTTCCTCCCTACTCTGATTCCCTATTGTTTGCTAATGACTGCACCGATTCCCACTCACAGCGTCATGGCGAAAGTTGTCATACCTTCTCTCACCCCCCACAACATCGCCAACTCGCCTTGGTCGGTTCCTGTCAACTTGACCTTCAGTCGGGTAGAGCAGTTCCTCCTCAAGCTCTTCTCTATTGTGAAGTATCACCTACACACCGCTATTCTTTTTACATGGACGGATTACAAGACCATTTTCCTCCCTATTGTGAGCAGCCCAATCCGTCCTCCCTTTTCTTTCACCCCGTGACACCTTGTCCCATAGACTGCCTTTGCTTGTGCTACGGCACCTGTACAATCATTGTCCAGCCTACTCCAATGCTGGATATGGATCTGGTTCCATCTACTATTGTGCAATGTATCCAACCAGGCGCGCAGCTGCGAAGAAGACAAAGTCAACCGTCCTTGGCGTCCTCTCCCAGCAGGGCGAATAACGGAGTCGCAAGCCGTTGTCCTACGCTGGGCCATCGTCTTCTTGTGTTTGTTCTGGTCGTCAATATATGATCAAGAACTCATCCTTACGACGGTGGGCCTCGTGGTCACGACGTTCATCTATGACGAGCTCGGCGCAGCTAGCCACATTGTTGGTAAAAACTTCTGTAACATTGGTGGTTATGCTTCTTTCGAAGTTGGCGCTACCACCATCATTGGTACGTTGTTGTGCAAGCTTCCTCGATTGACGGATGCTGATGGGAATTTAGGCGCCAACCATGCAATGGACTTTGTGTCCGTCACTGCCGTCATCATAAGCGGCATTCTCATCTTTACGACAATTCAAGCACAGGACTTTCCTGATGTCGAAGGAGATAAAGCTCTCGGGCGCATGACTTTCCCTATTTATGCCCCAGAATTCTCTCGAGCCTTCACGCTCTTTGCTACTACCGCTTGGTCTGTTTTCCTCAGTTGGTTCTGGGGGGTTGGTCCCGTCAGCACCGCGTTCCTCGTCGTCTTCGGTTCCTATGTTGGGATGCGCTACTACCGTTGGCGGACACTGGAAGCCGACAAGAAATCATATCTATTATTCAACGTGAGTCCGCGAATCCTGCACGAGGCCCGATAAAGTCGTAGCTGACAGATAATGGATTCTTTAGATCTGGCTCATGGCCGCCCACGTCCTCCCACTGCATGCTAGGACATCCCTCTTGGCCTTTTGACTGACCGATCGTAACCCACTTACGCCATATCATGTATCCACACAACCTCCAACAGACCAAGCACACCAGTGTATTTTTATTTGCGGACTTCACGATGGTATTTACGTCTTTACCGTTCGTATAATGCATAGGCACACCCACTTCGAATTCTCTACTGCTGCACTTTATTTGATTAGTATCTCAATACGACGATAGTTGTGAAATTAACCATCGAACGAACTACTCGGTCTGAGGGGGAAAGGGTGCCTTTGCACCATCATGGATGGCAATGTCTTGGAAATGGACGACCCACGTCCTTATCCGATGTGTTACAAGACGGATATCAACTTTCCTCTTTCGTTACCGGCGATGATCCCAGACAGTCAAGGGATGCTGTAACCGAGTGGCCTGCGCGAGGCATTAATGGGTTTGTTGCCAACTAATGGGGCGTCTCGCGACCCGCTCGGAACGTGTGTTGCATGAGGGTCGACGATGATCCAGTAACGGTGTCATGCATACGCAATGGGCATCGAATCGCCGTGCTATGACGAATGCAGTGAAGCTTTCGCATCGATAAACTGAGCACCGACGTTGCTGTTGCACCCAAACAAGGCAATAGGGCGCCCGAGGTAGTCTTCTTATTGTTGTGATCGCGACCTCGGTGGATCTTGGATCAGTGCGGGTGCTGGTCCACCCTTTCTCTGAAGAACAGTCCACCAACAGAACAGGTACGAGGTCTCGACTGCTTATTGTTATCTACAGCCAGGCGATCTCCACAAGGACCATTCTCAGCTCAGTAGAGAGCCTAAACTTCCCTCATGCTCGTCACTTGATGTCTAATTGGAGCACGACAATTAGCTTAAATGATGGATTGCCTTATCCGGTATAGGGTCATTGCATTTGGCTCTCTGTCCGGTGGTTGTGGATTGATGACCGACACAGGCCTGCTTGGGATGCAGCTCTCTCCGGAAACCTCCTTGATAGCATCGGATACAATCTCTGAAACCCATTTTCTCCTGTTCCTGTTGATACCGCAGTCCGAGGGTGCGTTGACCTACTGTTGACCCTGCATTCGATTCCGTGTCTCGTGCCACAGCTTACAATAACCTGCAACAGAAATGGAAAACCCTATAGCCTGAAGGTGGCACCATGTGCAGCACGGTCCGTAGCTGGTATCCTGTCTCGGCTAGTCCACAAATATGTAAAGGCACACGCCTCAGCTGCTCAGGCACCCAGGGATGTCCGGGGCACAAACAGCAAATTCGAGAATTAGTCGAAACAAAACGCCAGGGGTGCGATGTCATCGATTGGGTATGGGAAATTACATTCTGTGGAACTCAATTTGACCATACAAAAGCTTGAACCGGAACATAGAGCCGGACAATTGACTCCAGTGCGCTAGCATTCTGAGTCAGGGGTTGCTGTAGATGATTGCCGCCTGCAACAATTCTACAATCAACGGACCCAACTTGCGGAGGATTCCCTATGGGCATTGATGAAGCGTCCATTTCTGGCGGTCTCACTCACCGAGCCCGGTCGGGACGGAAGCTGAGATTCCGGGCTACCAGTCCAAGAGTAGGCATGGTGTCAGGGAACCTTCGCATAGTATCACCCTCGAGGATCAGATGAAAGCAAAATTGTTCGTAACAAGGACTCGATGAGACAAGCAGATCCCTAGATACTCGCGATGCTCGCAGCCAGTGACGTTGCGAAAGCAACAGTGAATGCCAGGAGGGCGCCACAATGCCGACTCGTACTTCGACCCCAAGGAGGATTCTGGTGCAACATGGTCATGATACCGCGCAGTGCGAGAGCGCCAGCGGATGATACTAGATGGGTGTGTTGTAGGACTACCGGAACGACGAGTATGATGGAGGTCATACTTCCAAGAAAGGACAAACACATTCCTTGGCAGCGCACGCTGCAAAGTTTTCTGCATGGCTGACTGGCTGCGCATCGAACAGGGTCATTCATGTCCGGCAAATAGCAAGCGCCCAATGTTTCCGTCCCCGAGAGGCGGACTCGGGGACTCGGACAGGGTCACAAGCGCCACATGTATGCACTTCATTCCTTTGTCCATGGGGTCAAGTTTTTTTATTCGAGAACAAAAAAAGAGCGCCAATTGTGTGAGAAATTACCCAAGGGACCTATAAACCTTCCCATCGCTCTCGCTACGGTCAACTGAGACAAAACCCAGCCCGTCAAACTTTGTGGGATCCCTAACGGAGCTGGCGCCGCCCGGAGCGCTGGGAGGGGTTCACGTGATATGCTACCACCTGACAGCATGCGGTGAACATGGGGCAGGCAATGACGGCGAAGGCGAGGCAAGGAAAGGCGACGAAATCGTTGTTTCCAGAGTGCATAAAGCAGCGTGGGCCCCCACTGCAACAAGGGTCGTTGGTTCACTGCCATTCCCGTGCATTGCGACTGGCTGGAGGGAGAAGCTTTCAACGTGTGAACGTATACCCCGGATACTGCTTGCCATAATTTCTTTATTATCCTTGTATCACAAGGGTAAGGGCAAGACATGTACAGTCATCCACCGCACAAAGACGGAACGCCAAGCAGGCGTGGATGAGACACGGAAATGCGAGGATCCCAGATGCAATCCACCACCAGCAATAGAGTCCAGACACTCAAACATGTGATCGTCGCCTAGGCCACCTTGATGAAGGGTGTCCCAAATGATTCTACAACAAGCTACGAGGACAAAGAGATATTAATGAGTGGCACGACAGAAATGCTGTCTCTATGAGAATGATTCAGGCCACGGCTAGTCTCTATTCCTCCCAATCACCTTCGCCTGATAACAGACCCCATATTTTCCTCCCCACATTCCGTGCAAGCACCCACGGCGCGCCTTCCTGGACGGATTCACGCATTCGGTGGGCAAACTTGGCTTGTTCACCGGATGTAAATGATTCGCGCAGTGTTGTGAGAACAACAGATGTCGGGGCAAGGTATTTGGATATGATGCGCTTAAGCTCTGGTGCTGGCGTGGACAACGGAAACAGCAGACTGCAATGAGGGGGGGAGCTAGGAATCGGTTTAACAACAATGCGAGTCAAGAGAGGGGGAAAGGACTCACAGGATATCCTCATGTATGTTCGCGGTCCACTCGGATTCAAACACATGTGCCTCTGGGGTGTGGTAAAACTCCTGCTGTCTACCCTCGCGAACAGCCTGGGCCCACATGGCTTTGGAATGTTCATAGGCAGATTGCTGAAAGAGGTCACGCTTCATGTGTGACAAATGCTCTGAGGACGCTTGCCTCGAGCGGGATAACCAGACATAATAGCCCACTTCCCAGTACCGTTGCGTATTCTCAGGGTGTGGAGAGGGTGATGATGCAGAGCCATCTGAAACTTCTTCAGGCGGTGGATCGGAAATATATTGAGCCAGTGTCGTATTGGCCTCCTGAGGGAGTGGTATATTCGCCGAGACAGTAGGCGACTTAATGATCGGGCCGTAATTGACATTTGTCAGGACACGGTTCACTTCGTGATTGAATATACGCCGCAGGCAAAGCGTGTAACACTTCGGCTCATTTCCATGAGCACGGCCAAAATGGGACTGGGAACAGTACGTGAAGCAGCGCTCAGACGTTGCCGGAGAAAGGCGACCTGGTGTTCATCAGACTCGTGTCCGAGAGCGAGGGACATCAGAACCCACCTCGAGGAGGAACAGACAGTCTAATCGAGGGTATGCGATCAACAAACGACGGTTCAGGGGCTTCGTGAGGGGGTGAAGGGGGTTCTGCCTTTGGGCGAGGAGGACGTCGGGATGTACTAGGACGTGACGAGGGACCGGGAGCAGAAGTGTCGGTCGAATGATGCGTAGAGGGGTGACTATTTTGTTCTGTAAGCGGAGACATTATCTTCTACTTATCTATCCGCTACAATCCAGGTTACTTGGGTCGAATGTTTCCCGATGTCGAGGGTAAGGTGGGGGACGAGTGAGTCTTACATGAGTTGCACAGTTGCACAGCACAGACAGCACCGAGCGCCGAGCGGCTGTCTCCGAAACACGTGACCTACGCGATGAGCGAGTTTTTTCAAGCGTTTTTTTTTTTTCACTTTTCTCCATCAATGGCGCCGCTCAAAGAATTGCTGTCGCAGCTTACGCACAAGGGATCATTCGCCATCCCTTCCCTTCTGCTGTGGGGAAAGTCCCCGGAGACGCAGAGTATGTGACCCTGTATGTGCATGCCATGGAAAGCGTCTGTCTCTAAGAAGGCAGTTCGAGCTGCATGTACGGGGCCCACTCGACCCTTCTTCAGAAATGTGGAATGTGGCTTGGGCTTGGGCTCTGCGGTCCCAGCGTTTGGTCATATACGCGATGATACGAGCGGACCAAGACAATGGGCATATTGCTCTTAGGAATAGTCATGCAATTGCCAAGTTTCTTGGTAACTGAATGGGGCTCACTCTTGTGCGGCGCCTTCGTATTTTTTCCATATTGAAACAGCTCGCCTGTTGAATGTTGCTCTCATCGAAGGTTCGAGGTGAGTGGTATGTCTGTTCTTTCCATCCCACGTATCTGGCCTTGCGTCGTATGATGTTCCAAGACTTGATTGGATTTCTTCAGGGAGAATATCCTTCTCTGGGAAGTCCCAGAGTGGAGTGTGCTCCGCATTTTTGACACCACTGAGCATTTAGTTTGATTGTTTATTCGGTTTATCTGACGTCACTCAATCCACCTTGCCATTCTTCAGATTCAGACATCCACTTTAAATCGGGCCCGATTCCGTAGGTGTAGGCAGTGCTGGTGTAGGGACTGCAGATTAGAGAGTAGAACAGTTTTGTCATATGAGCGCCTACATAATGCTGATGTAATATTGACGATGCCTTGCAATATTCATGAGGGGGTGTTTATACACTCAGCAACGCTTCCTTCAGTATGAACCCAAATCGTGTCGGTAAACCATCCGGGAATTGGCTAGCTCTACGAAAGGTTGACCTCTATTAGTATGTCGACTCAAGACCATTGTTGTTGATCCTTATGCCTGCGTAGCGACTACATGCCAGCGGCACCTCTCCAGCCCATCCTCGGACCAAGCGTCAGAAGATCTCAGACGACTCCATTCGTGTACCATCACCATCTTCATCAAATGCTGCGCCATCTGTTTCCCCTCCACCTGTTAGCAAACTTGCCCTTCACGAGGATACTCCGGAAGCCCTTCGTTCCCTCATATTTTCACCAACACCGTTTTCTCCCGATATACCGCCCAAAGATCGTGCACCAGGCACACACATAGCCCTGGATTGTGAGATGGTTGGTGTGGGACCCATGGGGGAAGAGTCAACGCTCGCGCGGGTATCGGTGGTCAACTACTTCGGAGTAGTATTGCTGGACGAGTTTGTGCGACAAAAGGAACGGGTTACAGACTGGAGAACGCAATGGAGCGGGATACGGGCAAAGGACATGACAAACGGTGATCTCTGCTGCCCCTCCCTTCGGTTTTCATGCACTTACAATCTCCTCGCTACCCTTAGCAAAGTCATTCGAGGAGGTTCAGGGCGCCGTGGCTGAGCTCATCAAAGAACGCATTCTCGTCGGACATGCCATTCAGAACGACCTCAAGGTCTGCATTTTCCTTCCCTCTGCGCGGCATACCAATTCTCTCCTCTCCTTAGGCTCTCATGCTATCACATCCACGGGCCCGAACCCGTGACACGCAGATTTTGGCTCACCGGTACGGTCAGAGCCGTTCTTCTCGGCCAGCACTGAGGAATCTGGTGAACGACATGTTCGGCGCAAAGATCCAAGGAGGCGAGCATAGTAGTGTGCGTCCTGGTCGTTTTGCCTTCTCGCCGCGGACGTCCACTTAATTCAATCGCAGGTGACAGACGCCCGTGCTACCATGGCGATATACAGGCTTCACCGGAAGCAATGGGAGAAAGGCTACGTCGTGGTTCCTATCCGTGTCAAACAGAAGACAAAAGCAAAGTCGGAGCCGACGATTCCTCAGCAACCAAAGTCTATCGGAACCGAAAGTGTAGCGAGAAAAGGGACCGAGGCATCTCTGCCGTCCAATGAGCAACGGAAGGGTGTCTCGTCCGGTCTTTCGACGGTTGTACGCCGCCGGATGAAAACTAAGGGGGGAGTGGGTGGTACCAAGGTGAAATGGTGGACTGAATTGGCGGGCACCAAAAATAGTTCCAAGGGTCGAATCAGTGTCACTGTATAGCCAGTTTACTGTACTCGTACATGCGCGTCTTGCCCTCGACGCGTGGGATGCTTATGCGCAGCCGAGTGTGCCGTTTCCCTCTTCCCTCAGTTCTGACTCTTTCACTTTGCCCTCATAACCATGGGTGTCCATGGTCTTGCTACTTACCTTAAGGAAAATGTGCGCGCACTATCGGCACCTCTCGTCCTCTCCCAAAATCGATCAAACTCCAAACCCACACTTCTTGTCGTCGACGGCTGGTCGTGCGTCTGGCAAATTGACACATCGTGTCACGTCATCGATAACGCTTCTATAGCTTCATATATGAACTACATAACCGATCCCGTCTCCCTTGGGTGTACGGTGGCGAACTTGGGGAGTTCCGGGACCTGGTGATTCGAGTTGTTCGAGCGTGGATCTCAGTGGGATTCAGACCTTATTTTGTCTTTGATGGTAAGATCCCTGCAACTCACACATTCCGCTCCAAGTCGACCTAACATGAAGCTTCTGGGACTAGGCCCATATCGCTCGTCTAAATTCGTGACTAGTGCAAACCGAATGGCACAATCCGTCATTCAACCCTCCCTACTATTCTTCCGGACCTCACCCATCTCGCGTGCAACACCGCGCTTCCTGCGCGAGAATTCCATCCTACCTCCGCTGTGTTATGCGGCCACTCTTGACGCCCTACGATCGCTTGGCGATGTTGTCAAAATTTACTTGGCGGACGACGAGGGCGACCCTTTTGCCGTTGAGCTCGCTGGTCGAGTTGAAGGCTATGTGATGGGTCGTGATTCCGACTTTGTCATTTTGAACTCCGAGGGCTATGCTGGCTATATTCCCATGGATCAGATGTTCTGGAGTACCGACTCCCAGGAGGACGGAGAGGACGGTCAATCGCAAGACGATGCTGGATTCAGGGTGGCGCGAAAAAACAAAGCCCGAGGATATGCCAACGAAGCCTCTGCTTCGCTTCAAGGGGTCATCCCACCAGACGTCAGCGGCGAACTATCTCTGAGTTGCGTCGTCTACACCCCGCAGGCCCTTGCGTCCCATTTTCAAATTTCCATATCTCTTCTTCCGCTTCTGGCAGCTCTTGTCGGCAATGACTTCACAGCAGATCGCCGCCCCACAAGCAAATTATTTTTCGACCGTAACATGACCGTGTCCCAGCGTATTGTTCGCGTGGCGAGTGTCTTGAAGTCTGTCTCAGCTGTTGCGACGGGAGCTTCGGTCAAAAGGAAGGCCCGACATCAGCTGACCAATGTCGTTGATTTTGTGGATTTGACCATCGAGTCACTCCTGATCCGGCCGATGTCCATGGGACCCGGCGAACGGGAAAGCATAGTCGAGAAGACGGTCGATGCTACGCTGCAATATGCCATCCCCAAACATCAGGGCGGCGGCGAAGGATCGAACTCTCTTTGTGCTCTTCATGACGCCGATTCTTGCTCGCTAGTGGGATGTCTTTCTCGTCCTTCACCCAATAACACCGCCGAGAACGAGACTGAGGTCAGAAAGGAAGTCCGTTTCCTATACATTTCAGCATATAGACGAGGATACTTCTCTCCGGGCTTGATGGACATTTTTAGCACTGGGACAGCATGGCCAGAACCATTCTTGGAGAACCCGGATATAGAGGCTGTATCCCGGAGCCTGGGACGCCCGATCCGGGGATGGGTTTACGCGGTCCTGGACGATGGGATAGGTATCACGGAACATGATGTCGATCCAGAGGGAAACGGACTGGGAGAAAGTAGTGCCGATGAAGCGTCCGACGACGACGAAATCATTGATGTCGTTGAGGAAGACTCCGACGAAGACATGAGGCATGGCAATCCTCTGGCCCCGCTACAAGGGGCACTAAAGGAGCTTACAATTGGCACTAAACCTCCTCCATCGACGTCATCTCACACGACAACCTCACGTAGTATGCGACCCAAATACGTCACTGAACACATCCGCCGTGGCACGCGGCACGCCGAAGAACCCGTATCTGTGCAGTCACTTGCCACCTTGTTGTCGTCTCACGACATTGACATGAACATTGGAAATTATTCCAACATTCGGCCTATTCAGCTTCAGGATGAAGACGTTCGCATGACAGTCTTTTTACGTTCTTTGGGCTCCAACACACGTTTGGTCAAGGCGCTTCCATCCGAATACCTAATGGCCGTCGTGGCATTGAGATGGATTGTAAGCCGCCTCGCTATTCGTGCCGACGAAGCCCAATCTAGCGCTGAGAGAGAAAAAGAGAAATGGACTGTTGCGGAGGCCCAGGCCTACTTGGCGTCATTCTCTTGGGGTGGCAGCACGGCGGTCGAGGAAAGCAGCCCTCCGCTGGAGAACCGTTCCATTCAGCTCACTGCCCATATATTGGCGACGTTGGACGCCGTCGAGATGCTTTCTCAAGCATTACTTTTGACGAACAAGGCACCCAACCCGGCACACTTGTTTTCCGGAAAGACGTTCCACCAGTGCCTTGCCAATGGTGGCACTCCGGACACACATGTCCCGCCCGGTTTGTGGGGCGCGTGTGTGGAAGGCTTGGAAGGGGCATTTGCCCAGAAGACGGCCGGGAAAAGGAAGAGGGGTCGCAAAATAATAGAGAGCCGGGAGAAACCAGTACATGGGCCAGCCGTACCAGTGCGTGGGGTTCGAGGCCAGAGCATGTTCGACGTCCTTTCGAATTTAGGCGAAAGTGTCTGATTTCGTTTCGTGACCGAGGTCATCTCCATATCTTCTCCCGACTGACCTATAGTACTTCCGGGACCTCTCAGGAGTTGTGCTGAACTGATCTCGACGTGGCATGAATCTCATACGTGTCACCAAGGATCGTGTCATGATGGGTGCAGTGAACCTGGGAACCGAAATTGGCACGGCGCCGACAATAGCAATTACGGTGGGTTCTAGTAAGTCGAAGTCCGCTATATACTGTACATGTATGCAAGAGGAGTGCCTCATGCTGTTAGCATAGACAGTACAGTAGTGAGGACCAAAAATATACTCACGTGTGAGGCTGTGATCCTGTGTCTTGGGCAGTGCAGCACCGCCAAACAGTGCCCCAATTTGGCCATGTTTATGACTGTTAACAATGCAATGCACTGCCCCGGTCCGTCGCCCATGTGACCCTGCACAGCCGCAGCCGCACCCCGCCACACCGAGGAATCGTGGCAATGCGGTTGCTCTGTCGAGTGTCAACGAGAGCCGAAACTCTTCATGTTAATTCCCACTTCAGGCACTTTATTTTGGCACGGCCAACAACCAGATGAAGTTCTTTTTTGTAAAAATGTTCCTTGTGTCTCAGGCTGTGTCTGTCTGACTCCCGCCTGGGCCTGGCGAGCAGTGTCTCTTCTATAAAAGACCCACTGTAGCTCGCGATACATGCAAGAACTCGACCTCTACCTATCACCCATGTCTTATACTTCCAATGCATTAGCTGTCACATCGCGTTCGCGCACGGATGCCGCGGCTGCCTCAGGAAATGCTACGACCGCTGGCACCACAACTCGACTTCCTCCTGATATCCTGACGTACTGCCACGGCTCGCGAATGGTGTACGTTACACCTGGAGAGGACTACGATGTACGTTCGAACCTTCCTTCCTACTCAGCCCCTCAATGCTGATCGATTAATCCCTCCAGCGAGCCATCGAAATAGCGGTGGAATCCTTCCCGGAGCTCAGAGACGTCGAGCGCGACCGGATCTGTCTCGAGGTTCGCGTCGTGCTCAGCAACCAGCACGAGAAAAAGACAGCCGAGATTGGTCGCTCGGCCTGGGCCGTTGTCGTCCCTACGCTCGCGCGGTTCGAAATCATTGAGATAAGGGTCGCGCCTGCACCCAAGTCCGCGACGGCATCCTCCACCTCAGAGCCACCTCCTTACGCTTCGGAGATGGGCTGGTACTCTGACGCTAAAGGGTCACAGACCAACTCATGCTCTTACCGGTCAAATACGCCTTGTTCGCTGTCGCAGCCACAATCCCTCACCACCCGCGTTGTGGATCTCTTTACTCCCAGATCATCTCGATGTCGCCATTCTTCTCAGCAATGTCACCACCACCACTTCTAGAACCTACTTCCTGTATCGTACCTCTTATTTCCTCTTTGTAGCGAGTACTCTACCCTTCTTATATGATACCCTCTGATCTCGGTTTCCAAATCATACTGTTAGGCTAAAGGCGTTGGATTGAACAATTGCGCTTGCTGTATCAAATAGATAGAATACACGCAATATACAACATGTTGTACGCCATAATTTCCTCAGCCCTAGTGAGGGCTAGGCATAGTACTGTATTATTACGTTTACCCCTGTCCTGCTGTACCTTAAGAGGGTTTTGCTTTGTTCGGCCAATTATGTTCCACAATCGCCTTTCTTTCCGGGACCTGCTAGGCTGCTCCCCCTCCACAAGGACCGAACGTGACATGTGAAGTGCCACTGAGCGTCCCGTTAAGTCTGGAACAGCTCGAACAACCACCGTGACAACACAAAGTCGGACATAGTCGTACTCGAAGCACTGGCACCTCCGACTTGGACGTCATCCAATCCAAAAACGCCACAATGCTCGCCAGTGTGCCGCGATAGGTTACTTCGCCACCACCTCCGAGTCCGAGTCGATGCGCCGACACTGCCTTTTGTTGTCCTCGTCCAATAAAAGTTTCGCACAGCCTCGTACCGCTCTCTTCGCCTTGCGCTCCGAGTCGTCTCCGATATGTTATGATCTACTAACGTAATCCCTCTCCGGGCTCGGAGCCACTTCCGTTTGGCTCGTGTGCTTGCTAATTAGAACAAAGGCTGTGCTACCATCCCATCTCCTTGACGCCTCTTTATCCAATCAGGCTTGGTTTCCGGAACTTCCCAGAAACACTCGGTTCAACTGAGTGCTACTACCTCCGTTTTGTTCGTTATACTTGATTTAGACGGGCCAACCCTGCGGGCTGGCGTCGCCCTCCCAGTCGTGTATGGCGTGCCTAAGTGGATAAATCTGTTCGGGTAGCCTTGGTGTATAACAGTCGCAGTTGTTGTCCTCCAAAACTTGAACCCCCCGCGTGCCCTTCGCAGATCCTTGACTCGGTCTCTCAAAAATAATCTGAACCGCCAACTCAGCGAGCTTATAGCTTGAAATCATGGGCCAAACGTTCTCAATCATGTTCGAGTCATTTTAAATTCCACACCTCATTTCAGGACTGTCTGATACTCTACTACTGTTATGTCTGCGCCGATAAACAGCATGTCCTGGGTAGCCGGACTTCAAAATTCTAACACTTGGACAGAAACAACGGAGCCTTTGGCAGCAGTTCGGGCTTCGAGCTACTTGTTTTCCTGTCTTTCCAGCTACAGATCGGTCGAACATCTCGCAAACTGAGGAGATACGCAATATGCGGGGTCACCCTGACTTGAGCCGACGTTGTTGCCAAACGGTATAACCCTGGACATCATGCATCATTACCAGTTCAAGCTTCAAGTTCCCATGTCGGCCTCTCTACCACACACAGGGAACGTAGCGCCATCCGTCCCAGCCGCGTCTATCGCTACTTAAGCCTTGACCGGATGACAGCCGCCAGGAATACATTGTGGTCTTCAAAACCCCTGATCTTGCCCACGCACCGCTGACTGCTGAACGTTGAACCCTTCTCATCCGAGTCCTCCGAGTCCCACACAAGCGCTTTCACACACCATTAATTGCCATGCATTCGGTAACCTTTCTGCCAAATTCTCACATTTGGGTCAGAATCCCACACGAAAATCTTTTCAGAAATCGCATACCCTCATAGGGACGAATCATGTCCGTTTTTTGACAGCTTAACGCTCTGATCCTCTCCGATAGGAAATTTTACTTCATGATGATACATGTCTCGAACCTTATCAGCTTCCAATGACCAGCGGACCTTTCAGGTTGGGTCTGGCGCTTCACAAAAGTGAACCATTCATCGATTCATCCTCGGATGCAACCACAGCTTATTCGTACGCCAAGCTTCTATAGGCGCCAAATGCGAGTTCTCAACTTCTCGTACATTGCGCCAGCTTGTGCTGACACACACCAGCCCTGTGGCTCGTCATGAAAAGGCCCACGGCTGTTCTCACACTGTGATCACAACTATCCTGGTCATTTAGTCCCCCTATATACTATCCCCATGTCTTGGAGCCCTCCACAAGCCGCGTCGAGCAGGACGGGCCGAATTAGTCCTGATGTCCTCACGTACACCTATGGCCCACGAATGGTATATGTTGCCCCAGGGAAAAATTACGACGTACGTTCTCATATTCACCGTCCACTGCTGTCACTGATTGCAGAGATAACTTGCTGATCCATTTCTTTCATGTCTAGGAAGCCATCGATATCGCCAAAGAAACGTTTCCAGAGCTCAGGGACGTCGAGCGCGACCGGATCTGTCTGGAGGTCTACGTCGTGCTCCCCGACCAACAAAATCAGACAGCCCAGATTAGCCGGTCTGCCTGGTCTGCCATCGTCCCCTCGCTCACTCAGTTCGAAATCGTGGAAATACGAGTCGCGCCGCCCACGCCTACAGCGGCATCTTCTAGTTTCAGGACTACGGTCGTTGATCCACCTCATTCGGCCTCCAACCTACCACCCCTCGATGATCTTGCCTCTACCCCCTGCCCACCTTATTCCCCTCTTCTCCGGCACGCATCACGCCCTCCCGTCCCAACATCCCAAATGCTTAAAAATGATGGCCTCAATCGTAGGAATACGGATCGCCACCTAAGCCTGCGCCGCCATCTTCCAGTTCTAAGGCTTCGATGGTTGGATCGACTCCTTACGCGAGTTAGCACTTGGGTAAAGGTGACAGATGAGTGGCGATCTGAATAGTTGAAAGCGTCCGTACTCGAATATGACCCAATCGTGGCAGTGAATGAGTTGGAAGTATCAGACATGTAAAGTTGGAAAAGAATCAATGCAGATGTGTGGGCGCTTCATCACTCGGAAGATTTACGGGACCCCAGCTCGACGGCGAGGCCTAGGGCAGGAGGCGGTCTTATTGCAAAACGAATCCCATCTCAGACTATCGTCGATCGGTACCAGGCACTACCAAAACAATGAGCGAGGGAACTCATTCGGAGGAGTGATTATGTAGAGATTCAGCGCTGCCTCGAGCCAGAGCATAGCTGTCGCATTCCTGCCCCCCTACTATAGTTGGCACAGGAAGGTTAGTCGGGCTATGTTTTGCTAGGTAAAAGTGGCGAGGTTACCTTGCTCGTCGCGCATTGCATCAGCCGAGATATATGTTCAACGTTGCAGTTCTTCTATTCGGAATATTTGCCGCGAGTCAAGGTTGTGCTGTAATCCGAGGTTGTGGCGGTCCACTGGTAGCCAGAAAGTCGTCGTGCTCGATGCCTTTGAGAGCGTTCGAGAAACGGTCCCACATCAGCAAAAGTTCCAAAAGTAGGTGGGGTAGGTAGCTTATGTAAGGGTATCCAACACTGTCGCTTATCTTGGAAGTCCTTCCAAGGTTTGCCGCTGCCTGGTAAACATTGTATGATGAATACAGTAATGCTACATATCTGGCCTTGAGCTTGCATAGGCCATCTATCAATGCAAGGCAGCTGCCCATCTGTTCCTGCTTTACATAGCAATGCCGCATCGATTGGGTGCTTCCAAGGCATCGGCAATCTCCATGTATAGTGAATTCCGGACCGGTGAAACCTTGCAAGACCCAGATAGCCCCGAGGTTGTGTTGGATGAGCTCGGCGCAAGACTCAGTCTCGGACGGAACAGAATGAACAGGTAAAAACACAGCGAATGCATACACAGGCTATCTAAACAAACTATCGACATAATTGTGGCTGATCTGACCACCACTTCCATTACACTCCCCCTCATTTTGAAGACATCTGCGGACTGCAGAGAAATGCCCCCTTCGCAAAAACAGGTGTGCAAAGATTTTACCACACAGCTGCGGCCGCACGTTCAGGGATAGCAACGGGGACAGGGCTGAAATGTGGCGGG
>Ga0307509_10006610_pt1 | contig 15497 bp, 17 predicted proteins | sample 10_EM_MG_FD_202245 | JGI IMG/M metagenome (GOLD analysis project Ga0307509, IMG submission 202245) | Populus trichocarpa ectomycorrhiza microbial communities from riparian zone in the Pacific Northwest, United States - 10_EM | ecosystem: Host-associated > Plants > Roots > Unclassified | place...
AGCAAACATCACAGCTAACTCTTGCAGAACCTCCGAAATCCCTATTTTTCAAGTTCGCTTGTTGCAATGGTAAACACTGTTGTCACAGCGATAGCGATCCCTAACTTTGTGCTCCGAAATCCCTCTAATAGAAGAAAAATGTGCCAGGACGTTGGAGTTTCCCTTCTGAGCCACGCGAGGGGGAAACACCGCAAACTCAGCTCCCAGTTGAGACAAAAGAAAAGGAATATACGAGGCGCCTTACTAGGAGAGGCAACTCCAACGTCCTACTTGTAGCACATTTTTCTTCTATTCGAGTTTTTACGGTACTTGAGTAATTTCAGGACACTTTGACCTGACATGATATAGAGATCAGCAATGCTTCTCCTGTATAGACAGGCATTCCTTTGACAAGATCCTTCCAAAATCTATGTCGGTATCATAAATTCCCAGAGATAATGGAAGCTATCTAACTTATGCAACTTCCCTTGAATCTTAAATACCTTTGGGTGGTTAATGATAATTCTAAATACCCCCACTTTTTGGCGGGGAATCTAGTTGCCCACAATTTTATTCACTCGTATGAAGCCTTCAAACCTCTGAGCGATACTGACGCTGAAAGAGTTAAAAGGTGTGGCCAGGTATCGGAAGGGGGAAAGATCTACACACGAGTCTCACTCCACATGTTATAGGTCCCGTTTTGCTCCCTTCTCATGATGACTGGTGGTCAAGTTTTCCTCAGAGAACTGTTGGAGTATTAAGGATGATCGCCATCGGTGACCGGCATGAGTGGTTGATTTGGATTCTATCATCACCCAACCGTTATTAATTAATCTACTACCAAGCACTGCATCCAATAATTGTCAGCTATCAAGGCGATTAAATCCTGATTGTTTTATTGCGGAAGGCTGCATTGAAGGCGGGACTGCCGCATGCGAGGCTAAAGTGAACGCTAGAGGCTGCTGCAACCCGAACTTCCAGGCTGCAACACAACAACTCAAAACTTATCTGTGTAGACTTGTATGCACAACTCTGAATCCCTTTCATGAATAAGCGTAACATAGTTTCATACAAGCCACCCGTCCTGTAGCTCTGGGCCGCTGTGGAAACTTGCCCGTGCCGAAGCTAAACGATCGCCAGATTCTTCCCGTATAGCTCCATATCCAACTCTCCCAACAAAATGCGACGAGTCCCAATAAAACAGCCTTGGAACATTGTCCCTCCACAAATGCTAAACGGGCCCACCTCCAAACATGTCTTCCCACAACTTCGCCAACTCCAAAATAGATCATTGGCCCGATGCAAGCATCTATCGCATGGGTGACAAAGGGGAAAGAAGATTCTTACAGGTCGGCATATTGATACAGACAAGTTTAGAGCGCCAGGGCAACCCACGATTCACAAGCCTTATACCGAGCATAACATCTCATTCTTGATGCACTACCGGTATCTGCCATAATATTGGAACCCCCCTCCCCAAACAATCGCGGCACACTGTCACTGAGCATCAAACCATCCGATCTTCACTTGGAGTGCTCCCGATCCATGCCCATCATGAAAAGAAAAGAAAAAAACCTCACACGGGTATCCTCCAAACAAAACCTCGCAGCTGATGCCCCACCACATGAAAAATTCACTCCTCCCCGCCCGAGAAATCGGATCAAACAGAACCTTACCGCATATCAAAATGCCAAGGTGCAAACCCCCTCTCGGAAACCCGAAAACCAGGTTCTCCCGTGAAGGAAATTCACTTTCATCCTAGAAGCTTTTGTCGAGCAAGGGATGTGGTCATGCGGTAGGGTCCTTAAAATAGCATGCGACATGGGGAAGAAAGGAAGTTGAATTCCCAGGGGTGAAACATTGAGTGAGTAGGTGAGTAGTCAGCAATGGGGGGAAGGAGTTGGGACGGGTATCATAGGTGGGAGGGAAGGAAGGGGAGAGGAGGGGGGAAGGGGAAGATAACGAAAGAGAGGAAGAATGGGAGGACCGGAGTAATAATGCAAGGGAATCGGCAATAAGGTATGATAGGCAGACAAGGTAAGTTGTTGGTTGCCTGATTGCCTGGTCCGAGGCGGTTATGGGATGTCAATGGCCGGAGTTCTTCGCCAAGAAAACACTGTCCAACTTCCACCACCGAAGGATTTTCGCCCACCAGGTCCGATGGGAACCATAGCCTTGTTAGATAATGAGCGAATGATCCTCTACATATTGATGGAGGGTAAATAGGAATATCTCAAGCCTTCATAGAGATATTAGGATTTAGAAGTAAGTCAAAAGTTAGGTGAGAGGAGGGGAATGTTGGGACATGTTAATTATTATTAATTTCTTTAGCAAACTAGTTAGTAGATATTCACTCGAGTATTATTAACCTGTGCTGAAGACGCTCCCGGAAAATTAACACCTACTGCGGGGCTAAGACGGAGATCCGGCCTGCTCTAGTTACAGAGGTTCCTCACCATGCAGGTAGCTGGCCTGAGAAACCATATCAAAGAAGCTTCTACGATATTCACGCAATGGATTACGGACACCCACTACTCGTCGCTGTGAGCCCCTCTTCTGCCGCCCTACCTCATGGAAATCGGTAAGGCCGACTGGCTAGCAACCACCCAATGCCCGAAGTGAGAATAGAATCCCCCGCCTCATCGTAAACAATAAGGCAATGCGACCCTCTTCAAAACTACTCGAGTACTCATACACGAGCGCCCCGAAACAAGGATTAAAAAGAAATGCATGGCAAAATATCTGAGCGTATCTGAGCGCCCGTGCGAAATATACTCCCTTGTTTTTGCGCACCTATGGCCGAGGACGAGAGCTAGTACGGCTATAGTGAACCGAGTGATACACCATGCACAATCCAAGCCTCAACCTGAGAAAAGGCTTTGCGATAAACCCTTCACCGAGGGGGGGGGGGGGGTGGAAAGAAAGCAGGGAAAAAAAAACTCGGTTTCGCCCCGAGCCCATCGCCTCGGAAGGGGGCGGTGGTGACGAGAAGAGGGGAAATGCGGGGCAGCTTAACTCATTGTATCGACAAATGGAATAGAGCTTTGCCGAGAGCGGTTATGGTGGTGTGGACATGGCGCACACATAGGCGGGCAGCTGGGGGTCGTATGTGATGTGACAGTGATAGTGGCAAGGAACTGGAGGCGTGAGGTGAGGTGTAGGAGAGAGTACCGGTGTTCTATGGGCACAATGGCGTGGATAGAGAATGGGCGGAGGCGTGAGGTGGGTTGCCGTTTAGGATAATATCCTGGATGTGCGGTGGTCTGGGGGTCAGTGATGGCGCAGATACGATACCGGTACGATCATGAGCTAGAAGGACGCGGTTAACTCCAGTTAAGCTTGTAGGATTTTTGAAAGAGTCTGGACTTTCTTGCAGGGCGAGCTGAGGAATTGCTGGACCGGTGGGGCAAGTAATTGTTAGGCTCAACACTGGTGAGGGAAACATTTTGTTTGGTTTCAAAAGGGCACAAAATGTTGTTGAACCTTGCTCTGGTAGACTGCAATTGTGAGAATGTGAGGTCGTCATAATACATGGCAGTTTTTACTCCTTATTGTGGCCAAGTTGTGACAAGAAGAGGTTTTCGCTAGCAGCACCACAGGGTCCAATTGGCCGAACGGGCCCAACATTCCCAATTGCCGCGCTGGTTGCCTCCTTACCAGTGTCCGTTTCACCTTCAGCAAGGTTAGGTGCGGCGCGTTTCAAATTTATTCCCACGCGCCTAACGGGCACCCACCATGGAAAATCGGCAGCTGAGGTCGGACCGAGTTGCCACAAGGGAGGGCTGTCGATACCGATAGTCCAGCTCTGATTCTGGTATGATATAGTATTTCTCGGACGGGGGGAGGCCGCGTGGTCTAGACAAGCTGAAATAAGGGAGGGTTTGGGCACGGGCAGAAGAATGAATCCGGGACGCAAACTTTTGAGGCTGTGGGGGGGGGAGACTACGCCACAAGGTTTCAATTGGGGCGTTGGGGAAAAAAGTGTAAAATATTAATAGAGGCTTGTGTTGAGCCACGAAGTAGGGTATTGTGAGCAGACAAAGTGAACCAGATAAGGCGCGCGTCAAGGATGCCGTTTCAACACGTCTAGCGAAGGGAAAAAGTCTAGATGTGGATTGCAGGATGAATTAACAGTCAAAATGGGACAACAAAGCCTATTGTGCGAGCTGTCGGTGTCATACATATTACATACACACACTTGCCATACAAAGCAGAGCGGAAGAAGGGAGGAAACCAACAAACAAAGCTGTTGTTACTGAATTGACCTATTGAGGGGAGGGGGATGCTCGGGTTGGGAAGTCTTGGTCACCCCTTGGTCCTGTATGCCCCTTGTTTCGCCATTGATATTTGCCGACGCGAACGCTCCGGGCGTGTGGCTTGATTGGGCTTGAGTGAGAAAGCGTGATTTTATCTGGACGGACCAATGAGCTTAGAGATCCACACATCTTTGAGAACTTGATGTTGTGCATCTGGGACATTTGGGGCTCCTTGTCGCCTAGGGCGAGACACACAGACACAGACGGGGAAAAGAGAGACGGTCGGATACAAGAAAAATACGAACCATTGGGGATTGTTATGGGGCCAAAAGGGCACGGCCGCTGAATGTTTCTTTCCTTTTTCCCTCACTCCTTTCTTTTTTGCTTGGTGTAGAGAGGTGGGACTGGGAAGGTCCCCGTTTATTGGTTCTTCTTGGTCCATTCAGAGAGTGTTTGTGCCTGGCGCGATTACCAGTACGGTGCGTCCTTTCCCCTTGCTGGCCAGTCAGATCACTCGGTCCCCTTCAACTGAACGCCCTCCCTTTCACCTTCCCTCCGCGCTTGCGAAGAAACTTCCTCTCATCGCCCTTCTCTTCGCGCCCGAGTCTCCCTTTTTTCTCTTTTATTGTACTTTACACCCGGTGTGCTTACTGCCTTTCCAGTATATCTTCCATTCTCTTTGCTGCTTCGGGCCGGGTCCTCGATAACACATCTGCTTCGTGCCTCTCATTCACAGGAAGCTGCATTCTCGCCCACTCGCTGCTGTGTCTGCATTTTTCTGCAATTTCACCTTCCTTCCTATCACCAGGTGCTTACCCGCTCATTCGAACAGCATAATTTCAATTGCCGTATTATAATAACCTGAATTGGTGTTGTACGCCATACATTTTCGTCCCGAAAACAAATAATACGTTGCTAGTCAACGAACCCGTTCGATCTATCACTCATACACACACTTTGGTCGCGGGAGAAAGAAAAAAAGAGGAAGAAAGATAGGAAATCTCCATCGACAGGAACAATTGAGTAGTTTTCTGGAAAGGAGAATACTCCGATCTATTTGTCGTTAGGAAGGGATACGGTAAGGGAGAAGGGTCACGTTTTGCCACCCTTGCCAGCCGGAGTAGACAAAGAGGTCACTCGGGTGCATATATTATCACCCACATCAAACCTCGTCAGGGTTAAAGGTAGAAAAGAAAACCGACCACGGGGAACGGCGTACACCACGCACCCACCCATCGTCAGCAGACAAACCCCGCACCCATTTTTTCTCCTTTACGATCTCTAACCTTTTCCCTCCCTTCCACCTCATTCATTTCGGAATCCTGCTGCGTCGCTCCTTTTGCTAGCCTGGGCCATTCCTGCACCATCTTTTAGCACCACCCAAGGAACTAGAGAAATCACCTGTCCTTTATTTTCTCCTCATCCCCCCGCATTAATCAAATACACGGGATTATCCACTGTTTTTATCCTTCATAAAAAAGTCGTCACTCATTTTCAAAACAAAAACCGCTTGTCTCTACCTCAGCTCGGGACATATCCAGACAGCGACCAGGCAAGATGACAAGAAGAGGAAGCCTAGCAAGGAAGTCATCGAAATACTTCTCGACAACGCCGCCAATGGAGGCACAATCAAAGCGCAGCTCAATTTCGAAGGTTCAAATCTCAGCGCCTCTAGAACTAATCAGCACGACAAACATGATCAGCTACACCTCGCCGTCACTGCGGTCGTCGATATCACAACCATCACCACCGACATCGAGCACAAGCACAAGCCCGACGTCATCTGGATTCCCCCCATCCTCTCCATCCTCCTCATCGGCAAGTTCAAATTCGGGCTCCGACTCAGAAATCTCCTCTCCAGATGAGCCCTCCCCACTGCCGAACCACCTCTCGATGTACTTCACCCCAGCTGTTCCCGCAAGGAGCAAGTCTCGCCGTACAGCCCCTCCTCCTCCACCTCCTCCAGCACACCCAGCGCCTGCGCCAGTCGCAGGGCTGAACCTAGTCCGTACCCCGTCCCGCAGCCAGCAGAAGATGCACTCCAGAGGCGTCCGCGCTTCGAGCCCATTCGGTGCGGAATTGGCCAAGGTCGCTGAAATGGCGGAGGACATTGGCGTGCAGATTCGCGATGCAGAGGAGGAGTTCATGATGGAGCGTGGATTGCAGAAGTTTTCAGCGAACGATTATGCGGCAGAGATTGGTGGTGTGTTTGACGATGTATTGCCGAACCTGGGAGCTGGATGGATTTAAGATTGTTCTTTTTATGTGTCTGGGTGTCTGGTGAAGGGGATTGTTGGGGAACCGGCGGAAAGATGGATTGATGTGCTAAATATGTTTTTTCTTTGGGGCAAGTACACTCAAACCTGTCACAGACTGAGGAAAGTCTGCTCGTGTATTGTCTAACATCTCCATTCTTGACTTTCTTTTAGCTTTTATGTCCTCACTCTAACTTTTCTTTTGACTGTTCGCACTTGAAGTATTATACCTACCTATTGCAGCTAGCCTGCCCTATTCTATCCTATTTATCTATGACATTATTTCTTATCTTATTTTATGATACCACTTACTCCTACTCACTCCTTCTCTTTTCTTTCCTTTCCTTAGGAGTACGGTTGTTCACGGCGCGATATGTAAAAGTTCCTTTTTTCTTTTTTCTGCTTATTATTTATTCCTGGTGTTTACTTCTTTCCCGTATCCATCGAGTTTATTTTCATATATATTTTTTTCTCTTCTTCGACGTCACTATCAGAAAATTTGTGTACATAGACATGTTGGCTCTGGCGGTGTTTGGTTTAATAAACGGTGCAGTTCTTGTTATCGGTACAGTCTTCGATTCGCTCGAGCTAGCTTGTTCGCTCGAAGCGGAATGGCCTTGACACGGGGTATGGTCCGTAGACCACGGAACGGGTTGGGGGGGGGTAAGTCTAAGGGGAAGCGTTTGGTGCGTACGTGTCAGCACTAACTTGATTTATTCACTCCCCCTGTACAAGTGTATATGAACCGCATTATCCCGCAGCACGGTACCATATCATAATATTGTAAAACTTGGAAAACAGGGTATCATAGACCTTTCGCTTCTTCCCTTCCCTTCCCCTCACTTCCATCCATCCTTCCATCCTTCCATTCGGTTTCGCTGGGTGAGTTAGTGTGCTCACCTGCCGGCAACTGGCCGATGCTACAGCACCTGTTGAGTTAAGCTATTGCTATTTAATACCGCACTTACGGACGGCAGGGAAAAATAAAATAAAAACTCTCCAACCATTGGCGCAAACCCCGAAGGTTATAATATCGTTGATGTGCGCGGGGGATCGGGAGACGGGTAGTGGATCCAGATTGCTATTGCTTGCTTGTTTGTTTGTCCTGTGAGTGGGTGAATGAGTGAGTGAGGACCAGTTTTCCGCATATAGTTTGGTCGGCTTATAGCTGGGGGGAGATTGGAAGACTTATCCTATCCTAGGCTTGAAGGCCGGGATGGAGGTTATATGATATCTATTGTAGCTGGTAGAGGCGGATATTGTAACTGTACTTGGGGCTGTACCTTATCTTCGGTGCTTGGTAAGGTACCGGTACCGTAGTAGTGGCTCGTTGGTACCGAAGAGTGCCGGGGGGGAGGGGAGGGGGGAGGGAACAACTGGAAATCAGCCGAAGATAATTTTTTTCCCTTTCTTTAGGGGGGGGGGGGGGTTCTATTATAACTTGTGGACGGGCACCCTGGGAGGTATGGGTTCGTACCGGTACTTGCGCGCTTTTTTAGTTTCTACAATGTATGTTGGTGGTTCCATTTTGGAGAGAGGAGATGTTTTCTTGGGGATGGCCAGAATTCTGAATTGTCTATAATAATAATAATATAGTAGTATGCAGGTACCGGTATGTACCGTATAGGGTACTGTACTGGCACGGTAAGCTTTTTCTTTTCTTGTTAAACCTTACTTGTATTTGAGTGTATATTAGGTGAGTGATACGAATCTCCCGTGAATGTTAGTCATTTCCAAGCGCCCGGCGGGGGAGGCGTCATCACCCGTTAAGGTAGGTAGGTAGGTAAGTATGCTCTACGGTATTGGGGGGGGGGGGGGTTCCGTTTGATTTGATCTGGTCTGGTTTGGCTTTGTTTACTAGTGGTGGAGTAGCCAATGTGTTACCGTACGGGGGGCCATCATAGACGGGGAAGTACTCCAGTATGGTATTTTGATGTGGTAAGTTAAAATCTGATGCTTGTTTCTCTCTCGTTGGGTTCCTTTCTTTTATCATGCCGACGGTTTTGGTATTATAGCTGGAATTGACACCAACCCTTCGACCTGATTATACTATAAAATACCCTTAGCATAGTACCATATCGTGCCATACCATCGAGCATAAAGTAAGTTCTATAACATCACCCATCACTCATTTTCAGATCCTGGGACTGGCATAATGGCAGTTTCCTCTCCTTCCGTGCTCTCGTTGGGGATGTATCGGGGGCTACTCGATCCCAGAGTTTTACCGTGCAGGGTGTGATGGGTACGTACGATGCCGCATTTAGGTCGGCATCGGTCGCGGTACCGGAACTGGCGCAGCCTGCTTCGCGGTAGGGGGAAGCCTTTGGTGCAGTGCTGCCTGCTGCACCCCACTGTACTCAACATCAATATGGGGTCGAGCTCCTTTTGCAAAAACACCGGTATACTCCAGTACTGCGCGGGTCTTCCACCCCCTACGAAAACTAGGCTAAGCCAAACGATCCAAACTAATAAGTGGAGTATGATACCACAGGGCGTTAGTGGATGGGTTTACCGCGCCATCACGGAGGCTCACTCGCACTTCCTCAAAGACTCATACTGGATCTGGATACCTGCCTATGGAATGTTATTGTATAGCGCGAATTGTGTTGGGGGTATGTCTGTGGTACATGCCATAGTATGGCTTCTATTATATATTTAACCTACCTAGGTAGCTACCTGCCGAGGAGAATGTATGGCGTCCACAGCAATAGCAGTAGAAGTGTTTACGAATTTTTGGGGAGGAGAGAAGGGGGGGGTTCCTAGACGGCGCTGAATTCATGACTGGTCATTTGAGAAACTTGGTTCACCTACTTTTGCTCTCGCTGCCTGGGGCTTGGTTATACTCGCGGTGCACTTGTAGACTAATATTATGATGTGGTAGCGGGGGAATATAAAAACATGCCTTTTGCTCCCATTGCCTTGAGGAGAAAAAAAAGGCAGCTGTCGATCCTGGAAGCTATAGCCATTTTAGCCGTTTTCATTCTGAAAAGCTGTACTCCCTTCTGTTTGTTGTATTGTAAACATGCTTTTTTCGAGGGAAGGGGGGTATAGGTAGTGCCTAGTGAAAGATATAAGACTCAGGTGATACTGTGCTAACTTGCCAGCTTAGCATCTGATTCCGTTATTTGATGATTGGATTTTACTTCTTAAAATCCTAGCACGGTGCGTGGGTAGGATACTCGGCTACTCATTCGTGAGGAATACACTATTCAAAGCTGAGGCAAGGAAGTAGAAAAGTAGGTCACCAAAATCCCTGTTGCTGAGAGATGCGTGGACAAGAAAGAAGAAAACCCCCCCTACTTGCTGTGTGGTATTTTCCGTTGGTTCAACGAGGGAGTTTTCTGCTGGGTGTGTGTTGGTAGATGGGTGCTCTGGACTGGCATATTACTGGTAGCGATTGCTGCGGAGAGGGAGGCAAAACATGTAGCCAATGTGTCATGACTACGGTACTGCCACAACTAAAATGACCCCCCCCACCTTGAGCATAAAAAAGAGTTCAATGATCGTTAGCGGAAATCAGGGATATATGATACCGGTACTAGGCGCGGCCAGCCCCACGGTATGATACTCCACCTGTCGAGCAGAGGGAAACGCCCTCCCCTCCTAGAGGTACTGTACTACAAAGTGTCGGTTCTCTTCAATTTGGCTGTGCGAGCAACGATGGGGCTTAAAATTAGCCCGGAAGAAAGAAAGAAAGGAAGAAAGAGAACTTGCTTTGGTCGTTGTCCTTTCTTCTTGTTGCTATGTTGAAAAAGATCGAAGCGGAGGTAATGATCGGCGACGAGGGTTTCACTCGGCGGAATCGAGTGGCTCAAGTGGAGGCTGTTCATGAATGATTGAGCCGAGTGTCTAGAAAGGAAAGGGGTGGGAACAGGAGATAAGGAATGAAGTAAGGAAGAACAAATAGGGGAAATTTTTTTATAGCTTGCGTATCCCTCCACTGGTGCATGCGCGTACTAGTGCGGCCTCCGAGTGAGTCCATTTCAGACATGCTATTCTTATAATTTATCGAGTGAGTATATATGATGCGATGCTTCATCCATATGTCAGAATGACGTTAGACTACCCCAGCAGCCCAAAAAAGGAAATTTGTAAATCACCATTCTGGCATAAAAGTTGTGGGTGAAGTTACTAAATGAGCACACTCTACATATGATGTGACAACAACTCTTAGCTCCGCAGAAACAGCAGTCCCACCAAATAGTGTACCTATTACCTTCCCGAGTCAATAAGGAAACTTCGTCTGCAAACTGAACACGATATCCCTTTTGTGTGACTTCCTATTCCACCTGTGAGAATACTTGAATGACAGCCCTCACCCTTCCGACCTCCCATCCGCATTCTCCTGCGCTTGGTGTCTTTCATCCCTCTTGATCCAGCCACTCAGACGCACAGGAACCACGGTAAATACTCATAAAACGGCTTTTGGCATAACAACTGCCGCCACCATGAGGACCTCCGCAGTGCTTGGTTCCTTTGTGCTCCTCCAAGTGAGATTGGATACTTGGCCCGTAGACACTTCTCTCAGCCTATCCGAGAGCCCCCTTTCGGCCAGATAACTTGCAGACAAGGAATACAAGAATCGAAAATTGGACGAATACAGTATAGCCTCCGGCCGCGATATTATCATTAACCACTAACAAAATATTTCTATTTCCTAACAGTTGAATCAACCCTAACCAACCTCTTTTACCAGCATGATATCGTCCCGGAAGAGCATGACTGGTGGGGTGAGGACTGCCCCTTCAATATTGATGAGTACTTCCGTATCACATCTCATGGTATTACCCCCCCCTTTTCTCTTTCTATATGTAGCACCCGTTTAACCCTACAAAGAAAAAACGAAGGCGGTGTGGAAGAAATTCTGGGGGAGAATCCAAGATCACTTCTCGTCTAGCAATAAAATTACGGGTGGAGGGCTTGATGAAGAGGTAATGACGACATATGGCACTGATGGGACAACCAAGGGGGATATGGAGTCCCCGCTCGACGTTTCAGGGAAGAAGGGCAAGGGTTCTTCAGGGGCTGCTAGAAGGAGGATTGGTTCGGGATGGTCTGGTGGATGTGGTAGGAGAGTGTGGAGATGATTAGAGTTTCTGAGGGGGTTTCCCCCCCCTCCTGCTCCTCCTCCATTGGTGAGCTCTGGTAGCTTGGATGTGTGGATGCGAAGAACTGGCATACTACGTATGGAACTAAGGGGTTTAGATAAGGATTAAGGTGGTGTCCGGAGGATGGACATCGTGAGGAAGTATCCCGGAAGAAGTCCTTAGATTCTGTTGATGGGAGGTAAAAGCTTGTTTCTCGGAGAGTCACTTATTACATTGGAGACTTTGACTGAGTTCACCATGTGTATATTGATTTTAACAATAGGAGGGGATAAAGCCAAACTGTGGAAAGGGAAATTGAATGTGAACTTCCAATTTGTCATTAGGGGGTTCGACCCTTGAACAACGTCTTCCATCTGGCTGTTACTTCATTACGGTATTTGGGTTCTTCGAAGGCTTATTGTCATCCATATTTCTTGCTGTTATAGAATAATATTATGCGGAGCAAGAATCCTTTTTTATATAATATATCGTCTTTGGTCGTTCTTCCTAAACCTTCCTTCCATTCTGGGATTTAGTTATGCATGTACCATACCCCCCTGGTTTATTCAGCGCTGGACGTATTATGGATACGGGTAGTTTGTTCCCGGGTAAGGGGTACAGATGAATCAATAAATAGTAAATAAATAGAAAAATTTAATAGGGATTCGCTGGAGGCGTGGTGTTGCCAAATATGAGTGCGTATCTGGGGCCCCCCGTGCACATCCTCGCCCCCCCCCTTCCTATTCTCGGATACTATTTGTCTCTTCTTCTACCCTATTACCGACCTCTCCTGCGAAAGCCCAGCACACATACAAACCCCACCACTAATACCCCCACCACCTAAGCCCCCCAGTTCACAAATAATCACTCGCCAAACCCTCCAAGCGCACCACATGTGATACCTTATCAAACTAACACCGGTAGTCAGTATATTTATCATACCTATCCAACCTGGTATTTTGGGAGTGGGTATTGCGTTTGATGCAGGGAAAGCTGATGGCTGCTGGCATTCGCCCTGTTGCCATTTTCTAGTTAGCTCGGGGGGATTGGGGCTTGGAATCGAGAGGTAGGCGAACGCACCACCGGCGACATCCCCAGCCCAATCCATCTTTGTAGAGCCGACACCGAACTCTTCACCATGCTCTGGCAGCCTTTACACGGCGGGGTGCGACTTAAAGGGCGTCAGGGCTTCGGGTGTAATCAACGTACGCAATTCTACGTTATTATTAACTTGTCAAACTAAACCTATCCAGGGCGGAGGAGATAGCGAATTGAAAGGATTTTTACAGTAAGGGCGGAAAAATAAAATCATCACGAGGGTCTGATAAGAAATATTTGGTGCGAGAACTATCTTATCGGAGGCACGTGCCTATTTTATTTTTCGTTTGCATGAGTATATTATATTGGACCCATATTCTTTTGCGTGCGGGGGATAATTGCGCGTGACGGTCAAACGGTCGAACTAGACTAACTTAGGGCTCAACTAAAAGGGTACTAGGGAAAATCAGAAACTTTCATTCGCTCGTCATCTTCAAACTCTCTCAATCATTCTATCGTTTGCCACACCTATCAATCACTCCTTCATGCGTTATCCCATTTGCCTGCGTATCTCCGTACTCTGAATAAAAAAACCTAATCAGAACCCGTCGGTCTATCCCTCGGTCTATCCTTCCTTCTCTTCCTCCGTCTAGAACAAATGAAACAACTAAAACTATTATCCCGTCTTGTCTATCATCTATCCGCTTTCTCTTGTCTCAGACAACTCTCCGCTTCCGTCAACTCTGACATATTCTCCTCTCCTCTTTTCCTTCCTACCAACACATCCACCTCTCCTTTTCGACCGAGTGGCTCAGTTTTCCTATTTTCACCCCCAATCCCATGTTCTCCGACTGGCCGCTTGGGAACACTGACTAAGCATGGCTAAATAACATGGACACACGTATTATAACAATTGAAAAACATTACTCTCCCTCCCTCCCTGTCCCCTCTTCTCTATCATCACAGGGAAAGCAGCTAGCAACTCACACAGCCAACCCTTCTCTTCTGGCCCTCCTCCCCTCTCTTTCCCCCTTAACCGCGACCTCACAACCCTTCCCAACATCACAACAAGTAGCACCTGCAAAGATAATACCACTGCTATCCCGACAGTCAAGAGAGAGACTCAATGCCCCCCAGCCTTTCCGGCATCCGTCCAGTGGCTCCATGCATTTCCCCTACTGCAGCATCGTATTCGTGGCGGGGGCCAATGTGGGCACTCCGCGGGCGAGCGCATCCCTAGCAAGCATTTCCCTGAGCCGAGCTTCCGCTTGAGTGACGCGAAGGCCGTACTCCTTATTGCTGCGTTCCATTCGTCTCGCTTGGTCAGTTGAAATCCAATAGGTTGCTACACATCCCACGAAGCACCCAGGCTTTTCCCTATGTTTGTGGGCTGCGGCTGAAGGGTGGTATAGCATATGGTTGGTAGACTCTCTATCTCAAATGTACTGGATTTCTGAGTCAAACCAAAAATGTTGCGGAGCATTGTGTATTCAATAAATGGTGTGGTGTGAAGTTATCAGTTCTGTGTAATTCGGATGTTTGGGGGCAACCTGGGGTAAAGTTGGGTTTAAGTAGTTACGCTGCTCTTACTAGGGGTAGGGGTGAAGTATTGGGACAAGCAGGGGTAGCAGAGGCCTGTGCATATACCTTGGAAGGGGTATCAAAGAACCAAAAAAAAGTAAGATAACTACTAATTAGAGTAATTCTTCAACCCCCTGCTTGTCCTAATATTTCCCCCCTCACCCGAGTACCTGTCCTCTGAGCAAGAATGGAAAACTAACAACTTACTCGAGTAAACACGGTGTACTCTGAGACGTGGGTAGGGTAGTCAGAGCAGTCATGTATCCCGATTGGGACTCACAGAAAAATCCTGCTTTTGTAATTAGCTTGGCGCGCTCACTTGACCTTAAAAGCCGCCTACAACCGCATTCCTTATCACGCTTCAATTGGTTCACCACTACGTCTCTCTTGGGTTTAGTTCTACGTCTTATTGCGATTAACGTACGAGGAACCTATTCACACCAGTTTATGCGAGAGCCAGTTCTCCTCTTATACATCACCCTTGCTTTTTCAGGCTATTCACAACACTAAATACCACACATATCCCTTAACCTGTATTCAAACACTGTGGCTGGAGGCTAAGTTGATAGCGTGAATCATGAGTGTAACTGAAATAGGCAAAATGGGAAGCGATCAGGACAATCATGATGTAATGTACCAGGAGGGGGGCTTAGTCAACCAATATGGGTAAGAAAGCGCAACAGGAAGAGGTTTGAGTAGTACAAGGACCATTGCACTTTTGAACCCCAAGTCAACTCCTAGCAATCTCGTTGGTACAAAGCAGTATTTGCCTTATATCCAGAGTCTCAGAATCATGAATGATGCGAATCGGGTTTATGAGAGTGACGAAGGAGAAGGCGAATTCTATGGATTTGGAGGTGGACAACTCAGAGGCTTGGGAGAAGGGGTGGCGGTCGATATAATCAACAATGAACGAAACGCAGAAAACGAAAACGCAGGGAATGAGGTACAATCAGACGGAAGTGAGGAAGAGACAGATGATGAAAAGGAGCTTGCGGAGAGAGGGAATCAGGGAGAACTGGCCCTAGTACGATCTCTACCTCCTGTTCCGCCATTCAAGCCCTATAAGCATCCGAAACCATCTCATAAGAGGATTCTGAACCTCCCCCATGGGTTCTCTGGTCAGCCTGATGCCGCTGGGGTTGACAATCTGGACAACCAATCTGCCCGATCCCCTTTTGTAACATGTGTACATGTTCCGGTAACGGTACACAGAAGCGGGCAGTGCAGGATCTCCTATGTTTAGTTGATTTATATTTGGTTTATTTGATTTGATTTCAGCTCCGCCACTGCCTCTGAGT
>Ga0307509_10006611_pt1 | contig 15495 bp, 20 predicted proteins | sample 10_EM_MG_FD_202245 | JGI IMG/M metagenome (GOLD analysis project Ga0307509, IMG submission 202245) | Populus trichocarpa ectomycorrhiza microbial communities from riparian zone in the Pacific Northwest, United States - 10_EM | ecosystem: Host-associated > Plants > Roots > Unclassified | place...
CTGTGACGGCGGGGAGTAGGATTTCTTTAAGGGGGTCCAGGCTCGGGGGAAGTTACCCGGGACGCGTTAGATACTTTTAGTTAAGTGAGGCGTAGATAGAAGAATAAAAGGTTAAACCACCACCACACACTCACCCACCACAATGCCCCTCCAACTAAAAGAATCCGACCTCCCCTCCCTAACCTCGAAAACCGCCCTCGTGACCGGGGGAACCTCGGGCATCGGCCTACAAACCGCCATCCTCCTCGCCAGCCAGGGCGCAACCGTGCACATCGCCTCCCGCACCGCCGCAGCGGGCGAAGCAACGGTGGCCGGGCTGCGCGCGCAATACCCATCGCACACATACCACTACCACCTCCTCGACCTCTCCAACGTCGCCAGCGCCGCCGCGTCGGCGGCACACTTCGCGCGCGACAATGCGCGCCTGGACATCCTCGTCGCGAACGCCGGCGTCTCTTGCGTACCCGTGGACGTGCTGTCGCCCGACGGGCTGGACATGGCGTTCGCCGTGAACCACGTCGGGCACTTCGTCTTCATATCCGGACTACTTCCCCTGCTGCGCAGGACGGCGGCGGCGGCGGAGAACGGGGACGGGGACGTGCGCGTCGTCATCACGGCCTCCAATGCGTACAAATTTGTCGACAGGGTCGATTTGTCGGATGTTGAGCGCAGGGTTCCCGGTGATGGGGATAGTCCTCGTCACTTGCCCGCTGCCATGAGGAGGTATGGGAGGAGTAAGCGTGCTAACATACTCTTCGCTATGGAGTTGGATAGACGCCTGCGTGCCCCGGATGGGCCGGGGGGGAGCTGCACGGGTGTTAGGGTTAATGTGTGCCATCCCGGGACGATCGGTGCAACGAGGTTGGGGGATGGGGTACTTGCTTCCCCTTCTCTAACTATTTTATACCCTTTTTGGTTTATTATAATGCCCCCTGCTAATGAATGGATGGGTGTGTTACTAGAACGCCTTTGGCATGATGGCCTGGGTGTCGGGGCTCACTCGCAAACTCGTCACCATCGTCGGTATTACCCCGCGCGAGGGTGCGATGACACAGACGTTGCTGGCTGCTGCAGAGAAGATCCGTGAGGAGGACGTGCACGGGAGCTTCTTTGCTCCTAGGACTGGGTGGAATATGCGCTATGCCTATTCTGAAGAGGTCGACTTGGGCGAGTGGGCACGGAGTGAGGAGGACGCGAAGGCTTTGTGGGAGTGGACTGAGGGATGGGTTGATAAGGTTCTTGGGAAGGGGAATTGGGGGGGCGAGTGATGGGTTGTGCATTTACAGGGTAGGGGGTATTCCCCCCCCCTTCGTTGTATGATCCCTCGAGGGGGGACTGGGTCGTATACACATGTTTCTCCGTTCCTCCTATGGGATACCGGTATGGTTCTTTAGCGATTGCTCTTTGATTTTACCTTTAGATTATTTTTCCCACGAGGGGCTTCTTTTATTATGTACAGTACGCAATGAGAAAACTTTCATACCTATATCCCTACACCATGAGAATGCCTAAAATTCCCAGAGCGAAAGTAGGGGATTCACCGCAGACTCAGACAAATCCTGCTTCCCTTCTTCCCTCTCAATCTCGAAGAAAATCCTCTTGGGAACCTCAAACTCTACAACCGGCGGTCTCTCAGAATTCACATTCTTCTTCATTTCCGCCGCAAACATCTGCCGAGCATTAGCCCCAACTGATCCCCCACATCGAGGGGATAAGAAATAATACTCACACTCCCGTAAGAATGGTCCAAAAAATCCTCAAGTCCGTAGGCAGCCTTGGTAAACTGCTCTCCTAAAATCCTAGCCAGGGTGGCAACATTCGGCTGCCAATGCTCCCTAAGCGTCTCTAACTCCCAGAGGCAGCTATCGATTGCACCAGTCTCTAACGGATCCTTCTCCTCCGGGTCGAAAGGATCTACGACACCCTCCTTCCTCCACCTATCCAACTCCTCCGCGGTGCCTTCCCGATGCAGCATGAACCAACACGCCGAATGCGCCTTTAAAAGGTTATACACGAATGGGACGATCACCACCACCGCTGCCGGTGGCGCGCTAAGTGCTAATCTTGCCAGGCGTTTGATGAAGCTGGCAATTAAGGCTGCGGGTAAATACTTGCTACTTAGGAATTCCTCGAGTAATCGGAAGAAACGAGATCTGTACTTTAGATGTAGCAGATTCCGGTCTAGTAGTGCATACAGGTTTTGGTAGAAGTTTGGATAGTCCAGGTTTTTGGCCTTTATCAGGTAGAAGAGGCCCGACAGGGCTAGGAGCGCGGTGGGGCCGCCGGCCGAGTAGTTGTCTGTTAGAAAGTCCATGAGGGTTTCCGGATTCGGGAAGGCGGAGGCTAGGGTTGTTATATTTTGGAGGATGGAAGGGATATAAGGGGTTATTGTCGGGAGGCGGAGGAGGTGGAGGAAGGCCGTTTGGAGAAGTTTGCGGTGAGGGGTCAGGGTTAGGATTGCTCGGGGGGTTGTGGAGGTGGAGGTGGGGGGGGATAGGACGAAGAAGGAGGTGAAGGGCGGGGTGGTGGAGGTTGGGAGGTTGTGTAGGGAGAGAATTAGAGTCATTGTTGTTTTTGTGAATTGGGGAAGGGTGGAAGGAGTTTTGAGGGCAGTCTGGGTTAGTGTTCTATGTAATTCATGTTAGCAGTGATGATATATGAAGAAGGGGGATGTCATACTTAATAGCCGCAAAAAATGAATACCGAATATCGTCATACACATCCAGGTGCTTTTCCGCAAACTGGATGCGGACATAGTCCTCCAGATTCTCAGCATACACCAATGCCTCCACGATCCTCTGAAACAGCTTGTGCGGGAAGTACGCTTCTTCCCCGGGGGGTGACAAGTGCTCAGACTCGGCCTTTACCAATCTCATGAGTAGCCAGAGAGCTTCTTCCTATATTTCATTAATTGTCAGTCACCAGATATCACAGAGCGCTAGCAGGGGCCAGCGGAGCTAACCTGTATACCCCCATCTTCATAATCCAACAGCCGGCAAAGCTCCCCAACAAATATCTTATGCTGCTCCCTTAGCCACTTCAAAATCTGAGCCTCAGCGTCGGTAGCTCCCTTCTTCTTACTCAATTCCCCCTTCACCATAAGTTTGATGAAAGCCCGACAGAGCGATGTCGCGGCAGTGCTGATGGTAGTTTTCTCCGGACTCTGTGACCCCGCAATATATTTCTTTAGCCATTCCTCCACCCCCCAAAGAGCGAACAAACCTTCAAGTACTCCAGTAACTTTACAATGTGATTGTACCCCCTCGGTGACGCAACAATATCTTTTTCCAGGCCCTCGATTTGATCCGCTGTTTGTTTGTGTTGTATCTCAGAGGTTTTTTTGACCAGTTCCGTCCGCTTTTTTTTCAGGACAGCGACCTTTTTGGAGCGTTCTTCGCGATCGGTGGAGAGCCCCCCTGCAATTTCCACTCTCACTTTTGAGTGTTTGGGTGCCATTGTCTATCCCCACACGATGTTGTGGTGGTAATTGTGGTGGTAATTGTGGTAGTAGAGCAGTGGGGGTAATTGGGTGAAGCTTATCAAAAGCGTTTGTTTGACAGGGAAAATTTTGGGTCTCTCTGTCACGTGAGTCGCTGGTCTCTGGAGCCCTCCCTTGAGCCTCAAGTTAGGACTTGGCACTCGATTCAGCTGGAATGGGCTCCTTGCCTGCCGCCTGCTGTCATACACACAACGGCATAGACAACACGATAATGTTTACATTTTTAAGTGCGGCATCGTAAATAATCTTAGGGGGGTTATAATTACTGCTATGTTGAATTGTTGATCTGATCATGAGACCACACAATTCATTGGTCATTGATGGTCACTCGGGGAGTCGTGAAGCTTCACGCTAGTTGAAGACTTCAGATTAATATGGATAATAGATAGGTACTTGTATCGTGCTTTGAAGGGATCTTTTTCCTTTCCTTTTCCTTTTCTTTTTTTAATTGGATGCGGTACTCTGCGGATGTAGTTCCTAGAGCTGGGGGTTGGAGAGCGGTGATTTGCAAGGGTTGAGGGCTGTATCAGCACAGAAAATTCATTGTTATTATGATATTTGAATTCATGTGGTTGGCATTTACTTTTGGACCGTGGGTGATATTTGGTGTCGACGGTACCCAGAAACGGGAGTTGGGGCATGACAGCCCACCGATGCTGGAATAATAGATATTGTCATTTAGTAATTTCCGTAATAAGTGGAGTCGCGCTTTTATATGAAGTTTTCTCCCCAAAGAGGCTCCCACCGTGAGCTTCCTCATGCTCTGCGTTGGTGTTTCGGGGGTGGTAGTCTCCCATACAGGGTGTCCATAAAGTTTCTCATGCTCTTCCTTGTATGATACCTCCATCAACAACAGAACGGCAAGAGCCCTGTAGATTGTTTTTTGGACATGCCTCTAGAGACGGTGTGAAGTTAGAGAGAGAGAGAGGGTTGCCTAGTATTTGTAGCACTTGGAGGGGCGGGGGCCCTGTGGACACGAGTGCACTGTCCAGAGCACAAATAACGTTATCTCGGCAGTCCTGATCTCCGTGCTGGCCAATCCTTCAGGTATCCGGAAATAGGGATGCCAAGATCCTTCATTTTGGGCGAGTTCTCGGCATTTTTATGTCTGGATACTTTACTAATTGACGGGTACGGTACCGTACTCTACTTGTCCCGGTATTCCAGCTTCCCTCTTTGGCAGGTTTCATGCCATCTTTGGTAGGAAGTACTCGAGTAAGTCATCGTATGATATTATAACTTAACCTTTAAAGGTTGGGGTTTGGTTGTGTTGAAGGCTCATTCAATCAGTCCGTTCCACACCCGACCACAGAAAAAGAGCGGTCCGCAATATCCTTGGAGGACAGTTAAAATCCCGGAGTACGATCTCACCGTTTTACCGCAAGCTGAAGTGTCGTAATTTACACCCCCTAGCGACAACTCCTTTTTCCTTTCCCCGTTCGGCGACCCCCCCCCCCGTTTCTACTTCTCTCAATCCCCCCTCCTCCTCAACCACTTTCCGCTTGACCAACGAGGAAACGAGAATTCGTGCGAGGACGACTTTTGGGTTTCGTCTTGTCACCCATCTATTCTTCCATCTCGCTCTTTTTATTTTTTTTCCTTTTCTTTCCAGTCCTTCACTTTTGCCCGTTGGTGGTGGTGTTTTTTCTTTTCTTATCGCCGTCGGTGCTCGAAGCTTCCCCCTCTGCAACAATATGATACCGAAGGGGATGACAGTAAAGACTGTGCGGGGCAGATTGCCGCCTCTGCGGGCTCTTGCACAGCTATTTCTGCGGACGCGGTTTCTACTCGCGATTTTCATGGTCGGGCTCGTCGTTGTGCTCTGGCGAAGCCTCAGTGGGTCGGCTGCGAACTTACAAAAGTAGTATTCCCACATCCATGCAACTATTGACGATGATGAAGGGGTTGGATTGAGGGGAATTGTGAGGAATCAACACGGGATTGAACATTAGATTTTCCCATACGGCTTCATGTGCAAAAGGTTATCGCGATCAAACTTTGTGCTGACGGATGGTTCTCTTAGATTTTACTGTTTTGGTCCGGCCAAGTCGCCATTAGAGATTTCTGCGAACGAACATAATAGCTGGCATGCTCATCAACGTACACCAGTATTATTTAACCACCACGAGCCTTTGGTAGTAGACACAAAAACCATTCAGAATGACGACTTGAACTCGATCAAATCTACCCCCGAAGCCTGGAAGAATAAGGAGCGGGTCTTGATCCTCACACCCCTTCGCGACGCATCTTATTACTTGGTCAAGTACTTTGACCTTATCTCACAGCTGACCTATCCCCACGAGCTGATCGACCTGGCATTCCTCATCAGTGATACTAAAGACGACACTAAGGCTGCGTTGGTCCAGGAGCTGCAGAGGATTCAAAAGGGTGCCAGGCCATTCCGGAGTGTCAAGATTGTTGAGAAGGATTTCGGGTTGAATGAAAGCCAGGATGTTGAGGTTAGACACTCGTTTGCCTTCCAGGGCCCACGGAGAACGGCCATGGGTCGCGCGAGAAACTACCTTTTGTACAGTGCTCTAAAACCCGATCATTCTTGGGTTTATTGGAGGGACGTAGATATTGTTGAGAGCCCCGAACGCATTTTGGAAGACTTCATGTCCCACGACAGGGACGTTATTGTTCCAAGTACGACACATCTACTCCCAATGCGATTCTGGGAGATATGTTGCTGACTTTGATAGACATTTGGTTCCATAGGTATATTGATGGTCACGATATTGAGGGTCGCTGTGAGTAATCTTTTCATCCACTATTTTTAATCCTCCCCCCTGTGGGCGCTACCAAAGCTAACCGAGACGTTGGTTGGTAGTTGACTACAACTCATGGCAAGAATCCGAGAAAGGCCTGGCCCTTGCAGCCGGGCTTCCTAAGGATACCGTCTTGGCTGAAGGTATGCTGAAATCCTGGAATTATTTTTGGGAATCCGGTCTAATCAAAATATTCATAGGGTACAAGGAGTTCGACACTGGGCGGACATATATGGCCAAGATGGGCGATCGGAGAGAGGATAAGGACGAAGAAATAGAACTTGACGGGATAGGGGGTGTCAGCATCCTTGTGAAGGCTGACGTTCATCGCTCAGGTTACTAATCACACCCGGTGAATGAACCACCAACTGACAATTTATAGGAATAAACTTCCCTGCCTACGCTTTCGAGAACCAGGCTGAGACGGAAGGCTTTGCGAAGATGGCCAAGCGCGCCGGCTACAAAGTCATTGGATTGCCGAACTACGTCGTATGGCATATCGACACGGAGGAGAAGCCTGGCAACGCCTAAACCCAGTGGTGTTCTACCTCCTATCATAATCAAGAATATAGAGACCCATAGCTATGACGAAGATGATATAAGAAGGAACCGATGAGAAAGGAGGGGAACAATAGGGCGAGAGGTTACCGTCCGCGGATTTTAGGTGGGGGAGAATCGCGGACTAATTGGGGATTTTAATTGGAGTACTGGGAATTTTTTTGATTTTCTTTTCTTTTTCTTTTCTTCCCTGTTATTGTTTACTTCTTCTAGTCAGGGAATTGGTTGGTGCGTGTACGGGCGTGGTGGACGTGATGGTGATAGGGAAACGTTTTTCGAGAAGAGAGACTTGTCAGCCGATGCGCACCTTGGCAGCCATCTCCCCTTTTCTTCAGCTTGTTTTAATCATGGTTGTTGTCAGTCGTGAATTAGATTTGTTACTGTTACTACTGTATCGAGGGTGAGGTTTTACTTACGGTTTTCATATATATATTCTAGCGACCAGTTGGTGTAGTAGCTTTAAGGGCGATCTTTCATGTCATATTTTTGCCATATTATGGTTGCCATTCTTTTATATCATGCTTTCTGCTTTCTGCTTGCTTTCACTGGGGTGGGTGAGACCTTTCGTATCGTTGTCCATTGGCTTCTTTCTATCGCTTGCTACCGCTGCCGGACCGTGGTTCGTACCATATCTTTGTTTTTTGTTTGTATTTATTTAGTTTGATATTCTGATACCGTTACTTTTTTTGATTTATACCAATCCCACGTATAAATCGCCCAGTGACCGTAGTTTATGATACTTATACTAGAGAAGGAACATGAAGCATATGTAGAGAAAATTTTTGCAAAAAAGGAATGCCGAATTAACATTATGTTACAGGTACATCGTCACAACGACTCACTCGTGCCTATGCTGGCCGATGCAGAATATCGATCAATCAAATTCGCGATCCTCGAATTTATCCTTATCAAAGAATCTAGCTTCGATGGTGTTCCCGTTGAATAGCCTCCCTTCAAGGGCGTTGACTGCCTGTTGCGCGCACACACACCGACAAATTAGCCACCACTTCTCCCTCTAACTAGAGCAAAACAGCATGGGAAGGGGAGAAAATAAACAAACCCTAAGAGCCGCCAACTCCTGCGAAAATTTCACGAATACTCTGCTCGCCCCCTTCCCACCTGCGTTCCCCCGGGTGCCTTCCACTTCCCCATCATCCCTCCCCCAAACGACGAGAACCCGCTCAACGCCCCCGTACGAGCTCTCGCACTCCTCGCCAATCTCCTGCACGAGCACGGCTTCGTCCTCGCCCTCTAGACCGTCGACCATGTGCCTCAGCACCACCACGACGCTCGCGGGGCCGAATTTGCCGACGGCGGCGGCAGGATTGGGTTTATTCTTGTCTATGATTTTGCCACGGGTGGGGTGGTCTTTGGACTTTGTGTGCACGGCGCGGAGGGGTTGGGTTATGCCTGTACTTGAAGCGCCGAGGCCTGTGCCAGCGCGCCAGCCTAATTTCGACATCAGGCGCGTGGCGAAGTCCTTCTGGCCGGGAAGGAGAGGGTTTGATGGCGGGGAAGGGGGAGACTGGTCCGTGGGTTCGTTGGTCGGGGTGTCTGTGGGGGGTTGCGGGGTTGTGTAGAGAACTGGAGCGCGGGAGATTGTTGGCTGGGGAGTGGGGTCTGCTGCTGGTGGTGGCGGCGGCGGCGGTGGTGGTGGTAGTGGCTCGGGCGCGGTGGTAGTAGTGGTAGTGGCGGAGTAGCCGGCGGAGCCCAACTGGCTCATGCGGAGACGGCGGGCATATGCGTCTTCCCCGGAGACGTCGTCGGGGACTGCTACCGGAGGCCCGACGGCAGTAGCGGGCGGTGGAGGTGGTGGAGGAACATCCGTGCCCCGGTCCCCGCCCGACAACTGCGGCGGTGGAGCAAACGAGTACTTTGCCGGGGGCGCGAACCTATTCCCCAAACCTTGTCTATCCCTATCCCTATCCCTATCCCGCTCATCCTCCTCACTATCATAACTATCTCTCCGCCTCCTAGGCAGCACCCTATCTCTCCAATCCTCCAGTTCCCGGATCTTCTCGTCGCTATCCTTGTACTCGTCGTAGCTATTCGGCCGGCTGGGATCGTACACGTCATCCCAGTTAGTAGGTGGAGGCGGTGTATCACGATTCTTCTTCCGCTTCTTACGCCCTGCGCGGCGCTGATCTCGATTGTTGGCGTAGAAGCCGTTGACATCGTCGTCTGCGTCGCCGGTCCAGTCTTCTATAGTGGTTTTGACAATCGGCCTGGCTACTCCTCCTCCTATCCCGGGACCCCCTCCTCCTCCTCCTCCTGCCGTATCTGCATTCGTATCTGCCGTACCGGTCGTCACCCCTGCTGCTGCCGCCGTGGTCGCGCTGACACCCGGCTTCCGTACATTCTTTCCCTTCCCCTTTGCATTCGCACCGGTCGGTCGTTTGAGCGTCGGTTGAAAACGTAGAGCAGCTTTTTATTAAAAAGAAATTAAGAATTGAAAATTCACACACACTCCACGTGAGCAAGGCTTGACTCTGTAAAACGCAGGAGGGGGGGGGGAGGGGGAGGGGGGCTTCTCGCGAAATACCAGCATTCAGCTTTTTAGGCGCAGGGTCTTCTGCTGGAGTGGGGGTCGAAGTGGTTAAAGAGGAGGTGGTGGGAGGCTGCTTGAAGACTATTGGTGCGCGGGAGATGGAGGTTGAGGTTGTTGTGTTGTTTGATGGGTCAAGGAGGTTAGCGTAGAGGCCGGACATACCGGTTCGAGGCGGTGGTGGTGGAGGTTCCGACATTGTTTTATTTTCGAGGGGAGAGGAGGGAAAGAAGGAGGTGAAGGAGAGGTGAAGGAAGTTGAAGGTGTAGAAATTTGTGAAGGCTAGCAGCGAGGCAAGAGTTTCAAGTTGTTTGTAGACGAAGTGAATAATTTGGTCAAGCTCGAACACAGCGAAATGAAATGACCCAAAGTGCGAAGATCAGTTACCCTACCCTACCTAAATAACTTTCCAGGGCAATTTTGTGTCACCCACGGATTCAATTCCCTTAACTACCGGTTATGATACTGGTAAATCACTGTGCCATACTGTAAAGTTAATGATACCGGTATTCCCCCCACCCTAATACGAGTATTTATCTAAGCAATGTTTAAATTCCCTCTCCCCCGCACTGCCATTTCTCCCCTCAAGCCCTTCGTCAGGTTCCCCCCTACTACTTGTACCAATTTCATACAAGGACCTCGTAATTTCCTGAACAACTACAAGTACGTCGCCGCAATGTCCACCTCAACACAAAAGACTGAATGGCTCTGCATCTTGCCGGACCAGGCTGATGGTCTGGAGAGGAGACTTAAAGTTCGCACGTGAGTGGTTTTTTTCTGAAGAGACGAAGCAATATCCACTCCTCTACTTCTATTTTTACCTCTTCTGATTCCGAGGGGTCACTAGGGAACATCTCGAGGGTATCAAAAGGAACCAAGAAGCTGGATTCGCCAACTTTGGCGGTTTGTTTCTTCAAATCGCTTGCGGGATATGTGTGAATGAGTGAAATTACTAATCCATCTTAACAGGAGTGTTCCTCAATGAGCCCGCACAGGAAGGAAAGGCCCTCTCCTTCAAGGGATCTATCCTTGTTGCTACAGGCGTGAGCAAAGAGTCCGTAATCGAGGTTTTGAAGCAAGACGTTTATTCTAAGAATGATGTGTGGGATTGGGAAAAGGTCATCCCTATTCCTTCCCCCCCAGACTACTTCCGAATAGCATGAACTAACATGATTGCATACCGGTAGGCCGAGATCTATCCCGTGTGTAGCCGATTCCACTTCCAATTGGTGAACTTCATTGCTAATGTTCAACATAGTTCAAAACTGCGATCGCATCTCCACTTCCGTACGTTTAGGTGAGACAGCGATGGATGGTGATGACTTATCGCGGGGATTGCTATTTTAATAAACATTTAAATGTCCCCTTCCGCCCCACAATTTCATGTAACCACACCTCAGAAATCTGTAGTGAATGTACCCGTGCGATATCGACATTGTGAGAAATGCAAGATAGGACGATAACCCATTGGGCGGGGGGAGGGAGGGAAGCTGAGGGAATTAAGTTATCAAACTATGAGTGTGTTGAACCTTCGTGAAACATGGCTTCCTTCCGAGGGAAATCAGCTATTCCTAGCATGACGTATGCAACCATGCTGTTCTGCATGATTAAAGCTCGTGTCAATACTGTAGCCTAGCCTGCTGGAATATAATCAAATACCCCGGCTAAAGTACCGATACTCGAGTGGGTAGGTTGTACCATACAGTATGAGTGGTGCGATTGTAGGTTAACCCCGCCTCTTGGCTCCGTTCCGCTATCGATAGCGCTTCATATCGACTATTCCTCCCCTCCCGGTTGAAACTTTGAACCCCAAGTCCAAACTTCACGTCTACTTCACGACAGACATACTTCAGCAATCTCAACCATCACGCCACTCATAAACCTCGCTATAAACCATGACTCTCTCAGAATTGTCCGCTCTCTCTCCTCCCAATATTCGTCCACTAAGCACATCTTCAAGGCTAACGAATCCCAAACAGCTTCGTCATAGTCCCCAGTCTTCACTCAGAGAAACACGCCGAGACCCTGCCCTCCCATCTTTCCTACGTTGCGAAAAAGGTGGCCAAGGGCGAATTTTACCGCCAGTGTGGCGAGTACTTCTCTCCGCGGACCGCAAGTGGACAGACTGAAATTATACCATATGCTGGAAGCGCTTTCGCCGTGGTTGCGGAGAATGAAGAAGACGTTAAAAGGCAGCTAGATAACGACCCGTTTTCCAAGGAAGGTGTATGGGACGTTGCGGCGGCGAGGATTTTCCAGTACGTCTTGATCCTGTGGAGGAAGGGGAAACAGAAGAGACTGACAGGTACTATAGCTTCAAGACGGGGGATTCTGTGCCGATCAATTATCCGCCTCAGCAGTAGGGTGGAGGCGGAGAAGTGTACCTTATTGTGGAAATGGAGTGTCATGGAGTATCACTCGTGAATATTGACGACGGTGAGCCGGTGTGAAATTGTGGACTTTGTCACCGTAATCGCAATCCCAGGGGTGCAACTGTAGGCCCAATGGCATGCGAAGTCTATTGTATCCCGTCTAGTTTTCTCCTAGGCTGTCCGGAATGTGCTCCATCTAACGGTAGTCCTAAAATCTAGCACCTGGACTATTAGCACACACTGTAGGAACACGGACTCCGTCGGCCACCCAACCCGCCATCTCCGCCCGGGGATATCCCGCTGATGTGATGCCAATATCCACGCTGGCTCCTATCTTCAAAAGTTAGCGCCCGGTTCTGATTCTCGCCCCACCTGGGAAGACTAAACCACAAGCCACACAGACACCCTCCCATCAGAACGACTGACTTTAAGTTTGGAAGTGAAAATCCCCTGTGGCAGACTTGATGAATTTTTAAAGTAGTAGCTATCAGTGGGTAGTTTCCTTGGGGAAAATCAATCAACCAACACCCCTCCAGCGGGTGTAGCATCCACGCAATTAGTAGTTCCGTCTACTCGAGTACCATTCATATTATAGGCAACGAACCCAGGAGGCCAGATTTTGAAACACTTCTGGCGGACGGTGGCACTCGAGGTTATTTAAAGCCTCTGGTACGTGTCCGGATGCCTAGGTTAGACTACCTTAGTTCTGTACGCTTTGGCGCATGTGAAGCTTCCAGTTATGCCATGTCTGGATCGCTTATGCTGCCCCATACCGGCAGACCTTGAAAGCCATCGAGTGCCTGAGAGAGCACTTGGAGTGGATCGGCTACGATACCCCGGTAGGTTCCAAATATCTCAATCTACCGACTCTCCATGTAGCGGGCCGGGGCTGCAGGGCCCTACACATGATCGGCAAGAGTTATCGATAGCCAATGGGCTGCGAGGGCCTGTCGCCACTCTCTTGGACGACAGCCTTTCCGAGAGACGGGCGCTCTTGCCTTGCCCTACAGCTTGAACTGCCGTGCCCGGAGCCCTTGGAACCGCTGATCGTGGGGTATGGACTTCCCAAGTACCCTAGCGCCACAATACCATCGTAGGTGGGGGAAGCTCAGGAAACGAGATGTCCAGGGCACGTATCTGTCTCATTTCAAATTTTAAGGATGTGTTTGGCAAATAAAGGACCTCCCCGTTTTGTGACCCTTTCTGCCGTGGAAATGGTCTTCTCTCCCCGTTGTGGAACTGAAGGGAAACGGCGATTTGTATGGGACAATGGAACGGAACCGTTGTATCCAAGTAGACCCTAAGTATTAGGATCTGATGATGAAAGGACTATTGAGTGGGTTGTAAGGTATGACAAAAGCCCGAGTAGGGGAGTCAATGAAACGCGGTGGCGGATGGCCTTGAAACCCAATGCATAGGGGGGTCCCAAAGCGGAGTGGGGGGGGAGAATAGGAGAGCGAAATATATGCCATACGAGCACTGTGGGGGGGGGTTAGGAATATGCTTCCCCTAAAGAGAGTCCTCCTCACTAAGAGCAGGAGAAGTGCAGGCAAGCGCCTTATATCAAACACAGTGAGCAAATATTGACCTGACACACACCGCATTCCCAAACGACATACAACCCATAATACCAAACCGGCGAAGAAGCCATACTAGGGAACACAATTCAAAAAAAATCAGTGGGTTCTCCCATTCACAACAACACCACAAGTCCCCCCAACTCCCAGCTATGGTCTCCCTTCAACACCCAGGCCACATCGGCCTCCCACACTGGACCCCTGCCCGGCCATATTGGGATATAGTCGTGAATAATTGAAACATCTAAGGATTAGGAACTATGACTATGATATGTGTAATCTAATTCCAACAGAAACCCTCCACGACAAACCCTTAGCAAAATCGAGTGAGTGGATTACTGCAATGTCAAGTTACCCCTCCCTGCCTTCTAGGATATCATTCCGGCAACCCCCCAGAAGTGCGTGCTACACGCCAAACCCGTTCGTGTGTACCGACACCGAGAAGATGGACTAACCTACCAACTACCACGCTACTCTCATAGATCCGAACCTATTGTGTCATGCTAGCCATACACTTTGTGCTTACCTCCCACCACCACCACCACCACCAAACAAAAGTCACGAGAAAACTGGACCCCCCACCAACATATAACACGCAACTGAGGTTAGGATGATGTGCGATAGTATACAAGCCTGTGAATGAGTATGATAGTTTGTCAATAATGAATGATGGCAGGCACGATGGGGTCGTGGGTGCTGTAGACCAGATGCAGGTCGTGAACCACTTTGTACCTGAGCCCCATATCTAATCCCCCACAGCAGGACTTTCGGAGAAAGAAAAAAAAAAGCCGAATGTCGGAATCCAGCTATGATATCATACTATAAAAGGAGGGTTGTGAAATTAACATGCTGTTGTCAAGAGAGGGGACGACTAACTGCTCTTCCAAGTTTTTTACATATCATACCTCCTGTTTGCTTTGGGATTTCTGGATTTCCCTCCTCTGCTTTCAGTGCGCTTTAATCGATCAATTGTCACCGTCTGACCAATTTCCTATCATAGCCTGGCCCTTTTGTAGGGGGTTTTGGGAGGGGAAAACGTGGTTTCATGTCAGAGGGTTGGTTCCTGCTCAAGAGAAAATTAACGAGTGATGATTGGTGACTCTTGGCACGGAGGAATGCCCACCAGTATGGGAGTCCCGTATCCCCTGCAGTGTTGATAGTGCCGAATTTCCCTACAGTACATCACACTAATATGTGAACTGGGGGAAACTAGCTTCTCACTTTTCTAGAAATGTCAATCGGGTGATATCAAAAGCCATTTCAGGTCACAGGTTATTAAGTAGATCTTTTTCGAGTAATAGGCGCACTAAACCCAATATGAGGGTGATGTTGCCAGTAACTGTGGTAAAGCACCCGTCAGTATTTACTAACCAATATCCAGGGTCATGTGATAGCATTACACCTCTTTGGGGTTGAATCTGCCAATCAAACAAAAACGCTAATTTCACCAGTGTCTCTTTAGCACGGTGTAGGGAAATTCGGCACTATCAACACTACAGGGGATACTAATGTAGTATGATACAAGTAATATCATTCGTAGATTGAGTGCTTCTTCTCTTTAAAAAGCTACGATTACAAGAGTACAGTCGCACCTCGCTGTCCCGGACTTCGCTCTCCCGGATTTTTCGCTGTCCCGGATGGATTTTGGAGATTTATTCAGGCTACATAGAAATACACCTCACTGTCCCGGATTTTGCGCATTTCCGGACCGGATGGAAATTTGGGAATATTTAACCCCTGCTCACATAGAAAATATATTCGCTGTCCCGGATTTCTCCCTTCTACTGGCCTAATTTGACTTCTGATAGTATATCAGAGTTGCCGAAAGGCATGGTTGATACCCTCTGTGGTCCACCGAGTGTCAGGCCGAGTTTTTGTCATGTATTTCGCTTTTTCCTTTCATTGGTAAGTTTTGAAGGCGGCATCATCAGAGTAGATTCTGGGTATTTGGTATCAACTGCTTTTTCACGGATTTCACCTCATTTCTCTTGCCTTTTATTCTCTACTCTACCCCTCATCTAAACCTTATATGGAATAGTTTCTAGTCCTTGCTACTCAGTTATCACTCGCTTTTCAGTTTTTTTAAATACTTTTTTCAACAACCGTTTCACTCTCCCGGATGTTTCGCTGTCCCGGATGGTCTGTCCTCGATTTTGGTCATCCGGGACAGCGAGGT
>Ga0307509_10006612_pt1 | contig 15494 bp, 21 predicted proteins | sample 10_EM_MG_FD_202245 | JGI IMG/M metagenome (GOLD analysis project Ga0307509, IMG submission 202245) | Populus trichocarpa ectomycorrhiza microbial communities from riparian zone in the Pacific Northwest, United States - 10_EM | ecosystem: Host-associated > Plants > Roots > Unclassified | place...
TCTGGACTGAAAGATTCTATCTGTAGACTCAGGAGAAGTCTCTATACCCGAAGTTACTTCGTCACCTCCATCCTCTGCGAGGCGAGAGGTCTGCGCACCTCCTTGGCTGGCACATTGAAGGTCCATTCCTTCAGATGACAAAACGTGGTGCTCACGATCCCAGCCTGGTGATCTCCGCTGCTGGTGGTCTCAAGGCCTTCGAAGAGATCTATGGAGCGGAGAACATGGCATTCACGGAGGATTGGCTCATGAGCGACTCGGCAGAGACAGGAAGGGTTGGTGTCAGAATCATTACCGCTGCCCCTGAGATCGACGGCGTGTTGGACGCCGTTTACGAATTGACCCAGAGGGGGATAGTTTACTCGATTGGGCACAGGTATGTGGGGAAAGGTTGTGCTTTCTGAGCGAAAAATGACCACGCCTGCACAGCGCCGCGCCTACGGATGTTGCAGGTTCCGCAATGACCCACGGAGCGAGGTTGATCACCCATTTGTTCAACGCAATGCCCCAACTTCACCATCGCGATCCTTCCATCATTGGGTTGTTAGGCGCATCTCCCCACCTTTCCTCATACTTCTCACCCGTATCCTCCCCGGCAGTCAATACTCCCAAGCCTACCTTCAGGCGTTCCCTTTCTCTGAAATCCAGATCCATTCTTCCGGGCATTTTCAGCGGAAGCGGAAAGGAGGACAAAAAAAGTCTCAAGGCAACATCCGAAGCGTTTGACGATTCCGATAGCCCGCCGCAGAGCCCAAGGTCCTTGTTGTCTCAGGCGGCAATAAAGGCTAGGAGCTCCATCGCCACGCTCGACAGGCCATTCTACGAGCTGATCGTGGATGGCATTCACTCCCATCCCAACTCAGTGAGGCTAGCATACAATGCCCACCCGGAGGGGTGCATCCTAATCACGGACGGTACGTGACCTAGTGAGCGGTATGATCGGGAGAATAGGCTCTAAAACACCCGGATAGCCATGAAGATCTTGGACCCGAACTTGAAGGACGGTGTTCATGAGTGGAGAGACGGCAAGAGATTCGTGAAGGAAGGTGTCAAGTTGTATCTTGAGGGAACGACCACCCTCGCCGGGAGCGTCGTTACTTTAGATACTTGCATTAGGAACTTTGTCAAGTTCACCGGGTGCTCGTTGAGCGAGGCGATCAAGTGCGCCACTTTCAACCCCGCAAGGTGATTTGCTTCGCTATGTTCCTTTGAAGGTGTGCTGAACCCATTGCGAAGGTGCCTGGGGATTGAGAACCGGAAGGGCACGCTCAGACCCGGTGCCGATGCCGATTTCACTGTGTTTGACAAGGACGGATACGTGTTGAGTACTTGGGTCAAGGGGAAAACGGTGTGGAACCGCTCTTGAAGCAACGGTGCTTGGTGTGCGCCTGCAGAATGCGACGGATCCTGGATACCCACAACTTCTTACACGTGAATTGTTGGACGAACGGTCTCGCTACTCACATGATTCTCACTCTGTCCCGACATGAGGGTGCAAAATGTAGGATTAAGTCAAGCATATATTACTTGTGAGAACATGCGTGTGGTAAGCATCCCAATGCCCGACCACCCAAACCCAAGGTGACGCAGACGGACTAAAACCATTTAGCCCTGACCAGGTTCCAAACCTTGTTCTGAAACTGCTGCTTCTCTTCGTCAGTTTCCATTCTGGACTCCGGAGCGGCTTCAGTCTCCTTGGCCTCCGCAGCGGCTTTTTCTTCGGGATTGGGCAAGGGGGTTCGCGAAATCGCGGCAGCCTGGAGTAGAGCCTTCTGCTTCCTCGATAAACGCTTGCCCTCTCGTTGCATAGTCAACAAGGACTGGGGCTGCAGGGAAGACGGCTTGTTCAATGTCGGAGAGGTTTGAGTTTCCGTAGAACGGACGGGTTCATCGAAATCGTGGTTGAAGGGTTTATGAGGTTCTTCGGTAGGAGGGGGGGGCGTTTCGTCTTTTGTGGTAGAGGCTGTGGTGGTGGTGGTAGGATGGTCGGTCCTACCGATCAAAGAACCTCGTTTAAGAATATCGTCAAGCATTGGCTTGGCGCTTGGGTCGGTAGTGGCCTGAGAGGGAGAGGAAGAAAACCCTCCCCACTTCACGAACGCTTCGGTTAGGAGGAAGAACCTTTTAGTGGGGATCAGGTTGGTAGATCGGTTCATGTGAGGTCCTGTGTGCGGATTATGAATCTTCCAGGACTCGTGCATCATACCGTCCAGATAGACACCTACCTGTGGGCATGATGCGAATGTCGTACACCTTATTCTTCCGCTTACTCTCGTCTACCTCGTCAACCATACGTTCCGTCACGCCCGCCCATTCCTGTGCTCCCTCTTGGGTTTCGGGAAGAGGTCGGAGGAACGGCTGGAGGTCCGCGATACCGACCCCACCTGGCCGTTTCCGGTCCACCTCTGGGACGGGGACTTGAAAAACGGTTGAAGCCTGGTCGTATCTGGTTGGGTCCTCCAGCTCCACCCAGAAGTATGAAAAGTACAGAGAGGGTATCTCCCCATCCTAAACGATAAAAAATAAAATTGGTGTCAAGATTTGAGTCCATACGAGCACGAGTGTGAACGACCCGGAAGCGAAACTAACCCTAACGAACGTGAAGGCCCTGATCTTTCCGTACTTGTCCTCGATTCCCCGAAGCATAGCAAACCCGTCAAGCATGCTCGGCACACCATCCCACGGTCTGACGAATATCCTCGGACGCACGCTCCCTTCGCCACTACGGTTGTACATTTTCTTGTCGACCCTTGGTGGCATAGACGAAGCTGACGACGTTTCAGCGTAGGCTGAGGTCGCGAGAGCACGGCGACACCATTCGGCTCTGCACGAGGAGAAGGGAGACGCGGTCCGACTGAGGGAGGTGATCATTGGACGCGGTGTGGGCGGACGGGAGAGTTGTGCGAACGGAAGGAGTTGATCGGATCGAGTGAGACCGCCGAACGAATAGTGGCGGGGATACACACAAAGAAAATCTCTAAGCACGACCGCGACGTAACACAAACATAAACCCCTTTCTAATCGGTTCTATAACTCTCCTCGAAAACGCCGGGCTCAAGTAAAACGACGCCCCGAGTCTAACCGGAACAAGAGCCTACGAAGTCCCCTCGTCAATCGCCTGGCAAGCGACTGAACGGGTTGAGCGCACCTTTGTAGCAGTGTACGCAAACACCGCGTTTGCAACATCGCCGGCGACCCCACGTTCTCTTTCACCTTCAATTTGCTCAAACTTCACACCCTTGAGCGTTTTGGGATACCCAAACAACCCATATTTCCGGCCGACTTTCTCAGCCCACACTTCTCCCTCATCGATCCACGTCCCCACTTTCCTCTGCGCCCACTCTGTCGTAGAAGGCTGATTCGATGGTGTTGCATCCGTGTGCGTTTCCACCCGGACGAATTCCACGAGCCGTTCGCCAATTCCAAAGTATTTCGCTCCGAAGAATATGCCGGCAAGTGGTATAATAGCCGTTATTTCGTGTAGTACCGCGAACGATATAATCAGGGAGGGGAGTGGTGTCCCTGTCCGAGCCGCTAGCAGGCCCAGTGCATTCTTGTATCCTTGACGCGATCGGGTAGACATGACGGACTGGGATCAACGTTGAGCTCGTGCATCAATTTCAAATCTCAGGCGGTAATATTCCTGAGGAGACACCGACAACGTTTATCTATGAGAGGGTGACACTAAACCCGAGGATACAGAAACCACAGGGTAACCTAGTCTTTTCTCCTATCGGAGTTGACAGGGTCCATAACGTCAACCCCCATCGCTTCAGCTGCGGGTGGAACTGGTGAGCTACCTCTCAGCTGTTGACCAAGAATCCTGCCTCACCTTCGATCTGTTTGATCGGCCCCTTGAACCACTTCCTGGCCGAAAGCAGCCAAAACGTGACCGAGTATAACACAACAATACCAACAGCAACGATCGCGTAATTGAGTGTTTGCGAGTCGACGGGGTTGGCTTGAGGGAGGACGAAGACGATCGAGATAAGGCATATCCACAGTACGGCAGTGGCCGCAACCGGATAGGAGAATTTTCCAAGATGGAAGGGTCCTCTCACAAAGTCCTTGCGGTTCCAGAGTCGAAGAGCTATCGGGATCCCATACGAGACGTACAGCCCGATGGTCGCGATACTGTGATGTAACCAGGGACCATCAATTACAGACAAAAGTTAAGGTGGTTCATTTCATACCTCGTTGCCGCGGCGAACGCAACGCTGCTCCCCAAACTAGGGAGCCCCAGGATGAAAGATAGCATGCAAGCAAGCCAAACTGTCCTGATGGGCGACTTGGTTTTGGGGTCCACTCTGTGGAAGAACTTGTGGCCCGGGATCCCTCCATCACGGGCGAAAGCGTACATCATACGGGAATTGGACGTGATGGAAAACATGCTGGCACAAGGTTGATTGTCAGTCACAAGGTTGCGTGAAGACGTGGAAACGATCTACCCGCAGAAGTACATACAACCGACGACAATCACCATCAAAACGATGGCACCCTTGGAGCCTACCGTATCGAGGAAGATTTGGGTCACCGGCTGACCTGTCGGGGAGTGGAGAGTAGCGTCCAGATCTTGAATCGAAAATAAGAGCCCGAGGATCAGGAACCAGCCCAAAATCGCGGAGACACCGATGGCCATGACGATACCAACCGACCCTGACATGGCGGCATTGTGGGTTTCCTCCGTCATCTGCATCTAAGATTCAATCTCCAAAGGAGGGAATTGCGATAAGGTTATCGTACGTGCGCGCTGGCATCGAAGCCTGTGAGGGTGTACTGAGCCATGAGGATACCAATCATAACGACGTATCCTTTGCTCGAGCGGACACTCCAACCGGGATCTCCGGTACCATCCAGAAATTGGGTGAAGACAAAACTACCTGACTGAAGTTTGGGAGCGGCGGCGAGAATCGAAATGACTACGGCGAAAGTCCCAATTGCGTGCCACCAGATTGAGATGTTATTAAGGTGCTTGAGGAGATGAACCCCAAAAGTGTTGATCAAGCCTGTGTGCATCTCCAGTCAGCGTGCCTTTGATGATCGCAAGAGGTAAATCAAGACGAACCTTGGCTAACCAAGACAGCGGCGTACACGCCAATCGTCGTCTTCTCATTCGGGACGAAACTGGTGTTAATGGTGGCAGCGGTGGAGATGAAGGTTGCACATCCAAAGCTATGGGAATGACCCATCAGCGTTATATATGACACTGCAGGTACGTTGGGAAATGAAAAACCTAATTCCGGTGGTCACTGCGACCTGACCCAGGAGATTGAACCAACCGCAGATCCATGAAGCGAAGGGTGCCTTCTTGGGGGTCGAAAGCATCGCTGCCCAGAAGTATGGGCCACCACTGGTTGGGTGGGCGCTACAGACCTCTAAAAGAGGTCAACAAAAGCGGAGGGACCAAGGGTGTGTTGGACTACAGACCTGCCATGGCTAAACCAACAATCATGGTGAAAACTGCGCGTGAATTGAGCCTTCCGGTGGACATGGGTGGATAATGTTTTCACGCACAGGAGACTACCAAGAAACTCCAGACCATAACCACTGGGCCCCCGGTGTTCTGAGGGTGTGTTTCAGTGAGTTTCAGGCCACTCGAAAACGCGTGGGGGTGTACCAAACCGTAGAGGAACAGCGAAGGTATGCCAGTCATGATGCTGATGATGGAGAACGAAACACCGAAGTTCTGAAGAACAGGCCATGAAAAACAAACTCCTGTAGGAACCCGAAGCTTTTGTACCTGCATGAGACTGAGCTCTCGTCTGCGAGAAAAACGATAAATGTTAGCACACGACATTGCCTGACCGAGAGATGAACGAACTTGAGCTCCTGCTTATAGCCCATCCTCGCGAGTTCGACCTCATCAGCGATAACCGCAGGGCCTTTCTCAGCATCTTTGGTAGGACTCGAGGACATGGCCACGACGGTTGAGAGAATGGTTCCGGGGGAAAAGAAGCCAAAGCTCTACGAGTTTACCCGCCAGGTTCGCCATCAATGGGAGGCATTCAATCGCTGATAGACAGATAAGAAGGACCAGATATCGGCTGAGTATGGTGGGGAGAGATAATAAGTGTGTTCGGCTGAGCTCTGCCATCATGGGTGTGCTGCACGCCCGCATGGTGAAATCATGATGTGGGTGATAAGGAATTGTATGAAGGGGCGCGTCAATGAGGGAAAGCAAAACGCGTGCCCAACAATTCTTCAAGCTTCAGTCTCGGACACGACGACACGACCGGAAGCTTTGCAGGCGAAAGATGTCGATTCGGTTGAAGAAAGTTAAGCGAATGTCCGCATCCCCCACTCGATCCCACAGTCCTCCTGGAGGGGGAGGGCAGGGCTCAGAAGTCTCAAACTTCACCTCTGCCTCCCAGGTCGTCAGGAATCTCACCAACGTCCTCTCCGCCATAAACACTGCCATCCCCACACCAACCACGCCCCGCCCCCCGACCCACAGCCACCCAAAATCGCCCAGCGATCCAGTTCAAACCATCTTCGACAATGACCAACTGCAGTTTCAGAGCTTGGCCCTCTCTCTCAACCAGATTCAGCTCGACGTTCAGAATCCTCCCCCAGTTATCCTCGAACAATACGCGGAAGCCGAGACCAGCAGGCCACGGTCGCAGTCTACCGCCCGACCCAACTCTCCGCCTTCTTCATCTCGTTCGACTGATGCTGTCTACCCCGAGGGATACGCCGAACACGGTACACCGTCTACAGTCCGTCCGCCCTCCGGAGTACGCGTACATCGCGTCTATACCCAACCTGAGGAGCACGGAGTTCGTTCACCATCCACCTTTCATTCCGAGACCGGGTCGACTCGTTCTTATGGCCAATATCTTCACCCTCAACCTGAAGACCAGACAGAACTCATACAATCGCCTTCAACTGTCCGTCCCCACAGCCGCCGGATTCCCTACCAAGAGACATATCACTATGACGAACCAGGTTCTCCATCCTCCCCGTCCTCCCCCCATTCACCACATCGCCAGAACGGCCATCCTGTGGCAGACAACCAGCCGCCACAGAGGACTATCGAGGACGTCCGTCTCCAAGTTGCCCGCAGCATCGCCGCCCGGACAATCAGGAAAGCAGAGCTCGTGGATGGGTCAAAAGTTGGTGTCGTCTTCACCCTCAATAAGTCTCAGGATGACCGATTCTTGCGCACCGTCGCGGGTGAGATTCGTGCCTTGCTAAACACCGGTTACATTCCGTCTCCCACCACTGCCACATCCCCAGGGAGTCAAGCACAAGGCGGGTTTCTTTTCGCCCTTGCAACATCCAGCAGTGCTCCCTCGAATTCCAATCGGGGTACGACCAGGAGCGGGCACAGCCAGAGTCATTACAGCTACAGCGTCCCAAGTCAGAGCTACATGACGGGTTCTGGGTCACGAAGAAGAAACTCGCCACCCACCAAGTTGGTTCTCGTTGGGTCATCCCCGGTATTCGTTCACCGGGCGATTCTGCTCACGAGATCCAAGTTCCTGGGGAGGACTGTGGAGAATGGTGCTCACGAGGATCGCGTGCGGCGACCGGAATATTTACACACCACCGCTCCGGTCATCCCCGGACAGACAGGCGTTATCCCCACCACGAGTGTTACGCCGAGGTCCATATCGATACCAATGCCAGAGCCGACCACAATCACACCCGAACAAGAGCTTCTCTGGGAGGTTGGCGTTTACGGATTGGGTGGTTCCTCGTATGACGAGCTTGCGCTCAGAGACGTTGTCAAGAAATCAGTGGGCAATCTCATGGAACCACTCGTGCCTCCTCCTGGTTCTATATCGGTCACACAACTTCTCTCGCACACGAGGGCCAAGTTGGAGAGGATGACCCCAGATGAGGCCTTTGGCGAGGTGACGAGCGCGGATGAGATGGCTCCCCCCATATTCCTAATCGACATCCGATCCGAAAGTCAACGACGCGAGTTTGGGGCCATCCCCGGGTCGATAGTTATTGACCGAAATGAGCTGGAGTGGAAACTCGATCCCCGTAGCCGCGGTAGGCTGGGTCCGAGTGCAGCGGTGGATAGGTTCGACGTGAGGGTGATCCTGCTGAGCCATGATGGCAATGCGTCCAGCCTTGCTGCTCGGTCGCTGCACCTGATTGGACTGAGGAGCGCGACAGACGTCATCGGGGGGTTCCTTGCGTGGAGGGCCGCGGGTTTGCCGTTGGATTTGTTCGCCCCAGGGGGGGGATACCCATACGAGGATTCTCTATCCTCTGCCACCGAAAGAGGTCCTGGACCCCCGGTCGTAGGACGTTGAGATCGTTCCTCGTTTACACTCGTTATATGTGGGTTACAGTATTAGGTCTTTCTCTAAATTTAGACTTTCAGTTTCATCCACCCAGGGCCTCAGATATTGAGGGGTAGACGGTTTTGCGGAACGTCACTCATTCGGAGGATATCACGGTACCACTTCCTCCGGTCAATCGGCGCCCCGGCGTTTCAGCCGTTGTCGATCCCACTCCGGTGATCCCGAAACCACGGCGACAACCGTGCCGGAAGTGACGAGTGAAGAGCAAAGGTAAGTTATTATGTTACCAACGGGCCCACATCAGATGTGGCTGCAGAAAACTCACGGCACCTGTCATGGACAGACGAAGGATGACGTTGCCGAGAACTCAAGAGACGTCGCCACGAGGCACAGAACGGCACAGATCGCTTAGATGAGCTCAGGGCCAAGACGAGGGGATCGCCGTACGAACCTGGACCCATCTATGCTTTCGGGGCGTAGTCAGTCGGCTCGGGGGGCGACGGAGAGAGAGGGATCCAGCCGAGCGAAAGTTCCGAGTTGAAATTCGTGGGACAGAAAGGCGACTGTGAGAACCTTTTGAGGTGCGGTGGTAGTTTTCGTCCATCGTAAGGCTAACATATGCCTTGCAACGGTGTACCTGAGGCCGACAGTAATCGCCCCTCGCGGAACCGAACGCTCACTCGTACCTCCCCCCCCCCAACTGCTCCCCAACCCCACGGTACAGACTCCCCTTTGTGCGTTCACGCCTTTCAAAATCTCTGGGGTTGGATCCGCAACATGGGCTCATTCAACTTTTGGCGCCAGTCCTTGACGTCTCTTCCGAGACGCGAAAATGAAAGGCTGGCTGTCCTACTAGCTTCGGTGTCAGGACAACAGGATGACAGCGTACGCGGATGGTTCTAGTGTCCCTCGTTCCCGGTCGCATCAAATTGTCGATCAGAGAGCTTGTTTCCTCATCGTCTCGTCCGTACCGGACTTCTGGGACCATTGGTGTATTTGAGGATGTAGGAAGGTGACAGAATGGGAATAATCCCGACCCATTTGGTCCGACTACCAACGTCGGGATCTCCTCTTTATGTTCGGGTGTGTTTGAGGTTAAGCTTCGCATTTACCGAAGGGATTCGAAGTGGGTCCCTCGGGTGGTTTGTTACGAAACCTCTCGTGAACCCCATCACCTCCTGTTTATCCCCGGGTTCCCCGCTAAGTTTCGAACACCACTGACAGGTGTCGGTCCCGCGACATCTGGGTCAGACGCGCTCCGGTTGCACGGAGTCCTGTCGACCTGGCGGTCCCTTCATCGGTGCCTATCAGTGTTGACAAGCGGTATGAATAGGTTGGTGGCACATGTACGAAACGATCGCGTATAAACATCCGTCGTTCTGGCGTCTGCACTTTTTGATACGACGCTGCACAAGGGCTGCACACTTGAGCGCCAACAGCGCAAAGCTTGGAAGGACAAGGGGGGCGACCGGAGTTCAGAATACAAACACGTCTATATCCCCCATTTCTCCATCCGGTGAAGCCTATAAACATAACGGACGTTCACCCAACGAAGAGCACCAGAAAAGAGAAAGGACAGCGCCCACCTTGAGTCCGACGATCCGTTCGTCGTCGATCATGAACCCTGAGTACATCGCACACAGATCCTTCCTCACTGTGTGGGTATATGGGAGCTTCGAGACAACGTCGCTGACGAAGACATCCGAAGCAGGGACGAACGACGGTTCCGTATGAATGGTGTGGGAGACTTCATGCGTAATAGTCGAACTCGAACTGGGGGTGGAGGATCGAGTTGACGGAGGACTGGAGGGGGAGGATGAAGATGACCCTGGCGTCCCGGAACTCGAATCATCTGCTCGCCCGTGGTCTGTGTCCGCTTCTGTGTCTCTGCCCACTCCAATGCCCGTTCGTTGAGCCGGATTAGTGCTCCAAGTAGTGTTGTCAGCTTCAGGTAATTTCTTTGGGTGAACGTTGAAGTCAAACACATCGAGAACACATCCCCACTCGTTCTGGTCGGACGGATATGGTGGGCACACGACCTTTAACCCGTGGACGTACCTGCCACAGGGAAAGGGTCCGTGTTTGGTTAGCAGGGGTTCGTGTGCCAAGAGCATTGACATAAAAGACCAACGACCTGTGGGGACATGAAATGGGGTACTAACCTCAGCCACCGTGGCTGCATGCCATACGGCATAAACCTGGTGTTGTCGACACCCCATTCCTGCCATAACAGTAACCTTGGAGGGTTTATGTGCTGCGTCCCACCATTCTGATGCTCGTCGACCAGTTTGAGAAAAAAATCGTTCCTCACGAAGAAGAAGAAACGGAATCTTCTGTCCAGGGCCCCACCGATGATGTGATACTGAACACACATAGCATGAATCCTCGAACGCTTTGAGATGGTGAACGGTTTCTCCTCCAACATCACATAGTTTGCCGAAGGTGAATGAGAGGTGGTAAACGGTCCCGAGTGGGTGGAGAACAGGGCCGGGGTAATCATCGGCTTGAGGGCGGGAAGACGCAGGGAGGCGACACGAGTCAATATGGGGTCGGTTGGTGGGTCCCGGAAGGAGTAGATCTCGATCGAGCCACCAAGATCTCGACTTGTGAGGATGAATGCGCGGTTGGAGATGAACGAAAAGTCCCAAATTCCTGGAGGGAGTTTTTCACCGCCGGTGACGTACTTTGGAGGATGTCAATGCGCAGACTTTCAGGCAATACGTCGATGGGGCTCACGGCAAGGAGTTTTCCTGACTTCCAGTTCCAGATGATGAGGCCGGGGTTTTCGATCCAAAAGAAGATGGCGAGGACATCTTCGGCTATGGCAATGAATGAGTTCGTCATTACGAAGGGGAGGTTGCATGTGTGATTTATCACGGGGTGGGCGGCCTCAGGGTGGGGTTTATGAGAAGAGATGGTCATGAGGTGGACTTGGATTTGACTCTGAGGGAACGGGCCATTTCTGAGAAAAGGGAGGTCAGAGGCAAGGGGATTTCTTGGATGGGGAGACGGACTCTGAAACGTAACCGATAAAGTCTTGGGTGGGATCAATGACAAAGTCCTTGCTAGGAACGCCAACGTCCTCCCTGACGGTAAACTGGGAGGATGGATACTTTCTGGAAGGAAGGATTGATACGATAAAATGGCGAGAGCCATGAACAGAGTTCGTGCCCATGGATTTGGCGAAAATACCAGAGACAAGTTCGTATGCGCGACAAGAGCCGGACATGGGGACGCGGTACTTGTACTTCCAATCAAGTTTGCGCCAGGCGTCGCGTCGGCTGAGAAGGAGCTGAAGCTTCTCATGGGTGGGAGAGGGTTTCGACTGGGGGAGATCTATGAGACCGTCAAAGGCGAGCTCAATCTTGTAACGGAGTTTGTGGGACCCCTGGATGATAGCATTGAAGAATTTGCAAACCTGGACGAACGTCGAAATGGATAATTTGCGTGAATTTGGAAACGAGAAGAGGGCATACAGCTGCACATCTAAGAAGATGGATATGGTCGAGATGAGTGAGGATTTGGATGACAAGTTCAGCGGGAAAGTCCTGAACAGTGGCGATCATGTCTACGGGGTGGAATTCCGGAATCTAGGAGATGCGATATGGGGGAGGGCGCAGTTGGAAATCGGCAACGGGAGGGTTAGTGCTTAGCGGGAGTGGCGCCGGCGTCTGAGGATCATGAGCGGAAAATAAAAAAAATAAAAAGTTTTTTTTTCTTTCCGAATTTGACTGATGGCAAAGGAAAGACACCAGGCGGCCAGGGACAGGCGCCCCAGCTGGCAGGAGAGATTGGAGGTGGAAGAACGGTACTTAACGGGTTTTGAGATGTTTAGTAGCCAAAAGGTCCTCCTCCCTCCCTTCCCCCACCTCCGACCAATTCCCCCCATCCCCTCATGAAGGCAGTCTCAAATCTCCGCCGGGTTAACGATCCCTTCGCTGCAGCCCTCATGCCACCGCCAGAAGAGACCGAGGACGAACGCGTTAAACGCGTCCGTGAGCAGGCAGAGGCAGCCAGGATTTCCCGAGAGATAGACGAGAGCCTGCAGGAAGCCAAGAAATTAATCGAGAAGCGTAAGAGGGCGACAAAGGTCCTCCTCCTCGGTAAGCCTATCCCCCCTCATTACACATCTCCCATGTCTTCATCTCGTCCCCAAGGTCAAGCCGAGTCTGGAAAGAGCACAACCCTGAAGAGTGAGCCCACACCAGCACACTCTCCACTACTTGTTCATCTCCTTCTCACGATCGTCGCCCGATCACAGACTTCCAACTCTCCTTCTGTCCTTCTCAGTTCAAACAGGAGAGAGCGGCCTGGAGATCGGTCATCCAGCTCAATCTCATCAAGTGATTGTTATACCACATGCCCACGCTCCCCGCCCCATCCTAACGGTCTTCCTAGGTCTGTGAGAACCATCCTTCAGGTCGTCCAGGATGATTGGGAAACCATCGGCCCAATAAAACAGACGCCTCCCACTCACGGGTTCTCACGCCAGAACGGTTCCATCGTCGGACCTTCCCCCACCAACCGGAGAACGGGTGATAACGAGGACAGAGAACCCATCCTGACCGACGTACACCGACGCCTACGATTGCGTCTCTCTCCCCTCATTTCGATAGAAGAAAATTTGAACAAGAAACTCTTCCCCCATCCACCAGACCCTAGAGAGATATCCGTCCGCGGGGGTACTAATTGGAAGTCCTATCTAGCCAGGATTGCCAAGGACAAGGACCGAAAACCCCTGCGTCCGGGGTCTTCACAAGGCCCTGTCCTTCAAGAGGAAGGCACTTATATCCTCGTTACCTTTAAAGAGGACATCATCGCACTTTGGAATGATCCGGTCATCTACAGAGTCCTCAAGAGACGGAAGTGTAATATTCGGGACATGCCTGGTTTGTGCGTACCCTCCCTCTATTTCAGATTTGAAATCTAATCTACATCCTGCGAACGCCTCCGCTTGCCACCCCGCGTCACCGGAACCCATGACCTCGGTTCGTCTCTCAAAGTTTCCTGGATGATGTCCATCGGATCGCTGTTCCAGACTACCAGCCATCAGATCGTCAGTTGATGGTTCAAGTGATCGTCTCTGTGCGCGAGACTGACGCACTTCCCTTCGTTGTGATCCATAGAGGACATCATGAAAGCTAGGTTGAAAACTGTCGGAGTCGAGGAATACCACTTTGTTATGGAGAATTGTCCGCCCTCATTTCATCGCTACCTAAACATCGTTTGCTAACCCATCCCTAGCCCCTAAAGGCAACGGTGACTGGTATATTTACGACGTTGGAGGGAGTCGAAGCTTAGTGAGTCCGATCACTTCCGTTCAAATTTTGCCCCCATCATACGTCCGGCTCGCCGGTCCTCTCCCAACTTTTTCCCTGAGTGGAGCAAATCCGGGTTCATTGCACTAATCCGGATGGGTTTGTGGCTACTGCTATAGCGATCCCAATGGGCGTCGTTTTTTGATGATGGTGAGCATATTGAGGTTTCTCTGGTCCTGAGTTTCTGTACTTTCTTGAGTAGCCCACCTTCCGGACGGGAGGGTGGGCGTTGCACCGTTTGTTGATCCCCAATTCCCTACTTCCCTTTGGCGCCCCGGCGGACTTGGTGTCCAACGGTCCAATAACCTTTACCCACCTCTCGCTAACTTGTTTCCAATTATTCCAGTGCAAGCGATAATCTTCCTCGCCCCACTCACCTTCAACCTCACCCTCGAAGAGGACCCGACCGTAAACCGGATCGAAGACTCGATGATTATCTGGAAAGCTATCTGCTCCAACAGAGTACTCGAGCGTACAACTATCATTCTATTTTTGAACAAGATGGATGTTCTCGCGGCTGCGCTCAAGAGTGGACTACGTGTGAGGGACTACGTGACTAGCTACGGGGACCAACCGAATGAAGTCCCCTCCGTTGCGAAGTGTATGTCCCTTCTGCTTTGCACCACTCCGTCAGCTGACTCACCTTGTCACAGACTTCAGGGAGAAATTTAGGGCGTACCATGTACGTGGATCCGTCCCAATGGAGATTTTTCTCATTCTCTGAACAGAAACGGCTATCACCTGGACCCCGACCGTTCTATTGGCACGAAACTTCGGTTATCGTACGTCGGCCAGACTCCCCCTTTCCTCCGCTGACGTTCTACGTTTTGCAACAGGACACCCGTTCGACAACGGCGCTACTTCTCGGTGTCCGCGAAGGCATCCTTCTTTCCCAACTATCAGAATCGAGTGTGATCTAGATTCGATCGCCTGGTTTGCGGACATAGCGTTCAGGGTATACGCCGTCGCCTCTTTCGTAATTCTTACTCACTCTCTGTTACTCTCTTCGTTTGGTATTACATGTACTTCTTCCTCAACACCGTCTGTATCGATGTCACAGTATAGGTCATGCGGCTTGTCTTGATTGACAAGTTCCGCTGTTAATATTACGCCTTTTGCTCATCCCCTGGACCAGTTTTTTCTCGCATCTTCGAGTTGCCAACCCACTCAAGATGAATCTGTGGATTCGTTGTGGTTTCCCAACTTCCAGGGTCGCCTAAGCAACGTAAGCGCGATCGATGGTTTGTTGAGGTAAAACGACCCGATTGCTCGGCGATCCACTTCAAAAATTCACATACATAACGTCGAGGCCCGGATCGCCAACAACGGTCTGAGCCAACCAGTGGGGGACTGTCCGTAAGGCTGGGTTCGTTTCGACTCGTCACTAGCCGAGTTTCACGCCATTGACGATGACTGAGGGGCCATGAGAATTTCCTCATGTGCCTCCACGGATACTGTTTCGTACACGTCGCAGATATACTCCACTCATCGTCGGTACCAGGTACGCACATGGATCACTGCAGTGTGGATACCCAGCGCATGTCCAGGATGCGAGTCACATGTGATCTGGCCCTCGTCATCCGTGGGAATATTTTGTTCGGAGTCTGAACCAGGCTGGCAACACACGTGATCTTGTTGCATGATCGTTCAACCCGTTACTGGGGCAAAAACCGGAGATTCACGTGGCCTGAACCGCTCCTGCAAATGGGCGAACTCTTTTTCCTGCCTTTTGTCAAGAAGTTTCAGATCCACAGAAGCAATTCTCCGGAATTGTTCAACCCTTGTATCCTACGCCACTTCTCCACGTTGTCCCAGTCGTCCTTATGGTTTTAGTAAAACTCTTAAGGAGTTTTGCTTAGGCGAGAGGAAAAGTAGCTCCTACGTAGTGTAAAGCTATTATTCCTTTCCCCCTCGGGCT
>Ga0307509_10006613_pt1 | contig 15494 bp, 13 predicted proteins | sample 10_EM_MG_FD_202245 | JGI IMG/M metagenome (GOLD analysis project Ga0307509, IMG submission 202245) | Populus trichocarpa ectomycorrhiza microbial communities from riparian zone in the Pacific Northwest, United States - 10_EM | ecosystem: Host-associated > Plants > Roots > Unclassified | place...
TGGCCGTCATCTGGCTGATGCCCGCGACGCACCCCGCCTCGCCGGTCGCCGCCGTGTCCACCGGCGACTACCAGGCCATGCTGGCCGCGGCCCGCGGCTCACTGCCCTTCACCGCCCTGAGCCCGACCGGCCTGCCCGCGGGCTGGGAGCTGACCTCGGACAACTACCAGCCGGAGGGCGAGAGCGCCGCCGACTGGCACCTCGGCTACCAGACCCCGTCCGGCAAGTACGCCGCCCTCGAGCAGACCACCGAGACCCTCGGCCAGTTCCTCGTCGGGGCCGCCTCGAACGCCCGGCAGTCCGGCTCCGTTCAGGTGGCCGGCGCAAGCTGGACGGAGTACACCGGCACCGCCCCCGCCGCCTACCAGACCCTCCTGTTCCGCCGCTCGCCCGACGGCAAGAGCCTCGAGGTCGTGGCCGGCTCGGCCCCGCTGAGCGAACTCGAGACGCTGATCGCGTCGCTGAAGGCCTGAGGCTCCGGCTCACCTCGCGTAATCGGCTCGCGCCGTCGAGTGCGAGGAACGCGCGCGGCGGACGCACCTGTCCCTGACCGCGTATGTTCGGCGTCCGCTCGACCGCGAGGCCGCGGCCGCCGATCCCGCGGAGATCTTCGCGCGGGCGATGGAGCGCGGCAGCCACGCGGCGGCCACGTTCGAGGAGAAGCAAGCGGCGCTGAACGAGGTACGCGGTCGGTGAGCGGTCTCCTGGTGGTCGACTCCTCGGCCATGATCGAAGCGCTCATTCCGACCGATCACCGCGGGTACGCCGTGATCCAGCGGCTGCAGAAGGGTGACGCGCTCTTCGCGCCCGACCTGCTCGACTACGAAGTCTGCGCCGTCGTCTCCAGCCTGGCGAAGCCCACGCCGCCGAAGGTCGCGGACCGGAACAGGCCATCCGCGACCTGCTGGACTTCGCCGGCGTGCGCCGGTGCAGCCGGGCCCGGCGACCTGCCTGCGTGCTTTCGCGTTGCGCCACAACCTTTCCGGCTACGACGCCGTGTACGTGGCGCCGGCCGAGGGCCTCGGCGCGAATCTGCTCACGTGCGACGGACGCGTCGCCCGGGCGAGCGCTCCGCGCTGCGCGATCGAGCACATCTCCTGAGCGCCGGTCCGCATTGATCCACACCCGCCCCACCCGCCTCGCCTACCTGAGGGGTTTTCAGTTCTCCCCGTTCGCGCTCCCGTTCTGCGCCCCCAGCGCGGCGTCGAGCCGCGCGCGTGCGCCGTCCAGCTTCGCCTGGCAGTGCGCCGCCAACGCCTCCCCGCGCTCCCACAGCGCGAGCGAATCCTCCAAGGCCAGGCCGCCCGCCTCGAGTTTCTGCACCGTGCCGATCAACTCGTCGCGCGCCTGCTCGTAGCCGAGCGAGGAGATCTCTTCCGTAGTCATGGGCTCCACGATAGATTCCCCTACGGACAGAAATCGGGGAGGCACGTATGGGAGTCGTGGTTCGACGCGCGTCGGTCGAGGACGCGTGGGAGCTGACGCGCTTGCGCCGGGTGATGCTCAAGAACTTCCAGGAGATCCACGACGATCTCTGGGAGTACGCGTGCAAGGACGCCTTCGAGCAGGCACTCGCCGATCCGGACGGGATGATCCAGGCCTTCGTGGTGGACTCCGGGGACTTCCCCGGCAAACTGGCCGCCTGCTCGGTGGGCCTGATCCAGCAGCGGCTGCCCGGGCCGGACAACCACTCGGGGCTGATCGGCTACATCCAGAGCGTCTCGACGGACCCGGACTACCGGCGGCGCGGCTACGCGCGGGCGGCGGTGGAGGCGACGCTCGAGTGGCTGGACAGCTGCGGAGTGCCGAAGACCGAGCTCACCGCGTCCTCGATGGGGGACGACCTGTACCGCGAGCTCGGATTCGCCGATCTGCAGTACGGCACGCACCTCAGCCGCTGGCTTCCGGCGCAGGTGTAGCGCCGGCGGCGGCGGCGTCGGTCACCGAGACCGCCAGACGCCCGGACGCCAGCCGTACGCCGAGTTCCTGACCCACCGTCACCACGGCGGCGTCCCGCACCACGGCTCCGTCGTTCGCCTGCACGATCGCGTAACCGCGCTCCAGGGTCTTGAGCGGAGAGAGGGCGCGCACCCGGGCGAGCGTCTGGCCGAGCACCTCGGAATCCCGCGCGATCCGGTGCTCCAGCGCACGCCGCATCCGGCCGCTCGCCTCCCGCAATTCCAGCTCGCGGCGCTCGATCATGTCGTAGGGCGCGGCGAGTGACGGCCGGGAGCGGTAGTTCGCCAGCGCACGCTCCTCGCGCTCCAGCATCCGCTCGATCGCCCCGCGCATGCGCTCGCGGGCCACCCGGACCCGCTCCAGCTCCTCCCGCACGTCCGGCACGATCCGCTTGGCCGCGTCCGTCGGAGTGGATGCGCGCAGGTCGGCTACCAGGTCGAGCAGCGGCGAGTCCGGCTCGTGCCCGATCGCGGAGACCACCGGCGTGCCGCACGCCGCGACGGCCAGCAGCAGCTGCTCGTCCGAGAACGGCAGCAGGTCCTCGACCGAACCGCCACCGCGGGCGATCACGATCACGTCCACCTCGGGATGGGCGTCGAGCTCCTTGAGCGCGCCGACGACCTGCGGCACGGCCGTGGCCCCCTGCACCGCGACCTCGCGCACCTCGAAGCGGACTCCCGGCCATCTGCGCCGCGTGTTCTCCAGCACGTCCTTCTCCGCGGCCGACGCTCGCCCCGTGATCAGCCCGATCAGCTGCGGCAGGAACGGCAGCGGCCGCTTGCGGCCCGGCTCGAACAGGCCCTGCGCGCCCAGCTTCGCCTTGAGCGCCTCGATCCGCGCCAGCAACTCGCCGACGCCGACCTGCCGCAGCTCCTCCAGTTGCAGCGAGAACTGCCCGCGGCCCCGGTAGAACACCGGCTTGGCCCGGATCACGACACGCTGGCCCTCGGCCGGGGCCGGCAGGATCTCGTCGTAGACCCGGCGCATGCAGGTCACCGACATCGACACGTCCTGCGCCGGGTCGCGCAGCGTGAGGAACACCACTCCCGCGCCCGGACGGCGGCTGATCTGCGTGATCTGCCCCTCCACGTGGACCGCGCCGAGTCGGTCGATCCACTGCGCGACCAGCGTCGCGACCGTCGAGACCGGGATCGGCTTTTCGAAGGAGCTCTCCAAGGCCATGCGCCCAACAGTATCCGTGGGCGCGCGTTGACCGCAGAGCGCGGCGCCGACAGCGCGGCGCAGGTGACTCCGCGGAGAACTGTTGTGCAAAGGTCGTGAAGATCGCAGGGCCGGGCTAGGGGTCGGGGCCGTGCCGGAATACCATGGGTGCATGGTCGATGCTCCGGTTTCCGCCGACTCCGTCCCCCGCAAGCGCGTCCTGCTCGCCGCGCCACGCGGCTATTGCGCGGGTGTGGACCGCGCGGTGCAGACCGTGGAGAGCGCCCTTGAACGCTTCGGCGCCCCGGTCTACGTGCGCAAGGAGATCGTGCACAACAAGCACGTCGTGCAGACGCTCGAGGAGCGCGGCGCGGTCTTCGTCGAGGAGAACGAGGAGGTCCCCGAGGGCTCCCTGGTGATCTTCTCCGCGCACGGCGTCGCCCCCGACGTGCACGAGACCGCGGCACGCCGCAACCTGCGCACCATCGACGCGACCTGTCCGCTGGTCACGAAGGTGCACAAGGAGGCCGTGCGCTTCGCCGACGAGGGCTACGACATCCTGCTGATCGGGCACGAGGGCCACGAAGAGGTCATCGGCACCACCGGCGAGGCCCCCGAGCACATCAAGCTCGTCGACGGCCCGGACTCGGTCGACTCGGTCGAGGTGCGCGACCCGGCGAAGGTCGCCTGGCTCTCCCAGACCACGCTGTCCGTGGACGAGACCCAGCAGACCGTGGCCAAGCTCAAGACGCGCTTCCCGATGCTGCTCGACCCGCCGTCCGACGACATCTGCTACGCGACGCAGAACCGGCAGATCGCGGTCAAGCAGATCGCGGGGGACTGCGACCTGCTGCTCGTGGTCGGCTCGAAGAACTCCTCGAACTCGGTGCGGCTCGTCGAGGTCGCCCTCGAGGTCGGCGTCCCCGCGTCCTACCTGGTGGACTTCGCCAGCGAGGTGGACCCGGCCTGGTTCGAGGGCGTGACCACGGTCGGCCTGACCTCGGGCGCCTCGGTGCCGGAGAACCTGGTGCAGGACGTCCTCGAACTGCTCGCTGCGCACGGCTACGCGGAGGTCGAGGAAGTGCGTTCGGCGCAGGAGAAGCTGCTGTTCGCGCTCCCGCACGAGCTCAAGAGACTGTAATTTAGCTTTCGCAGGCCCGCAGGCCCGCAGGTCCGCGGGCCCGCAGGCGCGACTGGCTGCGGTGGGCTCGGGTCGAGTTCCGAGGCAGTTGTACGTCCGGCTCTCGTAGGCGGGGCTCACCCAAGCCGCCGATTCTCAGCGGCGGGTCTCGTGTAGCCGCCGCAGGCCCAGCACGACGGCCGAGAGCGCCGCGCCGAAGTAGAGCGCCTTCGCTTTCGTGGCGAGCAGCTCGAACGTGGTCGCGGCCAGGCCGAGCAGCCCGGGTCCGAAGGTCTTCGGCATCAGCTCGGCCAGCAGGATCATCGCGATCGCGAAGGCGATCGGCGGGGCGACGAGCGCGGCGTACCAGTCCGCGCCGCGCACCCGGTACGCGGTGTATCCGCAGGCCGCGACGTAGAGCGCGACCACCGCCCAGGCCGGCCCGCCGACCAGCAGCAGGTCGAGCAGCGAGCCGAGCACGCAGGCGGCCAGCAGGATCAGCGACACGCCGAGGCCGGTCAGCGGCCCGAGCCCGTCGGCGGGCGCGCCGGGCCCGGGTGCCGGGCGCGCGGCGGGTCTCGGCGCCCGCGCCACCGGCGGACGCCGCGCGATCGGCGGTGAGACCCGGTTCTGACTCATATCACTACGTTACGAGCTGACATGCCGACAGAAGGCCCGCGACGCACGCCTGTCGCCGCCGCTCACTCTTGTGGCTGACTGATCGACCGCGCCGCGGTGTCCAGGCTCCGCGCGCTCGGCGGCTCTCCGTCGTCGAGGCCGAGTTCGCGCAGCCGGCGGGCCGTGACCAGCAGCCGCGCGTCGAGCGAGCCGACCGCCCGGTTGTACGCCGCCACCGAGGCCCCCAGCGACCGTCCCACGCCGTCCAGCGTCTCGGTGAACACGCCGATCCGCTCGTAGAGCTCGCGGCCGAGCTCGACGATCGTGCGCGCCTCGCTGGCGAGCGTGTCCTGCGTCCAGGCGTACGCGACCGTACGCAGCAGCGTGATCAGCGTTATCGGGCTGGCCAGCACGACCTTGCGCTCCGCCGCGTACTCGACGAGCTCCGGGTCGGCGCTCAGCGCGTGCGAGAGGAAGGCCTCGCCCGGCACGAAGAGCACGACGAACTCGGCGGTCGGCGCCCCGGCCGCCGCGAGCCGCTTCCAGTAGGCGCGCGAGGCGAGCTGGTCCACGTGCGCCCGGAGCTGCTTCGCGTGCGCGCGCAGCCGCTCCTGGCGGGTCAGCTCGTCCGGGGCCTCGGCGGCCTCGAGGAACGCGCCGAGCGGCACCTTCGCGTCCACGACCACATGCTTGTCCCCGGCCAGGTGCACGACGAGGTCCGGCCGGGCAGTGCCCGTCCCCGGCCCCGCCCCGTCGCCCGAATCAGCACCCTCCTGCGCCGGGATCACCAGCTGCTCGGTGAAGTCGCAGCGGTCCACCAGCCCCGCGAGCTCGACCGCGCGACGCAGGTGCAGCTCGCCCCAGCGCCCGCGCACCTGCGGCGTCCGCAGCGCCGTCACCAGCGCCGCCGTCTGCCCGCGCAGCTCCTCGCCCGTCGTGCGCACGTCCTCGATCTGCCGGGCAAGCGCCGCCTGAGAGGCCACGCGCCCCTGCTCGATCTCCCGCAGCCGGTCGTCGAGGTGCCGCAGCGACTCGTGGATCGGCGCGCTGGCCTGCGCCAGCTGCCGGTCCGCCGTCTCGAGCAGCACGCGTGCGGCGCCGTCGATGCCCGGATCGGCCCGCGTCCCCCGCCGCGAGCGCTCCCAGAGGACGCCGAGGGCGGTGCCGAGGACCAGACCGAGCAGCAGGAGGAGCAGCGCGCCGAGAGTCACTCCGTCATTCAACTAGACTTGCTGTTCATGGGTCTGCAAATCGGTATCGTCGGCCTGCCCAACGTGGGCAAGTCGACTCTTTTCAACGCTCTGACGAAGAACGACGTGCTGGCGGCGAACTATCCCTTCGCCACCATCGAGCCGAACGTCGGGGTGGTCGGCGTGCCGGACCCGCGGCTGGCGCGGCTGGCCGAGATCTTCCACTCCGAGCGCGTGCTTCCGGCGACGGTCGACTTCCTGGACATCGCGGGCATCGTCAAGGGCGCGTCCGAGGGGCAGGGCCTCGGTAACAAGTTCCTCGCGAACATCCGCGAGGCGGACGCCATCTGCCAGGTCATCCGCGTCTTCACCGACCCGGACGTGGTCTTCGCCGACGACAAGGACACCCCGGACCCCAAGTCCGACATCGAGACGATCAACACCGAGCTGATCCTCGCCGACCTGCAGACGATCGAGAAGGTCCTGCCGCGCCTGCAGAAGGAATCGCGGATGAAGAAGGAGCTGCAGGAGAAGGTCGCCGCCGTCGAGCAGGCGCAGAAGATCCTCGAGGAGGGCACGACGGTCTTCGCGGCCGGCCTCGACCCCGCGCCGCTGCACGACCTGCACCTGCTCACCGCGAAGCCGTTCATCTACGTCTTCAACCTCGATTCGGACGAGCTGGCGAACGAGGACCTCAAGCAGGAACTCAGGTCCCTGATCGCCCCGGCCGAGGCCATCTTCCTGGACGCGAAGATCGAGTCCGAGCTGATCGAACTCCCCGAGGACGAGGCGCTGGAGCTGCTGCAGTCCATCGGCCAGGACGAGTCCGGCCTCAGCCAGCTCGCCCGCGTCGGCTTCGACACCCTCGGCCTGCAGACCTACCTGACGGCCGGGCCCAAGGAGGCCCGCGCCTGGACCATCAGGAAGGGCGCCACCGCCCCCGAGGCCGCCGGCGTCATCCACACGGACTTCCAGCGCGGCTTCATCAAGGCGGAGATCGTCTCCTTCGACGACCTCGTCGCGTGCGGCTCCGTCGCCGAGGCCCGCGCCAAGGGCAAGGCCCGGATCGAGGGCAAGGAATACATCATGGCCGACGGCGACGTCGTGGAGTTCCGCTTCAACGTATAGCAGCGCCCGAATGATCCACAGCGAATCCTCCGGCGAACGCCTGATCAAACGTTAAGATCGTTTCCCGCACGTTTCGAATTCCCCTAAATCTCAACGGACTTTCCCAGCTTGTGATCGTGCGGCTCTTGTCACGCGAGGGGTGGGAGAGTACTAACTCGTGGTAGCACTTTCCGCAGTCCGGGTGATCTCACTGCCGATCATCCGGGCCACAACCGGGGAAGGACCCACGAAGTATGTCCCCTGAGATATCGCGCGCGCGGGTGCGGCGCAAAGTCGGGGCGGCCTCGCTCGCCGTGGCCGCGCTGACCGGATCGTTCGTCACGGCCACGGTGGCGACGGCGTCGAGCGCGGCGAGCCCCGCGACCGTCGCGGGCACGGCGCCGAGCTGGGCGACCGCGTCCGCCGACCGGGGGGCGGTGGCGGCCGGAAGCTCGGTCGCGTCCACCGTCTACCTGGCCGGCCGGGACCAGGCCGGGATGGCGGCGTACGCCGAGGCGGTCGCCACCCCCGGGAACGCCCTCTACCACCACTATCTGAGCGCGAGCCGATTCCAGGCCCGCTTCGGCACCTCGGCCGCGCAGGTCGCGGCCGTCGAGTCGTGGCTGCGTTCGGCCGGACTGCACGTCGTCTCCGCGAGCAGCCACGCTGTCCAGGTCTCCGGCACGGCCGCGCAGACCGAGGCGGCGTACAGCACGTCGCTGCACTCGTACTCGGTCAAGGGCAAGACGTACCGCGCGCCGTCATCCGACGCCAAGGTGCCGTCCGCGGTCGCCGCGGACGTGCTGACCGTCGACGGCCTGAGCAGCATGCCCACCATGATGAAGCCGTCCAGCCTGGTCAGCACGGCGCAGGTGGAGTCGCAGGTCACCGGGCAGAAGCCGACGATGACGAAGAGCGCCGACGGAGCCTACTACATCGGGCAGACGCCGTGCTCCAGCTACTACGGCCAGATCAAGGACACCAACGCCCCGGCCGAGAACGGGACGAAGAACAACCCGTACATCATCTGCGGCTACGTCCCGAGCCAGCTGCGCAGCGCGTACGGCGTCGCGGGTGTGGACGGACGCGGCGTGACGATCGCCATCGTCGACGCGTACGGCAGCGGCGACATCCTCTCCGACTCCAACAAGTACGCGGTCAACCAGGGCGACAAGGCGTTCAAGCGCGGTCAGTTCCTGGACACCGAGACCCCGTCCAAGTGGATCGACCAGACCGCGTGCGGCGGCGTGGCCGGCTGGTCGGGCGAGGAGCACATCGACGTCGAGGCCGCGCACGCGATGGCCCCCAGCGCCACGGTCCACTACTACGCCGCCAACTCCTGCAACGACCCGGAGATGCTGGCTTCGCTGCAGCAGATCGTGGACACGCACTCGGCCGACATCGTCTCGAACTCCTGGGGCGAGCCCGTCTACGCGACCACCGGGGACCTGTCCGCGACCGTCCTGGCCGAGTATGACCAGGTGCTGATGCAGGCCGCCGCCGAGGGCATCGAGATGAACTTCTCGTCCGGCGACTGCGGCGCGGACATCCCGGGCACCCCGTGCGCCGCCAACGACGGCACCTCCCAGCCGCAGTCCGACTGGCCGTCCTCGTCCAAGTGGGCGACCTCGGTCGGCGGCACGAGCATCGCGATCGGCAAGCACGGCCAGGTGGAGTGGAACACGGCCTGGGGCACCGACATCTTCCTCAACACGGGAACCAGTTGGAGCGAGTACGGCTGGTACTTCGGCGGCGGCGGTGGCACCAGCGCGACGGAGACCCAGCCCTGGTACCAGCGCTGGGTCGTGCCGAACTCGCTGGCCACCACGCTGCCGACGGGCGTGACCACGAGCGCGAAGATGCGCGTCACGCCGGACGTGTCGATGGATGCCGACCCCTACACCGGCTTCCTGGTCGGCCAGACGCAGACCCTGCCCGACGGCAGCACCGGCTACGGCGAGAACGCCTGGGGCGGCACCAGCCTGGCCAGCCCGCTGTTCGCCGGACTGCAGGCCGATGCCATGGAGCTGCAGGGCTACCAGCCGATCGGCTTCGCCAACCCGGCGATCTACGCGCGGTCCGGCAGCCCGACGTACGACGACGTGACGAGCAAGAGCCCGGGTACGAAGGTCTACAACGACATGCCGACCTCGGACGGCACCGGCACGGCGTACTCGGTGGTCTTCGGTGACGAGCAGATCCTCAAGGCCACGCGCGGGTACGACGACGCGACCGGCGTGGGCACCCCGACGCCGTTCTATCTCTGGTCGCACCTGATCTGGTAGCAGGGCACGGATGAACGCGTGAGGGCCGTCCCCGAACGGGGACGGCCCTCACGCACGTATCGGTTCAGGAACCGGAGGAGTGCGTCACGGCGGCGACGACCAGCAGGGTCCAGCCGACGATGCCGACGAGGCTGATCCCCAGGCCCCACTTGGACGTGCCCGCGGGCTGGCCCTGGTTCGAGCGGGACAGGCCGATGCCGCTGAAGATGACGCCGAAGATCAGCAGGCAGGGCAGGAAGAGCCCGATGATGCCGAGGGTGAGCCCGGCGGTGCCCATGCCGTTGGTCTGCTGGATCTGCGGCTGCCCGGGCATCGGGTAGCGGTAGCCGGTGCCCTGCGGGGGTGTGCCGGGCCGCGGACCGTAGGAGCCGCCCTGCTGCGGCGGGTACGGACGCTGCTGCTGCGCGGGCGGCATCGGCGTCTGCCGCGGCGGGGTCTGCGGGTAGCCCTGCGGCTGCTGGAACATCTGCTGCGGCGGCCCGAACGGCCTGCCCGGCTGGCTGTTCGGCGGCGCGAACACCGGGTTCTGCGGGTTCGACGGCGGGCCGAACTGGTTGTGCGGGTTCGAGGGGTTCGACGGCGGACCGAACTGGTTGTGCGGGTTCGACTGGACCGGGGGCGGCCCGAACGAGGAGTTCTGCGGATTGGACGGATTCGACGGATTCGACGGCGGGCCCGGCGGCGCGAAGGACGGCTGCGGCCCGCCCTGCTGCGCTCCGGGCGGCGGCAGCGTGTTGTACGCGGCCGACGCCGTGCTCAGCGCCTCGGTGGCCTGTGTCAGGATCTCCTGCGTCACGTTCGCGGGCAGCCAGCCGGGCACCGGCTTCTCGCCCGGCTCCTGTTCGAACGCCGTCGCCAGTTCCGCGGCGGACGGCCGGGACGCGGGTTCCCTGGACAGCGCGCGGGAGATCGGGACCGCGATCGGCTCGGGCAGGTCCGGCGACACGGTCGGGCCGACGGCGATGGCCCGCGCGTACAGCTCCTGTGCGCCGCCGCGGCCGTACGGGCCGGCCGCGGTCGCCGCGTAGTGCAGGATCGAGCCGAACGAGAACACGTCGGAGGCCGGACCGAAATCGCCGCTGACCAGCTGCTCCGGCGCCATGTACGGCGGCGATCCGGCGACCATTCCGGTCTTCGTCAGCCCCTCCTCGCCGACGCCGCGCGCGATGCCGAAGTCGATCACCTTCGGACCCTGCGCGGTCAGCAGCACGTTGCCCGGCTTGAGGTCCCGGTGCACCAGGCCGACGGCGTGGATCGCGGCGACCGCGCGGGAGACGCAGAGCCCGAGCACGCGCACCGACTCGGCGGGCATCGGACCGTACTTGCGCACCGCGTCCTCGATCGAGATGCCGGGCACGTACGCGGTGGCCAGCCACGGCACCGCCGCGGCCGGATCGGCGAGCACCACCTCGGCGATGTACTCGTCGCGCACCCGCAGCGCCGCGTTGACCTCCTGGGTGAAGCGGGTGCGGAACTCCGGATCGGCGGCCAGTTCCCCGTGAATCGTCTTGACCGCCGCGTGCCGCCCCGAGCCCTCGTCCCGGCCCAGGTACACCCGCCCCATGCCGCCCCGGCCGAGCCGCGCGACGAGGCGGAAGGGGCCTATCCGGGCCGGATCCTGTGCGGTCAATGCATCCATGAGATCCCCAACCCACGACAAAGATTCGGGGCCCATTGAATCGATACCGGGGCACGCCGCGCAAGTCGCCGCACTTCATATCAACGGTCTTGTGTACCTGTTCGCGGCGTGCTACCTATGTATGTCTCCGTCTGAACGCGTTGAGCGCTACCGGACCCGATGAGTCACTTTCCGCATGACGGTGCGGTTCCGAGAGAGGAAACCCGAATGCCAGACGGCGTTGAGCTGCGCGAATTCGTCTGCCCGAGTTGCGCCGCGAAGGCTCGGCTCGACGCTCGATTCGTCCAGTGGTGCACGAACTGCGGCTTCAACGCCGACCCGAACCCGCCGGTGCTGAGCAAGCGACGGCAGCGCAGGGCGGAGCGTGAGTATGAGCGCTCGAGGAAGCTCTTCGAATCGCTGCGTGCGGCGCGGAACCTGCGGCCGACCAGCGCCACCGGCGTATCCGTCACGCTGCTCTCAGGAGTCGTGCACCTGATCGGGCTGACCGTACTGGTACTGCCGATTCTGTACGTCGCGCTCGAGGGCGGCGGTTTCTTGCCCGGCGTGATCCTGGCGCTGTGCTTGCTGACGTTTCTGACGGTCCGCCCTCGGCTGCCGCAGCGCAAGCTGAACGACAAGGCGGGCATCGATCGGACGCAGGCGCCGCGGTTCTACGAACTGCTCGACCGGTGCGCGGCTGAACTCGGCTGCGCGGTGCCGGAGCGAGTGGGCATCGACCTCCGGTTCAACGCGGCGACCGGGCGGGCCGGGCTGCGCCAGCGGTCTTATCTGATCCTCGGTATGCCCCTGTGGAACGTGCTGTCCGGCCAGGAGCGGATCGCGCTGCTCGGCCACGAGCTCGCGCACCAGGTCAACGGCGACACGACGCACGGCCTGTGGGCCGCCTCGGCGCGGCGTTCGCTGCACGAGTGGACGAAGCTGCTCGATCCGCGGCAGACGAACCTCGAGCGCCGAAGCAATCAGCGCATGGCGCGGCGCTCGCGCCGAGGCGGCCTCGGCGGCCTCATGGGATTCGCGGCCCCGATCGTCATGGCGGTCCTCTTCTCGCCGTTCTTCGTGATCGCGCTCGGCTGCCGCGTCGGTCTGCAGCGGCTCGACCTCTACTGCGGCCAGCGTGCCGAATATCTCGCGGACGAACTCGGCGCGCGGCTGGCCGGAAGCGATGCGGCCTACGGTCTGCTGGCCAAGCTCGGGCTGGCCGAGCCGGTACAGGGCTTCTTGAGCGCGTCGAAGAACCGGTTGAAGACCAGGCGCGAGAACGCCGACGGGCTCTGGACGAGTGTCACAGGGTACGTGGACTCCATCCCGGAAACCGAGCAGCAGCGCCGGAAGATCGTGGACCGCGCGCGCAACACCCGCACCGACCGCAGCCACCCGGCGAACCACCTGCGTATCGCCCTGATCGAGGCGCGTCCGCAGCTGCCCGGCGTGCTCAAGCTGTCCGAGGACGAGTGGGCGGCCATCGACGCCGAACTCGCCCCCGGATACGCCGGAGCGGCACGCGCATTGCTGAACTCCTGACGCCGCGTACCCCGGCTACGCCATCGTCGCCAGGATCTCCTCGACGATCGCGAGGGTCGTGCCCGGGTGCAGGAAGGCGAAGCGGGCGACCGTCTCGCCCTCCCAGCCGGTCGGGGTGACGAAGGCGATCTGGCCGGCCAGCAGGCGGTCGGACCAGGCCTGGTAGTCCTCGGCGCTCCAGCCCCTGCGGCGGAACAGGACCGAGGACAGCTCCGGCTCGCGGATCAGCTCGAGCTCGGGGTGGCGGCGGATCAGCTCGGCGGACTCGCGGGCCAGGGTCAGCGCCGCCTCGATGGCCTCCGCGTAGGCCTCGGTGCCGTGCACGGCGAGCGAGAACCACAGCGGCAGGCCGCGGGCGCGGCGGGTGAGGTGGTAGGCGTAGTCGGTCGGGTTCCACTCGTCCGGGGTGTCCATGTGGATCACGTCGAGGTACGACGCGTCCTGGGTGTGCACCGCCTTGGCTAGCTTCGGGTTCTTATACACGAGCGCCGCGCAGTCGAAGGGGGCGAAGAGCCACTTGTGCGGGTCCACGACGAACGAGTCGGCGTGCTCGATGCCGTCATACCTGCGGCGCACGCTCGGGGCGAACAGGCCCGCGCCGCCGTACGCGCCGTCCACGTGGAACCACAGGTCGTGCTCGCGCGCGACCTCGGCGACGCCTTTGAGGTCGTCGATGATCCCGGCGTTGGTCGTGCCGGCGGTGGCGACGACGCCGATCACCGGGATTCCGCTGTCGTCCGCCGCGAGGGTCGCGCGCAGGTTGGCGCCGGTCAGCCGGTGGTCGTCGCTCGGTACGACGAGCGGCTCGACGCCGATGATCCGCAGGGTGTTGCCGATCGAGGAGTGCGCCTGGTCGCTGACCGCGATCCGGATCCGGTCGTAGGGGCCGAGGTTCAGCCGCATCCGGGCCACGTCGCGGGCCACCACGAGCGCCGAGAGGTTGCCGGCCGAGCCGCCGGTGACGAAGCAGCCGCCCGCGTCCTCGCCCATCCCGACCATGTCCGAGATCAGCCGCAGCACCTGGTTCTCCGCGGCGATCGCGCCGGACGCCTCCAGCCAGGAGATGCCCTGCAGCGAGGCGCAGGAGACGACCATGTCGAACAGCAGCGCGGCCTTCGTCGGCGCGGCCGGGATGAAGGACAGGAAGCGCGGGCTGTCGCAGGAGATCACCGCCTGGGACAGGTGGTCGTCGTACACCGCCAGCACCCGGCGCGGGTCGTGCCCCTTGGGCCCGATCAGCCCGGCGAGCACCGAGTCCAGCTTGTCCTTGCGGCCCGGGTGGTCCAGCGGGACCGGGTCGAGTTGGAGCCGCTCGCGCATGTAGTCGAAGATCAGATCGGCGAGTTCGGAGTCATATGCGTGCATGCTGGGCATGAACCCCAGTATCTCCGCCCCCACGAACCCCGCCGCAACTCGCGAGCTGTAACCGGTTCGGGCGCGGAGCCTGGCACCATGGAGCTCATGACCTCCCAGCCGCAGCAGCCGTCAGACCGACTCATCCCCGTGGTCGCCGCCGTGATCGAGCGCGACGGGCTCTTCCTCGCTGCCCGGCGCACCGAGCCCGAGGCGCTCAAGGGCCTCTGGGAGTTCCCCGGCGGCAAGGCCGAGCCGGGCGAGGACGACGTGGCCGCGCTGATCCGCGAGTGCCGCGAGGAGCTCGGCGTGGAGATCGCGGTGGGCGAGCCGGTCGGCCCGGAGTACCTCTCGCCGAACGGCCGCTATCTGGTGCGCACGTACCGCGCCGAACTGCTCTCCGGCGAGCCCGCGCCGATCGAGAACCACGACGAGGTGCGCTGGCTGCGGGCCGGAACGCCCGAGGTGCGCGAACTGCCCTGGCTCGAGGGGGACTACGTGATCCTCGATGCGCTCGACAACGATGTCGAATTCGGGACCCGGGTGGCGTAACTCACGCGGAAAGTCCTATTAAACAGGTTGTCTCGGGGGATGAGAAGGGTGTAAGGCACGCCCGATCAACCCCAGGATCCACACCTATGCCCAAAACCCCCTCGGTGCCCGAGGTGGCCGGAGTGCGCGTCGCGTACCGGCGCCGCACCGGCCTGACCGGGGCGGACGGCGGCGACTGGTCGGATTCGCTGCGGCAGCCGGGCAACCGCCTCGTCCTGGTCGTGGGCGACGTGCTCGGCGGCGACCTGCCCACGCCCCCCTCGGTCGCGGACCAGTTCCGCAGCGCGGCACGGGTGCTCACGCAGCTGGACCTCAGCCCGGCGCAGGTGCTGCACCGGCTCGACGTGCTCGCCGAATCGCTCGGGGACGAATACACCAGCACCTGTGTCTACGTCAGTTGCGATCTGTCCGACGGCACCGCGGTCTTCGCCTCCGCCGGACACCTCCCGCCGCTGCTGCGCACGCCGTACGACCCCGCGTACCGCGTCGCGCTACCGGTCGGCCCGCCACTCGGCGTCGGCGGCGGCGAATTCGACGAGCGGCAGTACACGATCCCGCCCGGCTCGCTGCTCGCGCTCTACACCGACGGCCTGCTGGGGCACGCCCTCGGCGAGGACGCCGACGCCGCGATCTCCGAACTCGGACGGCTGCTCGACAAGGCCGAGGACGTACCCGACGAGCAGTTGGATCAGACCTGCGAGCACATCAACGGCGTCATGCTCGGCAACGGCGAACACACCGGCGACGCGACGCTCGTGCTCGCCAAGATGGGCCGGATGCCCGAGGCCGACGCCGCCGCGTGGACGCTCACCGCCCGGCCCACCGCCGTCGCCCAAGCCAGAGACCTGATCCGCGACCGCCTGCTCACCTGGGAACTGCAGGGACTCTCAGACGTGCTCGAACTACTGGTCAGCGAGGTCGTCACGAACGCGCTGCGCTACGGCATCGCGCCCTTCGGACTCCGGATGACCCGCGACGCGGCCAGC
>Ga0307509_10006614_pt1 | contig 15492 bp, 21 predicted proteins | sample 10_EM_MG_FD_202245 | JGI IMG/M metagenome (GOLD analysis project Ga0307509, IMG submission 202245) | Populus trichocarpa ectomycorrhiza microbial communities from riparian zone in the Pacific Northwest, United States - 10_EM | ecosystem: Host-associated > Plants > Roots > Unclassified | place...
ATCAACAAATACCCAAGGATACGGATGTTAACGCGTCCCCACAGGCTTCCGCATTCGATGGCACGTGACTAAATTGGACGAGAACTTGTCACCGGTCGAAGAGCAGACGGGTGCGACAACCGACGCCACTTCGTCGATTCCTCCTGGAACGCCAGTGAATGAGCCACCGGCTTCCTCCGGTCCTCGTAACAGCCAACGGCGATCTGAAAGGGCCATTCCCTTTTGGCGTGTTTTCAGCACGTTGGGAAATGCCCCAAGGCCACATGGGGCCGGCGATCTGGCCAGCCTCACGGCCTCGGGCGTGGATATAAAGAACCCCTCTACCACTCACCTTGTCATCCCACCACGCCTCTCCCCTCGCGCCCTACGCCCCAATTCACTCAAACTTCAGTTTTATTGGAATATGGCCGCCGTCTCTCAGAACAACCAGGGCAAACTTTGTGACGTACGTTACACGGTCCCTCCTCTCCCTTCTTTATCCTCGACCTAAGCTTTGTTCCGCAGTATTGTCACCAGAAGCCGAGATTCGGGTGTGTGGATTCGCCACTCGCTCCTACGCCTATTGACTGACGTATCTCCTCGACTTTCTCGCTTTCAGCAACTTTGACTATTGCGGGAAGACATGTAGCCAACAGGCCGCCGCGGTACTTCAAACGAACGCGGCTGGGAACGTCCAGCCTCAACCCACGCCCACTCTCTGCAAGGTACCCCCGTTTTCCACTTATCCTATCGGTCAATGACGCCCTGACGCTCGCTCCTCGTGCTTTTCCTTTTTCAGCAATGCAACCAGAGACCTAAGTTCCAGAACTTTGAGTTCTGCGGGAAGAACTGCGCTTCGACTTGGCAGCTTGCTAACGGCGGCTCGAACGGAAACCCAAAGTCTACCGGAAACGCCCCCGTCCAGGCGCCAAATATGCAGATCCCTAACAAGTTGTTGAACCACATCCGTGCGTTGCTCGGACTCCACTGCTTTAGCCGGATGATGTCTAAAACTTCTCCGTTCAGCTCAACCCTTCCAATCGAAGATCCAAGCCGTCCTCCCCGCAGTCACTGCAGCCATCCAGAAGCATGGTAACAAGAACCCTCAGCAACAACAGCAACCTCCCGCCAACGTGAACGTGAGCGTGAACAACGTCGCTCCGGTTCCGCCTTCCAACGTCCCACAACAATCCACCGTGGCCACAACCTTGGTGCCAGGCAACCCAGGCACGAACCAACCCCAGCAGCAGCCTAACGTCAATCAGAACATTAACGGAGGATCAGGACCCGGCTTCCCCGTCCCACAGAATGTCCTGGCCAACGGAACGAACAATAATGTCGTCCCAACCTCAGTTCCCGGCCAAGTCCAAACTGCGGTGCCTACGACCTGCCGTTTCACGGGGTGCGGTAAACCCGTGTACACCGACGCGACGCACAATCATGCTTCTGAGTATTGCTCGAAGCGTCACAGAGAGTAAGTCCTTTGATCTGGCCCCCTTCTTTCACCAAGATCCCTGTACACATTTCCCCCCGTCCCCGAGATCGTGATCCTGAAAAACTCCGATCTGATTCCTTCCTTCTTTTTTTTTTTGCTCGTCGCTTATAGGGAAGCAGTGATCACCGGTCAGGTCAAGGCTTGCATCATGTGTTTGAAGATGCCGAGGAGCAGCACGGACCATTTTTGTTCGAAGGTGTGCAGGGAGGCTGCCCTGAGCCAGTGAACGCGATCATGATGCGGAGTGCTTTGATGCGCTGGTGGTAGAGCCACCCAGTGGTTTTGTATTGTGTAGCACCACACGTCAGTGTAGCTTATTTATTCGATGGTAGCGTACCACAGATGTGAGATGGAACGGAGTTTCGAGGTTAGAAGGGATAAATCTGGAAACGAGAAATCGGCTGAAGTGAGAAAACAGGACACGGACAACAGATCGGGTGCGGTGAAAAGTAAGATACAATAGGAGGATGTTCTAAGTCTATTTGAGATCCACGGCCAACGCTAAAGGATATAGAAAGGAGTGCCAATAAAGTATGGAATAAGGTAACGATCCAGAACACGGAATACACCAACGAAACGTGAACAGTCCAGGAAAGAAGGGAGGGGAAACCAGCGACGCCCCGCATCGCCTCTCGATGGAAGAACCAAACAACCATTGTCTAAAGGTGAAGATGATTCAACAAACTCTGCAGTGGGCCTATGGTGGATGTCAACAGAGGAGAATTACGAAGTGCCCAATGATCTCACACACCAGATGGCCCGTCTTCCAAGCTCTCGATCTTATGGGAGGTAGGGAGACTCGGACAGGAATTAGGGTGTTCATCTTTGTGATCGTCATCGGTGAACTGCACGCCGCAGTGGCCGCACCTGTCGCAAGCAACGGTTCCATCATTACGAACCCTGCTGGACTGGGGAAGCATCAGCGAAGCTCTATAAGGAGCATTCATAGTTTGGGTCTCGACGGAGACACCATGTTGCGTCATGGCGCTGGGGAAGGGGGGTGGCGCGATTCGGGGGGTTGGCACTTACACTTAGGGCCTCAGAGTCGCGACGTCGCTGTCGATATTGAGCAGCGATTTGTTGGGCCTCTGTAAGTGGCTCCCGCTCACACGCTTGTGGCGAGGGTACCGGCAAGGGAGGGCAACCCACAATTGGGGAAGCCGTAGGAGAGCCCATCATCTCCGTGGAAATAGTCACTGGGTCATCGCCCCAAAGGCCCGTGGAAGTCGATGGGATGCAAGGGAAATCTTCGCTATCATCGGGGATTGACGAGGGAGGAGGACTGCTCTCCGTGCAAATCGGTCCGATATGAGAAAAATCACCACCACAACGACGAGCCCTAAGCTCGTCGGATGGGATTCTGGCCCTGTCTCCGCCACCCGTTGGGAGGGGCCCGCGAACGAAAGTGCGTGGAACATCAGACATGGCTCTTCAGCTGCGGGGATGGGGTAATTTGACACGGTGGCCCGGAGTGGATCCTGGGAAAAGGTGGAAGTTTGGTTGAGAGAGTGGTTGAGAGCCGAGGGTGGATTTTATAGCCATGGCTAGAGGCACGGACCAAGTGGACGTTCCGCAAATTGCCGTGCACCGGAGCACCGTCAGCAGCAAGGAGCAAGTCAATCGCTGACCGCGTCATCTTGCCGTACGGAGGGAAGGAATCCAGCGCAAAGCTTGAGGGAATGTGGCGAATGTCTGTTTGGAGTGGGTGGACGTATTGGAAGAAGGACGGATACGGACTTGATCGAACGCGCCTTCGCAGGAACTGGGACTTTGAAGCCCACCGTCACTCCTTGCTCTCGAATTATCAACCGGCTTGACCAAAATGGCCGCTTTTCCTCGCTCAAACGTTCTCCGGATGGCCTTGAGGTCTCCGATACTTGTTAGCTCACAACGCGGGGTCGCAAGTAAAGCGTATGCGGATCATGTTCCGTTGAGCACGTTCGAACACGCGTTCCTGACCGTCGGAACTGGTCTCGCGGCGTTGCTGGACCCCAGGCGAGGAGGCGAGTGCGATATAGTGGAAGCGGCTTAAACGGAACTCATGTATCATGGTTAGATATGGTGGCAGCGTTCGGGGAACTGACCGCTGGACCTATTCTTCCTCGTTTACGCGACAAGATGCTCGCGAGTGAGGAAGGCAGGGCGATCCTCAAGGAGCGACCGAGAATAAATACGCATACAGTCGACATGGACGCGCTCTCTAAACTTCCTGAAGGGACATTTGGTCGCGCGTATATCGCTTGGCTTGAGCGATGCGGCGTAACCCCTGATACCAGAGCACCAGTGCGTTCTTGTTTCTGACCTGGGCGTTTGCGGGTGATTTACATACGTCTCAGGTTCACTACATTGATGATCCAGAACTTGCCTACGTGATGCAGCGGTATCGGGAATGTCACGACCTGTACCACTGTATCACTTCTATGCCCGTGCGTATGGAGTACGAGATCGTCGTGAAGGCTTTTGAATTTGCGAACCTCGGGCTTCCGATGACGGGTTTGGCGGCCGCTGGAGCCCCTTTTAGGCTCTCGGCGGTGAGGCGGGAGAGGGTGAAACAATCCATCCCATGGGCGCTCAGGTGCGGCGGCAGTGCGAGGAGTCTGATAACGGTCTACTGGGAGAGGCGGTGGGACCAAAACATCGAAGAGTTGAAGCAAGAGCTTGGGATATGGGACCCTCCTGCGGCTGTTTGGGGAGAGCCATTGAAGGAGGCGGCCGCTGCCCCAAATCCCCAAGACGCCACACGAAGCTAACAAGACCCCTGCGATTATACGCCGGTGTCCACGAGCCTCACGAGGATTAGAGGTCGAGCCTTGAGGGTAGTATTCCGTGACCCTCGTTTCATGTCCTGTTCTTATTTACGCCGTACGGAATTGTGCCCGTAAATCTTCCCATCTCGCATTCAACAATATTCCCCTACGGAGTTCGCCTGCACAGGTCAGATGGAGTGTCACAGGTCCATCGAATCAGCCGATGTAGTTTTGATGTTGTAGCGACAGCCAGTGTTTCATACCCGAGGGGTGCTGATGCTGATTGAGTATATAACACTCCGGCGGTGGGCGTTTACTTCCGTTGTGCTCTCTTCCCCCCTGCGTTTCTTTTCTTCAGTTTCCTTCTTTATTTTCCCTCATGACCAACAACTGTGAGTCCCCAGATTCTGCTCAGCCTACCGCGAACTGAACCGACCTCCCCCGTCCAGCAGCCTCGGCAGGTCCGACTCACGACGATGACATCACGATGTTCTACGGATACACTCCTTCTCTCCCTGCGACGGTCTTTTTCACAGTGCTCTTCTTCATCTCCACCAGTGAGTGTGACCCACACATGCCCGGCGCGCCGGAGCTAACCCACACCCCAGTTGTTCACCTTGGCCAGGCGATCCGGTACAAGATGTGGTATCTCATTTTCACCGCCGTGGTCGCTGGACACTTCGAAGTCATCGGATGGGCTGCCCGAACCTACTCCCACTTCCAGCCTGGCAAATTGATGCCATATCTCATCCAGAACATAGCCACTGTCAACGGTCCGACACCACTGGTTGCTGCCTACTTTATCATCCTCTCGGAGATCATTCGCCGTCTCGGCCCATGCTACAGTCGTTTACGGCCAAGGATGTGTAAGTCCTCTATACATCTCCACTTTGAATCGGTCCTCATTCACTATCGAACCCCAGATGCCATCGTCTTCCTCACCGCTGATCTTGTCTCCCTCACCGTTCAGGGTGTTGGTGGTACCCTTGCCGCCATCGCCGCCGGTAATGACAAGGACCCAGAAAAGGGTGGCCGAATCATGTTGGGCGGTATCATCTTCCAGATGATCGCGATCACCTTCTACATGGGTCTCGCCATCGAATTCGTCTACCGTTACCTCTCCGACAAGCCTTTCCAGCGCCCGAATAATGAGCCGCCAAGTGGAAACTACTTCATGGACAAGAACATGAAGGCCGCGCTCTTCGGATCTGCTTTCGCCTCCCTCGCCCTCTATGTCCGGTCCATCTACCGAACAATCGAGCTCATCGACGGTTGGGAGGGCAGGATCATCACCACCGAGCTCTACTTCAACGCTATGGACGGTGCCATGATCCTCCTGATGATATGTTCCTTGAACGTCCTACACCCAGGTCGCCTCCTCGGTCCTTCCACCGCTTTCCTCGGCAAGGTAGAGTCTATCGACGATGATCTGCTCAAGAAGAAGGGATACGCATAAGTCGTCTTTGAAGATCCGCACTTACGACCCACCCCGATCGCACCTGCCGCTTCCATTGATTGGAATGTATCCTGGAGATGTATTTCATCCAGCTCACCTTCGTTATGACCCTACGACATGATGGAAAATGTTTTTTTGAATTCCTCTAAGAGGAGACGTAGGCTGGTCCGCGGAAGAGCCACGAGCCCCACCCCTCCTCCCTTCCTTCACTCCTCGCACCCCCATTACTTCCATTTTTCCGCCGCACGCGCACCGGCTTTTGGTATTCAACTTTGCTCTTCTTTTCTCTAGTCTTGTAGTACTTGTACAAAGTAGAGAACAGAGAACTACATCGGTCGGTTCCATCGTTTCGAGTGAAAAAGACAAACATGTCAAAGCCTCCAGTGCACGACTCGATTGACTTTCCCGTTTGTTCACCAACAACCACGACAAACTTCTCTCACTCCAAGATGTACACCCAACGTGGCTCGTTAGATTTCACAGTAAATTGCGGACGAACAGATAGACGTGACCAGCACGAAAAAACGCCTCCCCGGCCTCCGACCCGACTCTCTCGTTCACCAACACCAAATCACGCTCCCTTACTATACAGGATCACAAACCTCGGAATAATGGCCTCCGGTGAAGAAACGAACATGCGATCTTCGTCTTCGAACTAGGAGGCGAACCAACGAGGTGAGCTCCCCGTCCATCCCGCCCAGCGTAACCTATGTACTCACCGACTTGACAACCAGAGGAGACCTCGACGCGTTCGAGTCCGTCGCCGGGACGTTCACCTCACACGCCAATATCGCCCTATACGGAGAAGAGATCGAAGAGGTCGCGAACCTATCCGCCATCGACGGGTCGAAGTACGAATAAATCCCCTTCCCATACCGACCGGAATTGCTGGTCGCTCCAAACTCGAAAGCGGTGAAGGAACTCTTGACGGTTAAGCATATTCCGCAGGATTTCCAGTTGCAGAGGGTGGGGTCTGCGATACCTAGGTCACAGATACATTGGGCTCCATGGAAGGTGCGGATCTGGCTGGTGTTGCCGAGCGCTTCAAGATTCTTTCTAAAAAAAAAAAACTCATTAGGATGATTTACAGGGGGGAGGACCTTCAAGAGGTCACCTTACCTATACGCTTCCCGAGTTTCGTAGACATCTTTCGGCAAGAAGATCTCGTACGCTTTGTGCACCTCCACCTCCCCAACGCCCTTCCATTCCTGGACTACGCTCGCAACCACTATGACCCAACCACTCAGATGCCCTGTCTCAAGAGGAACATCGACTATGCCATCGAAACTCACATGAAACAAGCTTGGGATCCCTCGGCTTCAACTCCCTGAGCCTCGACTCTGTATCTCCCTGGCTGTTATTGCACTGAAGGCACAATCCGCTGATCGCCTGTGGTTGTTTACCACATCTGAAGCACGGGTTCGACTGTCCCGTCTGGACGGCACTCCTGGGAGGATATCAATCACGACATTAATCACGACAGGTGGGCGTTGCGACCATGAGCCGACCACGCGAATGGACGACACTCACCTCGAGTGTCGAGGCGAACAGAACCCACCGAACGCCGATTTCCCGCTCTCTCTGCAGCCGGGCAGTTTACATGTAGGCTGCTGAGCTTTTGCGCACGTTCGGCCACAGTATGGGTGGACGGTACCGTTCTTCTCGACGAATTTCGGACGCTTTCCGCAAGTCTGTCGGCGAATCAGGATCCTCTTCTCGCGATAGACGCATGCAACCTCGAGTGGCTCACCTCGCAAAGGTCCTGGCGTATCGTCGGCGGCTGCACCCTCGGACTCTGGTACATGAACTTGAATAGATTGGCCATGGCGAACAAGATGATGGAGAGGTGGTGTAGAATGTCGGACGAGTGGTAATCGCAAGAGACACAATATCTTCGTTCCTGCGACTCTCCCCTTCGCAAGATAAGTATCAAGATGCGAAAGCGTTCTATTGTTGGCCAGAGAACGACTCTTGGGTGTGGTTGCCTCGTTTCTGATCAGTGTGGTGGGCACGGTACTCCGGTTCGGTACTTTATGCTGTGCGGACCGTGACCCCCTCGCGTCCTTCCGCGATCAAATTGCACGGGGATGAGAACCTCATGTCCACCTCACCTTTTGCCTGAAAAGATCCACGGGCACCCCAAAATCAAACGCAGCATGGCTGACGGCCGTCTCGCTTGAACTACATTCTACGCCCTTGTTTTTGGTCTCCATTGGCCGTGAAGGATCATCTTAGATCATCCCCGCACCTCCTCACAGTGACTAAAAGAGACGACAAAAACCTCATGGCCTCCACGCATACGACGGCCGCCATGTAAAGGCCCAACTTTCCACGGATCCTCTCTTTCGCCCCTCTCTCTTTTTCCCTCCCCCTTTTCATTTCGCGGGCCACCTGCCATCTTTTTTAACGGCCTCAAGTTTTCTCTTTTTAATCCCCAAACACGACTTCCCATCCTTCACAACCAACCACACCCCACCCAACCCTCTTGTTTTTATTTTTCTACCCATCAAACCCGCCGGCCGCGTTAGATGGCTACGACCACCACGACTCAGACCAAGGGTGCCGCTCCGAGTTTACCTCAAAAGGTTGCGATTGGATTTTTATCTTCGATACCGACGAAGAACCCGACGCTTCGGGCTCTTCAGAAGACTTTGCCTCTGTTGCCACCCTCGATCTTACCAAATCTTCCAAACCTGGGGAACTCACAGTCTTCCGCAATGGCTGCCACCCTCGCGGCCGGTCCGGGTCCACAGAACCCCACAACTAGCAGCAACGCGACAAACACGAACCAGAACAACGTGTGTGAGGTATGGGAGACAGTTGGTGCTCTTTGGTCCTGTTTCCTCACCCCGTTCTCCTCCCGCTCGTAGAATTGCCATCTGCATCCCAAGTGGCTCGACCCCACCTCCGGAGTATTGCACAACTTCTGTTCGAGAGCTTGCGCGAAGGCTAACTCTGCTGCAATGAACTGCGAGGTACCGCTTTCCACATCGCCTATCACCGACAGAACGAGGATTTGGCTGACACCACTTCCGTTTTGTAGCATTGCAAAGTCCGACCAAAGTATACCGACGGAAAGGCCACCCATCCGTTCTGCTCTCGAACTTGCGCCAACGCTGCCAAGTCCAACGGCACTCAGAACGGAAACGGGAGCGCAAACTCCAACACCAATGCGAACGGAAATGGGCACGCACCGCAACGGGGTAACACGATGCCAGGAGCATTGAATATTCCTCCTCCAGTCGACACCTGTTCGACCCCGGGCTGCCAACTGGCCGTTTACAAGGATTCAAGTGGAGCTCCTGGAAAGTATTGTGGCAAGACTCATAAAACGTGGGTCCTATCCATGTCTCCCCCATTCCAATCATTGACCCGGAAGAATTTGGATCTGGCTTTCGTAGGTTGAGCCATAAGGGTTGCGTCGCGTGTAGGAAGGCTGACAAGTCCGGCAAGACTATCTTTTGTGCGGCCTGTGAGGTTTCGGTTATGCAGAACGCTCCTGCGATTGTCGAAATCGCGGAAGAGAACGAGACGTTCAAGAGTGGTAAGTTTTCCAGCTCGCGCGACTCGCCGCCTGAGTTGCTCAAGATTGGAAAACAGTGGCTCAGCAGTTCAAACGTTCATGGAGACACACCACCTCGTGCCCTAAAGTTCGAGCCATCTACAAGATCGTGGCAACGCAACAGAACGTGGACAAGTACAACGCATACCGGTATGTCGTCCTCGCCCTTCTCTTGACACAAAGTGTCACCGCTCACGATACCAAACTCCAGGGATTCCGTGGAAGCTCGTGGCCACTTCACCGGTGTGAACCGACCACCAGGCAACGAGAACCGTCGATGGCATGGGACGCGCAGGAAATGTACCCTCGGAGACAGCGGTTGCACGACATTCTGTTCCGACCCCCAATGCTCATTGTGTTGCATCATCAAGACCTCGTTCGATTTGGCTCACTTCGGGAAGAAGACGAGCTGGGGAAGGTTCGGTGCTGGGATTTACACGTCTTCTACGTCTTCCAAGTTCGTATCCTACATTCCCTCGCATTCGTTGACGTCTTTTACTGATGACGATCCCCGGTATTTAGGTCGAACGATTACACCTCCACTGATTCTAGCTCACCATGGAAGGCCATGCTGCTCAACAAAGTGGTCGTTGGGAAGGGTTACAAGATACTCCACGATAACCCTACGATGACTGCTCCACCCGCTGGGTACGATTCTGTAAGTCGGGCCGCACCATTCCTGGGTCACTCGAAGGCTAATAACCATCGGATGCATTAGGTGTTGGCTGAAGTTGGAGGAAGTCTTAACTACGACGAACTCATCGTGTACACGAACGACGCTGTGCGGCCGTCCTACGTTGTGATGTACGAGTAGACGCGCATAGGCATCGACTACTGTATCTTATATTTATGTTTAAGCCTGGGGAATATCCGGGTTCGTACCGTTGTAACACGACATGTATTCATAATGGCAGCGTATACAGTACACGATGGTAGGAAACCCCACGAAGGACGTCCATACAGGATAGTCCACCTCAAGGAGCGAACAAGGTATTGAGGAACTCCTTGCCGGCGGAACTCGGGGTCTTTGGCTTCTTCGCTTTCTTCGCCTTGATGCGTTCTTGCTTGACTAAGACATGGTCAGAGAAACCCTGGGTCATAAAGCCCCCAGTACTCACGGAGTTCTTGCCTGCGAATAGTCTTGGCGTAGGGGTTGAGGCGGAAGAGGACGCCCTTGTTTACCAGCGGGTTCTTGTGTTGAGTCCATGGGCGCTTGGTGACCTTGGAGTTGGCAGGTCGGACAACGGCCTGGATCACGGAGCTGTTGATGATCCCAGTGACATCGGGGTTGGTGATCTTGGAAGTGGGGAGACTGAAGGGGGTCAACAATGCGATCGAGAACATCGGTAGTAGACCCACATGTAGTCCTTCTTGTAGACGGATGCCTTATCGAAGGTGCCGAAGACCTCATCGAGGAGACCGAAAGCGCCCTCAGTCCAGATAACGAATCGGCCGAGGTGGCCACCAGGAGCAAGCTGGAGCAAGTTCAACCTGCGAACATTGACGGCCTCAACACCAGGAAGGTTCCTGAATGCCTTGACGATGCCGTTGTCTTCGTTGTACACGATGAGCGGGCCACGGCGTTGACGGTACCTGCGGCCTCTGATCTTTCCTTTGCCAGCCCGGCATTTCCTTGAGTTGGAGACCTTCGTAACATCGGCATAGGCATTGACCGCCTTAAGGAGGGCGACAGCGTCCTTGGTCTTGGCCAAAGACTCAACGCCAGATGACACGACAAGTGGGATTTCCTCGGTTCCCTCAATTCTGTGGCCGCGAGCGAGGACCAGTGAAGGAAGTGCGGAAGCGGCCAGGGCAGAGACGACGGCGAATCGGCGCTGTGCCTGGTTAACCTTGACGTGCCACTTGCGCCAAGTTTTCGTGGGAGCGAACATACGACCACCTCGGCACATGTTACCGAAAGCAGCCTAATCGCATCGTGAATACAGAGAAGCATTCTCTGGACACGCAGGTGCTACGTACCTGACCAGAGCGGTGGGTTCCTCCACCACCGACACGGGGAATACGGGCTACGGCACGACCAGTACCCCAAGACTCGGCGGAGGTTTGGTGACCGGCTTTTTCGCTGACAGCGTATGGCTGTCTCTTGTTTTTAGCGATGCTCTCTGTAACGTATCATCAACGTCCGTTTTGGGCCCTTGATCAAGCATCTGCGTACTGTGAACTTGTTGGACGACATCGAGTCGGATCGGAGCAGTCAAGACTGCTGGTAGGGGCAGAGAGCCGGAAGCCTCTAGAGGCCACAATACCACGTTAATTTACAATTATTCGACGGCATCCAACGCACATACCTCCGGTCGTGGAGCGGATGCTAACTGTGGGACGGGAGGCCATAGTCTTGAGGGGATTGTCGACTTTGGGATCGCGAGTCGATGGGGGTGTGTTGTCGTTTCCATAAATGGAAACGACTCTACAGCTGTGATAGGAAATTTCCGGCAGACGCGTGGATGTCGATCGCGTTCGGCGTCTCTTCGGATGCAGCCCACGCTGGTCCTCCTCGCACCTAAAGTTGTCACAAATATGAATGCCAACCCTTTCGAGCGTGCTAATCCGGCAGCCGCCCTCGTTGCGTGGTTCTTTGGAATTTTTCTAGGGCTCGTTAACGGCGTTTGTCAAATGCCACCCTCTCCGCACGATAGACACACATGCCCCGGCGCACCTTTGTTTCTGTCTGACCACCATGGACACTATTCCGTCTACGACACCTACCCCAAGCGACTTCGTTGAAGCTAGATACCGATCTAGTACTATTACGAGCATCGTCGTGGCGGCAGCTGTCATCGTGACTTTGTTCTATTTGGCCGGTCTCTATCTGGTGGCTCATCGTTGGGCACGAGATGACAGTTCTCTGAACAAGTACTCCAGTGTGCGCCTTCAGAGATCCGCACCATGTATGATCTCCCCTTTTCCGGCTTGTGGAGGTTCCGTGACTGACTCTGTCTCAATAGTCGTGTACCTGCTGCTAGTCTTGACGAGCATCATTGAGGTGGGTTCTCCCGAGCACGAGCCAGCTCGCCTCAGTCTCTAAGAGTAAACTAGATCTCGATATCAGCCTGGATACTCGTGCAGTACGACTTCAATCACAATTACCCCTCCAACGCAGCCAAGGCGGGGATAAAGTTCATCCTGTTCGTCGTGTCCGTTTCACAAGACACGATTTCCCAACTAATCCCTTCAAGATTTTCCGGTTGCTGGACGACTCTCGTCGCGGGCGGATACCTTTTCCTGTTTTTCCACCCTAAATTATCGGGAACACCCATCGTCTCAATCGGCGCCCAGGGAATATGGATCTGCTTGACGTGGATTCTGTGGATTGCAGCCTCAGCATACCTGAACGCCGCCCTTCCGTTTGTGACAGTATACAGCCAATGTACCCTTGTGTACTGTGGGCAGTTAAAGGCGTTGTTCGGTAAGTTCTCGCGTGTTGCATGTGAGGAATGAATTGACCAACGAGGCACCCAGCCATTTCCGTCGTACAAACGTAAGAAATGTGCTCGCTTCTGCGTGCTTCATCTGATCCGTTTTGCTGAATTTTCTGAATAGCATCTTCTTCGCTTTGGCGATGTTCGTCATCATGTGGCTCGCGTGGCAAAGGGTGCATGGGAAGTAGATTTTATATGACTGGTTGCCTACCTAAACGATAGCTATGACTGTATGACCATTACGACCGTTATGTACACTAAAACGAAAAGAAAGAAACAACAACCCCGCTCTGATGTACCCCGCCTGGAACCAAGGTGGAGCCTCAGGTGGTCCCTGACGGTCGGTTATAGAATGGCAGCGGTGACGGGGGAGGACATTACCCCGAAGGATCTAGAAGCAAGTAATTTACCGATGACTTCGTCGCTTCCTTGCTCACATCCGCGAACTTCTCCCAAAAGTCCTTTGCGGCTAGGTTAAAGTTTATCTCGACAACCTTCTGAGCTGGGGAGCTCAAGAACCGTTGCACAACGTGTTCGCCAACGGCCCCGATGTTCTGTGAGGGAAGTGGGAGAAAAGTAGCCGCGAAACCACCAGCCGAAACAAGGCAGACGATCGTTTGGGGGTCATACGGCGCCTGGCTCCGGTCGTGGTCGTGCTAAAGCCACGATCAGCGAGAAATTGGGGCAAGTAGCGGGTAGGGATACCACAATGAAGTTCTGGATCCTTTGTCCATCCTCCTCTATCATTTCCCGCGATATGTCGGCCAGGAGTATGAGGAGCTCTTCACATCTCTGCCTTGACTCCAGAAGTGCCTCCGTCGTGGCAACTACACCATCCTCGAATGCAGACCGGTAAAGCTCCAGGAGACCAGTTATCGTAAACAAGGCGTTCGAACGGAGGATCATGCAACGATCACGGTCTCCAATGTCCGAGTATTTCCTCAATATGCCAAGTATGTGCTGTAAACTCTCACTCCCCCGCGCTATTAGCTTTGCCCGTTGCGAGGAATCAACCTCCATCACTATCGCTGTATGGTTGAACCGTGGTGGCTTCGGAAAGGTAAACACGAGGGAGCTCACCATTTTTGCACAGTCCTTCGAGGTACCTTTTCACGTCCTTGAGCCAGAGGAATGTCTTCGTTCGCAATATCAAGGGACATGTCTCCCATAGTAACGGGTACGCAACCTGTTGTCATCAGTACGAACTCGAGGCGAGTCTTGATGCTCTCACCGGAAGTTCGAATCGGAATTGGCGTTCCAGTTCTCCGCAAAGGCCGCGAAGGTCTTGTCGGATCCCATCCGCACGACCCTGTATAAAGCGCTTAAAATCAGCGCGCCAGGTCTGAAAGGTGTATCCTGGGGTTTCTGTGTCCATACCGGAAGTCTGTCTTCGTGGTTGTGGTTCGCCCATACCTTCGTACCCGGGAGCCCTGAGATGTAGAAGTGTAGAAAAGCCTCGACGTAGAGTATCTTGGCCAAGAAGGCAACCCTCTCGTGATCCTCCTCAGATGGAATAAGCCCAGTTGTGATAGGGGGGATCTCCAGATGATTGGTGTTGGCCGACGGCGCGAAACAAATATCGTACCTCCTTATGACGGTTATGGTTCTCCGGCAATGTTTCCAGGCGAGGTTCGGGTTTCCTACGGCTATCATTGCGAGTGCAACTTCCCAGTGAGCTCGGGCGAAGGTAGATGGGTCTTCTTCCGCTCTGATCATCGACAGGAACCGGAGAGTGAGTTGAGCCAGCACCGCCTGCGACTCCCATAGGGAGAACTCCATCCGCGAGAGTTGGTAATGATGCCTACCGGAGAGCTCCGCGTAGTACACGAAAAAAGGAGGGATGGCCGTTCCAGAGACGTCACCAAGTATAATGGTTTGATCTGACGCCGAGGGGTGGATGTTCCCGTGAACCAAGTCGTACGAGAGATAGATGAGCCGACTGTTATGCATAAATACCCGAAACGCATGAGATGAGTCCGTCACTCACAAGACAAGATTTCTGTCGTTCTGTGACACACCGGATGGTGGTAAGATCAAAAGGTCGTATAACGGCCCTTCACTTGGTAAGGAAGGATCGACCACCGCCCATGTTTCGTCTTCTGGCCGTGAACTCCAGTATTCGTGGTCAAGGGAAGCAATATACTCGTCAGGGCTGTCCGCGGGCACCCCAGAGGTGCCTGCCAAGTTGGCATTTTTCCCGGGTCGTAAGTTCGCAGTCCCGCGGAGCACTCGGTCGTAAACGCATGGCCCACGCTGTTGGGATTTCTGGCAAGGAGTGCATTCTGGTTTGGCAGCGTCGCATCTCTACCCCGTCCAGTCAGATTCTGTGTAATGTGACGAAACTCGAATCATTTACGACTTTCGCCTGTCTAACAACAGCGGTCAGTATTGGCGTAAATCGGACTCATTTCAACGAACCTGCACGGGATGCAAGCTCTGCCTTTCGCCAGTACGTTCTTTCGTGGCTTTACTGGGTCATAGTTGCAGGGCAGGATCTCCGCAACACAAGCACCACACTGTGGACGCGTCTCATCGCAACACTGGTGGTGGTTTGGCAGGTGAGGGCGGCGTAACCTGGGCTGAGACCCGGACAAAACCACCCACTGTTTTTCGAGTTCTGGTTCAATTCGATCAGAATCCCATACAATGGTAATGGTGTGGGTTCCGGCCTCACCGACAACGACTGCAGGCGGACTGTGATAGCGTCATAGAACGGGACCACACTCTGGCCAGCGAGGCACAGCGTCCAAATTCGAGGTAAGCCTCGAGGAGAGGCGACCGGCGCCAGTCATGACAGCGGGGACGAGAGTGTT
>Ga0307509_10006615_pt1 | contig 15490 bp, 8 predicted proteins | sample 10_EM_MG_FD_202245 | JGI IMG/M metagenome (GOLD analysis project Ga0307509, IMG submission 202245) | Populus trichocarpa ectomycorrhiza microbial communities from riparian zone in the Pacific Northwest, United States - 10_EM | ecosystem: Host-associated > Plants > Roots > Unclassified | place...
AAGTGTTTGCGTTAGGCACAGGATATTTGGTTATGTTTTATTTGTATTTAAAGAGCCTGCTATCCCATAAGGATTCAGTCTCTCAAGCCTCACAGGAACGCTCTTCTTTAATATACTACAAGTTGAATGGTCACTCTATTTGTCCCTCATCTATCTTATACCTCTTGAAGATATTCCACCGAGACTTTCCCACCTATCCTATTAGTATCTCCAGAGTTCCACTTGGGATTCTCGAGATACTTAGGAGTAGGTTACACAATTGGCCGACTGTTGTCTTCAACTGTGGGCTTTCGGAATCTCTTGAACGCTTAAGGGTCGATTCTCGTTGGTGGTTAGAAAATTCTACTGAGGTGAAAATTGTTCTTCTCCTTGCAATCTCCGAAGCCGATAAAGTGATACATCTTGAGCAATGGGAAATGCTCCCCTTAGCACCTGATCAACGCGTTATTGGTGCTCAGCCCAATCCACTTACTATGGTATTCACAAAAACCCATGATATCCACATTGTACAAGGTGTCGCTACTGGAGCCCCTTTGATATTCGACTTCCAAAAAGTCTTCCTTCGCCCCCCAGTCCCAGGTGAAGGAGACATCATCTTTAGTGCACAGGAACTTGAAGAGTTTGCCGACTTTATCTGGTCATTCGCAACATAAGACATGTCTGCTATTCGAATACGGTAAGTCAACTTTGGACATTTACTTGGAATCAGAGTAAAGGCTAATTGTATCACCAACTGAGAGTAAGTAGAGTGGTGATAGCGCCTATCATAGGCGATATCGTAGTAAAATACGAGAGCTGGTTGGTCGTTTGATTCCTTATGGGAAAGTGTAACTCGGTGGTGTTTGTGAAAGCTGGTATCTTATTTTTTTCAAGAATTTTTTTTATACATACTAAAGCGTCCAAATTCTTTCAAAAAGTCCCCGCAAGCTAAAACATCCAACACCTGTATCTGTGATATGCAGGGAGTTTTGCCGCTCCGGTAAATGACACTTCTGTTTTACTACTATAACCGTACTTGTTTTCTATTCCCTCCAGTTGTTAGTTGGAAATCACGAAGGTTCCATATCCAGTTCCAAAACTAGAGCACCGAATACAATTACCTTAAGGTGATGATTGTTTGATAATAGTTTGAGGGCAACGGTATTCCAGTCTAAAAAACGCACCGTGTGTACCATGGTCTCATAGGGGGAAAATGCAGAAATGTTTGGGGTGTTTTAGGGATTATGACTAGAGCATGCCGTTAGGAATTAAATTTTGCTAGAGGTTAGGCCAGATTGGTGTCACACAATGGCGGTTAGGAAACAGGTGACGGTATTATGATAGACCAGTCAAGGATTGCGGAATATAAGGGAAATAGTGCAAGGAGAGGAAAACCCGGAAAAAAGAGAATGAACGAATAAGATTTTAAGGAAGGTTTGAAGGAGTTGTCTGGAAGGAGCGAAAGGTTGAGTGGAGATAGGGAGAGTCTATGAGCGATGTCGAGGATGAAGAGTCTTTCCGTAAAGCCAAGTACGACACATAATCTAGTAATTCATGATTGCCATGACACATTGTAAGGCCGTAGCATGGTTTCGATATCTCCGGAATCTTCTAATGAGAGCGTGAGCCTGTGAGATCTTTGCAGTGATCCTAAGAAATCCACTTCCCGGGTTCACATGTAAAGCAAAAAGATGCGGGATCGTGGTGATGGACGAAAAAATAAAAAAGGATTTGTGGAACATCATACTGAAAGAAAAGTCGTGTGAGAAAGCTATGAGGTTTGCCAAAACAAACTCACCCAAGGACCAAGTAGCTATCAAGTAAGGTAACTATTTGGTGGCAAGTGTGAGATATGTGGGCCACTGAGATCTGGAGAACTAATAGTAAAACCTCCCGGAGGAATCTTGTCTCTAGCATTTCAAGAGGCCAACATGACGCTTTGCGGGTGTATCAGCTGGCTAAACTAGCCAATCTCAAGAAGATTGTAAGTCGATCTATTGAGCGCCAGATTTCTAGTCCAAAGTTGACTAATAAGATGACTTTCTGGAACGCAAAGGATCATGGTTGCTAGCTTGCCGATCGAAGTCTTTATAGCAAAACTGAGCATTCTACAGGATCCTGTTTCAACGTTAGCCTCCAATGACGATGCCGGGTCGGCTACTGGATATCACACCAACAATATTTCCTCGATCATTGACATGAATACAGTCTATCAGAGAAGGTTCTAGCACTCCGTAGACCCTCTCTCCATTGGAATCTCTTCTAACCTAACGGCTATTAACAGTTGTGCTTTGAGCTCCAATACCACCCCTCTTTCCAATTCCGTGTGTCCAGTCTCCTCCCGCTCCTTCTTGCACATCAATTGCTGGGCACCGGGCTGTACCGATGTTACTCAATTAGCATGTTTTGCCGAGTTTTCCGGTTGCCCAATCCACCAAGTAAAACCGGTAGAAGCTGTGATACCGATATAAATTTTGCATAAATCGAGTGGGGCCACTTTAAGAGAATTACCTTGGAGGGTTTGCCGTCTAAGGTGAATTCGCGAACTTGCACTCCGTTGGCTGTAAAATTGGTTTTGAGAGAAGAGCATAGAAAGTGGGACAATGGGAAGCCGGGAGAGGGGATTTTCAATACCTTCGATGTTGAAGTCGGCCAAATCGTGATGCTAGGTCCCAGTCGAGGGCGGGATAGGTGTATGAAGGGGATAACTATTATTATACCCCCCCCATTCGATTGGTTGGTTCAGCTATCGCTGGTGTCTGCGATTTATCAACCATATAAACGCCTACAGCACAAGTTGCTTTGCAGGCCATGAAATGAATCAAAATTTAATTATTCTGATAATTTTGGGTTTTCTACAGGTATCATAGCAGAAACTCTGAACACATCCATCCGTTCATCCGCCCATCTCTTTGATCCATACATTGTATAGTGCAAATGGGCTCAAACAGGGTCTCCAAAATCGTTCAAACCAGATATTGAACTAGTTGACAAAAAACACGGAATACTTTTTCAAAAAAAAGCCCTGAGATCAAACCAATTCGGAGAAGAGCCCGGTGCTTTGTTCCTTTTTAAAAAATTCAGTGTTGTTCAAACAAGTAGTTCGAAGGCGAATCGTGAAAGTGAAAGTTTTTGTGAGGGTTCAACAAGCCATAGAATCAACCTAGTCCCTTGCTGAAAAATACAGCCGAGCACAACCCAGATGACTAAAGAAATGGTGATCACGGACAGAAAAGAAATTATCAGCATGAGACTTCCTTCCTTTTCGTTAAAAACGTAGAGCAGATATTCTGATAATTTCTGCTTCAACCACCCTGCTCTTTGTTATGCGGAGTCGAATCATCTCACCTTAGCCATGGTGTCTTGCCAATTATTGGCTCAACCCGGATTGGCTGCTAGGGAATTCCTGTTCCACCGGAGGACCCACACTTTGGCGCTTTGCACCCTTCAAACTGACTTGAACAATCCGAGACCATTTTATCTAACCTCACTCAGTAGCTAACCCTCACGAATCAAAAACCCCATGAGTCCGAATATAAACCCATTCCATCAAACCTCACACTATCATCCTTCCAAAATTATTCTTTGTAAACGAAACATATTTTCCGAGGGAAGGCCACGTCCAGATGCTCTGATTACCAATTGTCCCCGGGTTAAAATGGGGTACTCCTTCCTGTTGTTTAATATCTAGTGAGAGGATGATGGTAGCGGATTTTCTGCGACGCGCTGCGCGTGCCGGCTTCACGGAACCGAAACTGCTCCGCGTAACGCCAGTAGCCTTATCTACCGCGGATTAAACTTTATTCAAAGTAAGTTTATAGAAAAAGGGAACTGGAGCTACAGCTGGCTGGATTAGCAGTCATGCGCTAGAACGGATCAACCATCATTTTGCGCGGGGGTGTATGTGCGCTCATGGAGACCAAATAAACTCCCATGGGCACCGGCTAGATCGCTCCGACGACCGCCGAAATCATACCCGGTGATTCTGTAAAACTGGAGTCGGTTCTTGGTCGCTCGCTGGAATGCGCCAGTAATTGACGTCCATGTAAGGAAGAAAACTCGAGTCGGTAGTAGCATTCCAATATCTCACTCGCTCGCAAAGCAAGTTGACTGGAAAAAAAAGTGGAATGGCCGAGGTGTTATACCAGTGACTTGAGAGAGCGAGGGCGCTCGACAACTCCATATTATTCCAAAGGGCAGAGACATCCACTCTTTATCCAAGGAAGCAGCAACATATATAAACAGCGGAAAAGATATCAAAGGAACTGGTATGGAAATCAGAGAAAGTTGATGGGAACAGAATTACATATCGGGCCAATTAATCGAGTGATAACAGAGAGAAAACAAAAAATAGGACAGGTCGAACCCGGACAGCACTAGACAGACGCTATGCCATGGTGACATCGATAGGCAGAAAGCGTTTATCCGTAGGTACTATTTATCTACCCCCTGTTTTACAAACGTCACGAAATTGCGATGGAGGTGGATCCTAGTTTGGCTGGTATTTTATAGGCTTTCCCGAATTCGTCAAGACTGGGTAACAAAGAATTGATCCCTCTCCGTGTTTCTCTTGCCTGGTCTCCCAACTATAATTGTTAGAGCCATTTTCATTAGTCTTTGAAAAAATTTCACATTCACGAGGGTCACTTTGTGCTTGCTGACAAACCGTTTCTGCGACAGTTTTGTAGAAACGATCCCTGGCGAGCCGAATCCTATAAGCTGTAGGTGGAATAAAGTGTTTGCACTGCCACTTAGTAGGCAGAGCAAGTGCGGAAGATATTTACTGAATGTGAGAACAAGAGAGAGATTGAGGATCAAATTAGAGTCGTGTTGAGACCAATTTCATTGGTTTTGTTCCCTGTTAAGAAAAAGAACTTGTTGAGAAAAAGAAGGAAGAAGGAAAGGAAGAAAGAGTAAGTTAAAGAAGACAAGCGAGCCCCGCAACCAATAACAGCAAGGACAACCTTATGACGAAGCTTCGGTGTGATATCTAGCAAATTTCATGATTCCCTTACTGCTAAAAATAAAAATAAAATAATCATAATTACGATCCCTCCGTTGGTCCTCCCCCACCATCCTAAGAAGCTATGAATGTCGGTTGCGCATCCCTTTCAGATGCTTCGTGTAAATTAAAATACGGGTTGATCATAGGTAAAGTGGCTCATGAATACCGGTCGGTGTAGTATAGTGGTTAGTACGCCTCGTTGTGGAAACACAAGTCCGATGAGACCCATGTTCGATTCATGGTACCGACAGTAATTTTTTAAATTTTCCGTGGTTGAAGCACCACCTCCCTCGCCTATTCCCGGAAGCACCCGTTCAACCGTTGTGCGAGTTCCTCCAGCCGTAACCTTCCATGATGCCTCCGACTCAGCGAGAGAGCACAGTTTATACAAAAATGAAGCTACACCACAGAATAACCGAAAAATGCCCACTTAGAAATACCGAACACACACACTTTTGATAAATTCCGTTTTTTCTTCCCCCTCTCCTACCAAAATATCTACTCCCGAGGCTTAAAATTCTCTTTTGATTATACCCTATAGCCCTTCACCTTTCCAGGGCGCGATATGAGAGGAGTTTTGAATGAAAATTGATAACGGTCAACTGAGGAAGCTTGCCTTGTTTTCCAGGTCTAATTTGGCATAGTTTAATCAGTTAGTCATGAGGTAGAACACAGTTATTGTGCCTGGGGAGGTCGACTATGGATTCGGACAGGAGGGCGGAGATATCAGCGAATAAAGTAAAATTGAGAAGCGGTGTTCATTCGTCACGTAGGCAAGGAAGTGGGCTGTCACTGTACAAGCACAGTTCTCTGGAGAGAAAAAATAATTCTCCTTCAACTAGGCTAGAACGAGATTTTACATTATTCTTATGATACCGGTATTGCGGGGGATATATGAAAACACCGATGAGATCCGCTGCCAGCGCGGTGTAAAGGCAGGATCTATCTTGCGGGATGAAGTCTGTTCCGGGCGCCAAAACAATCTTTTCAAGGGAGCAATATACGATTTGAATATTATACAAGAACAATTCCGATCCAAATTGCTTAGATGGTTCTGTCCATCACCAAAGCCGGCTGCCTTCCAATATCGAACAGACCCCTAAATAAAGCCTTATCTTTCTTAGTACTCACTAGCCAAGCAGACAACGCATTCCCCCCAAATCCCCAGAAATCGGACCCCCAGTGCGGTCGAACCTACCAATTAGCCCCTCGACCAGTGCTGCGAACCGTCCAGTCCTCTCGTCTTGGAGGTAGGACCGGACGGGCCGCTAGTGGTAGTCAGTCTTTTTTTCCACTCTATGGATAGCCTAGGGCAGATGTAGTTGTGACGGGAGGTCCCACAGGGCCCTGGGGACGTTTTCCAGTTTCACCATTTCAGCCGGTATGCTCTCCACTTCAAATCCAAGATTTTGTGTCCTCCGCTGTTTATGATCTTGGAAATCATGTGTCACATGAGTAAACTAAATTAAGCGAGCAAACACCCATCTTTTAAGAGACGACGATTCATAGACATAGAGGTTTTCGAAAGAGAGATTAAGGGTCGGAGAGGAATTAATTTCGCTCAGCCTTAACTTCACATTCTGAGGAATTGATGATCTATTAAACTTTCTTCTCTTTCTTGCAACAATATTATTCACTTCGCCTGTTACATGGCATCATAATTCATCACTCATATTTCATCTTGGGTCCTCCGGCGTCATCAGCCACAGGGTTCTGAATGGTCCGTGGAAGACCGGTCTGGACCAGCTAGTCCGGCCGAAAGTCAAGTCTAGTCTAATGATGGAAATTAGACCGACTGAACAGTCAGGATTATTGGACCCGACTCGACCGGGATAGGTCCGACCAGGCCCGCCAAGCACTAGGATATGCATGGCCCTCTGACAAAATTAGCATCCAGTCTTGCTTTTTACTATTTCCCCCACAATATATTACGCTTAAATAAAGCTTTTTTTGATTAAACTCATCATTTCCATATGTTATATTGTAGAATCTCAGGAGAGTTGGAATGGAGATAGTGCCTCGCTTAAATTAGGGGCGGCGAAAATATGTTCGCGAGTATCAATTTTTTCGGTGCATTAAGTGAGTGATATTGCGTGACTATGTAATCTTTTATAAAGACTGGTCCGGGACCAGTCTATGACCGAACCGGACCTCCTGAGTTAGTCAGGTCCAGTCATGGACATCCACCAGGACTGGCGAGCCAGGTCCTGCCTCCAAGACTTGACCGGTCGGACTATTCGGAACCCTGATCAGCCATCCCTGGCCGTCCCGTGTAGTCACCCTCACTTTTTGTTCCCTAATGCTTACCGTCTATGACCACTCGCGCAAGTCCTTTCCTACACACCACAATCTTCTGATACCCCTTATAACCACCTCCACAATCCCCGCAGTCATGCTACCGGTATCTCCCCCGCAGTCCGCCCGAGCGGTTGCTGTCTAGTGCATCTGATTATACCGGTAAAGAAATAGGATTTTGTGTCGGTCATGGCCTAGGACGGCAGACTCCTAGGCAATTTGCACCACACAGGATGGCATCTCGTATGCCCCGTCCAGTCCCGTTTTCATGGCGTTGTCCCCGCCGTGCCTATGGAGCACCCAGAGGGCTCAGAACACGGCCCTCAATCATCGCTCGGGTAGCAGCTCAGTTTTCAGGCTGTTGTAAATTGATAGTGACAAAATCCAAGACAAAATCAGCGGAGTTAGTTGTGGAGAGGCATCTCGTGCAGTGTTTCAAGCTTCCAAAAGAAAGCGCAATCCCTTCCGCTTAAACTCGCGTCGGGGGGTATGTCGACTCGGTGGCTGTTTTGGGAACGAGGAAACGCAGGTGAAGTATCCCCCCCAACGGGCCAGGCCGCTGGTAGGCAGGCCACTCTGGAAAATGGCCTAGGCCGATATAGGTCGAATTCGATCGGCCTACGAAAGCCTATCAGGTCTGATAGGCGCCTATACTCGTAGGCTCGGTAATTAGTATTAAGAACAGATCGCTTTAAGGGTATCCCAACCCCCTCCCTTCTTTCGAGTCTCACCTCTTTATGATTTTTTCCTCTCTTTACCTTCGGCTACAGGTATCAATTCTTAATTAATCATAAAACGAGTGATAACAACCAACTCAAGAAAGTCTTAAAGTTCGCCTTCAGAGCCACCAGCACAGTCCTATCCTATCATCATTCCCTCCTATTTTCCCTCTTCGGCAGAATTACAGTCAATCGCCGAGCTGGCGAAGCAAAATTGTTGTATTTTTAATTTTATTTTGTAAACTATTTACAATGAATCCTCTATGCCCACCGTGCACCAATGTTCCAAAGCTGAACCAATACATTGAGATAATAAGTAGTATGAGAGAATGAAAACACCGGAGAATATAGAAAACCCAGAAATCCCAAAACACAAGCCATGCAATTCCATCATTTCATCGCTGTTGCGTAATTCCACTGTCGGAGGCATTGGGGGAATGTCGCTGCCCTTGTCGCTGGGATCGTTGGCACCGATATATCCCAAGATGACAATGGGGGCGCAGTATAGTACCTAGGGCTGGTGGGTGGGGAAAAATAAAGAAGGCGAGCTGTGGCGAGGCTGAAGGCGAGAACGCGAGTTGTAGCGAGCATGGAGTTATTGAACTCCCGGGGGTGCGATAGCCCTATATTGTGGTAGCTCTCAGGCCCCCAGACTCCCGGGAGTGGCCAGGGCCTTGGCGCGCTTTGCCCAATTGGCAATGGGTTGTTCCAACCCATTGATTGACCCACCACAACTACAGTTCTTTTCTACAATTAATTCAATTAATGAATTCACTACTTCTAGTATCTTTTAGTACTTTTTTTTTAATAAATCAAAATTGTTCCTTTATTAATCTTATTGAGTATCATATTTGGGAAATATTTACCGTGAACTTTTGCTATTGATATGGCATGGCTGTTCCCTATGAGTCGATCCGCCGATGCCATATAGGCTAGCCTAGGCTATATAGGCTAGGCCGGCCTATCAGGCAGCCGGCCTATCAGGCAGCCGGCCTATCAGGCAGCCGGCCTATCAGGCAGCCGGCCTATCAGGCAGCCGGCCTATCAGGCAGCCGGGAAAAAGCCTGTATGGCCTATAGGCGGGCCTGCAGGCTCGCGCTAGGCTAGATCTCCGAGAATTATGATAGGCTAGGCCCGGCTTTACCGAAGCCTGGCCCGCCTGGCCCGTTGGGAACACTGGTGTTGATAGTGCGAATTTCTCTATATCACACTAGGAAAAACCTGTCTATTTAAGAATAGGCCGGTAAACGGCAGTCAGAATTCAGTTCCTATATTTGGGAGAGGAACTCAGGCGTATTTGTTTGTGTATCGTTGATTTCAAGTTCATCTCCCTACTTGGTCTCCTTTCGCCAGCTCCACTTCGTGTGCCAGAGGTCACCCCTAACCGACGGTGGGAGATATGATCCGGTTCGGACCAATATTTTAGGAACCATTGCTCTAACATCATTACTACTCGAGTACAACTTGACTATTCAGTTCTAGCCCTAACAAGAAGCTCCATGCGGAACCACGACTAGTCGCAAACCATCAGAATCGGGATCAAATGAATGTTTGAGACGGCAACCATAAGCTGCTTTAGTATGTTAGTCTAACATTAAAACAGACTGGTGGAGCCTAAATAAGTGACTATTGGATGCCTTGCAGTGTTGAGGCAGCTGAGAGATCACGCAATACTCAAACTGGTTAAGTTAGTAATTCTAATTTCGGATAAGACATTCTCATGTTCTCTCTACATAGGGTATATATAGCCCTTTAGCCCTAGTATCAATCCCAGACTTGTTTTCTATAATAGTGAGCTCATATCTCAGCAATCGATGTGCTGGCGTTTACCAGCGGGAAAATAGGCCCCCGTATTTCTATCAGTCAGCTGTCTATAAACCCTCCAACACCGCTATAGCATACATACCTTCAACACGCTTTGGATAAACCATGTGCCACACACCAGATCCGCCCACCGAATCTGGCCAAGAACAACTCTTGTGGGCCGCGGAGCACGGGGATGAGGGGGTTGTGAAGTTACTGTTGGAACAACAAGACATCAATCCCAACGATGCCGACACCAAATACGGCCGAACGCCACTCTTCTTGGCTGCGGAGCACGGTCATGAGGTAGTGGTAAAATTGCTATTGCAACGAGAGGATATCGATCCCAACACTGTTGACACGAAATACCGCCAAACACCACTGGAGCGGGCGGCCCAGGGGGGGTATGAGGGAGTGGTGAAGTTGCTATTGGGACGACAGGATATAAATCTCAACACTCCGGGCGCCGAATCTCACTGGACACCACTCGGGCGGGCGTCGTGGGCCGGGCATGAGGGGGTAGTAAAATTGCTTCTGGAACGAGAGGATATAGATCCCAACGCTGCAGACACAAAACATGGGCTAAGGCCACTGGAGTGGGCTGCGCAGCAGGGCCATGTGGGAGTAGTAAAGTTGCTATTGGGACGAGCGGATATAAATCTCGAGGGTACCGATCCTAAATCACACTGGGCGCCCATCGGGAGGGCTGCAGAGAGAGGACATGAAGGAGTAGTCGAGTTGCTATTGGAAAGAGGAGATATTGATCCGAACGCCCGAGATAATACATATGGTGGGACACCACTTTGGTGGGCGGCACAGAACGGGTATGAGGGAGTGGTAAAGTTGCTATTGAAACGAGAGGACATTAATCCCACCACTGCGGACACCAAATATCGCCTAACACCACTGTGCCGCGCTGCCGAGCAAGGGCACGAAGGAGTCGTAAAGCTGCTATTAGAACGAGAGGACATCGATCCCAACACTGCAGACACTAAATATGGCCGAACACCACTTTTGTGGGCTGTGGAGTACGGGCATGAGGGAGTAGTCAGGTTGCTATTGGGACGAGCGGATATCAATCCCTGCACGGCAGACACCAAACTTGGCCTAACACCCCTCATGTGGGCTGTGGAGCACGGGTATGAGGGAGTAGTAAGATTACTATTGGAACGAGAGGATATTAATCCCAACACTGCGGACACCGTTTATGGGGGGGCACCACTCTGGTGGGCGGTAAAGCTCGGGCATGAGGGAGTAGTAAAGTCGCTATTGGAACGCGAGGATCTGGATCCTGATATACGGGGCCCAAACCGCAAAACAGCCCTTGAGGAAGCTGCATCTCGGGAACACGCCGGGATGGTGCAATTACTCTCCCAACTTAAACCCTCCCTCCCTCTTCCAGAGTACCCAGTCCCCAAGCCGTCGGACACACATGCGCCATCGCGGGGAAGGGCTGACGCCGGTTGTACAGCTTGCGTCATTTTAGTGATTATTTCCACCATTGCTGTTTTCGCCGTGCTCTTCCTCGTAAAGTCTCACCCCCGCGGCTAGCCTCCCACCAGTCCTCTCATCAGTCCTCCCATTACCGCGTTACCAAGATTCCAATCGTCTTTTAGACGATTGTCTTGCCGTACATGCTGAGTGGATATGGGCAAAAACATTACTGCTCTTTGTTCGATACATGAACGTGAGTCTATGCTCAAAGGTGAATTGGAAATAATCGAGGGGGCCCTCCGGTGGAATATTGTTCATAATCCCTGCCCTTAGCCTTTGTTTCTTTTACCTCTGTCTCTAGAAAAAAATTTATTTTTTCTCCTTCTTGTAACTTTGAACATTGTTTATCTCCTATTATCCGCGGACCCGTTTTCTTTGTGTTCTCCCCCAGGTTATTCTTTTCCTTAAGGGTTCACTATGATGAAAATAGACCCTACCTTCCCGCATGCACCCCCCTCGCTCCCCATGCTCTTTTGTTATCCGCCCCTCACAATGTCTAATATTAAAGATAGTGGCTTTCCAACAGTATAACAACCTATTACTGATCCAGAGTTATCCCCATTGTTCCTTTCACTTTCAGAATCGGATATATATTTTGCCACTTGCCATGGGCCGGGGGGATCGAGTCAAACCCCTGTTATCCTTATAACCCCTACTCGTACACAGCCCTGGGGCACGACCTATCAGGGTATGATATACGCGCAATCCAACAACACAATCCCAAGATCAGCGAACTCAGGCCACCTATCCCTCAGTACATCTGAGAAGTGCCACCCAGGCAGTCTGCAGAAAGGAAACCGATCCCCCTTAAGAACCCTTCCGGAGGGCCACTGTCCCAAAAATAAACAAATCATAAAGTCAGCCCCTAGATGTTAGTTTATTCACGTACTAAGATTGTGGGTTCTGCTTGAGAGGACAGTTCTCTAGTACTGTACGCAGGGTATACTCCCTCTATAGCAGTTTGTCGTGCCACTTCATTATTCAGTAGAATGAGGAATCATGATCCACAATGTTCAAGTACGGTCGAACATTCGCCCTAATCAAGTAAATAGCCTGGTTTATGAGGATATCGCCTATCACACACCTGAACTCTACTTTTCTCTGTGTGGTGATGTCACCTTCCATGTTGCCGCTCGTTCGCCCGCATTACTGCCCATCCTTCTTTGTTTACAGAAATTATAATTATCAAAAACCTGTTCCTATACCAGATGGATCTGGTTCCACTCTAAATGGCCTTTTCAACTACTTGTGCACATTCTAGACACTCCTACTGTGCTATCTCGCTTAATCTTACGGCAAGAATGCATACTTGTGCCCCACCTAATTCCCGTACTCCGATTATTCCCTTATGCTTGCTTCCATAATAGTGCCTAGCTTCCTCTCCTATTCTTCCTTTTAACTTCCCCTAATCACGAACATTCAATAAGAGCCTCCCCTCTTGTTTTTTCACATAACACAATTCGGATCGGCCCCCTTTTCACCTTCCTATTTTCTGCTCCTTCTTTTTCAATAAAAGCCTCAATCTTAGCCCGATATCTGCTCACTTCGGTCTGCTCCTCCTATCATTCCATTCAACAATCAAACACGGTTCCAATCTAATTTCCCACATCGCTGCAACATCCACATCCCCAACAGACCCGTACCACGGGGCTCAAGCATGCACCATCAGCAACAAATAAAAATCTCCGACTCTGCGGTCCCTAGATCTCCCACTTGTACACAATTGAGAATCGGAAACGAATCTAATCGGCGTTCCCAAGGATCCAGTCTGTCCGTCTTCAAAGTAGGACGGGACAAACTATTGGCCCTCATCCGCTATATTTTGTGTAAGTGGACGCCCTACGCTTAACCGGCGAAGACACAGAAAGACTGTAGGTCTGGGGTTCCCGTACGCGGTAAACTCCAACAATTATCCTCGCCGCTCATATGCCCCCCCCCCCCCCAGCGGTCTTTTATACCCTGTTGCTAAATCTTACCTCTCACGGTGACACTCTACTTTGTTCATCCACCGCCCGCACCCCATATTACTTGGGCACCTCATATCGGTGGATGTTTCTATCCTATAGAGTTGTAGATATGGTTACTATCCCAGTGGTTCACTAGAAATCTCACTGATGGATGCAGCAGATGAAGCCTGAATATTTATTTCCGAGCAAAAGGTGTATCCACAAATTAGACCCCAAGACTCCCACCCGAGTCATTCATTCCATTCTTTCGACCAGATTTCCCAGAAACAGCAGGCAGATCTGAAACCATAAAACATCACTCGTCCCGTCCCCCACTGTCTATCATTGTCCTGCATCGCTCCTGACCGTCCCTTGGCATCGCCCGCAGCCCTATCTCCGAAAAGCACTGCCACATATCGCAATGCTTATAGGATATGCCACGGATCTATCCCTGATGCCAGATCTGGTCTTATCAGCAGCAACGGCTTCAGAATCTGGGGAAAAAATCAACATGCACCTAACGAACTACATAGACATCACTAGTAAAACTATATTAACTAAAAACCTATCCGCAAAAAAAAAGAAACAGCACGTGATAAGTTAGCGGTTACAAAGACTATTATTTACAAGCCCTCCAATTCAAATATCATTTCCTCCTTCCAGGCATGATATTTCGTGCATTAGTTTCGCATATATTACCGGAAAGAGGGGTCCAGGGAGTAAGTAAGATCTTTACCTTCCAATTGCACTCCCGCAGCTACCTTCCTTAATAATTTCCTCCCCCAATATCTATCTGGGAATAGAAAAGTTGGAATATCTTTTACAGGCCTATAGGCGCGCTCTGGGTCCCGGTAAGGGGTTTATATTAAAGGAGATCAGTGGGTTCCCTTCTGCTCTTACATCTCCGGTTATATCCGAAGTTTTCTATTTTTATCTAGGCTAGCGGTGTCTGTTAATTTTACTGTTTCCAGATGGCACCAGAGGCCGGGGCCGAAACTAAATAATGAGTGATAATCTATGATTAGGGAATATCGGGAGAGAGATTATACCTCCGAAGCGCAGACTTAAATGATTTCCCTAGCGTCCGTCTTGCCTTCACTCTCACCAGCATCCTCTCTTCTGTATACTACCTTCTCACACTTACTGACAGCTCGTGCCTTCCTTCAATATCAAACCCTATACACCTATTAACCCCAGTCTCAAGGTTCAACCTCCAGTGATGGGACAATGTAGCACCAACAGCACTGCCCAGATCTGCATATAATCGATACCCCCACCCCCCTACCGCCTTACAAGTCCTCTTACCATACTACTAAAGAAGATATTTTTCGCGGGGTTACCGGCAGCACCGCATCGCTCTGATTCTCCTAAGATATAACTCGGCCTCTGCCGGTAACCTCGTTCCCCATACAAGAATATACCGAATTCCAAATTCTGAGGGCCGTCACCTGATAGCACCCCAAAATTGCTATGAGCACATCCGTTCTTCCAATGAAATTGTAACGCTGTGGATTGCTTGCTAACATCCGGGGGGGGATACTTCCAAGGATAAATAATATCGGTATTTAAATCAAACCATCGATAAGACCTAAGGGTGCGTCTGGTAGTCGTTGCTTGGGAAAAGTGCAATAATCTCAAAACACAAGTTGCAACCGGAAAATAGCATTTTGTCAAGTTAGCATAATCTGTTCAAATGAAAGTCACAGTAGCGTGTCTGGTTCACACACAAATAATGGCCAAGAAATATACTATCTTATGTAAGAATAGAAGCGCACAGTTCATCCTCAACCAGATACATCAACACTTTACCTTCGATTCAAATTTATTCTCTTCTTTCTAGCCCCACAAGCGATATGGCCAAAACCAAATGGACGGAGGCGATGGTGGAGACATTGCTGAGAACACTATACGAGCAGGTGGTCCAAGGAGAGAGGGCAGAAAATGGCTTTAAAAAAAAAGCCTGGACAGCAGCGAAAGAAGGACTGAGAGAGGCTTACGGGATTGATTTAGAAGTAGTGATGGGCACGATCATGCTCGAGCAGAAAATTTAGCCCATGCTCGAGCATAAATCGTGCTCGATCACACCAAAAATTTATGATCTAGCATGATCGTGCCCATCACTATTTAGAAGCCAGCCAGCTAAAAACAAAATGGTCAAATGTATGTTAGCAAAATCCTAAAAGCTGTATTCTAATAAGTAGAGTAATATTAATAGAAAAATCAATGATAGTTGAAAAAAGATTACGATA
>Ga0307509_10006616_pt1 | contig 15489 bp, 19 predicted proteins | sample 10_EM_MG_FD_202245 | JGI IMG/M metagenome (GOLD analysis project Ga0307509, IMG submission 202245) | Populus trichocarpa ectomycorrhiza microbial communities from riparian zone in the Pacific Northwest, United States - 10_EM | ecosystem: Host-associated > Plants > Roots > Unclassified | place...
CGGGCGGCGAGGTCATCTCCGAGGAGGTCGGCCTCAAGCTGGAGAACGCGACCGTGGACCTCCTCGGCCGCGCCCGCAAGGTCGTCATCACCAAGGACGAGACCACCATCGTCGACGGCTCCGGCTCCGCCGACCAGGTCGCCGGCCGGGTCAACCAGATCCGCGCCGAGATCGAGAACAGCGACTCGGACTACGACCGCGAGAAGCTCCAGGAGCGCCTGGCCAAGCTCGCGGGTGGCGTCGCCGTCATCAAGGCGGGCGCGGCCACCGAGGTCGAGCTCAAGGAGCGCAAGCACCGCATCGAGGACGCCGTTCGCAACGCGAAGGCGGCCGTCGAGGAGGGCATCGTCGCCGGTGGCGGCGTCGCGCTCATTCAGGCGGGTCACGTCTTCGAGAAGCTGGAGCTCGAAGGCGACGAGGCCACGGGTGCCGCGATCGTGAAGCTGGCCCTTGAGGCCCCGCTGAAGCAGATCGCCGTCAACGCCGGCCTTGAGGGCGGCGTCGTGGTGGAGAAGGTCCGCAACCTCACCCCGGGTCACGGCCTCAACGCCGCGACCGGCGAGTACGTGGACCTCATCGCCGAGGGCATCATCGACCCGGCGAAGGTCACGCGCTCCGCTCTGCAGAACGCGGCCTCCATCGCCGCGCTCTTCCTCACCACCGAGGCCGTCATCGCCGACAAGCCCGAGAAGGCCGGCGCCGGCGCGGGTGCCGGCGGCGGCATGCCGGGCGGTGACATGGACTTCTGATCGACCCCTGGTTGATCAACGGTCTTACCGAGGGCGGTACTTCCTGCTTCTGGCGGGGGGTACCGCCCTTGGGCGTGTCCGGGATCACAGGCTGTCGGGTGGAGTGGGTGGAATGACGGGCTTGGCTCGGGGGTTGTTGTTGACGCATGATCGATGCATACGCACATACCGTCCGGTACCCAGTGCCTTGTAGTCCGAGGAGCCCCCACACGTGTCTACGACCGCCCCCGTCTCCCGAGCGGCCGAAGTGCTCGCCCGTCCGATCACCCTCAACGGCCTGACCGTCCCGAACCGGATCGTGATGGCGCCGATGACCCGGCAGTTCTCGCCGGGCGGCGTTCCCGGTGAGGACGTCGTCGGGTACTACTCCCGCCGGGCCGCCGCGGGCGTCGGTCTCATCGTCACCGAGGGCACCTACGTGGGTCACGACTCGGCCGGGCAGAGCGACCGTGTCCCGCGCTTCCACGGCGCGGAGCAGCTCGCGGGCTGGGCGAAGGTCGCCGAGGGCGTGCACGCGGCGGGCGGCACGATCGTGCCCCAGCTGTGGCACATCGGCATGGTCCGCGAGCAGGGTCAGCCGCCGTACGCCGACGCCCCCGCGGTCGGCCCGTCCGGGCTGCGCATCGGCAGCGACGAGGTCACCGGTACGGCCATGACGCAGCGGGACCTGGACGACGTCATCGGCGCGTTCGCCGAGGCCGCTGCCGCCGCCGAGCGCATCGGCTTCGACGGCGTCGAACTGCACGGCGCCCACGGCTACCTCCTCGACCAGTTCCTGTACGCGGGCACCAACCGCCGTACGGACGCCTACGGCGGTGACGCGGTCGCCCGTACCAAGTTCGCGGCGGAGATCGTGGCCGCCGTACGGGAGACGGTCTCCCCGGAGTTCCCGATCATCTTCCGTTTCTCGCAGTGGAAGCAGGACGTCTACGGGGCCCGGCTCGCCGAGACCCCGGAGGAGCTGGAGGCGATCCTGACCCCGATCGCCGCGGCCGGCGTCGACGTCTTCCACGCCTCCACCCGCCGTTACTGGCTTCCCGAGTTCGAGGAGACCGGGTCCGACCTCAACCTCGCGGGCTGGACCAAGAAGCTCACCGGGAAGCAGACCATCACCGTCGGGTCGGTCGGTCTCGACGGTGACTTCCTCAAGGGGTTCCGCGGCGAGGGCGCGCCGGTCAAGGGCATCGACGACCTTCTCGACAGCCTTGAGCGTGACGAGTTCGACATGGTCGCGGTCGGGCGGGCGCTGCTTCAGGATCCGGAGTGGGCGGCGAAGGTCTTGGCCGGTCGGGTGGAGGAGCTCGCGCCTTACGATGCGGCGGCGCTGCGCTCGCTTAGCTGAGCGGAGCTGAGCTGAGTCGGGGTTTTGTTGTGCGGGTGGTGGGGGTGTGCCCGAGGGGTTCTCGCCCCCGCCGCCCCTACCCGTCCCGTCCCTGGGGGCTGCCGCCCCCAGACCCCCGCTTCGGCCTGGACGGCCTCGTCCTCAAGCGCCGGACGGGCTGGTATCGCCGGCCGGGGTGAGTGAGCCGGCCGCTCAGGCCGCGATGCGTCCGAAGAAGCCGAGGGCGAGTGCGTACGGCACCAGCAGCAGAAGCGCGGGGCGGACGATCCGGGTGCCCGCGTCGCCGCCGAAGGTGTAGACGAACGCGCTGGAGAAGCCGCCGCCGATGAAGGCCGTCGGCAGGAATCCGAACGTCGCGCCCCAACTCCCGGTCACGGAGACCGAGGCGACCGCATACCCGGCGACGGCCGCAACGGCGCAGAGGGGGTTGACCGGGTCGTCCGTCGGCCGCCAGGGCGGACCCCCCTTGCGCCCGCGTCCGGCAAGCCGGGCGATCCCCGCGTACACCAGCGCCGGCAGACCCACCGCCACCAGCAGCGTGGCGCATACGGCGGCGGTGTCCGGGTCGTTCAGGAATCCCACGGCGCTTCTCCGCCCCCCCCACTGCTCCGGTTGTCGTCCCCTCGTGCGCGAAGCTCCGTGGGCGTGCGTACGGTGATCGTATGACTTCCACCAGCCGGGTGGCCACCGTCGCCGATCTCGACGCCCTCGTCGCCACCTTCACCAGTGCCTTCCTCCATGACCCGGTCTGGGGGCCCGCGTTCCCGGACGAGCGTCGGCGTGCCGAGCAGGCGGCCGTGATGTGGCGGGTCTACGCCGGTTCCGCGCTGCGGTATCCCTGGACGCTGGTGACGCCGGAGGTGGAAGCCGCGGCGATCTTTATCCCGCCCGGCGGTGTCGAGTTGACCGAGGAAGAGGCCGCCGGGCTTGAGGGGCGGTTGGCCGCGGTCACGGATGCGGGGACAGCTCGCGCGATCACCGTCGTCGGGGAGCAGTTCGAGGCGGCTCATCCGGCCCAGCCGTTCTTCTACCTCACCATCCTGGGCACGCACGCCGACCACCGGGGCAAGGGGCTCGGCATGGGGCTGGTGGCCGACGGGCTCGCCCGGATCGACGCGCTCGGCGAGCTTGGCGCTCCCGTGTATCTGGAGTCGACCAACCCGGCCAACAACAGGCGCTACGAGAGCGTCGGATTCGAGGCCCGGGACGAGATCGTCACCCCCGGCGGCCAGGTGGTGACGACGATGTGGCGTCCGGCCACCCGTTGAACCGTGGCTATTGGTCAGTGTCCCAACTCGGGCTAGCGTGCCGGAGCATGAGGATTCTCCACCTGTCCGACACCCACCTGGAGCGCACCGACGCCCCCAACCGCAACGGTGTCAACGCGACCGACTCGCTGCGGCTGATGCTCGCCGAACTCCGGCACCAGCGCGGTGTGGACGCGATCGTCGTCACCGGGGACCTCGCCAACGACGGTGCGGTGGAGGCGTATTCGGTCGTACGGGAGCTGGTGGGCGGGTTCGCGCGGTCGATGGGCGGGGTGCCGGTCTTCTACACGACCGGGAACCACGACGAACGCGAGGCGTTCGGGAAGGTGTTGGGGAGCGGGCACCTGGCCGCCGACGGCACCGATCGGGTCGTGTCCGCCGCGTTTCCGGCGGAGTTCGCGTGCGCGGCCGTGAGTGACGTGGGCGGGTATCGCTTCATCACGCTCGACTCCCTCGTACCGGGGAAGGTGTACGGGCGGTTGAGCGGGGCTCAACTGGACTGGCTGAAGGAGGAGTTGAGCACGCCGTTCGGGAACGGCACCGTCCTCGCCCTCCACCATCCGCCGATCGCCCTCGACTCACCGACCCAACAGGCCTTCGGGCTGCGGAATCCCGGGGAGCTGGCGGACGCGATCCGGGGGAGTGACGTACGGGTCGTCCTCACCGGGCACTTCCACCTCCAGCTCTTCGGCTTCCTGGAGGCGACCCCGGTGTGGGTCACGCCGGGTGTCGTCAACCGGATCGACCTGACGACCGCGTACGGCACGGAGCGGGCGGTGCGCGGCGCCTCGGCCTCGCGGGTGGAACTGGGCGGCGACACCGGGCCGATGTTCCACACCCTCCACGCGCGGGACCCGCGGGCGCACGAGACGGTGTACCAACTGGACGCGGAGCGGACCCGGTCGGTCATCGAACAGGAGCGGGAGCAGGAGCGGGAGCGGGAGCAGGAGAACGGCAGCGCGGCTAGCGGGACTTGAACCAGGCGACCGAGACGACCAGTGCCGCGCCGATCGCGGCGGCGGCGAACTCGTAGGCCGCGTGGTACGCCAGGTCGGAGCGGTCGGTCACGGCCCAGTCCCGGCCGGCGTAGAGCCGGATGCCCGTCACCTGTTCTTCGTCGTACTCGAAGGTCAACCCCTCTATTTTTCCCCGCCCTTGGTGTCCGTCGGACAGGCGCCAGGTGCCCGTGCAGCGGTCGTTCGACTCGCAGTGGACGTACCCCTCGGTGATCGTCCGGTCGCCGTCGACGAAGCGGTGGACGTTCCTCGCGGCGAACCACAACGGCAGCGCGAGCGCGCACAGGCACGCGACGAACACCACCCGCTGCCACCAGTTCAACCCCTTGAAAATGCTCAAAGGTTCCCCAGCGGCTCGATGTCCACGTGCACCGGCGTGCCCCACACGCGCAGCACCTCGTAGTCCGTGAACTCGTGCACCAGCCGGTACGCCATCGCGGCGCGCGAACCGCGGCGCTGGGCCGCGAGATACAGCTCGGCCTCGTGCCGGTCGCGGCGCGGGGTGCCGCACAGCTGCCAGGCATGGCCGTTCCACAGCTCGGGCAGCCAGCGCTGCTGCGCCTGCGGGCGGTCCTCGCGCACGCCGTAGCGGGACGGTGTGGTGTCGGCCGGCCTGCGCACGTCGGGACCGTTGATCTCGGAACGGCGGGCCGCGCGGCGCCGCGTCTCGCAGAGCAGGCACAGGTCGGGGGCGTCGGCGTCGACCGGGCCGTTGGGGTGCTCGGGGCAGCGGGTGGTCGGCGCGCCGCCGCTGACGGTGTCGTCCAGCAGGTCGAGGGCGCGCTTGAGATCCGCCTTGACCTCGTGCAGCCGGGCGTCGGGGGTGTCGGACGTCAGCGCCTCACCGTGCTCGCCGAGGAGACGGAGGGCGCGACCTAGGGCGGTCTGCTGGGCGTGGTTCATGGTTCGTTCGACCATAGTCGGGTTTGCCCTGGGCCGGTTGCCTTGGGGGGAGCGGGTGGCGGGGCCGTGGAAGGGATCGACCTCCTGCCGTCCCTCAGGCTGCCCGGTGGGCGGTGAACGTGACTTCCTCGTGGTCGTCGTCCAGCGCGATGTTCAGGGAAGCGTTCAAGGCCAGGGTCAGGCGGCGCAGCAAGGGGAGGGTCGGCACGGTGTCGGCACCTTCGACGCGGGAGATCTTCGCCTGGGTGAGCCCGGCCCGCTCCGCGAGCTGTGTCTGTGTGAGCCCCAGCTCCACGCGGCGGTCGTACACGGCCTTGGCGAAAGCCATGGCCAGCCGGATCTCCGCGCGCTCGGCAGCGACCTCCGGGGATTCGGTGTGCTCCTCGGCCAGCCTCTTCTCGCGGGCCAGTTTCCAGCGGGTGTGGCTCATCGCGTGCCTCCTTTTTCGCCGCGACTGTACGTGGTGTGGGCCGGCCCATGCTCGTTGGCGCACACTTTGCGGGCGGCCACCGCGCGCGACCTGGGCCGCCTCACGCCCTCTTCCAGAGGGCGAGCGAAGGGCATGGGCGTCTGCGTTCCCGAAGTGGCCAGCAGTTCAGGAGTTCAAGCCATGACCGCACCCGAGCCTTGGGCTGGGCCTTCGGTCATCTCGGTGTCAGGCCCGCTTGAGGTCTTCGACGAAGCTTGACCATGCGTCGGCCCGGAAGACGAGTTTCGGGCCGAGGGGGTTCTTGGAGTCGCGGACGGGGACGACGGTGGGGTGGCCGTCGGCGACTTCGAGGCAGTCGTCGCCGCTGCCGCCGCTGTACGTCGACTTGCGCCAGCGGGCGACTTCGAGGCAGTTGTCGCCCCCGCCGCCGCTGTAGCTCGACTTGTGCCAGGTAACAGAGCTCAGGTCGCAGTCAGGAAAGTTCCTCATGGGCGTAATCCTGCGCCAACGCCTCGATCATGGCCAGGGACTTCTCAGGCGAGAGCGCGACGGCTGCGAGGAGTTCGAAGGTCAGCCTCAGCTGGGTGACGGTGGCCGGGTCGTCCTCCAGGCGTCCGGTGCGAACTCCCTCCAGGTAGACAAGGGGAGGCGCGTCAGCGAAGTCCATCAGCTTCATGGCGCCCTTCATCGCTGTGTGTGCGCCTTCTTTGAACGGCAGTACCTGCGTGATGACCCGGCCCCGGCGGCCCAGGTCCACGACGTGGCGCAGAGCCTCTGCCATGACCGCCCGGCCACCGGTCTCCCGGCGTAGCGCCGCCTCATCAAGCACGGCCCACAACAGAGGCGTTGTTGGGTGGTCGAGCAGACGGGTCCGTTCCATCCGGCCGCCCACCCACTCGTCGATCGTTTCCTCAGGTGCCGTCGGGTCGTAGGCGCGGTTCACGGCCAGTGCGTATGCGGGGGTTTGGAGCAGCCCGGGGATCAGCATGGGCGCGTACTCGCGGATGGCCGTAGCCCTCGCCTCCGCCTCCGCCGCCTCCGCAAAGTGCTCGGGGTACCTGGACTTCGCCGCCGCCCCGCAGTTCCGCGTGAAGAAGTCCCCCGTCCCCAACTCCGCGTCCAGCATCCGCGCGTACTCCGGCAGCATCCGCCGCGTCCCCGCCTCCAACTGGCCGATGAACGAACCGCTCACGAACAGCCGTTGCCCCAACTCGTCCTGGCTGAGGCCCGCCTTCTCGCGGGCGTGGCGGAGTTCGGCGCCGAGCAGGGCACGTGGTGATGACGACGGGTCGAGGTCTTTCTGTCCTGCCACGGCAACTCCCTGTCCTGACAGCCGAGTTTGTTGGGACTTCGCGTATGGCCAGGTTAGACACGTTGCCACCACGCTGTGTCGCGAACAGCGAACTCTGCGTGGAGGTGAAGGAATGCTGCGGTCGACGGAAGAAGTCGTCGCCCTGCTCCGGGAGGCACTCACCGGTGTGGGTGTCGCCCTGCCGTCCCTGGGTGTGGACCCGGTGACCGGTGCGGGCGAGGAACCGTTCGCGTTGGTGACGCTGGGGCGTTGCAACGTCCGTACCGCCGAGAAGCTGGCGTCCGTGCTGCGCGGTGAACGGCCGCCGGTCGGGGCGCACGCCGTCGACGTGCGGGACGGGCGGATCGGCGAGGTGATGGGACACGTGGGCGGGAACGTGCAGTTGCGGCCCGTCTGCGGCGGCCGGGAGTGGGACTGCCCGCCGGAGTCGACGGGGCCCGCGGCGCAGGAGGAGGTGCTGCGGGCGCGGGTACGGGAGCGGAACCGGGAGGCTCGGCTCCTTTAGCCTCCCTACGGCACCGGCTGAGCGGTGAGCGCGTCCAGGACGACACGGTCGGCGAGCGGCTGCCGCAACTCCACCCGCACGTTCTGCTCGATTATTTGGGCGGTGCAGGCGCCGCTTCGCGCTCCCGTGACAGAGGCGTACAGCACGATGCTCTCGTCCGTCTCCAGCACGTTGACGACGGGGCCGTCGTCGCAGGCTCCGTGGGTCGCCCGCACGGTGAGGGAGCGGCCGTCCGCCGCCGTCCCGGCCAGCCGGGCGATACTCCAGAGGCCGTCGGTGGATCCTTGGGGAGCCCGTCCGATCGGCGGCTCGGGAAGCTCCGACGGGGTGACGGCGACCTGCTTGAGCGGGGCGTCGTAGCCCTTGAGCGTGAACAGCCAGGCGGGAACGGTCGCCGTTCCCCGGCTCGTGGTGATCGTCGTTTCGCCGAGCTTCACTCCCGTCACGGTGAGCCTGGGTCCCTTGCTGCTGTAGTGGCCGAACGACTGATACGCCTTGTTCGGATCCACCACCGGACGGCTCAGCGTGCTGCCGCTCCTCCACTTCACCGTCCCCTGAGTGATCGCGGTGGTCGGCAGCTTGCCGCTCCGGACGATGGTCCCGCTCTCGTAGGCCCGCTTGTCCGCGGCGCTGTGCCAGCCCGATTCCGGGGGCTGCGTCGTGTCGGCCAACGGGTAGTAGCCCCGGCTCCAGGCAGCGGCGGCAGCGGATCCGTGCCAGGCGTCGGCCACTTCACGGGCGCGCTTCTCCTGCGCCTGAAGCGACTTGCCGTCCGTATGCGCGTCGTCCGCGCTACGGCCGTCGCCGCAACCGGCAAGGAGGCAGGCACCCAGGAGTGGTGCGAGCAGCGGGCCGAGGAGGCGGTGCGTCTGCGTGTTCATGGAGTCCCCTTGGGCGTTGGTGCTTGCGCCTGTCCGTCCGCCCTACGACGCGGAAGGGGGACCCCACGTTCACTCCCGGGATGCGTCACCCGGCACTACCCTGCTCAGCCCCACCAGATAGGTCGCCAGGAAGCCGACCGCGTACCCCGTCAGCAGCCCGCCCCCGTAGATCGCCATCGACGTCACCAACCCCCGGTTCCCCGCCAGCAGCGGGAACAGCGCCCAGCCCGACGGGCCGATCGCCGTCGCTCCCACCTTGTCGCCGAGGGTCGCGAAGAAGCCGACGAACGCGCCGCCAGCCGCACCGCCCGCACACGCGGTCAGGAACGGGCGGCCCAGGGGGAGCGAGACACCGTAGACGAGGGGTTCGCCGATGCCCAACAGGCCTGCGGGGAGTGCGGACTTGATGGTCGTGCGGAGTGAAGTGTCGTGGCGCAGGCGGAAGTAGACGGCGACCGCCGCGCCGACCTGGCCCGCGCCCGCCATCGCCAGGATGGGCAACAGGACCGTGTAGCCCTGCTGTTGGATCAGGGTGGTGTGGATGGGGATGAGCGCCTGGTGCAGGCCCAGCATCACCAGGGGGAGGAACAGGCCGCCCAGGATCAGGCCCGCGAAGGGGCCCGTGGTGGAGAGGAGCCAGTTCGCCGCCGTGCCGATCGCCGTGGAGATCTCGCCGGCCGCGTACATGAGGCCGTAGAGCGTGGCCAGGCCCGGGACCAGGACCGTCAGGGTGGGCGTGACCAGGACGTCGAGGGTCGCGGGGACCCAGGTGCGGCACCACTTCTCGACGTACGTGCCGAGCAGTGCCGCCGTGAGTGCGCCCAGTACTCCGCCCTGGCCGGGGGAGAGGGCGACCCCGAACGCCGTCACCTTCGCCACCCCGGGGTATACGACCACTGCCGCCACCGCCCCGCCGAGCACCGGCGTTCCGCCGAACTCCTTCGCCGTGTTGTAGCCGACGAAGACCGAAATGAGGGCGAGGAACGCGGAGGCGACGGCGGCGAGGGCCGGGGTCAGGCCCGGCAGCCAACTCATGTTGATCAGCAGGCCGTTGAGCCCGGCCAGTACCCCGCAGCCGATCAGGGCGGGGATGAGGGGGACGAAGATGTTCGCGATCCGGCGGAGGAGGAGTTTGGCGGGGGTCGCGTTGCGTGCCTGCCGTTCCTCCTTCAACTCGGCTCCTCGGGTGGCCGGTTCGCCGCCCGTCCCCGCCAACTTCTCGAACTCCGGGGTCACTCGGGCCACCACCCCCGGCCCCAGCACGATCTGGTACGTGTCGTCGTCCCCGGTCCCGAGCACCGCGGGCAGCGCGCGCAGCCCGTCCTCGTCCACCCGTGACCGGTCGGCCAGGCCGAGCCGTAGTCGGGTCATGCAGTGGGCCACGGAGGTGACGTTCGCGGGGCCGCCGACCAGGGGGAGGAGCGCGGCGGCGATGTCGTACGGGGTGTCGGTATCCACCCCCTGAGCGTGCTGGTCAGCCGCCCGCGGCGGTCAGTGCCGCGCGCAACCGGCCTCCGGACTCCTCCAGAAGGCGGGCGGCAGTCGGGCCGTCGACCCCGGCGAGGACCACCAGGATCGCGTTCTTGACCTCGCCGTCGGTCGCCGCGAGGGCCCGCTCGATCTCCGGGTCGTCCGCGCCGGTCGCGAGCGCGACGATACGGCGGGAACGGGCGCGCAGCTTCTCGTTCGAGGCGCGGACGTCGACCATGAGGTTCCCGTACGTCTTGCCGAGCCGGATCATCGTGATCGTGGACAGCATGTTGAGGACCAGCTTCTGAGCCGTGCCCGCCTTCAACCGCGTTGATCCGGTGAGGAGTTCGGGACCTACGACGACCTCGATGCCGTGCTCGGCCGCTGCCGCGAGCGCGCTGTGCTCGTTGCAGGACAGGCCGATGGTCAGCGCGCCTTCGTTCCGCGCGTGTTCTACGGCTGCGATCGCGTAGGGCGTCCGTCCGGAGGCGGAGACGCCGACCACTGTGTCGTCGGCGGTGAGCGTGAGTGCGTCGAGGTCCGCCACCGCCAACTCCCGTGAGTCCTCGGCCCCTTCGACGGACGTGACCATGGCGGCCGGGCCGCCCGCGATCAGTCCGACCACCTGGGAGGGGTCGGTGTTGAAGGTCGGCGGACACTCGGACGCGTCCAGCACGCCCAGCCGTCCGGCGGTACCGGCGCCCATGTAGATCAGGCGGCCTCCTCTTCCCATGCGTTCCGCTACGGCGTCGATCGCGGCGGAGATCTCGGGGAGGCGCTGCGCCACCGCGGCGGCGACGGTGGCGTCCTCGGCGTTCATGAGGCGGGCGATGTCGGGGGTGGGCAGTTGATCGATCCCGGCGAGTTCCGGACGGAAGGCTTCGGTGGTGAGTGACTCCAACTCGGCGCGGAGGTCACGGGGGTTGGACGTGGAGGTCATGGAGAAGCGGCTCTTTCAATCGTGCGGTGTGAGGTTGTGCTCGTCCTGGCCGGCTACCTGCGGTGCCGGTGCGCCAACGCCTCGTACGACGCCGACAACGCGGGCGCAGCCTGCTCGTACGTCCGCTGCGCGACCCCGATGAACAAACAGTCCACCACCAGCAACTGACTCGTACGCGACGACATCGCCGCCGGCCGAAGCTCACTCTCCCGAGCCGTGGACGTCGTAAGAATGTGATCGGCGTACTGCGTCACCGCCCCGTCCGGCCGCCCGGTGATCGCCACGGTCGTGGCCCCGTGCTCGAAGGCGACTCTCAACGGTTCGATGACGTCACCGGTGGACCCGGAGTGGGTGATCGCGATCGCCACGTCCCCGGCCTTGAGCTGCACGGCGTTCGTGACGGCGAGGTGCGGGTCGCTGTGGGCGTGGGCTATGAGCCCTATGCGCAGCAGTTTCTGGGTGAGGTCCTGGGCGACGAGCCCGGACGCGCCGACGCCGTAGATGTCGGTACGGCGGGCCGCCGCGAGCGCGCTGACTGCGGCGCCGAGCTGCGTGGTGTCGAGGCCGGCGGCCGTGTCGGCGAGGGTCTGCTGCTCGTCGTAGGCGAGTTTCGCGACGACGTCGGCGATCGGGTCGTCGACCGCGATGTCGGTGGTGAGGGCGGGCGCCCGGCCGGACTGCTGCTGCGCGGCGAGCCCGGCGAGGGCCAGGCGCAGATCGCGGTAGCCGGGGTAGCCGAGGATGCGGGCGGTGCGGACGACGGTGAGTTCGGCGAGGCCGGTGACGGTGAGGGCCGCGCAGCCGGCCGGGTCGGCGGCGACGGTCTCGGCGACGCGCTGCATGGAGCGGGTCATGGAGGGGACGAGGGTGCGCACCTTGGCGGCCAGGGCCGCGGGTGGCGTGCTCCCGTAACTCCCGGAGGCGCTTCCGAAAATTTCTTTCACGTCCTGGGTCACCTTTGAAAGATATTTTCGGTGCGGTGGTTCGGTCAAGAGTGCGCACAATGGGTGCATGGAAGAACCCACCCGCGACCCCGTCAGTCCCCTGGAGCAGGCGCTGCACGCCGCTCGCGCGCTCGTGCTCGCCGATCTGGCCGCGCGCGAGGTCGTCGCGGCGGACGTGGTGTCGATGGTGGAGGAGTCCGTCGTACAGCGGCGGTGGTGGGTGGAACAGTGGCCGGAGGGCGTCGACTACGTGGCCGGGCTGGTCGCGCAGGACGTGCAGGACGCGCTGCTGGAGGCGTACGGCCGCTGGCCGCTCTGCCCGGTCTGCTCGGCCGGGGACCCGCACGCCCTGGAGGTCGAACCGGAGCTGGGACCCGACCCGCACTGGGTCTGCCACCAGGCGGGCGTGAAGGTCGCCGCGGTGGGAAACCTGGGTTCCCTGTGACCGTGTACATCGACCCGCCGACCTGGCCGGGGCACGGGCGTCTGTGGTCGCATCTGGTCAGCGATGTCTCGTACGACGAACTCCACCTGTTCGCCGAGGAGTTGGGCGTACCGCGGCGGGCCTTCGAGCGGGATCACTACGACATTCCGTCGCATCGTTACGCGGACGCGGTGGCCGCCGGGGCGGTGGAGGTCAGGAGCCGGGAGGTGGTGCGGCTGCTGACGGCGGCGGGGCTGCGCAGGCCCAAGGGGCGGGAGCTGTAGCCCTGTTGGGCGGTCAGCCTGTCAGCTCGTAGGTCAGCTCGTCGATGTCCTCGCCCACCTGCTTGAAGCCCACGCGTGAAACCACCGCCTGGGAGGCGAGGTTGTCGCGTTCGACGGTCGCGAGGACCGTGCGTACGTCGTCCCGTGCCAGGGCCCAGCCGGTCAGCGCGCGCAGCGCCTCCGTCGCGTAGCCCTGGCCGCGCGCGCCCTCCACCAGGTCGTAGCCGACCTCGGTGCGGCCCTCCTCGTCGGGTACGGCGTGGAAGCCCATGCCGCCGATCGTGCGGCCGTCCTCGCTGCGGACGAGGGCGAAGACCCCGAACTCAGGGCGGTGCAGGCCCGCTTGGTACGCCTTCGTCATGAAGGTCGCGGCCTCCCGGGTGCCCTCGAAAGGGCCGCCGGCGATCCACTCGAAGCCGCCGTCGCCGCCGGCGGCCAGGTCGGCCGCGGCTGCCGGGTGGACGCCCTCCAGCGTGAGGCGTTCGGTGGGGAGGACGAGGTTGTTGCGCCAGCGCCACTCGGTGACGGGGGCGCGGCCGGGGAGCCGGCCGCGGCCGGTCGCCCAGAGCAGGGTGCGCCAGGGGTCGGCGCCGGGGCGGACGTGCGGGAAGATCCGGGTGAGGACGAACTCGGCCAGTTTCCGGGCCGGTTGGTAGGTCAGCCCCAGGGGCACGGCGATGTCGTGGGTGTGCAGCAGCACCTCGGCCGTGCCCATCGCGGCGAAGCCCTCGCGGTTGGCACTGCGGAACGGGTACGGGTGGAAGGCGCGCACCTCGCGCGGGGTGGTGCGGATGGCGGCGCCGAGCAGGGTGCCGGTGGCCCGGATCACCTCCAGGACACCGGAGTTGTCGGTGCCGTCGTCGAGGGTGAGCTCGAAGGGGAGGTAGGCGTGCTGTGCGCGCCCGGCCAACTGGCCCGCGTACGCGATGAGAGCGTCGGCGATGTGCTCGGCGGTGCGGCGGCAGCTCCACTCCAGGCGATCGGCCTGCACGCCGTCCCACTCCCGGTCCGTCGCCGTGCTCAGCAGTGCGACACAGCTCGCTACGGCCTCTTCCAGCTGTGGTGCGCCCGTGGTCCCCATGCCGGGGAGCATACGGGCCGAGTTCCGCGACCCGCCGTGAATAAATCGGTCACCACTCGCCGTCCTCACCCGGCACTAGGGTCCGCCGAACCCAGCAGGGCCAGTTCCCCCGTCAGGTTGTAGCGTGCCGTCGCCTCCCACTCCGCCAGCCCGTGCGGGGTCCTGAACAACTGTGGCAGGGAGAGGAGTTGGCGCAGGATCGCCGAACGGCCCTCCCTGAACGCGTCGTTGGGGACGAAGTGGTACTCCTCGCGGACGGCGGCCGTGTACGCGGCGTAGGCCGACGGTGGTGCGGCCAGGATCGCGAGATCCGCGTCGCACAGGACCATGCCGTCGCGGTCGTCGGCGGCGGGGGCGTGCGTGACGGTGAGGCGGACCAGGCGGGCGACCTCGGCGGTCTTCGTGTCCGGGACCCCGGCCTCGGGCAGCGCACGCTCGGCCAGTCGTGCCGAACGGTCCTCGTTCTCGGAGCGGTCGGGGAGATAGACCGCGTCGTGGAACCAGGCCGCGAGCCGTACGACGTCCGGGTCGTCGGCGTACTGCTCCAGCACGTCGATGTGGTCCAGGACCGCCGTGAGGTGGGCGAGCGTGTGGTAGTGGCGTTGCGGCTCCTGCCAGCGGGTGAGGAGGTTGTCCGCGTACGGCAGGGGGTCGGGTCCGCCGCCCGGCGGCCGGGCTCCTTCGAGAGCACGGGTCCAGCGGGCGCGAAGGGCGTCGAGATCGGCCATGGTTCTTATTTTCCTCCTGTGGCGGCGCCCCTAGCGTGGGGGCCATGACTTACGCCGATACGACACACGACGTACGTGATCCCGAGCTGCCCGGACGGCTTCTCGCCGGGGAGCGCGACGTGCTGATCCCGCTGCTGCGTTCCCGCGCCGAGGAGGACTTCGCGCTGGCCACCGCCGCGTGTCCGGGGTGGACCGTGCGGGACGTGCTCGCGCACTGTTCGTCCGCGCTCATGCGGGTGGTGGAGCGACGGTTCGAGGAAGGGGTGTTCTCGCCGGAGGCCAACGACCGGGACATCGCCGAGCGCGCGGACTGGAGCAACGCGCGGATCCTCGACGAACTGGAGCGCGGGATGACCGAGGCCGGTGCGGTGATCGCCCGCGCGGGCGGGGCGCTGGACGCGGTCGCGTTCGGGGAGTGGGTGCACGCCGGTGACGTACGGGAGACGCTTGGCGAGTCCGGGGCCTATGGGGGCGAAAGGCTGGGGTCTGCCCTAACCCTTCTCGGCCTTGTGACCCGTCAGAAAAAGCACCAGCCTCTCCACGCCGACCTCGACGACCTGGACGATCCGCTGCGGCTGGGCGATATGTCGGGTGAACGCACCCCCGCCCGGTACATCGGCGACGCGCCCACGCTCGTACGGCTGTACTCGGGGCGTCCGGTCCCGGAGGGGACGGTGTACGAGCTGGCGGGGGCGGAGCCGACGGAGCTGAACATCTTCGGCTCGTGGCCGTAGGGATCTGTTTTCCGTCATCTGTTCGCCGTTCACGGGGGTGATCTCGCGGCCCCCGACCCGTCCGCGTACCCTGAGATTGGACTAGACCTGTAGCCGCTCCAGGGAACACGACGGAAGGGGTCCTATGAGCACGCGTGCAGTCCTGGAGGTGATCGCCCTCGGCGCCGAGGACGCGATCGCCGCCCAGGCCGGAGGCGCGGACCGCCTCGAAGTGGTCACCGACATCGCGGCCGACGGACTGACCCCGCCGGTCGAGACCTTCGCCGCGATCCGCGCCGCCGTGGACATCGACCTGCGCGTGATGATCCGCCTCGCGGACGGCTTCGCCGCGGGCGACGTGCACCGGCTGGCACGGGTCGCCGGGGAGCTGCGGACCGCCGGCGCCGACCAGTTCGTGCTCGGGTTCCTCGACCCGGACGGCGGGGTCGACCTGGACGCGGTGGAACGCGTCGTCGCCGAACTGGACGGCTGCGCCTGG